>Ga0154020_10001601_pt1 | contig 27789 bp, 25 predicted proteins | sample Klosneuvirus_201_FD_109709 | JGI IMG/M metagenome (GOLD analysis project Ga0154020, IMG submission 109709) | Active sludge microbial communities from wastewater, Klosterneuburg, Austria - Klosneuvirus_20160825_MG | ecosystem: Engineered > WWTP > Aerobic digester > Activated sludge | place...
CGGCTACGGCTTCGGCGGCTGATCGAGCGACTCGCGCACGAGGTCGCCGGTCGGCGTGGCCTTCACCTTCAGCGTGAACACGAGCGGCTGACCGTCGCCGTTCGGGTCGCACCTGGCGGTGAGGACCGCGGTCGCGTCGGAGCCGGTCTTGCCGTTGCTCGCGTACGTGTACTGGCACTGGGGCGAAGCGACCTTCATGCCGAGGCACTTCCAGGAGGCGTCGGTCCAGTCGGCGGCCACCGGTTTGTCGGCCGTGGGCATGTCCTTCGGCTGAGGACCGGGGGCGCTCGGGCAGAAGATGTTGTCGTCGGAGGTGAGCTTCTGGCCGAGCGCGCGCTCGACGTCGGTGATGGTCTGCTTGGCCTCCTCGAAGGCGGCGCGGCGCCGCTTGGTGGCGGCGCAACCCGCGAGCGTGACGACGAGGCAGGTGGCGACGAGGATGCGGGGTCTCACGGGAGCAGAATCCTTCCGGGGGCCTTGTCGGTGCTCGGGGGCACGGCGGTGCCTGCCGCCGTGTGGCAGCCGTTGCAGTCACCGTCGCTCATCGGCTTGACCATCACGCGCTCGCGGCCCTGGTAGACCACCTTCGCGGTGTAGGGCATCGTGAAGCCGGCGGCGGAGCTCTTCGGGAGGCGGAAATTCCCGCTGGCGGGGCTCGCCGTGAGCGTGAAGGTCTTGGGCGGCGAGCTCGAGTCCGTGATCACGACCTGCACCGGCGAGTCCGTGATCTTCGCGAGGCAGTCGTTCGGCTCGTGGGCGCTCGGATAGACCGTGCCCCCGAGCCAGAGGGCTTGCCCTTCGCGCTCCTTCACGTGGCACGCGATGCAGGCCTGCCCTGGGTACATGTCGCCCTTGCCGCGGTCGCCGAGCGTGTAGGTCGCCCCGCTCGTGCACTTGGGTGGCTGCGCGAACGGATCCGGCGCGGTGCCACAGTCACCCTTCGGCATGCCGGCGTCGATCCACTTCTGGAGGGTGTCGATCTCGGTCGTCTTCGCCGGCGAAGACGGCGAAGGCGGCATCGGCTTGACCGTGTCCTTCATGCGCACGATCGCGTGCTGGGCGACGGTGAGGCTCGGGTCGGTGGGAGACTTCGCGGTGAGCGCCGCATACGAGACGAGCGACACCTTGGCGTCACCCAGCGGCGTCGAGCCGTGGCAGGAGACGCAGCGCTCGAGCGCCTTGGCGAGGTCGCACGGCAGATCGCTCGGGCCGGTGGTGCCACCTTCGGAGAACGTGCCGGCGTCGTCGATGTACGTGCTGTCCGAGCCGTTGACGGTGCCGCCGCAGCCCGCGAAGCCAAACCCGGCGCCCACGCCGATCAGCGTGAGGAGGGGACCGATGGAACGAAGCGGAATCAACATGGGTTCCTCCCTCTCAGGGCATGGTCAGGCGGCCGGGAGCCGCGTTGGCGCCGGTCTTGGTGTGGCAGGCGTTGCAGTCGCCGCTCGTCTGCGGCGTGGTCATCTCCTTGGTCTTGCCGTTGGCGACGATCTTCGCGCGGTAGGGCAAGGCCAGGGTCAGGTTCGTTCGGAAGTTCCCCACGTCGTTGGTGGTGATCGAGACGGCCTTGCCGTCGGCGCCGACGAGGACGACCTGCGCGCCGGTCGGTCCGACGCAGCCGTCCTCCTCGGTCAGCTTGCCCATCACGGTGCCGGCGAAGGTGAAGCGTGGGCCGCCCTCCTTCCCGTGACAGTCGATGCAGGCGCGCCCCGGGTCCATGCGCTCGCCCTCGCCACCGGTCCACGCGGCCCCGGTCGAGCACTTGTCCGTCGAGACGTACGAGACGTCGTAGCAAGAGCCCGCGGCGACCGCGGCCACGACGCCAGCGAGGAGCCAGCGCCGACGGCGGAGCAACACCACGCCCGCCACGAGCCCTACCGCGAAGATCCCGGCGTCCGGCGCGCGCGACGGGCCGTGACCCGCCACGGTGGCGCCGCCGCACCCGTAGCCGATCTCGGGGGCGTCGAGTGGAGCGCCGCCGCTGCCGTTGGGATCGGTGCCCTTCTTCAGCTCGTCGCCGTCCTTCACGCCGTCCTTGTCGCTGTCGACCCCATCGGCCACGAGCTTGTCGAGAGCGGCCTCGAGGCCGACGTCGTCGCTGCCCTTGGCGCCCCGCGCGCGGAGGGCTGCCCCGAATGCCGTGGTCACCGTACCTGCACCCGTGCGCCCGCCTTCGTGGCAGAGCGAGCACGGAGGCGCATACGAGAGGCCGAGCTTTGACTGGACCACGCCTGGGTAGCCCGTGCTCGCCTGGGCCGTCCCGGCGGAGAGCGCCACGAGGCCGAGGCTCGCCCCGACCATCCACCGCATAGCCATCAGAGCCACAGGTGCACCTGCCCGATGAGAGAGGTGACGGGGATGCGCCCCGTCGAGGTCGCCATCCAGCGCTCCATCAAGTCGAGGCGCAGGTCGACGTGCGGCAGCACGAACCACCAGGCGGAGAGCCACGTGCCGTAGGACGTGGGATGAGTGTCGCGGGTCTCGCGCAGGAACTCGCCGGTCGCCACGAGGTGCAAGCCCTGCCACGCCTCCAGGTCGGCCTGGAGCACGCCCGTCATGCCGACCTTGGCAGAGTCGAGCGGGTGCGCGTCGAGCAAGAGGTCGAGCTCCGTCATCAGCACGAGCGGCTTGGCCGGGACGACCCGGCCGAAGACCCCGTGCGCATGGCGCGCCACCGTGAGCCGCTCGATCGGGTCGCGCTTGGCCGACGTGAACTTGCTGCTCAGACCGAACGCCGCCTCGGGGATCGGGGCGTACTCGAGGTAGCCCGAGTAGCCACGCTCGCGGTAGGCGTCGGGTCCGAGCTGGTAGTTGCCGAGGATCGCCATCAGCTCGCCCCGCAGCTTGTCGCTCTGGTAGACGAACGACACGCCGTGCTGCTGCTGGTCGTTGATGTCGGTGCGCGTCGCGGAGCGCACCCACAGGTTGTGCTCGACCGACCGGATGCCGAACGGCAGGTCGATGCGTCCGCCCCGGAGCAGCATGGCTCCGTCGTCGAAGTCGATCCCGAGCCAGTGCTCGCGGGAGACCAGGTTGTTCTCGGTCTTGGTGGTGATCGCCGCCGCCCGCCCCTGCTTCTGCTGGTAGCCGAACGAGAGGTAGCCCCGGATTCGTTTGGCCTGGATCCCGAGGCGCAGGTCGGACTGCATGGGGATGAAGCGCGTGGTGGAGGCCTGGTCCTGCACCTTGGTGTACAGCTCCATGAGGCGCACGCTGCCGCCCGCGAACAGCCACTCCGGCGTCTTGACGGCGCCGAAGAGGAAGTTCGCGCTGGAGCTCGCCTCCTCGCCCTCCCCCTTCTTGACCCACTGGCTACGGAGCAGGAGGTCGGACTGGGCGCGGCCGTATTCGGTGAGGGCAGTGCCACCGCTCGGATCGAGGTGGCACATCCCGCACGCGCTGTAACCGTGTCGGATCATGAACGGGTGCGCGGCCGCCTCTCGGGGGACGAGGACGACGAGGAGCGCGCAGAGTGCCGCGATCGACGCGACGAGCAGGGCGACTCCTCGGGTGCCCGCGTGGACGCTCGGTCCGTGGCGGACTGGGATCATGGACGGACGAGACATCACGAGCTCCAGGGACACGGTTCCTTCTGCAACGACGCGGGCCCCCCCGCCCTCACTCCTTGAGGGCGAAGGTCACGTCGACGTTGACGTCGTTGCCCACGGTGAGACCGGCGTACTTCGGCTTGGTGATGTCGTGCGCGCCCATGTCGACGGTGAAGCTCGTGGTGACGCTGTACTTGTCGCCGTCGTAGGTCGCCGTGTACTTGATCTTCACCGACTTGCCGACGCCGTGCAGGTTGAGGGTTCCGGGCACCTCGTTGGTGACGCTCTTGCCCTTCTCGGGGAACTTCAGGTCGGTCCGGAGCACCGCGAAGCTCGTGCTCGGGAACTTGTCGACCTCGAGCGCCTCCTTCATGTGCTTGTCCCGCAGCGACATCTTGGTCGTGAGGTTCGCGAGCGGCACCGTGATGCGGACCACCTTGCCGTCGTCCTTGACGGTGAGGTCGGACGTGGAGCCGTCGATCTTCATGCCGCCAGTGGCGGTCGCGTGGAACGTGACGGTGGAGTCTCCGGACTTGGCGAGCGCCGCGTCCGCCGCGAACGAGACGGACACGCCACTGAGAGCGACGAGAGCGATGAATGCGTTCCTCATGGGCACATGGTTCCTCGGCCGTGAGAAATCAGGCAGCGCGCACGCTTTTCATGCGGCGGCGAACGTTGCGCCATGCAGGCGAGACGCGCGCACGTCGCGCGCTGGCCACAGTGGTACGAACAGTTCGTCATGACCACCCGAGCAATCCCCGTACATGCCTATGGATTCGCGGGCACGCTGCGTCCGAAGGAGGTCGCGGCCTCGCTCGTTGGCACCGAGACCATGCGCATCAGCAAGACGTGGGCGCTCGTACGGCTCGAGGGTCAAGGCTGGATCTCCCTGCACGACTTCGGCTCGCTCGTCTTCTTCGACGTACCCGACGCCGAACGAGAGGCGCAGATCGCCAGGGTCCTCGCGGCGCTCCCGAAGGAGCCGCATCCACCGATCGTCGACGACTTCTTGATCGAGATCGAGGAGGGCAAGATGCCCCAGGCCACCTTCGATCGCGCGACGGTGGGGAGTCTCGACCCAGGCACGATCGAGGTGGTGGCGCTCGTCCTCGCGCAGTCGGTCGCCATGGACTACTACGAAGAGGACGTACAGGCGCTGCACCTCGACGTGGAGACGCTCGCCACCGAGCTCAGCGAGCTCGGGCGCACTCGCCGCGGGCAACGAGAGCTGGCTCGCCACGTCGGTCGCATGCTGCGTACGCGCACGCAGATCGTGATGACGCTGTCGCTGCTCGACGCTCCCGCCAACACCTGGGAGGAGGAGCCGCTCGACCGGCTGCACCGGGCCATGCGCGTCGCGTTCGAGATCGACGACCGGTACCGCACGCTCGACCAGAAGATGCGCCTCCTGCAGGACAACCTCGAGGTCGTCATCGGGCTCGCGCAGCACCGGAGGAGCGCGCAGCTCGAGGTGGTGGTCATCGCGCTGATCGCGCTCGAGATCGTCCTCGCGATCTTCGAGCGCATGGGCAAGCACTGACGGCCGAGCGTCACGTCGTGATGACAGGTGTCCCCGCCACATGTCGGCCCATGTAGGTTTCCGGGCGCGAGCCCCAGTATTCCAGCGCAAATTCGCTCACACCTACATGGCTTTACACTGGCACTCGACTTGCTGAGGGGCTGCCCATGTCCCGTGACCTCCTCCGCAAGCTCTCGCTCGTCTCGCTCCTGACCTTCGGCAGCGTCTTCGCTGGGTGCGCCATGGAGCCCACGGACGACGTCGTCGCGGACGACGGCGAGGGCGCGACGACGGACGACGTCACCGCAGGCAACGCGCAGACCCAGGTGAAGCGGCAGTCGATCGGCAACTGCTGGATCTACGCGACCGCGAGCTGGATCGAGGCCCAGCACAAGGCGGCCACCGGCAAGGAGATCAACGTCTCCGAGTCCTACTTCACCTACTGGCACTGGTTCGACCAGCTCGCGAACGGCTCGACGTCCACCGAGATCGCGACCGGTGGCAGCTACTACGTGGCCGCCGAGATCATCGCCCGCTACGGCCTCGCCTTCGAGGGCACCTTCATCCCGGAGGAGGCGTCGGCCGAGATGAGCAGCCGGCAGTCGACCGCGCTCGCGGCGATCAACACCTCGCTCAAGACGGGTGTCCTCAAGGACCCCGTGGCGCGTCGCAACCGCGAGACGGTGCGCGCGGAGCTCGACAAGGCCTGGGGCCTCGGACCGGAGGTGGTCAAGGCGCTCGACACGACGTTCGGCAAGGGCGTCACGCGCACGCTCGACAAGAGCACCGCTCGCAAGCCGGCCGGGGGGCTCCTCCGCGCCAAGGACCTCGAGGTGCGCCTGCGCGACGTGAAGGCCGGCACCTGGAAGAAGGGCACGCTGCAGGACGCGATCGGTACCCGCGCCGGGTGGTCCGGGCGCACGGGCGCGTCGGCCTGGCAGGAGGTCGACTACCCCACCAGCAACAAGGCCCGACGCGACTTCTGGAAGCGCGTCCAGCGCGCGCTGCACGACGGCCAGCCGGTCATCGTCTCGTGGTTCGTCGACTTCAACGCCCTCTCGAGCAAGTCCACCTTCACCGTGGAGGAGCTCGCGCGCCGCGGAGGAGCCGGGCGCCAGGGCGGCCACATGACGGTGATGCAGGACTACCAGATCAACAAGGTGCCTGGCTTCGGCACGCTGGCCGCCGGCACGACGGAGACGCGGCCCGAGGCGCTCGCCGCTGCGCTGTCGGACGACGCCGAGATCGAGTTCGTGCGCATCAAGAACTCGTGGGGCGCGTTCCGACCGGACCGCTGGGCCGACGCCTCGCTCCCTGGCTACCACGACCTCTACGCGACCTACCTGAACGGGCCGGTCAAGAAGTGCGCGGAGAAGGGTGGCACCGCGGATCGCACCAGCTGCTACGACCACACGCCGCTCTGGGACGTCGTCCTGCCGGCCGGCTACTGAAAGACCTCCCGAGCGGCGATGACGTCGCGCCCTCGACGACCTAGGTTGTCGACATGGCCGCCCGCCCCGCGAAGGAAGAGCCACCAGCCGCGCGATCGCGCCTCTCGAACCTGCTGCGCAGCCCCTGGCTCTGGATGGTCGCGGTCGCGGCGCTCGTCGCCGTGATCGTCGTCCTCGTCCGCGCGCGGGGTCCCCGCGTGCCGACCGCGGTCGTCGCGCGCCGCGATCTCGAGCAGCACCTCGTCGCGACGGGCCGCGTCCTCGCCCCCGCGCGCGTCGACGTGGCCGCGCTCTCCATGGGCCTCGTGCGCGCGGTGGCCGTGCGCGAGGGCGACCGCGTCAAGGCCGACGATCTGCTCGTGCAGCTCGACGACGCCGAGGCCAAGGCCGCCGTGCTGCTCGCCGAGGCGGCCGTGGCGCAGGCGGCCGCGCGCGCCGAGAAGGTCACCCACGTGAACGCGCTCGTCACCGTGCAGGCGGTCGCGCAGGCCGACGCCAACCTGCAGAACGCCCAGGAGAAGTACGACCGCACCAAGAAGCTGTACGACGCGGGGTCGCTCACCCAGCAAGACCTCGACGAGGCCACGCGGCTCCTCAAGGTCAGCAAGGCGCAGAAGGACACCTCCGCCGCGCAGCTCGCCGGCTCCGGCGTCGACGCGCGCGAGGCCTGGGCGGGGCTCCGGCAGGCGCAGGCGCAGCTGGTCTCCGCCAAGGTGCGGCTCGCGCAGACCCGCATCGTCGCGCTCGCCGACGGCATCGTGCTGACCCGCGACGTGGAGCCGGGCACGGTCGCCACGCCGGCGCGCACGCTGCTCGTCCTCTCGCTCTCGGGCGCCGCGCGGCTCGTGTTGCAGCCCGACGAGCGCGACCTGTCGCTGATCCAGCTCGGCCTCAAGGCGCGCGCTTCGGCGGACGCGTACCCGAACGAGGCGTTCGACGCCGAGGTCACCTACATGGCACCGTCGGTCGACGTCACGCGCGGCACCATCGAGGTGCGCCTGCGCGTGCCCTCTCCGCCGGCCTACCTGCGGCCCGACATGACCGTCTCGGTCGACCTGGTGGTCGCCGCGCGCAAGCAGACGCTGGTCGTCCGCTCCGACGCGATCCGCGGCCTCGCCACGCCGAATCCGTGGCTCCTCGTGGTGCTCGGTGACCGCACCGCGCGGCGCGAGCTGCGGCTCGGCATCCGCGGCGAGGGCAGCGTCGAGGTGCTCGGCGGGCTCTCCGAGGGCGAGGTCGTCGTGCTTCCCGACGGGCAGACGCTGGTGCCCGGCCAGCGCGTACGACCGTTCCGCAAGGACCCGTAGCCATGCCGTTCGAGTGGTTCGTGGCGCTGCGCTACCTCAAGGAGGGTCGCGCCCAGACCGCGCTCATCTTGTCGGCCGTCTCGGTCGGCGTGAGCGTGGTCGTGTTCCTGTCGGCGCTGATCAACGGGCTGCAGACGAGCCTGGTGCGGCAGACCCTCGGCTCGCAGCCGCACGTGACGCTGCGCGCTCCGGATCTCGTCGCGCGGCCGCTGATCCCCGAGGGCACGGCCGCCGCCGTGACCATCGAGCGGTCACCGCAACGGATCCGCTCCATCGAGCAGTGGGCCAGCGTGCTCGAGCAGGTGGCCCGCATCCCGGGGGTGACCGCGGCGTCGCCGACCGTCACGGGCGCCGCGTTCGCCACGCGGGGCACCGGCGAGCAACCGGTGCTCGTGCGGGGGGTCGACGCCGAGCGGTTCCTCGCCGTCATCGACGTGCGGAGCAAGCTCACGGCCGGTCGGTTCAGCGTGGCCGGGAGCGAGGTGGTCGTGGGCCTCGGCCTCTCTCGCCTGCTGAACGTCGGCGTCGGCGACAAGCTGCGCCTCAGCACGGTCGGTGGCCGGGAGGCGATCGCGTCGATCACCGGCGTGTTCGACCTCGGGAACAAGGAGGTCAACGACCGCTGGGTCATCACGTCCCTCCGCCAGGCCCAGACGCTCTTCGACCTGCCCGGCGGCGCCTCGACGATCGAGCTCCGCGTCGCCGAGGTGTTCGACGCCGATCGCGTGGCCCTCGACGCGGCGGATCGCACCGGGCTCGAGGCCAACAGCTGGATGAAGCTCAACGCCCAGCTGCTGGTCGGCCTCCGCTCGCAGAACAGCTCGAAGTACATGATCCAGTTCTTCGTCGTGATCGCGGTCGCGCTCGGCATCGCCAGCGTGCTCATCGTGTCGGTCGTGCAGAAGGCCCGCGAGATCGGGATCCTGCGCGCGGTCGGCACGCCGAGGGGGCTCGTCCTGCGCGTCTTCCTGATCCAGGGCGCGGTCGTCGGCCTCTGCGGCTCGTTCGTGGGCTCGGCGCTCGGGACCGGGTTCTCGCTGTTCTTCGAGCGGCTCGCGGCGAACCCGGACGGCTCGCCCACGTTCCCCGTGCAGCTCGACCTCGCGCTCTACGTGAGCGCCTCCCTGCTCGCGACCGGGGTCGGCTTGCTCGCGGCAGCCATCCCGGCTCGCCGCGCGGCGCGCCTCGACCCAGCGGAGGTGATCCGCCATGGCTGACGTCCTCCTCGTCGACCGCGTGGTGAAGCGGTTCGGCGAGCGCGTGATCACCGAGGTGCTGCACGGGGTCGACCTGACCTTGCACCAGGGGGAGTTCGCGACGCTCATCGGGCCCTCCGGTTCGGGCAAGAGCACGCTGCTCAACCTGATCGGCCTCCTCGATCGCCCGACGGAGGGGCGCATCGTGATCGACGGCACGGACACCACCGGCCTCGACGACGCGGCGCTCACGGGGTTTCGCGGGCGCACGCTCGGGTTCGTGTTCCAGTTCCACCACCTCTTGCCGGCGTTCACGGCGCTCGAGAACGTGATGCTCCCCGCCTACGCGCAGCAGGGCCGGCCGAGCCAGGCCATGCGCGCCCACGCGCGCGAGCTGCTCGTCTCCGTGGGCCTCGAGGACAAGGTCGACGCGCGCACGAGCGAGATGTCAGGGGGGCAACAGCAGCGCGTGGCCATCGCCCGCGCCCTCGCCCACGATCCCGCGCTCGTGCTCGCCGACGAGCCGACCGGCAACCTGGACACCGCCTCGTCCGACGAGGTGTTCGAGCTGCTCCGGCGCTTCAACCGCGAGCGCGGCACGTCGTTCCTCATCGTCACCCACGACCCCCGGATCGCCGCGCGCAGCGACCGGGTGATCGAGCTGGTCGACGGGCGGGTGGTGCGCGACGAGGCGAACCACCCCGCCACGCCCACCACGTAGGTCAGCCGCCGCCGAGGCGGGAGCTCAGGTAGTTGCCGACCACGCCGCCGAGATCTTCGCCGCACATGCGCATGCGCTGGCCGCTCGAGGGCGAGGTGACGGTGGCCTGCGCGGTGGACCACACCGTGATCTCGTCGACGACCTGGCCCTGCGGGGTGAGGATCTGCAGCCGCAGATCCATGCGGGCGTTCTGGCGCGCCACGACCGCGTAGAAGCCGGGCTCCCAGTGCTCGACGATCGGGCGCACGATGAAGGCCTGCGGGTCGGCGGTGGTCCACTGCACGGAGCCGGCGTGGCTCTTGAGGTTCGTGACGAACAGGCCCGTGGCCTCGACCTTGTCGGTCGCGTACGACTGCTGCTGCGCGGGCTCCTTGTCGGCGAAGTACTGGGCCTCGGGCTTGCCGCCCACCGAGGTGTTCTCCCAGTGCATCGGCTCGAGCACGAACTTGCTCGCGGCGTTGAGCGGGCTCGGGGCGGCCTGCCGCACGATGGTCCAGCGGGTGCAGCCGGTCGAGCCGGCGACGGCGGCGAGGGCGCCCACGGCGAACAGGGTGCGGAGGGCGTTCTTGGCGAAGGTGCGTCGGTCGGTCATGGAGTCGGCGGACGAGCGAAGCGCCGATTCATTCAACCCGGCGGCAGCGTTCCCAGGGCTTCGAGCGGCGGGTTGGGCGCGAGGCACTTGTCGAGCGCGGACTGGAGCGCCTTCATGGAGGCAGGCAGCCGCGGTCGGCCCATGACGGTGCTGCCGATGCGCTCGGCCTTGTTGCCCTCGCCCCCCGTGTAGGAGAGCCAGATCCAGAGCGCGCGACCGCGGATGTTCTCGAAGGGGACGCCGCCGCCCTTCTGGCCCCACCACTCGCGCGAGTCGCGGCTGTTGTTGCGGTTGTCGCCGAGCACCCAGACCTCACCCTGCTTCGGGTACCAGGGGCCGGCGTTGGTGCGGATCAGCGACGAGAGCGTGTAGAAGGTGAGGTAGGCCTGGTTGTCGAGGTACTCGACGTAGAGATCGCCCTCCTGGGTGATCGGGCCTCCACCGAGCGGGCCCCCCACCTCGGGGACCTCGGCGTAGTTGGTGCGGCCGACGAGGCAGCGCGGGATCGGCTTGTCGTTGAGCCACACCCGGCCGTCCTTCACCTCGAGCTTGTCGCCCGGCAGCGCGATGACGCGCTTGATGAAGTCTTCTTCGGGGTTCTCGGGGAACAGGAACACGATGACGTCGCCCCGCCCCGGCGGCATCGCGTTCCACAGGCGCTTCTTGGTGAACGGCAACAGGGGGCCGTAGGCGAGCTTGTTGACGAAGATGTGGTCGCCGACGAGCAGCGTCGGGATCATCGAGCCGCTCGGGATCTTGAACGCCTCGATCACGAAGGCGCGGATGCCGAGCGCGACCATGACGGCGACGAAGATGCTCTCGGCGTACTCGCGGGCCTCGCTCTTGCGGAAGCGGCCGAGGCGCGCGTCGACGACCTCCTCGGCCTTCTCGAAGGCGGCGAGGAACGCGGGCTCGTCGAAGGTGGCGGCGTCCATCGCGCGGGTGAGCTCGGTGAGCGCGGCCTCGAGCTCGTGGCGGTGCTCCTCGCGCAGGATGCGCCCGATCTCCTTGCCGTGGGCGCGACGGATCGCGCGGGCCTCTTCGCGGAGGGCGCGCGCGCGGTCGAAGCTCTTGCGGATCGAGGCGGGGAGCCCCGAGCGCCCGCCGACGCCCGCCGCGGCCGCGCCGGGGAGCGTGTAGCGCTGCCCCCAGAGCACCATCGCGGCCACCGTGAAGAGGACGATGGCCACCGGGATCGGTTGCCCGCGCAGGGTCTCGGTGAAGCCGGACTCGGGGAGCGCGGCGAGCCAGAATCGACGCGAGAGCGCGACGAGGCCTGGCACGAGGAAGAACCAGCCGACGTGGAAGCCCAGGTAGGCGATCAGCGAGCGCTCGGCCGGTGGGGCTGCCCCTCGGTAGGCGCTGGCGCCGTCGCCCAGACCCGGAACGCCAGCGGCCTGCGAATCGTCCGCAGAGGCGTGTTTCTTCTCCGAGGAGGCAGCTTTCGTCGGAGTGTCGGTTCGGTCTCGATCGGGCAAGGGGGCCTGCGGGCGCGCGGGAGGGGAACCGGGTTCTAGCCGGCCCATGGTCGGAGGGACAAGCCCCAAGCCCCGTCGAATCTTCCTTGCGGCCTCTCGGGGCGGGCGGTCAGGGCTTGATCACCCGGTGCAGGACCACCGGACCGTCGCTCAGCGGTTCGGCCACCACCGTGCGTACGAGAGCATCGGGAGTGGTCGTCCACAGGAAGAGGACCGTTCCCTTGGGCGCGAGGTAGGGCGACAGCACGTCGATCCCGACCGCGTCCGCCGGGTCGACGACGTCGAGCGACTTGCCGCCGGTGCTGGTGTGCCCCTTCACGGTGAGCAGACCGCCGGCGCCGAGGAACGCCGGCATCTCACCGGTGCCGCTGCCACCGTCGAGGACGACGAGCACGCCCCCCGCCTTGGTGAAGCTCGTGTAGGTCGCCTTGCCGGTGTCCGCGGTCGTCGCGAGCTGGCCGGCGGGCGCCTTCTTCTGGTCGAGCACGAGCGCCACGTCGAAGGCGTCGATGTTGAGCTTGTCGTGGAAGTCGGAGGCCTTCACGACGATCGTCTGGACGAAGGTGCGCCCCGAGGACTTGGCGGCGCCGTCGAGGATCGCGTCGACGTTGTCGACCGCCGAGGTCTCGGCGAACTCGGTCAGCACGAGCAGACGGACCGGGTTGCGGCTCGGGAGGAAGGTCGCGTTGGCGAGCGGCTTGCCGGCGACGGCGCCCGAGGTGGACTCGTAGTCGTGACCTATCGCGACGACGTGACCCGCCTTCGCGCCGCGGCACTTGCCGCCGTTGCAGAGCCCGGTGGGGCACACGTTGCCGCAGCCGCCGCAGTTGAGCGGATCGATGTCGGGGTCGACGCAGACTCCGCCGCACGCGAGCAGGCCGGCGTCGCAGCCGGGGCCGGTGTCGAGCGGGCCGGTGTCGAGCGGGCCGGTGTCGTCGGGGAACGTCTCGGTCGAGCCGCCGTCGGAGGCCCCATCGTCGACGACGTCCCCGCCGCCGTCGATGCTGCCATCACTGCCATCCCCCACGCCGTCGCCGGGGGCGCCGTCGGTGCCGACCTCGCCGGGTGCCGTGTCTGCCGCGGCGTCGGTCGTCGCGGAGTCCTTCGACGGAATCCCACAGCCGCCGACCGGCACGCAGCGCCCGTCGCAGACCTCGTAGCCGTCGGCGCAGGCGCCACCGACGACCGAGTCGCCGCACGCAGCCAGGAGCACGAGCCAGGGGAGAAAGGCCAGGCGCTTCATTTCTTGGCCTCCTTCGCGTCGGTGGGGGCGTGCTCGATGATGACCTCGACGCGCCGGTTCTCCTGGCGAGCGAGATCGTCCTTGCCGAGGTTGCGCGGGCGCTTCTTGCCGAAGCCCTTGGCGACGAGCCGGTGCGAAGGCACGCCGTACTCGACGAGCAGTTGGCGCACCGAGGCTGCGCGCGCCTCGCTGAGCTTCTGGTTCCACTCGTCACCACCGATCTCGTCGGTGTGGCCGTGAATCTGCACGACCCCGTACTCGGGGTGCGCGACGATGAACGACGCGAGGGCCTGCAGGAGCGGGAACGACTCGGCCCGCACCTCGGCGTGCGCGAACTCGAAGTAGATGCGGTCGGGGAGCTTGATCTCGGCGCCGACCACCTTCACGACCGGCGTCTCGGGCTTCGGGCACCCGTTCTCGTCGACCGGCCCGTCGTAGCCGTCGGGCACCCCCGGGCATTTCGGCGGCTCGGGCTTGGCCTCGACGGGCGGCGCAGGCTTGACGGCCACGATGGGCAAGGTGGGTGGGGGCTTGGGCGCGCGCGGCAGGCCCTCGTCGAAGCCGAAGCCGACGCCGAGCATGAGGGCGCGGCCGTCCTCGGGGCGCAGCGCACCGCTGTCGGGCTGGATGATCTGGGTGTAGCCGACCCACGGGCCGAACGTGGTGTACGTGCCGATCCGGAAGTCCTGACCGATCCGCAGATCGAGCGCCGGGCGGAGCAGCGAGCCCGTGCGCGCCCCGCCGAACCCCGCCGCGATCCAGATCCCCGAGAGGTCGGCGAAGGGGTGGGCGCGAAGGCCGAAGGTGAGGCCCAGGAAGCTCGGATCGTTCGCGCGGGCGAGCCCGGGCTCGGGGGCGCCACTGCCGGTGAGGAACTGGCCGCCGAACAGGCGCGCCTCGAACCCGAGGCGACGCGAGCCGAACAGCTCGGCGGACAGACCGTACACGCCTCCCACCCCGATCTCGTGTCCCTGCCAGCCCCCGACGAAGCGGCCTCCGCCGGCCTCCGCGCGCAGCCGGACCTCTGCCCGAGCGAGGAGAGGGGTCAACACGATCGCGAGCGCGAGCGAGCGCTCGAGGCATACGCGGCGAGTGGAACGGGCCATGTCGATCCGCTGAACGGACCAACACCCCCGGGGCTTTACCGGGGCGGATTCACTCGATCACTTGGCGATCGGCGGCGTGGGCGGCACCATGAAGAGGGCCGTGCGGTCGTCGCCGAGGTCGACGCGGGGCGTGGTCGGGGTGACCGTCACGCCGGGCGCGATGCCCTTCATGCGGATGATGGCCTTGAAGAACTGGGCCGACTCCTTCGGGGGCACGGACTCGTTCATCTTGGGGATGACCTTGAAGCAAGCGGTCTGCTTGCCGGCCACGATGCCCCCGATGACGTCGTTGTAGGTCTTGCTCGGCTCGCTCTTGCGCGGCGTGCCGGCGCAGCCCTTGCTGGCGTCGGCGAAGGCCTCGAGGCGATCGACGAACTTGGTGGCGTCGACGCCGTCGGGGTTCTTCGGATCGTTGGCGAGCTCGGGGAGGATGTCGTAGACGGAGCCCGACGCGATGGCCTTGATGGCCGTGACGATGCCCGTCGAGACGCCGCTGCCGGCCGAGTTCGCGTCGAAGTTGAGGCGGCAGAGACCTCCCGCCGCGTCCGGCGCCTTGCCCGCGCCGTTGAGGCCGGTGCAGCACTGGCCCGCGCCGCACCCCGCCGGCTTGCCCGCCCCATCGAACGCGCTCGGGGGGAGCTTGCTGTTGGTGTTGTCCGAGAGGTGGTTGAAGTCCTTGGCCGGGCCGTCGCTCGCCGACCACGACTGGGCCACGTTGACGCCGACGATCTTCGCGTTGAGCGCCTTGAAGGCGTCGACCAGGTTGGCCATCGTGGGCGAGCCCGCGATCGAATAGGCGATCGTCTCGCCGAACCCGTTGCTCGCGCCGTACACGCCGTTGTGGAAGCTCGCGTCGGTGATCATCACGACGACCGGCACTGCGCTGCCGCGGAAGCCCACCGCCCCGTTGGTCCCGGCCTTCGGAGTGACCGCCGCGATGCTGCCCCCGGGCCAGCTGAGGGCCTTGCCGGTGAGCACGTGGAACATCGCCGGCAGCTGCGACTCCGGCGTGTCCGAGCCACCCGCCGCCGCGTACTTGGTGGTGGCCGTCTGCACGGTCGTGAGATCGGCGGCCGTGGCCTGGACGACGATCGGCGTTAGGATCTTCACCGGGAAGTCGCCGCCGCCTCCATAGCCACCGGTGGGGTAGTCCTTGTGGTCGACGATCGAGACGCCGACCGAAGGGATCGCGGCCTTGAGCGCGGGGAGGATCGTCGAGCTCAGGTTGGTGCGCAGGTTGGTGATGGCGCCGCTCATCGAGCCGGTCGAGTCCATGACGAACGCGACGTCGACCTGCTGGATGTTGGTGGTGAACTTGAGGATGTCCTCGGCCGGGTCCGGCGCGGCCTTGAAGGGCACCGTGAAGAAGAAGTCGCGCGCCGAGGTCTTCGGGTCCTCCGTCTTGCGCAGCTTGACGACGGTGATCTTGGCTTGCCCCTTCTTGCCGTCGGAGGAGATGCCCGAGACGATCGAGGTGCGCCCGAGGACGTCGGCGCCCGCGGCGTCCTTGCCGAGGTCGGTGACCGAGGTGAACGTCGCGCCCCCGAAGCTGCCGAGGGTCGTGTCGTCGACGGTGAACGTCGCGCCGCTCGTGACGTCGGTCTTGTCGGAGAGCAGCGCCTTGAAGTCCTGCTTGCCGCCCGCGAGCGGCGTGACGCCGAGGTCGATGTACACGACGGCGTTGAGCGGCTCGAGCGTGAGCTCCTCGGTCGTGAACCCGCCGTCGGTGCCGACGTCCAGGTCGATGCTCGACTCCGAGCCGCCCGTGTCGGCTGCGGTCTCGTCGGCCCCGGCATCGCCGAGGGTCTCCGTGCCCTTGTCGTTGGCCGCGGTGCAGCCGATGGCGAAGGTGCTGGCGAGGACGAAGGAACCGAAGTGAAGCGCGCGCATGGAAGAGCCCTCCGAGAGAGGAGGACTACGAGAGAGATCGGCCCCGAGCAACTGTCACACCAGCGTCACTCGGTGCATGTGGGGGCTGATATTCCCAGCAACCACACTATTGACCGTTGTTCAATTCGTGCTACGACAGGCGCCATGGGTGACCCTCGCAACCACGTGCTGATCGTCGGCAGCGGCTTCTCGGGCCTCGGCATGGCGGTGCGCCTGAAGCAGGCCGCCGTGGACTTCACGATCCTCGAGCAGGCCGACGAGGTGGGTGGCACGTGGCGCGACAACCACTACCCGGGCGCGGCGTGCGACGTGCCCTCGCACCTCTACTCGTTCTCGTTCGAGCGCTGGCCGGGGTGGTCGCGCATGTACGGCCCGCAGCGGGAGATCTTCGAGTACATGCGCCACTGCGCGCGCAAGTACGGTTTGTACCCGCACGTGCAGCTCGGCGCGCAGGCCACCTCGGCCACCTTCGATCCGCGCGAGGGCCTGTGGAAGGTGACCACCAAGGACGGGCGGCAGTTCCAGGGCCGCGCGCTCGTCTCGGGCACCGGCGCGCTCAGTCGACCTGCGATCCCCGAGCTGCCGGGCCTCGCCTCGTTCGAGGGCGCGGCGTTCCACTCGGCGCGGTGGGACCACGCCTACCCGCTCGAAGGCAAGCGGGTCGCGGTGGTGGGCACCGGCGCCAGCGCGATCCAGTTCGTCCCGCAGATCGCGCCGAAGGTGGGCCGCCTGTTGCTCTTCCAGCGCACGCCGCCGTGGATCCTCCCGAAGCCCGACTTCGCCTTCAGCGAGCGCGAGCGGGCCCTGTTCGAGAACGTGCCCGGCCTCTCGTGGGCGTTCCGCCAGTTCATCTGGGCGCGGCAGGAGATCGGCGCGGTGCCCATGGTGATCGAGCCGCGGCTCGGCAAGCTGATCGAGCGGCTCGCCCTCCGGTTCCTCGAGAGGCAGGTGCCAGACCCGGCGCTCCGCAAGAGGCTCACGCCGAGCTACCGCATCGGTTGCAAGCGCATCCTGCTCACCAACGACTACTACCCGGCGCTGAGCCGGCCGAACGTCGACCTGATCACCGAGGGCATCGAGCGCGTGGACGCGACCGGCCTCCACACCGTCGACGGCAAGCACCACGCAGTCGACGCGATCCTGTTCGGCACCGGGTTCCAGGCGGCAGACGCGGTGTGCCCGTACCCCGTGCTCGGTCGCGACGGTCGGTCGCTCGACGCGGCCTGGCAGCGCGGCGCGGAGGCGTACCTCGGCACCACGGTCTCCGGCTTCCCCAACCTGTACCTCTTGATGGGCCCCAACACGGGGCTCGGCCACAACTCGATGATCTACATGATCGAGGCGCAGATCGAGCACGCCTACCGGTGCATCGAGCGGGTGCTCTCGCGCGACCTGAGCGGGCTGGACGTTCGCCCCGAGGTGCAGGCCTCGTACAACGAGGAGCTGCAGCGGCGGCTCGCGCGCACGGTGTGGGCCTCCGGGTGCCGCAGCTGGTACCAGAACAAGGAGGGCAAGAACGTCACGCTCTGGCCCGGCTTCACCTTCGAGTTCCGTCTACGCGCCGAGCGGCCCGACTTCTCCCACTACGAGGAGCTCCGCCGCGCCGGCTGACGCCCAGACCGCAAAGGAGACAGGCCTTCAGTGCAGCTCGCCGCTCTTGACGACGAAGCCGGGCATCTTCTCCTTGGCCTCGAACGCCTGGCGGTACTTGATCGCCTCGACCTGCGTCGAGAACGGGCCGACCTTCACGCGGTACCAGGTGCCGCGCTTCGGGATCTCGGCCTTCTGCACGTGGGCCTTGTGGCCGCGCGCGCGCAGCTGGGTCGCGAAGGCGTCGGCCTCGACCTGGGTCTTGAAGCTCGAGACCTGCACCTGCCAGCCCCCCTCGGAGCCCGAGGAGGCGAGCGTCGCGCCGCCGATCGACGACGGATCGGTCGCGCCCTCCGCGTAGGTCGTGAGCTTGTCCTTGGGCTTGTTCGACGTGGAGCCCGCGACGGGCGGCGCGAGGAACGCGCTCGGCGTGAGCGCGTGGCGCGCGGGCAGCGGCACCACGGGGAGCTTGTCGCCGGGCGGGGGCGCGACCATGGCCGGCGCGTTGCCGGCGCCCGCGGCCGCGAGGGCGGTGGCGGGGTGCGGCTTGTCGCTGAGGATGTTCGGGAAGGTGACCTCGCCGGGCAGGACCGTCGGCGACCCCGGGGCCTTGGCGGCGAGCTCGGCCAGCGGATCGGTCTTCTTGCCGACGTGGGCCGCGGACTTGCGACCGCCGAGCACGAAGGCCGCGAACAGCACGCAGGCGCCGCCCATCACGAGGATGCCGAGCGTCCACGCGCGGCCACCCTCACCGGGCCGATCTTCCTGGATGTGCTCGAGGTTGCGGACGCTGGCGCCGTCGTGGAGGTCCATCATGGCTCGTTCTCCGCATAGGCCCCGGCGCGGGAACGGGCCAAGTTTGTCTTCCGTTCAGGATCCGGTGGCCTCCGCCGCGGGCGCCAGCGCGCGCACGATCGCGCCGACGATCGTCGACGTGTCGCCACCCTCCACCAGCGGCAGCCCCCGCTTGATCGCCTCGACCGCGAGGCGCTCCCGGCTCTCCACCTCGCCCTTCTCCGAGACGGCGCCGCAGATCGCGATGACGTCGACGGTGAACGAGGAGAGCGCGCGGATCGCGTCGTCGATCTCGGGCACGACGGCCACCTGCATGGGGCGGTCGCCCTCGCGCAGCGCGGACCGCACGCTCCGCACCAGATCCTCGCGGCCGACCACCAGCGCCACGCGGGCGATGCGCAGCCGACGCGACACCGGGCCGCCGGGCGCGACGGAGATCCGGTCGACCGAGCCGCGCCGGGCGTGATCGCGTGCGCGCCGGACCGCCGAGCGCAGGTCTTCCGGATCGAACGGCTTGCGAAGGAACTCTCCCACGCCGACGCGTTCACACCAGCTCTCCACCTCGGGCGTGCCCGACATGGCGACCAGACCGATGCGTGTGCGCGACACCTCGCGTAGCCCCTGCAAGAGCTCGCGCCCGTCGGCCACGGGCATCCAGAAGTCGAACAGCACGACGTCGGGCCGGAACGTGAGCACGGCCTCGAGCCCGACCGCGCCGTTGCGGGCCGTGCGCACCTCGAAGCCCGCGTGGGTCAGGGCCAGAGCGGCGCTGTCGATGGACGCCGCATCGTCGTCCACCACGAGCACCCTGCCCTCGCCCGACGGCGGTCCACCTTGCTCACGCGGTTCACCGCGATCACCCAATGCCGATGCTACGGAGTCGTCTGCCCCCATCCTTCACCCCCCTTGTACGAGCCCCCACTCCGATTCCACAGAGACTCCACCCGGCGGTCAAGGTTCGAAGCGCCTCGCTGCCGTGCTAGACGACCGGGGTTCATGGACGCTCGGTCTCACGAAGCACGCCACACGCCGGAACTGGCTGCGCCTGCGCCGAAGCGCGGCCGGAAGGTCGCGAGCCATCACGCTCTCTACGAGCGCATCGATCGCACGCGGTGCGACGTCTGTGACGTGCTCCTCGCCGACGTCGACGCTGCACCCCGTGGCGAGGGGAGCGGGGCCGTCGATGGGGGGCCCTCCGTCGATGGGGGGCGCGACGAGCTCGTCTCCGAGCGCGCGGGGGCCGGGCTCTACCTCTGGACGCGGGGTCGCGAGCTGCGCTTCGAAGAAGCCCCTCTCTGCGCGCGCTGCGGTCCGGCCATCGCCATCACCGCGATGCGACGCTGGCTGATCGAAGACGAAGAAGAAGGCTGAACCGAACTCGACGAGGGCCGAACCCATGCCGCGCGCGACGCTTCGCTGTTTCGCCGGGTGCCCGGGAGACTTCCCGCTCACCCAGGCCATCTACCGTTGCCCTCGCTGCAACGGCCTGCTCGACGTCGTCCACGATCTCGACGCGCTCGGACACACCCGCCCCGATGCCTGGCGGGCGATCTTCGACAGCCGCTACAAGCGCACCGTGTGGCCGTTCGGCAGCGGCGTGTGGGGCAAGAAGGAGTGGGTGATCCCCGAGGTCCCCGACGACGCGATCGTCTCGCTCGACGAGGGTGGCACCAACCTGTTCTGGGCCGAGCGCCTCGGGCGCGAGCTCGGCATGCGCGACCTGTGGATCAAGATGTGCGGCAACTCGCACACCGGGAGCTTCAAGGACCTCGGGATGACCGTGCTCGTCAGCGTCGTGCGCTGGGCCATGCGCGACCACGGGCTGTCGGTCCGGGCGATCGCCTGCGCGTCGACCGGGGACACGAGCGCCTCGCTCGCCGCCTACGGCGCCACGGCCGGCATCCCGGTGGTGGTGCTCCTGCCGCGCGGCAAGGTGTCGACCGCGCAGCTCGTGCAGCCGCTCGCCAACGGCGCCCTCGTGCTGGCGCTCGACACCGATTTCGACGGCTGCATGGCCATCGTGCAGCAGCTCGCCGAGGCCGGCCTGGTCTACCTCGCGAACTCGATGAACGCGCTCCGCCTCGAGGGACAGAAGACGGTGGCCATCGAGGTGGTGCAGCAGTTCGACTGGGAGGTCCCCGACTGGATCATCCTGCCGAGCGGCAACCTCGGCAACGCGAGCGCGCTCTACAAGGGGTTCGCGATGCTCAAGGCGCTCGGGCTCACGTTCAAGCTACCGCGGCTCGTGGTCGCGCAGGCCGAGCGCGCGAACCCGCTCGTGCGCGCGGTGCGGGCGGGCGCCACCACCGTCACGCCCATGAAGGCCGAGCCCACCGTCGCCAACGCGATCCAGATCGGCGCGCCGGTCTCGGCCCCGCGCGCGATGATGGCCCTCGCGGCCATGAACGGGCTCGCCATCGACGCGACCGAGGACGAGATCGCCGACGCCGCAGCGCGCGCCGACCTCACGGGCACCTACTGCGATCCGCACACCGGCGTGGCGCTCGCCGCGCTGTTCAAGCTGCGCGCGCAGGGCGCGATCGGCGAGAACGAGCGGGTGGTGGTGATCTCCACCGCGAGCGGGCTCAAGTTCACCGAGTTCAAGGTGGGCTACCACGAGCGCGCGCTCGCCGGCATCGAGTCGCGCCGCGCCAACGCGCCCGTCGTGCTGCCACCGACCCTCGGGCCGGTGGTCGACGCCATCCGGGCGCGCTGGCCGTGACGGCGCGGGGCTCCACCGGCTCGAGGCCTGCGGGGCAAGCCCCGCTCGACGACATCGACACCTTCGCGCGGGTGGTCGAGGCGCAGAGCTTCTCGCGGGCGGCCCGCGCGCTCCAACTGCCCACGTCCACGGTCAGCCGCAGCGTCGCGCGGCTCGAGGCGTCGCTCGGGGTCCAGCTGCTCGCGCGCACGACCCGCGCCCTCGCCCTCACTTCCGACGGCGCGGCGTTCATCGCGCGCGCAGGCCCGGCGCTCGCGTCGCTGCGCGAGGCGGTGCGCGCGGTCATCGAGCCCGCGGATCGACCGCACGGCGTGCTCCGGCTCACGGCGCCCCACGACCTCGGCACCGAGTGGATCCCCGAGCTGGTCGCCCTCTACGTGGCGCGCCACCCCGACGTCAGCGTCGACGTGCACCTCTCGGGGCGGACCGTCGACCTCGTGTCCGAGGGCTTCGACGTGGCGATCCGGGCGGGCCGGCTCCGCGACTCCACGCTGGTCGCCAAGAAGGTGCGGTCGCTCGAGGCGGGGCTCTTCGCCGCGCCGGCCTACCTGGCGCGCACCGCCCCGATCCGCACGCCGGCCGACCTCGCCGCGCACGAGATGGTGCTCTTCAAGAGCAAGGATCACCGGCTGACCTTGCGGCTCGTCGGTCCACGGGACGCGACCGCCAGCGTCGAGGTCCGAGGACGCATCAACACCGACGATTTTGCGTTCGTGCGGGGCGCGTTGCGCAGCGGCTGCGGGGTCGGCATCCTGCCGCGATTCCTCGGGCACGGCGACCAGCGCGACGGTCGGCTCGTGCAGGTCTTGCCGGGCTGGATCCCGAACCCGGGCGGTCAGCTCCACCTCGTCTACCCGGCGGCGCAGCACGTACCGGCCAAAGTGATTGCCTTTCGCGATCTGCTGCTCGAGCGAGCTTCGGCGATCCCCCTCTGACGATTGAGGGGCCAAGCGCCCAGGGCTAGGAAGAGGGAATGGAACCCCTCGCGCGGCACGAGACCTTCCCCGGCGTGTCCGGGCCCGTCGTGGTGGTGGTGATGGACGGCGTCGGCATCGGACGCGGGGACGAAGGCGACGCGGTCGCGCTCGCACGGACACCGGTGCTGCACCACCTCCGCGACACGGTGCCGTACAGGTCCCTGCTCGCCCACGGCACCGCGGTCGGCATGCCCGGCGACGACGACATGGGCAACAGCGAGGTCGGTCACAATGCCATGGGCGCCGGCCGGGTGTTCGACCAGGGCGCCAAGCTGGTGCGCGGCGCGATCGAATCGGGCCGCATCTGGGAAGGCACCGCGTGGCGCGGCGCGGTCGGCACCGTGCGCCAGAGCGGCGAGCCACTGCACTTCATCGGCCTCCTCTCCGACGGCAACGTGCACAGCCACATCGACCACCTCATCGCGATGATCGAGCGGGCCCACGAGCGCGGCGTCCACTCGGTGCGCGTGCACGTGCTGCTCGACGGGCGCGACGTCGCCGAGACGAGCGCCCTCGACTACGTCGACAAGCTCGAGGCGGTGCTCGGCGCCATCAACGAGGAGCACGGCCGCGACTACCGCGTGGCCTCCGGCGGTGGCCGCATGACCACCACCATGGACCGCTACGAGGCGGAGTGGGGCATGGTCGAGCGCGGCTGGAACGCGCACGTGCACGGGCGGTCGGACCACCGCTTCCCGAGCCTACGCGCCGCCGTCGAGGGCCTCCGCGCCGAGCACCCCGGGGTCATCGACCAGAACCTGCCCACGTTCGTGATCGTCGATGGCGCCGGCAAGCCGGTCGGGCCGATCCGCGATGGCGCCGCGGTCATCCTGTTCAACTTCCGCGGTGACCGCGCGATCGAGATCACGCGCGCGTTCGAGCAGGAGAGGTTCACCCACTTCGACCGCGGCCCCGTACCCAAGGTGTTCTACGCCGGCATGATGCAGTACGACGGCGACCTGCGGTTGCCCTCGCGCTTCCTCGTCTCGCCGCCCACCATCGACCGCACGCTCGGGGAGTACCTGGCCCACGCCGGGGTCCCGCAGCTCGCGATCAGCGAGACGCAGAAATACGGCCACGTGACCTACTTCTGGAACGGCAACCGCACCGAGCCGTTCGACGCGTCGACCGAGACGTACGTCGAGATCGAGAGCGACGTGAAGCCGTTCGAGGAGCGCCCCTGGATGAAGGCGGCCGAGATCACCGACCGCCTGATCCAGGAGCTCAAGACGGGGCGGTACCGGCACGCGCGGGTGAACTACGCGAACGGCGACATGGTCGGGCACACCGGCGTGCGAGAGTCGGCCATCATGGCGGTCGAGGCCGTCGATCTGTGCCTCGGGCGCCTCTTGCCCGTGATCACCGCGCTCGGCGGCGCCGCGCTGGTCACCGCCGACCACGGCAACGCCGACGAGATGATCGAGATCGACAAGAAGACCAAGCAGCTCCAGCGCGACGCGCACGGGCACTACCGGCCGAAGACGAGCCACACCCTGAACAAGGTGCCGCTCTACGTGGTCGGCGCGCCCGGGGTGAAGCTCGTCGTGAACGAGCACGCCGGGCTCGCCAACCTCGCGGCCACCACGCTGCAGCTGCTCGGCTACGCGGCGCCCGAGGGATACGCGCCTTCGTTGCTCGCGTGAGGGCGAGCGAGGCGGGCGAACACCGCGAGGTGGGTGAGCAGGATCATCGGCACGACGAACGTCGGGAGGACCGCGTAAGGGAAGCGCCCGAGCGTGGCCTGCATGCGCGGATCCTGCGCGAAGACCACGAGGCGCTGGGCGGTCGCGACGACGACGATCATGTCGAGCAGGCCGAGCGCGTTCCAGCCGAGGACGACCGCGCGGCGCGTCGGCGCGCGGAGGTCACCGGCGGCGGCGAGGGCCACCAACGCGAGTCCCCCGGCCACCACGTCGCCGGGGCCGGCCACCCGCGCGAAGGTCACGGGCAGCGAGCCTTGCGCGGCCTCCCGGAGGAACGCGAGCCCGAAGGGGATGCGCACCAGGTGGAACGCGATCGCGAGGCGGGGATCGAAGCGGGCGACGTACGCGCGGAGGGCCACGCTCCGGCGATGGACGAGGACGGCGGCCCCCGTGAGGCCGAAGATCATGGCCGGGATCAGCGGGCGCGGCGCGCGCGCGAGGGTGTTGCTGGCCGCGAGCAACAGGGCGACGGCGGCCCAGCACGTGACCAGGACGAAGAGGCGGGAGCGGACGTTCATGCCGCCCCTCCATCCACCCCCCGTGCCGTCGCGATCGCGCGGGCGGAGTCGACCCGCCTGTCGGGCGTCGATGCAGGGGGGTGTCGGAATCCTATGCAGGTGAAGCGGCTCCGGCCGAGCGCCGTCGCGGGCTCACGGCTTGCTGGAGGCGCGCGGTGACCCCCGATCGCGCGCGCACGCTCGCCGCCTCGACCGCGTTCCTGCGGTGGCGCCCGTGGATCGTGGCGCCGGTGATGGTGACGACGCTCGTCCTCCTGACCCACGCCGCGGTCCCGCTCCGCCAGCGCGCCGGGCTCACGGCCGGCTTCTCGGTGATGCTGGCGTTCTTCGTGTTCGAGGCGATCCGCGCGCGTCGGTCCACGGTCTCGGAGCGGGCGCTCCTCGGGTCGATGGTGTTCACCGAGCTCGGGATCGGCGCCGCGTGCGCCCTGTCGGGTGGGCTCGCGGGGCCACTCCTGCCGATGCTCCTCGCGCCCACGATCGTGGGCCTCGCCGCGTTCGGTCGGCGTCGAGCCAGCGGGGGCGTGCTCGGGGTCGCGGCCGCCGTGCTGCTCGGCCTGGTGTTCCTCCCGGTCGGCGTGCCGTTCGCCGCCCTCGCGCCCGAGATCCACCGACCGATCGCGCTGCTCGCCACGGCCGCCGCGCTGGTGCTGGCGGGCACGGGCGCGATCACGCTCGGCGACGCCTATGGCGCCGCGCGCGCCGACACCGACGCGGCCCGCGACGCCGCGGTGGAGGCGGCCCTCGAGCGGAGCCGCGCGGTGGCGACGCTGGGGGCGCAGGTCGCGCACGAGATCAAGAACCCGCTCGCCTCGATCCAGGGCCTGGCCGAGCTGCTCGCCGAGGACGCGAGCGAGCCGCGCGCGAAGAAGCGGCTCGCGGTGATGGTCGGCGAGGTCGCGCGGATCGAGACCATCGTGAAGGACTACCTCGCGTACGCGCGTCCCCTCGCGGCCGAGGCGGGCGAGGTCGACCTCGGGGCCCTCGTCACGCGGGTGCTCGCGGGGCTCGAGGGGCGCGCGGCGCGCGCGGGGGTGACGCTGCGCTGCGCGGGGGAGGCTTCGATCCGCGGCGATGGTCCGCGCCTCGAGGAGGCCATCCTCAACGTCGTGCTCAACGCGATCGAGTCGGGAGGCCGCGCGGTGCGGGTCGTCCTCTCGGCGACCGGGCCCGTGGAGATCGAGGTCGTCGACGATGGTCCGGGCATGGCCCCCGAGACCCTCGCGCGCGTGGGCACGCCGTTCTTCACCACGCGCGGCGGAGGGACGGGTCTCGGCGTCGCGCTCGCGAGGCAGGTCGCCGAGCACCACCGGGGTACGCTGTCGTTCGTGAGCGCCGAGGGACGGGGGACGACGGCCACCTTCACGCTGCAGGGCGCGCCGTGAAGGTGCTCGTGGTCGACGACGAGCCCGGCGTGCGCTTCACGCTGGCCTCCGCCCTCGATGCGCCGGGGTTCGAGGTCGTCGAGGCCGCGAGCGGCGCCGAGGCCCTCGAGCTCGTGGAGGACGCCGACGTCGTGATCACCGACCTCGTCATGCCCGGCATGGACGGCCTCGCGCTGCTCGCGGCGATCCGCGCGCGCGACCCCGAGCTCCCGGTGATCCTGCTCACCGCGCAGGGCTCGGAGCGCACCGCGGTGCAGGCGATGAAGGCCGGCGCGTACGACTACCTGACCAAGCCGTTCCACGTCGACGAGGTGCGCCTCGCGGTGTCGCGCGCCGCCGAGGCGCGGCGGCTGCGGCGGCGATCGCGCGACCTCTCGATCGAGCGGCAGCTCGGGCGGCCGGTCGTGGGCACGGCGCCGGCGTTCGTGGCGGTGCTCGAGGCGGCGCACCGCGTGGGTCAGCGGGACGTGACCGTGCTCCTGCGCGGCGAGACGGGCACCGGCAAGGAGCTCGTGGCGGAGCTGCTCCACGCGGCGAGCCCGCGGCGCAAGGGCCCGCTCGTGCGGTTCAACTGCGCGGCGCTGCCCGAAGGGGTCGCCGAGGCGGAGCTGTTCGGCCACGTGCGCGGCGCCTTCACCTCCGCCACCGCGACGCGCAAGGGTCTCTTCGCGCAGGCCCACGGCGGCACGCTCGTCCTCGACGAGGTGGGCGAGCTCTCGCTCGCGGTCCAGGCCTCGCTCCTGCGGGCGCTGCAGTCGGGGGAGATCCAGCCCGTCGGCGGCGCCCCGACCAGGGTCGACGTGCGCATCGTCGCGTGCACGCACCGCGACCTGCTCGCCGAGGTGCAGCGCGGCGCGTTCCGTGAAGACGTCTACTACCGGCTCTCGGTGGTGGAGCTCGTGCTCCCTCCGCTGCGCGCGCGGCGCGAGGACGTCGCCCCGCTCGCGGAGGCGTTCGCGCGGCGCCTCGGGGCGCGGTTCGGCGTGCACGCGCGGCTCTCCAGCGGCCTGCTCGCGGCGCTCTCCGCGCGCGACTGGCCCGGCAACGTGCGCGAGCTCGAGAACGCCGTCGCGCGCATGCTCGCGCTCTCGGACGACGGCGCGCTCGACGTCGACGCGCTCGCGCTCCTCGGCGAGACCGCGCGGAGCCCTTCGGGGGAAGGCCTCCGCGCGCAGGTCGCCGCCTTCGAGCGGGCGCTGCTCGCGCGGGTCCTCGAGGAGTGCGACGGCAACCAATCCGAGGCCGCGCGCCGCCTCGGGGTGACGCGCGTGACCTTGCTCGACAAGCTGCGTCGCCACGGCTTGCGGGGGTGACGCCAGCGGGCTGACGCGGCGCCACGCGCGTGCCGTCGCTCAGGGGTCGATCTCGGGCAGCGCGTGGACCGAGCCCGCGTCGTACACGACCATTCGTCCGGCGCGCACGAAGTCGAGGTAGGCGGCCTTGGTCGCCTCGTTCGGGTAGAACGTGTGCGAGCTGCGCGACTGCCAGTCGGTGCACTTGCGGCAGATCTCCGGCAGGTCGCCGAAGCGACGGCGGAAGTGCATCTCGCGCACCCACTTGAGCGAGGCGTTCCACATCTCGCGGAGGCTCGACTGCTCGATGTTGCCGGCGATGAACTTCGCGTCGACGTCCGCCGCGCAGAGCACCACGTTGCCGTTCCAGAGGACCGTCATCGTGTCGACGAGCCACCCACACGGGGTGCGGCCTTCGCCCGTCGTGATCCGGTAGTCGCCGCCGGGCACCGTGCCCGCGTGAAAGCCCTTGGGGCGCGTCTTGATGATGACGTCGTACGACGACCAGTAGCGGACGAAGTCGTCCACCTCGTGCTCGGTCTCGCCGAACACGGTGAAGCCGACCTCGACGAAAGGCCGAGCGAGACCCCGCCTGGCGCGCTCCTCGAGGAGCTTGTGCACGCCGCGGTACACACCCTCGAGGCCGCTGGTCTTCTTCGCCGGGCGCACGAGGCGGTGGGTGGCCTCGGTGTGGGCGTCGCAGCTCACGCTGATGCGGTCGATGTTGCCCTCGAGCAGCCGGTCGACGTGCTTCTC
>Ga0154020_10001602_pt1 | contig 27784 bp, 24 predicted proteins | sample Klosneuvirus_201_FD_109709 | JGI IMG/M metagenome (GOLD analysis project Ga0154020, IMG submission 109709) | Active sludge microbial communities from wastewater, Klosterneuburg, Austria - Klosneuvirus_20160825_MG | ecosystem: Engineered > WWTP > Aerobic digester > Activated sludge | place...
CCCAGCCTTTGGCGACTTCTTGTTTCTGACCATTGCAGGATAGCCATGGATAAGCTGAAATGGCAGCAAGAGAATGTCCGGGCATTTCTATTTCGGGCACAACAGTAATGTGCCGCGCTTGAGCGTAAGCCACCACTTCTTTAATTTCATCCTGGGTATAAAAGCCACCGTATCGGATGGTATCGTATTTTTTATCGCTGTATTTCCCAATCATGGTGCCATTGCGCCATGCACCTACTTCAGTGAGTTTGGGATATTTTTTTATTTCTATACGCCATCCCTGATCTTCGGTTAAGTGCCAATGAAAAGTATTTAGTTTATAAATTGCTAAAATGTCAATGTACTTTTTTATAAAGCTCACAGGAAAAAAGTGTCTGCATACGTCGAGGTGCATTCCGCGCCATTGATAACTCGGATGGTCTTCAATGTAAACGCATGGGATATCAAATTTTTTATCAGGTGCAACTTTTAGAGATTTAATCTCAAGCGAAGGCATTAACTGAACTAAGGTTTGTAAGGCATAAAATGCCCCGGCGCCATTTCCTTCGGCTGTAATTTTAATCCGTGCTTTATTAATGTCAAGATGATAATTCTCTTTAAGCCCAGCTTCAAAATCCGGATATTCAAACTGAATAAAGTTTCCGATTTTTGATTCGTTAGGAATTGTTTCTAATCTGAAACCATAATTTTTTTCGAGATAATCATTAAACCAAACAATATCATTGGTAAAACTTTCGGAACCGCGTATGACAATTTTAGTACTGGGAGAAATAGTAAAGCTGCCTTCTTTAATTGAAACATTGTTTGGGTAGGGAATGAGTGGTAATGTAGGATTTTGGGCATACAGAACATTAAACACAAAGAATAACAATATTGTAATGCCGCGTATCTTCATATTAGTGTGGTAGTTTATTTTGGAAAAATCCGTAAACAAATGTGCCGAGCAAGGCACTTGATATCATTAATCCAAAAACAACGCTGCCGCTGCCGAATAAAGCATATAACGGACCGGGACATGCGCCCGTCATTGCCCAGCCCAGCCCAAAAACAAAGCCGCCAATAACAGTACCTTTATTCAATTCTTTAGGCGTGTATTTTATTTCGTCGCCTGACAATGTTTTAATTTTTAGTTTTTTGAGCAAAAAGATGGAAATTATTCCAACACAAATTGCAGAAAAAATAACACCGTACATGTGAAACGACTGAAAACGGAACATTTCATATATCCGGAACCAGGAAACCACTTCTGCTTTAATGAGAAGTATTCCAAAAAAAATACCACAAAACAGAAACTTCAAATTCTTCATAATGTCATAATTAGTGGTAAAACAAACCAGGTCATTATTAAGCCACCCGCAAAAAAACAAATGGTAGCTATGAATGAAGACAATTGCAGATTCGATAGTCCCATGATGGAATGCCCGGAGGTGCAACCATTAGAATACCGAGTACCAAAACCCACCAAAAAGGCACCAATAATCAATAGTACAAAACCTCTAAGCGTAAATACTGATTGAATATTAAAAATTTCAATTGGAACTAAGCCATTGGTGTCCTTAATCCCAAGCGAATTAATATTTGCAATTGTGTTAACAGATAATTTAACCGGATTAGAATTCGGGAAAAGGAATCCGGCAATAAATCCACCTATGATAACGCCAATGGCGAAAATAACATTCCATTTTTCACTTTTCCAATCGTACTGAAAGAATTTAATGTTGCCTGGAATGCAAGCGGCACATACATGTCTTAATGAGGAAGAAATACCAAAAGGTTTATTGCCTAAAACCAGCAACAATGGAATCATAAGACCTATTAACGGTCCGGACACATACCACGGCCAGGGTTTTGATAGCAAATCAATCATAATTAATGTGCAGTTTCTTGAGTATTGGTTAATTCTATACCTTGTTTCTTAAAAATTGCCTTAACCCGGTAAGCATACCAGGCTAAATAAGCGAAACAAAACACTGTAACAATGTATGACATATGTGGGTTAAGTTGATCTACCAAATAACCTTGAAATGGCGGGATCAGTGCCCCTCCTAAAATCATCATCACCAGCAATGATGAACCTTGATTGGTATACTTTCCTAAACCATTAATAGCTAAAGAAAAGATACAAGGCCACATTACCGAGCAAAAAAGTCCACCGCTAATAAAAGAATATAGCGCGAGATTTCCTGAACTGAACAATCCTATCACCATCATAACACAAGCAGTCAATGAGAGTATCATTAAGGTGCGTGCAGCATTATCACCCGATATAATGAAAATTAAAGAAGCAATGAGTATATATGGGATATAAAAATAAAAGTCACTGACGTTACTTCCTCTTAAATAGTTGACTCCAAAAATAACACCAAATGCAATTAAAGGGGTTATAACCTGCATGATGTACTTTGTTCTTTTCTTAAAATTAAAAACTGCTAATGAACCTGTCCAACGGCCAATCATTAAGCTTCCCCAATACAGCGAAATGAAATGTGAAATTTTTGTATGATCAATACCTTTAATTTCAGGCATAGCTAATAATGCGCCCATGTTACTCTGTATAGTTACTTCTACGCCGACATAAACAAAAATAGCAATCATGCCTAGAGTTAATTGCGGATACTTGAGTGCACCTAAATCTCCATCGACTTTTTCACTGTTGGTAACCGTTGGTAATTTTGAAAACCAAAGAATGCTTGCGCAAAGCAAAAACAAAACAAAAAGGATGATTGCAGGAATTTTTACGGCTTCTAAACTGCTATCGGATGAAGCGGGTCCGGAAATATTTCCGAAAAGGGCGTAACTTAAAACTACGGGCCCAATGGTTGTACCAAACGAGTTAATTCCACCTGCTAAATTTAATCTGTGTGAACCGGTTTCCGGTGCACCGAAATTGATGACAAACGGATTAGCAACAATTTGCTGTAATGCAAAACCCAAGCCAATAACAAAGAGTGCACATAGCAATAATGGATATGAGAATAAACCTGCTGCAGGAAGAAAGATAAGTGATCCTATTCCTGAAATTAATAAACCTAAAATCAAAGCTTTTTTGTAGCCTATTTTATTAATCGGGTCACCTTTTATCCGCGAAATGAAAAAATAAATCAAAGAACCAACCGCATAAGCTGCGTAAAAAGAGAGATCAACGAGCTGTGATTGAAATTGGGTTAATGTAAATTTTTCCTTGAACAAAGGGATTAAGATTCCGTTGCTGGCAGCCACAAAGCCCCAAAAGAAAAACACGCTGATTAAAGCTATAAATGATGATTGTAATTTCTGCATAAAAAATTTAATCTAAAATATTGGTTTAGAAGTTCAGAAATTACTTAATGGGGTTTAAGTTTTTAACAATGCTATAGCGATATATAATTTAGACAAATGAGAAGTGGTTTGAATTTTAGATGTAATTTTAGATTATGGAAGTATTAAGCCCTAAAAATTGGTCAGATTATGAGTTGATTGACTGTGGCGATTTTGAAAAATTGGAGAGATTTGGAAAATATATTACAATCAGACCCGAACCACAGGCGGTTTGGCCAAAAATTTATTCTGATTCGGATTGGGAGAAAATGGCACACGTGAAATTTGTTCCTAAGTCAAGCTCAAATGGTGAATGGAAAAAATTAAAGCAAATGCCTGATCAATGGACCATTGATTACAATTTGCAAGGTAAGGAAGCGAACGGGAAGCTGGTTTTCAGATTGGGACTAACCTCCTTTAAACACGTTGGTGTTTTTCCGGAGCAGGCCGTTAACTGGGACACAATACATGCTTTCTTATCAAAACTAAATAAACCTAAATTCCTGAATTTATTCGCCTATACCGGTGGAGCTTCAATTGCCGCCAAGGCTGCAGGCGCAGATGTGACACACGTTGATAGTATAAAGCAGGTTGTTACCTGGGCGAATGAAAACATGCAGAAATCAAGTCTCGACAATATACGTTGGATGGTGGATGATGCCTTGAAATTTGTAAAAAAGGAAATCAGAAGAGGTAATAAATACCAGGGAATTATTCTTGATCCTCCCGCATATGGTCATGGTCCAACCGGTGAAAAATGGAAATTAGAGGATAATATTGCAGAAATGATGGACAGTGTTTTGCAAATAACAGATGACCACAAGCATTTGCTTATTCTAAACGCGTATTCGTTGGGCTTTTCGGCATTAGTACCTGAAAATTTATTACGCCCATTTTCACAAAAGCATAAATCTAAATTAAGTGTTGGCGAACTTTATCTTCCTGCAAAAAGCGGAATAAAATTACCTTTAGGTGTTTGGGGAAAATTAGAAAAATAAGAATGAGAAATCGCGTTTTCATTTTATTTAGTTTTTTTGTTGGTGTATCATTGAATGCGCAACTTTCATGCGAAGCATTAATGGTTACCGGTATAAAATATACAGCAACTAGTTTCAAGCACGGTAGGGGAAAGTTAATGACAACCGATTCTGCCATTACTAATAAAATGCAATTAAAGGAGTTTATGCTTAAGAAGGTCAGTGACCTAAGTGCTGAGGAAAAGGCCGAAATAAGCAAATACAAAATTAAATTCAATGAAACCGATACTGTTATGTTCAGTGATTGGGATATAATACATGAGGGTAAAGTAGGTTATTTTGGTAGAGCAGTTGCCAAAGTGCGGATAATATGTGCAGACAGTATGATTTATACGTATAAATATTTACTGAATAAAGACATGGAAAAATATGTACCGAATCAGTTTAAAATTATCAGGCTAAACCAAAATAATTTTATAATTAATGACAGATTTCACCCTTACATGAACATTAATTATTATTTCAGAAAACTTGAATAATATTTTTTCATTTAGTTTTTTAGAATTGTAATCTTCATCCGGATGTTTTCTTTTGGCCTGTCGTTTTTGTCGGTTTTGGCCCCTGCAATTTTATCAATTATATCCAGGCCCTCAACAACTTCTCCGAATACTGTATAATTATCATCAAGATGAGGTGTACCGCCTAAACTAGCATAAGTTTTCCTTTGCTCAGAACTAAAAACATAATGTTCACTTGCATTGTACTCGCTTATAGAAACAGAATCAGTCAGTTGTTTAACAAAATAATTTAAGCTGTCGTTTTTACCCTGAGTGAAAAGCCGGAGGTATTGAGCTTTGAGTTTTTTACTTTTTCCTCCGAAACCAACGGTGTAATTTATCTTTGTAATTATTTGCCTGTTTACCCGATACTCCGCTTTTTTCAAGGCTAATGAATCGTATTTTTTACCCATCACAATATAAAACTGGCATCCTGAAGATTCTTTTTTAGGATTTACATCATCACCTTCACGGGCAGCAGCAATTACCCCTTTTTTATGGTAGATTTTCGGGTTAAATTCAGCCGGTATCCAGTATCCTACATCGCCGTTACCAAGCATAACAGTATCTTTGGCGTATTTACTATCGGGGTCACCTCCTTGTATCATAAATTGATTAATTACCCTGTGAAATAACAGGCTATCATATACACCCTTTTTAATGAGATTCAGAAAGTTAGCCTTATGAAGTGGAGTTTCATTGTAAAGCTTAATTTTCATATTGCCATAATTGGTGGAAATTAATACAGTTTCATTTGAATAAGTTTGAGAAACCCCGTACGTGCAGTTAAATAGCATTAAAATGCTAAATATTAAGGCCTTAGTATTTGTCATTTATAATAAAATTTATTATATTTGTTTACGAATATCGCACATTTAAACATTTATTCAATGAAACTCAAAGGATTATTAATCGCATTAGCAGTATTAGGAATAATATCATTATTTAATACCTCTTGCAAGAAAAACACCGATTGTATTGCTGTAGTTCAATGTATGGATTCAACCGGTATCGGTATGCCAGGTGTTGACGTATTGCTCTATGCCAATGTAAAAACAACCACCGGGGGAACCATTACGGCTGACTTAAGGGGTAATGCAGTTACAGATGCGTCTGGCCGTGTATCATTTACTTTCAAGCTTCCTGCTATTTATGACATTAAGGCTACTAAAAAATCTGCCTCTACAACAACAGCAACAACCGGGTCTACATTAACCGGAGTTAGCATCATTAAACTAGAAGAGGGAAAAACTGTCGAGAAAATTATTACTGTAAGATAGATTTTATAAAACCACGAGGGCAGCCCCTATTAGGGCTGCTTTTTTTTTGATTTAAGAGGTCATTTATTTGTCAGTACAGAATTTTATCTCTTAATTTAGCTTTTGAACTATTAATAATTGAAAAGGGAGCAATCGATACTTAAATATTTAATTATTCCGGTTATAATAGCTGTATTTGGTGGTTGCAGTTCTAACTCCGAAAAAGCTGTTAACGAAGGCATAATAGAATTTGATGCAAAGGTTGTTGACTTTAACCATCCATTAGCGGAACTTGCTCCGGGTTCAGCCACCTTAAAATTTAAAGGCAATAAATTTCTGATGGAGATGACCGCAATGGGCATGTTCAAGAACAGTTATGTTTGTAATTTGGAAGATAAAACCCTTACTCAAATGGTTAATTTCCTGGATTTAAAGCAGGCGAGCGTTGATAAAGAAGCTGATATTCTTAAGGAAAATGATGGTTATCAGTTGATTATTGAAGAAACCAACGATACTAAATTGATTGCCGGTTATAAGTGCAAAAAAATTAAGGTGAAGAAGAAAAGTGATCCGGATAAAGAATTCGATGCTTATTATACCTCAGAAATGGGTCCTGATAACGTGAACGAATTAAGTCCATATTTGGGAATAAAGGGCATTCTAATGCAATACCGTTTAAGTAAAATGGGTTTGGAAATGGAGTTTACAGCCAAATCAGTTAAAAAAGCTGAAATACCCGATAATAGCTTTGAGGTTCCTCAAAACTTCAAAAAAATCTCAAAGGAAGAAATGCAGAAGTTCTTCAATCAATTCTGATTCAGGTATTATCTACACGGCTCAAGTAAATATATTTGACTTTGTGCTGATTATTTTCTTATTTTAAGCTTTTGTATTTTTATCATTTTGAAGCAATTCATACATAAGACTGTAACTGCCAGCTTAATAATTTTTATTGGGGCACTTTTTTGTTTTTGTTCTGATGAAAACAGTAAAGTAACTAATGAAGGTATTATTGAGTACGAAACAAAAGTAGTTGACGAGAACCATCCATTGGCCGGTTTAGCCCCTAGTTCGGCTACCCTTAAATTTAAGCAAGAGAAATTTTTGATGGAAATGAGTACCATGGGTATGTTTAATACCATGTTTTTAATTGATAATAATTCAAAATCGCTCACTCAAATGGTTAAATTCATGGATGTGAAACAGGCGAGTATTGAAACGGAAAAAGATATTGCCATTGAGAATTCCTTGTATAAATTAATAATAGAGGAAACAAAAGACACAAAACTTATAGCTGGATATAAATGCCATAAACTTAAAGTAACAATGGCTGATAATCCTTCAATTAAATTTGACGCATATTATACCAAGGAGATGCAAGTAGACAATGTGAACTCTTTAGGGCCATATTCCCAGATAAAAGGTATGCTCATGCAATACAGGCTCAAAAAAATGGGGCTTGAACTACAGTTCACGGCAAAAAAAGTAAAAAACGTACCGGTTCCAGATAATACCTTTGAAGTACCGGCGTATTTTAAAATTGTCAGTAAAGAAGAGATGGGCAAATTTTTCAGCGGCCTTCAATGATAATTGCCATTTGTGTATTTTACATAATTTAACACCAATAATAGTTTAAACTGGTACAATTATTGAAACAATAAAACTAAAAAAAGCAATCATGAAAAAGTTAATTACAGCTGTTGCAATTTTAATTTGCGGATTCACTAATGCCCAAATTAAAGAGGGTTCAATTTCATACATAATGAATATTGAAGGATTGCCGCCTGAACAAGCGGCGATGATGGGTGATATGGAAACCAAAGTTTATTTTAAAGAAAATAAATCCTTAACAGAAATGAATTCAATGATGATGAATTCAAAAGCATTGAGCGATGATAGTGGTAACTTGTTCTTAATGGATCAGATGGGCAATAAATCCTTTATCAGAACAAGTAAAGCCGAACTGGATAAAAATGCTGAGGTGAATAAAGATAAAGAACCAAAGATTGAATATACTTCAGAAACAAAAACTATTGCGGGCTATGAGTGTAAAAAAGCAAATGTAACTATTATGACTCAGAAGAATGAAGAGTTTAAAACGGAAGTATGGTACACAGAAAAAATAACTTATATCAGGCAAGGTGGCGGACGTAAAGGCGGCGAAATGTTTAAAGGTTTAAAAGGTTTGCCTATGGAATATATGATACCACAAGGCCCTATGAAAATTAAGATGACGGCGAAGGAAGTTTCTTTAGAAGCAGTACCGGATTCTAAATTTGTTTTAACCACTGAAGGCTACACTGAAATGAAAATGGAAGACCTGAAAAAGCAACAAGGCGGCACTAAATAATTTGACATGAATAGTATTATAAAACGCGGAATTTTTCCGCGTTTTTTTTGCAGTAATAATTAGCTGGTACTGTATCTAAATCCTAAGCCGGAACTTTTATTGCTTGTATTAGCTTGCAGATGCTTTACATCTTCAAGTATTAAGGTAGATAGTTCTTCACTGGTACGCTGTGCGGCAGGTACTGAGGCCATCCTTAAATTCTGTTTCATCACTACTTCACTAACGGCTTGTCTTACTGTTCGGGCATTGCCAAAAAATTTGTCCCTTTTTTCATGCAAACCTGAAAAATATTTTGTTAAATGATCTTTCGCGTCATCAGTAATACTCAAGCCTTCTTTTTTTAATAAAGACCCTGCAATTACCATTAATTGCTCAGTAGAATAATCGTAAAAATGAAACAGTTTATCAAAACGTGATTTTAAACCGGGGTTCATTTCAATAAAGCGATGCATGTTATCGGGGTAACCCGCTACAATAACGCCGAATTTTCCCCGCTGGTCTTCCATTCTTTTTAAAATTACTTCAATTGCCTCCTTGCCAAAATCGTGTTGTCCGCCGCCTTCAGATAGAGCATAAGCCTCATCAATAAATAAAATGCCTCCCATTGCGGATTCAACTTTTTCGTGGGTTTTTAATGCGGTTTGTCCAACAAATCCAGCAATAAGTCCTTCTCGGTCAACTTCAATAATGTGGCCACGCTCTAATAAACCTAAGGCTTTATATATTTTTGCAATAATACGCGCCAGGGTAGTTTTGCCTGTACCGGGGTTGCCAATGAATACAGAATGGAGAGAAAATTTGTTGACTACATCTTTACCCATTTCATTATAGAAACGGATGAGTTTAACGAGCTCATGCAGCTCTTGTTTAATGTTATCCATTCCGGTTAATTCATTAAGCTCGGCCATCGCTAATTGCAAATCTTTATCGTTTACCGACAGACTTAATTTTTTCTTATCGTTAATAATAAAAACATCTTTTAGGTCCTGTAAAGTTATTTCCGATAAGTCTTCTTTAGTGAGATTTTCAATATTGGCCGAATTCATAAGGCGAAGCCCCATGTTTTGTTTAGCCTCTTCAACGACGCTGTGTACAAAGCGGGCATTTCCAAAAGTTTTATCGCGCTTGCGGTACGCTTCGGTTAATTGTTCTTTTAAGAAAGCGTCAGCTTTTTCTGAAATGGTGACTTGTTTATTCGCTGCAGCATACAAGGCAATTTGATACAGTTCCTCTGGTAAATAATCATCAAAATGAAAATACTCGTTAAATCTTGATTTTAATCCGGGATTACTATCTAAGAATATTTCCATCTCTTTAGGGTAACCGGCCACAATAATAGCAATATCACCGGGACCATCACTCATTTCTTTAAGTAAAATTTCTATTACTTCTTTGCCAAAATCTTTGCTGTCGTCACCTGCGCGTGATAATGAATAGGCTTCGTCAATAAATAAAATACCTCCACGGGCATCTTCAATTGCTTTTTTAACTTTAGGTGCTGTTTGCCCTATGTATTCACCAACCAAAACCGAACGGTCTACTTCGTGAACATGTCCTTTGCTTAACAAACCCATTTTATTGTAAATCTTTCCCAGCATTTTTACAATAGTAGTTTTTCCTGTACCCGGATTACCTGTAAAAACTGAATGCAATGAGATTTTGTTTTTATCATCGAATCCTTTTTCTTTCCGGAGTTGGGTAAATTTTAAGTAAGTAATATTTTCGTTGATGTTTTTCTTGACGTTCTCCAGCCCGGTTAATGCTTTTACTTCTTCTAAGAGCTCCTCTAATGTTTTTTCGGGAGCTGAGGTTTCCGATGTAACAGCAGTGGAGCTGTTATTTCCGGAAGCAGACAAGGTTTGCTGGATGGAAGTAATCAATTCGGGCGTTCCTTCTTCTTCTGATTCTTTAAAATTAAAAGTTACTGCCCCAATTAATGCATCCATAAATACCACTTCTAAGGTATATTGGTCGTCTTTCCATGAGCCGGCGCTGTTATGCCCCCAACCCATATCAATTGTATATGAATATTCCGTTTTATTGCTGTCGATGTAAGCAGTTTTTATTTGATTGGCTTTTTGCTGGCCGGAATCATCGATATAATTTAAAAATAGCTCATAATTAAAATCAGAATTTGTTTTCACTTTAATTTTAATTTCTGCCCAAACATATTGCGTAGTAGTTTTATTAAATACTTTTAAATATTTCCGATGGCGTTCCTGCCAACCTTCATAATCGCTGGCGTAAAGTTTAATGTGTTCTATTGAAAAGTACGGATTAGAGGAGTTCGTAACCAATCCCACATCCTCAATAAAAAATTGTTTTTCTCCAATAACATTTCCTTCTATTGAAGCAATCCATTTATAAGTCCCTTTGTTCCAGAAAATGCCAGGTGTTGCATTGCCCCAGCCATCCCTTACAAATATGATATTTTCATCTTTGTTCGCCTTGAGGTCAACATCCATTTCGCAAATCTTTTCATTATTTCCGGGAATCACTTTTTCGCAGCGTAAGTTTACTTTTGTTTGCCAATCTTCTTCATCGAATAGTTTATTGAAAAGGGCAAGCTCACAACGCATATAGGTTGTTTCTGCTTTATCAAATACGGTTCTGTAACGCTTTGTTGAATTGGCCATCCATTCATCGGATGAGTAAACAGAAAGGCTCTTTAGTTTAAACCGTTTTTCCATTGCAATGTTGTTTTATTTTATTCCTGATAATTCTTGCTGCCATTTCCAGGCCGATAACATCATTTCGTCGATGCCATACTTAGGTACCCATCCTAACTCTGATTTTGCGAAGTCATTATTGGCATAAATGGCTTCGACATCACCTTCGCGACGGCCTCCAACTTTATAATTGAGCTTTGTTCCGGAAATTTTTTCGAAAGAATTTATTGCTTCAAAAACCGTTACGCCATTACCCGTTCCGAGATTGAATAATGAAACAGAGCTTTTATTCTTGTTTTTTGAAATATAATCAAGCGCTTTTATATGGGCATCTGCAATATCACTTACATGTATATAATCCCTAATGCATGAACCATCACGTGTTTTATAATCGCTTCCGTGCACATGCATTTCTTTAATAATACCTGCGGCGGTACGTGTAATTATAGGAACCAGACTTGTAGGGGCACCGAGTGGTAATTCGCCTATGAATGCGGTTTTGTGTGCGCCAACAGGATTGAAATAACGCAGTAATACCGACTTAAATCCGGGATTATATTTTGTGTATGACTTAACAATTTCTTCACCTATTTGTTTCGTGTGGGCATAAGGAGATTCGGCGGAAGGCAATGGACTGTCTTCAGTTACAGGTAATTTACCAATGTTTCCATAAACTGAACATGAGGAGGAAAAAATAAAATTATCAATGCGTTTGATTTTGCACAGGTGAATAATATTAACCAAACTTTCAATGTTGTTATGATAATACAACAGAGGTTCTGCAACGCTTTCGGGCACAGATTTAAATGCTGCGAAATGAATCACGCCAATGATATTTTTTACGTCGGAAAGCGTTGTCTCTAATTCATTTCTATCGCAGAGATTTATATTAAAAAACCGCAACCTGTCATGACTGCCTGTGATTTTAAGAATTCTTTCATATGTTTCTTCTGTTGAGTTCGAATAATTGTCAATGGAAATTACATTGTAGCTGGTTTGCTCAAGCAATTCAATAATAGTGTGTGAGCCTATGTATCCGGCTCCGCCTGTAACGATAATGGTTTTTGTCTGGTTCATCAATGTGTGAAGTATATTCTTTAAAAATAAGATTTTTAACACAGAATTCAATGTTAAACAATTTATTTTGGGAATAAACCTAGATAAATAAGATGAATGTTAAGAATTAACATAAAGCGCCTTCATTGCATCACCTAATTTAAATAAATTGAGGAAAAAATTTATGGTTTTTTTAGCTATTAAAAGTATCGGATTATGTTCAATTTTATCCCTTAATTGTTCGTTGGTAATTGGTTCTGAGGCCGGGATAGAAGCATTAGTACTAATTAGATTATATTTGGCAAGGCTTATGCCTGTTGTATCAACAAACTTAGCTTTAAAGCCATGTTTGTTCATTAATTTTGTAAGTGTACGGGGGGTATAATATGAAAGATGCTCGGGGTATTCAATAATATTCCATTTTTCTTTTAATACATAGCGGCTGAGAGCATTAAAATTAGGTGTAGTTACATAATAGGCGCCGCCTTTTCGAAGCACCTTTTTAATTAACTCAATTTCGGAATTAGGGTTATTTATGTGCTCAATAACTTCGAAACTGGTTATGATATCAAACTTTAGTGCAAAGAATTCCTTTGATAATGCATCTGATTTGAAAATTTTAATATTGTTTTTTGCCCCGTATTCAATGCATTCATCCGCCAACTCCGTACCATATACATTCCATCCTCTTTGTTTGGCGCATTCTAAAAACAAACCTTTGCTACAACCCATATCCAATAAGTTGTTGGTTTGTTTAAATGGCTCAAACATATCGAGTATTTCATTATAGCGTTTTATGGTAATTGGAGATAATTCTGAAAAACGGGGGTAATTACCATAATAAGTACTCAGTTCATTAAGGGTCGGAATTTTTTTACAAAATACAAAACCACATTCATTACACTTCACCAGATTTGCCCTATTGTAGCGGGGCAGTTTTGCTAAGTGTTTGCCTGAGCAAAGAATACAAACCTGGTTTTCCATTATTGGTATCGAATAATTCGTAAATTTACAATAATAAACAGTAAAAAAAGCGTCTTACTTTTTAGTGCGGCCTTAAATATCCTTATGCTTGATTTAGTACCAAGAGAACAGTGGGAATACGACGTGCGGGTACGCCTCGAGTGGATGGATGTGTCTGCGGCTTTTACTACAGCATTCCTTATCTTAATTTTTGCTTTTATGTACCAAAGCCGTAAGCAAAGAAAAGACCCCGCTTATAAATATTTTTTGCCAGGACTGATAGCCAAAATATTTGGCACCTTTGTTTTTTGTTCAATTTACTTATTCTATTACGATGGCGGAGATACTATCTCATATTTTGAGTCGTCGATGGCCATGGTAAATTTATTCTATAAAAGCCCGGGGAATTATTTTGAGGTAATGATTTCTGCACCAAATGCGGAGATGAGATCTTTGTTTGATGATAAAACGGGTTATCCGTATGCGTATATGTTCTTCGATTCACATACATTCATGGTAATTAAGATCACCAGTATTTTTTCTATTTTAACAGGGAAAAGTTATTTCCTTACCTCATTAATAATATCTTTATTAGCATATTTTGGTATTTGGAAATTGTTTCTGACTTTCAGAATGTATGGTGCAGGCATTGAGAAAAAATTGGCGTGGGCTATACTTTTCCTCCCTTCGCCTTTGTTTTGGAGTGGGGGGGTTTCAAAAGATACATTTACTTATATGGCTACGGCATTAATGGTTTTTGCGGCGCATGAATATTTTATCTTAAAGAAGCGTGAAACATTTACTATAATAATTTTACTCATTAGTTCTTGGTTAATTCTTAGTATTAAGCCTTATATTTTTTTAGTGTTATTCCCTGGAGGATTGTTATGGATATTTTATGACAAATTAAGACGCGTGAACAACGCATTTATTGGCGTCGTCTTTTTTCCTGTGATGGTGGTTGCAATTACTTTACTTTCGTTTTATGTTTTGAGTAGTTTAAGTGGTAGTATGTCGAAGTTTTCAATTGAGAGGGCTTTTGAAACTGCGGCAGTTACCAGTCACGATTTAAAACAGGATTATTATGGTGGTTCAAGTTTTGATATTGGTGATTTTGACGGAACCTTTACGGGAATATTTCAGTTATTCTTTCCTGCCCTTAATGCCGGCTTGTTCAGGCCGTTTATATTGGAAGCCAAAAGCTTGGTGACTTTGATGGCAGGTCTTGAAAATCTATTCTTATTACTCTTAACGTTATATGTTTTATTTAAGTCAAAAGTTAAAGGGGCATTTAAAATAATTGCTGCTAATCCAATCCTGCTGTTTTCAATTATTTTCTCGTTGTTGTTCGCTTTTATGATTGGCCTTACCACTTCGAATTTCGGGGCCCTTGTTCGTTTTAAGATTCCTTTGATCCCGTTCTATGTTTCGGCCTTGTTGATCACCGATCATTTGTATAAAAAGAAAAAAGCTGAAGATTACGGCTATTAATTGTATATTGTATTGTAGATCTTTTTTGCAATATTAAAGTTCCTGTGTGACTCAGCTATAGCTCTGATCTTTGAATAAAGATCTTTTCGGGTTTGATTTTTTAAGAGCTCATCAATTTCTTTTACAGACTTTAAGTAAGCTTCGTTATTAAGATTATCAAGAACACTACCTATATTATTTTTCTTGATAATATCAGAATCGTCGGAAATGTTTTTGGTGATAACCACAGGCAAACCAAGTGCCCAATACTCCCCATCTTTTATTGGAGAGCAATAGCGTTTAGTTTCTATTGGTTTAACCGGGGTTATTGCAAAATCTCCCAGGCCAATGTAATCAGGAATTTGAGCATGTGGAACGAAGCGCTGAATAATCGTTTCTTTTTTCAGGCCTGAATTAATTCTAAATTCATCAATCTCTTTTTCGGTACTTGATGTTAATATTAATACACGGAAGTCATTCCCCCAAAATCCTTCGGCAATTTTAAAAAAATCAAAAGCTTCTTTTTCCAGGTAGATGCCTCCGAATTTTCCGGCATAAACGCAAACTAATTTATTCTCTAAATTAAGTTCTTTTAAAAGCGCCGGATTTTTTTTGTTTTTGTAGGAGAATAAATCGAGGTTAACACAAGCCGGTTTTACAAAATAGTTTTGTTTGTGGTGACCATATTTAATGGCAGCATAGTCACACATTTTTTCGCTTATAGAAATTAAGTGTTTAGCGCGATGTGCCTGAAGTTTTTCAAATTTAAAAAGAAGCCTGAATGCGAAGCTGTTTTTTTTCCATACCCCATTCTCAATCATGGTTTCGGCATGAGGCTCAAAGCTGTCAATTATAAGTTCCTTGCCTGTAAGAACAGAAAGTAAGTAACCTATCATTCCTGCCGGTGTGCACCATGCATGTATTGTTGTAATCTTTTCCTTCCGGATAAGTATGAGTAATTTAATAATTGTTCTTAACCATAAGAACATGGCTGCAATACCAACCGGTTTATACGGTATGCTGAGGTTATGAATTTTTGGAATTTTTTCAAATTGAGGCTGTTCGCTTTTATCAAGGGTAAGTAAGAAAATTTTACCATCTTCCTCCAAACATTCAGCGATTAATTTTACATAGGGTAAGGTATATGTTTGTATAAGGGCGTCGTTATAGCTCCAGTATGTAAGTATCAAAATATTTTTTCGGCAAGCACTCATTATTTCCGGCTTAAATAAATGAAAATACTTGGAGGGTATGTGATCAAGGCAAGTGTTATATAATAGAAAAAGCGGAATATGTTTTTGCCGTTCTTCAACCAACTTGCTGCCAAAACCAGATATATATGTGAAAAACAACGTTGCTTAAACCAAAACGATTCATACAGGTTATTTTTTTTTGCCTTGTGAAGTACGTATAAAATATCTTTTTCCAGAAGTTTTACGTTTTTCGACATATTCCCTTCGTGTATCCTGTATTTCCATAAAGCCGTAGTAATGAAGCCGATTTTAAATTTAGCTGCTAAAATGCTTATGAAAAAATCCGTATCGGCGTTATTAGAGAGGTGAACATCAAAGCCTTTAATTTTTTCTAAAACTTGTTTTGTAACAACAATTCCCGAAGGCGCGGTAGTATAATTGCCTTTACTTGAGAGAATATCAGATAGCGTAACGTTTGCCGCACCTTTTAAAAAGGAATTCATAGGTATGGACGATTCGTTTATTAATTCACAAGAAGAGTAAACAGCATCAACTTTTTCCTTATTCAGGTAATTTACTTTTTCAGAAACGTTATTCGGATTCCATACATCATCTGCATCTAAAAAAAATATGTAATCGCCTTTAGCATGTTTGATACCCGTGTTTCTTGAATCAGACACACCTGAGTTGGTTTTATGAATTGTTGTGATACGTTCATCCCTTTTAGCATAAGTATCAATAATGCTTTTCGTGCTGTCTGTTGACCCATCATTTACAATCAGCAATTCCCAATCCGGATAATCTTGTGATATAACTGAATCGATTGTTTCGGCAATAAACCTTTCGGCATTGTATGCCGGAATAATTATGCTGACGAGGTTAATATGTGACGCGCTCTTCAATGCCGATTATTGCCTTCTTCATAGGGGGCTAAGCAAATATAAGTCCAAATTTTTAATTTCGGAGCCTTTTGCGGAATTCTTATGATCAGGAAAGAAAAAGCTTTTTATAGTTGTTCCACATATTTTCTCTTGAAAAATTCTTAACCGCTAACAAATAAGCTTTTTCAACAATTTCAGGATGCGGATTGGCTATAAAGAATTCTACACCTTCTGCAATCTCTGCCGGGGCGTTGTGATTAATGAGAAATGCACTTTCTTTATGTACTAAAACGTCACGGGATGCACCAACTCTGGTAGTTACAATAGGTTTCTTATTAAACATCGCTTCGGCAATAACAAAACCAAATGGTTCTAAAACAGCGGCATGTACATATATATCCATACAATGGTAAACGGCAGGGATAAGTCTGTAATCGATCCAGCTAGTCAGCACAACATGCTTTTGTAATCCCTTTTGTTCAATCAATGTTTCAAGTTCTTTCTGTTGAGGGCCTTCACCAACACATAAAAAAACAGTTTGAGGATAATTTTTGACTACTCTTTCAGCTGCGTTAATAAAATCGATGTAGCCTTTCAATTCTATATAGCGCGCGATAGTACCGATTACCTTTTTTCCTTGCAACCCAAATTTTTGTTTTACTATTTCAATTTGTGAATCCGTTGCTGATGTTATATATTGCTCATCTACTCCATGGTGTATCAATGAAATCTTGTTTTTATCACCCTTCTCGAAGTTTAATATAAATTCCTTTGATTCTTCAGAGCATGCTATCAGGTGAGTTGCATTTGTATTATTGAAAATATCATATTTTACTATTTCAGAGGCATTGTTCACATGAAAGCCTGTGTCTTGTTTAGTGATTATCCTCTTTTTGATGTTAAGCAACCGTGCAGCTAATATCGCCGGTAATGAATCGTCAAACAAATTAGTGTGAACCACATCAGGCTTGATCTTTTTAAATAAGAAATAAAAACGTATAAATGATTTAATGTATTGAAAAGGCTTCCATGCAAACGTATCAAAATATAACCAATACGAGCTAACATTGTATTTTTGAACTTCATTAGCAATTGGTGGCAAAGAAGTATGTAAGAAAATGAAACTCAGATTAAAGGCCTTCTCTTTGTGATTTAGTTCTGCAAACCATCTAAAGTAGGAGGGATTGTTACTATTGGCTATGATCATTACCACGTTTCGCTTGGATTTGTCAATAGAATAATCGGCAATAACCGAATACCTGTTTTCCCGCAAGTAAAGGTTCACGTAATTGTTATACATGAATTTAAAATCGAACAGTTCGTGAACTGTTTTAAATGCAGCTTTATTTAATTCTTTATTCTGATTGTTTTTTAATACCCATTCAATACCTTCTCTTATTTGCTCAGGTTTTTTAGATTCAATTAAATAGCCATTTTGTTTATGTCTAATGGAGTCTTTTGCTGACCCTGTATTTGTTGTTACCAAAGCTAGCGAATGCGACATTGCTTCGGGGATCACAAAGCCGAAGGGTTCCATGGTTGCTGCGTGAAGAAAAATATCAAAAGTTTCAAAGAAGGAAGGAATTTCTGATGCTTCCAGCCTTCCGACAAGTATGAATTTATTTGTAAGATGGTATTTGTCTATTAAAGCTTGCAATTTTTCATCCTCTGTTCCAACACCGGCCACTAAAAAAACCAAGTCGGGATATTTCTCACAAAGTACCCGGGCCGCTTCAATTGCATGGTGTACCCCTTTCCATTCCACTAACCGCGACACCATACCCACCACAGTTTTGCCATGAAGGTTATATTGAGATTTAAACTTTGTAATGGCGTCTTTACTCACCAAACTTACCTGTTCATCTATCTTAATACCATGATGTATCAGAATAATTTTTGTGGGGTCTGCCTTTTCTTTTTTAATAATAAATTCTTTTGATTCGTTAGAAATGGCAATGATATCTGTTGCAAGGAAATTAACGAGCTTGTCAAACAGAATCCCTTTGTAAGCATAAGACCAATGGTATCCTGTGTCTGCTTTGGTTACTATTCTTCGCTTGATGCCCAATAAATACGACGTTATTAAAGTAGGCACTGCATCATCAAACAGGTTAGAATGTACAATATCAGGCTTAATCTGTTTAAGTACCTTATAGAGTTTTATTGTACTAGAAATCCACGAACGCTTTCTTTTCTCCCAATCAAATTCCACCCAAAAGCAATTGCAACCATAGGCACCAACTTCTTCGATCATTATTGGTTTCTCTTTACAAAGGGCAATAAATGTAAACTTGATGTCAGTACTATTTTTAGAAGCTTCGGCGAGCCAATTAAAATAGGGAACAGTTGGGTTATTGGATATGATTATTGCTATGTGTTTCATTAAAAAAGTCTGCTATTTTGGAAAGATGATTGTTATAGGATTGTTCCTTCGCATATGCTTTACGACTATTTATTATTTCATCTGTTTCGTTGCCTTTAAAGCTATTTATTTTATTAATAAGTTCAGCTTTATTGTTTTCTAAGGTCATTAAATGTTTCATAGATGAATAATCAAGGAACATCGGGCTGAAAATATGCTTTCCCTGTGCAAGAAATGGTAATGTTTTGTGATGTGCAATGTTATTGCCGGGAAATGTAATATCCATTGGAGTGATGCAAAAACTTGATAGACGAATATAATATTTTAATTCTTTATAGTGACGCGGGCCAATATGAAATATATTATTTGAGCTTGTGGTGAACAAAGAATAATAAGGATGGGACGGTTTAATATTAAGCGGACCAATAAATACAAAGTTTATAGACTGACATTTAACAGTAAGCAGATTAATAAACTCAAAATCAAGACGGATATCAATTGAACCAACAAATAACCCGAAATTGCCATAAGCCTTCAGCTCTTCCCTTTTGGACGAAAGTATACTTGAGTCTATGTTAAATTCATCTTCAGAAATACCGTGACCAATCACAAGCGATTTAGACATATGTTCCTTGTATTCGCTCAGTATTTTATCAGATACAATAATCAGGTGATCTGCTATTGAGGCAAGGATAGACGTACCGTAAAAGGTGGTCCAGTTTTGATCAACAATATGAAAAACAGATTTTTTTAAAGGAAGTAAATTTGGTCTGAATAAAAATAGAGGTGTAAAATTCCACAGAATAAATTTACCTGATTTAAAACCCGGGATGCGTTTAACAAGCCTTTTACCTGTAATGTAATTATTGATTTCTTTTAAAAAATTAAACGTAGATGGTAAAGTGTTTTGAATGCTGACAACACTAAGGTTTTCGTTAATTGATTTGATGCTGAATTCGCATGAAAACAAATTTGATAACTTCCAATTAGAAGGTGAATTAACAAAATAAACAGTGTTATTCTTAGATAATTCCCAGGCGTAATTGTGTTTGGAGAACCAAACATCACTCCAAGGTTCATTAGAAACAACTAAAATATTTTCGCCGCTAAGTTTCAATTCAATTTTAGTTTTGCGATTTTCTTAAGATTAACAATGATCTTGTTATGGCGTGTTAAGTAGCTGGGAAATTTGAAGTGTGAAACCGGTGGCTCTTTCATCCATTTATCGAATTCTTGCTCTGTGACATCTAATTTTTTCAATACGTATGCTTTATCGTCAAGTGTTTGTTTCGTTTCCCAGGTGTGTTCCTGTAAAGCCTTTATGGCTTCTTCACGTGAGATCTGACCTGAGCATATTAGCGACGATAAATGCGCTTTTCGCTTATCTACTTTGAATTTTACTGGTAAAATGTAGTTTTGAAAGAATCTGGTGAAAATGGATTCATTATGTTTTACGCCATAGCTTTTCCATCCGCAATCTTCACTTAGTATTTTTTCTGCTTCTGATTTATCATAATTGATGTAATTTAACAGAAGTATCATTTTTGTCTTCCTGTATTTTATATGGTAATACTCATTAAAGAATTTGTATAACGGGTAAGTTTTCATTGGTTTTGTACCGAATTTCCTGTGAATAGACTGTATATTAAGCGCATCATGTTTCCAATGGTACCAATTTGTTGGTAAAATAAATTCAGTTACATCGTTGTGTCCAAGAAAAATGTATTTGGTATTAAATTTGATAGCTGCATTCATTAAAGTGGCGCTAATCGCGTGATCACTTATTAATTCAATATCTATTACGCCAGCTTTAATAAATGATAATTGAATATCCTTGAATTCTTCCCAATCATTAACATAAGTATACAATTCAACATTTAATTTTTTAAGCAGCATCTCGATATTCTGAGTTGCTACTTCGCTGTTCCATCCGTTGTCGTAGTGAACAGCAATAGGCCGCAAGCCAAACTTAACCAATTTATAAATTAAAAAAGCACTATCAACTCCGCCGCTAACACCAACCACACAATCGTAACCGTTTTTCTTCTTTTCTTTTTTAATCTGTTCAATTATTTTCTCCAGATTACGATAGTCGTATTTGTCCTTAACACCTGTGTTGTCTTTTTGTATATAAAAATTAGTACAATAGTTACAATAACCTTCATTGTCAAAGAAAATGGAAGGATTTGAAACATTATCCATTACGCATCTTTTACATTGCGTAAAAAAAAAAGGCAAGTTTTTTCGTATTTGAGGAGCAGTAAAATGTAGAGAATTTATTTCCGCTTGAGCCTTTAATTTATTTAATTCTTCGGGATGGTCTAAAAGATTTTGAAAGAAAATTATCAGATCAGCGCTGGTTTCATAATTTAAAACTGACCCTCTTAAATTTTCAGGAATGGTTAAACTGTTAGGAAGTAAACCGGGTAATTTAAAGCTCATCATATCGTGAATTGCGGCTGTTGGCTTTGTTTTACCAATATATTCAGTTGTACCTAATGCTTTAAATTCGGTTGTGCTGGTTGAAAGAACGATGTCGGAGGTTTCCATTTCTTTAAGGAACCTGTCAGGGTTTAATTCACCTTCAAAGGGAAAATAAGTTGCTATTCCGGGTTTAATATTATTGAGTTTGTCTAATTCACCTATAACCCATTTTCCATAGTCTTCAACACCATGGCCCGCAAAAGAGAATATTATATCGCTTTTTTTAAGTGCGAAATGTTTTATTACTTCAAGGCACTTTTCATAGCGCCTTCTTTCCTTATGGATATAACCGGGCAAAACAACTTTTAATGTGTTATTTGTTTTCTGATATTTCTTTTTCAGATTTTCATTAAAAATGGTAAAAGGGATGTAAACGAAATTATAAGTGTTAAATAATTTCTTCTCAAAATCCTTAACGTAGCTGTAAATAAAATCCTCAACGGCTATGTAATCAAAATTTTTAACTATAGCTTGTTTTATTTTTCTCTCCCTGTATGAAGCTAATGACCGATAGCTTGAATGCAGCCAATAATTTAGATTATGGATGGTGAGCATTTTTTTACAAGGTACTTTTTTCGAAATCTCAAGAATCGCTTCAAAGTGATCAAATACCGGTCCAATTGTAAGCAAATCCAGGCTAGCAGAATTGCAAACTGCAATTATTTCATTTTTGTTAGCAGTTATACTTTTGATAATATGAACGTTTCCAACACAAAATTCCGGTCTGTAAGCTAGCATCTCTTTCCAGATAGTGTCGGTAACAAAAAAGTGCAATTCACTATCGTGAAACAGCTCCGATTGCGTGAGTCCGTACTGAAAATGGATGGTTTCAATTATCGCTACTTTCATGTTAAGTGAATGGAGTTATTAAATTGAAATGGTTTAGGTTATGAACAGAACTGCCAGATTTAATAGCGGATGTGTTGTTACAATGCGACATAAAGTAATAAGTTCTGAAGTACACTTTTTACTATCAAGAAACTTTCTTAAATATATACAAAATCTGGCATAAAATAGCCTAATTGCTGAATAATTTTAGATGCTGTTTCAATCAGCTAATCGGCTTTCTTTTGAATTCATTTTCTGCAGTTTTTCATACTATGGTATTATCGCTAATTGTTATGTATTAAGTTGTTAATTGTGTGTTTTATTTATATTTTTATAATCATCAGGTTTTGTGAATGGTAATTAAACAGATAGATCATTTAAATTATAAAAGATTGTTTTTCACTGTAAATGAGATTTTTTTGACAGGGAAATCCGATACAGAGGCCGATATAAATTATTTCATCCAGGTTCCGGATAACGTGAATAATACACTTAAAGAATTTTATACGATTTTAATCGAATTGAATGCAAGTGAATCTGAGATCTGGTCCGGCATCTATCACAGAACACGCACAGAGATTAATTCGTTCTTAACAAATCAGAATTATGTACACAAGATTATATTAGATCCTTCCGCCAACGATCTGGCCTTCTATGTAAAAATGCTTGATGAATTTAATGCTTTGAAGTCTATACGAAAGGCAGAAAAATTTAGACTCCAGGCTTATTTGCGTTATGGGATTTTGGTTATTTCTTATATTCTGCAAGACGATAAAATTGTTTGCGTGAATTTTTACAGAGTCAATAAACAGCGAGCCGCCAATATTTATTCGTTCAATCTGAAACATAAATATTCCGAATCCTTTACCGCTAGTTATTTCGGACGAGCGCATCGTGCGCTGCATTGGCTCGATATATTGGAGTTTAAGAAATTAGGCGTTCAGCAATACGATTTTTGTGGCTGGTATAACGGAACCGAAGACCAGGAGCTGATACGCATTAATCAGTTTAAGGAATTGTTTTCGAAAAACATTGTAAAAGAATATAGTGGTGTAATTTATAATAGTAAAATAATACGGCTATTAAAAAGTAAATAATGGATAAAAATTTAAGCACATATAACATTGGTGGTGTAGTGGAATGGTACGAGAAACTCGAAAAACTTATTGAAGTGGAGATTGCAGTTTTTGGGAAGTATCAGCAAATGTTGGTTAGTGGAAAATTACTGGATATAGGTATTGGCGGCGGCAGAACCACCCGTAATCTGATAAACAGATGTAAAGAGTATGTGGGTCTTGATTATTCTTTGAATTTTGTAAACAGTGTAAAGAAACAATTTCCTGATGCAGATATCCGTTTAATGGATGCGCGGGATTTATCGGCATTTCCGGACAATACATTTGATTTTGTGAATTTTTCTTTTAATGGCATAGATTATGTTGATCTGGAAGGAAGAACAAAAGTATTTAAAGAAGTGCATCGGGTTTTGAAGGACAATGGAGTTTTTTTCTTTTCTACGCATAACAAAAGTCACCCAACTTTTAATAAAATGCCATGGCTGGATAGTAAGAATTCACTGATTACTAATGTTAAAACGGCCATTAAGTTGTTGCCATATTTACCTAAACACTATTCAAGAAAAAAGGATGAAGTGATTATGGATGATTATTCAATAATAAATGATAGTGCACATAATTTTGACCTCATGACATTTTATACCACTGCGGAATATTTAACGCGTCAATTAAGCGATAACCGGTTTGCCAACATACGTTTAATGTGTAAAAATGGAGATTTGCCTAAGGAAAATAAATATGACGATTGGATCTTCGTTGTTTGTAATAAGTGACTAACGTAATTTATTATGAAAGCCATTAATTAAGAAGAAGACTTCTTCTGCACTGTCTTGGTGAATATTGAATCGCTTTAGGTCATGGGCAGCGAGAGGGTTGGTCTTAAATTCAACAAGATCAATAAATTTGTTAAGTCCGGTGAAGCACAGTTTATATACTTTTCTTGCCGCATTTATAGATGTATCGTCGTAGTTAGCAAATGGAAACGCAAACGAGGTCACTTCACGGTTTAATTCACGTTCAATAATAGCTTTCGATTCTTTTAGTTCTGCGTCAATAAATGATAAATCTGTTTCTTTTTTAAAACTCGGATGGGTTAAACTATGTGAACCAATGTGTGTGAGGCTAGGATCAAGTTTCCGTAATTCGTCAAATGATAATAGTTCATCTTCAATGATTCGGTTATCTTCAATAAATTTATTTCTTAAGTCATTGATGATTCTTGTTCTGTCTGCATGAATCATGGCGCATAGTAGCTTAGTGATTTCCAGATTCAGTTTAAAAAAGTCAAGTCGGTTATTATCGCTAATTATAATCGAATGTTGTTTCAAAAATTCAGATATCTCTGAAAATGGATAATGTTTGACAAAAAAAGTGACAGCTGAAGTCCAGATACACCCATTATTCGAAATTTGATGCGGTAGTACGAAGATAGAAGATGGGATATTGTGTTTTTTTAAAATAGGATAGGCATAATCTAAATAATCTTTGTAACCGTCATCAAAAGTAATGAAACAAGCATTTTGCAGCTCAGAAATGGGTTTTGAAAACAAATCTGTAATAGGTAATATAGTGTAATGTTTTTTAAGAAGGATTAAAATATCTTCGAACAAGTGCGGGTGGATGCCGGGCCAAGCCGAATCAAATTCAGGTATAATTTTATGAAATACTAAAACCGGAACCTGATTTTTATTTCTATTGAGTTTAAGAAGAATATGACCTAGCCTCAGGTGAAATAGTAATTTAAAAAAGTATGCTCGTAAACGCGTCATTTCTTTTACACTGTATCCGATTTAAAAATAGCAAAAAACAAGCCAAGTACCAACATATTTAATTAATCTGATTTAATTGGTATTATTTATATTGCGTTTGGTAACCATTAGGTTTAGTAAGATTTTGACATCTGTGACGAGTGGAAAGAAAAAATTAAAGGTGTATCTATTTGTTTCATTAAGTATTAGTATATAAGTTATTACAAATATGGCAAAGTAACTGAAGGTGGTGGCTATTGCTGCACCATTAATGCCATAAGCAGGGATAAGAATAACATCCAGAATCACGGTTATCACTAACCCGGCTGCACAGGCCAAAATGTTGAATTTGTTTTTATTAATCGAGACAATAAAAATAGAGAACAATTGGGTGATACTTGAAAACAGGATACCAGGAAGGAGTATTCGGAATGGAATAATTGTACTTTCGAAGGCAGACCCGTACATAAATGGAATGACAAATCCACAAACCAAATAGGCTACTAAACACAATCCTGAAAAAAAGACGAAACATATTCGGCTAACGCGAACAAATGCACTTAGTCTTTCTTCCTCCGACCGGCTTGACAGGTTAGGAAGCATCACTGATCCTATCGTTACTGCTATATAGAGAATTATCTGATTAATGTTAGCTGCTAAAGAATAATAGCTCAAATCCTTATCAGAGAGGAAATGGTTTACTATCCAAAGGTCTAAACGGTAATTGAAAAAGTTAATGAACATGCCAATATAAATAGAAGTATTATACGAGATAAATTTTTTTAATTGATCATTAGTATTGAATTTAAAATCAGGTTTAGTATATATGGTTTTCTTATAAATGAGGAGCCAAAGTAATGTATTTAAGAAAAGCGCAAGTAATGTGGCATAAATGATGTAATTAAATCTCGTAATAGCGTCTAAAGATTGTGATTCAATAGTGAAGAAGAGTACAGTAAAAATGACCACATTCATTACACTGTTAACCAGTGATAAGGTGTTAATTACTTTAAATGACGAATGCGCTTGAAAGAATGAGGCCATTATGCTATTAATAAACGATAGCAGATACATAAGGAACAAGGTCATTAGATAGAATAAAGAGTTGTAACCTTCAGGTAAGATGAAAGAGGTTAAATTCAGGATGTGGCTTAATAGCAGGAGTAAGATTAGAACTAAGGAACTAATAATGAAAATGAATATTGACATACCGGAAACTAAGCCCTCGCTAATTTTTTTTGAAGAAATAAAATAGACTATACCGGTGCGGATACCTAATGAGAATACTAAAACAAATAGATGGGCATTAGCTTGAAAAAGAGAAAACGCACCTTTTGCATCGTCACCCAATATGCGGGTAGAATATACCCCGCTAATAACTCCCAAAATAAAAACAGGAACTTGAGTAAATACAGATGCAACAAGATTTTTTCCTAACATGGCATTCTAATCTGGTGTGTGAAATAAATTTCTAAATAATATCGGCCATTGTTTTTTCTAATGATTTGAAATAGTAAACACCACCTACAAATAAAATAAAAATCACTGCAACAGATAGCCAGAAATAATCAGAAGGCACTGAGCCACCAAGTAAACACCAGCGGAATCCATCAACAATACTCGTCATTGGATTAAGGTAAAAGAGTATGGATGCCCATTCAGGCAAATTATTTGAAACGGTTTGCGATGAATAAGCTATTGGTGTAATGTATAAGCCGAATTGTACCAGAAAAGGAACAACATATTGAAAATCTCGGAATCTAATGGTGAGGGCACTAAACCATATACCAACTGCTAAGGCGGCAATTATCAGCAGTATAATAAAGGCTGGCAGAAATATGATGTTAGCAGTTGGCATAATACCGTAATAGAAGAATAATGCAATAAGAATAAGTATTGCGACACCAAAATCGACTAAACCTACAACGGCTTTTGAAAGCGGAATGACCAGCCTGGGAAAGTAAATTTTCTTAACCATATCCTGGGCCCCAATTAATGATGTACCTGATTGGCTTAGCACAAATGAAAAATAAGTCCAAACTGAAATGCCGGTTATTGCAAAAACAGGGTAGGGAACACCATTAGTATCTACATTCACCAATTTTCCAAATACAACGGAAATAATTAGTAAGGTAGTAGCAGGCTGAATAAATGCCCAGAGTAAACCTAAAAATGTTTGTGCATATCTTACGCGAAGGTCCCTATAGGCCAATACAAAAAACAGGTCTTTGTAACGAAAAAGCTCTTTTAAATTGAGTTTAAGGGCAGGGTCGGAGGCATCAACAGTTAGTTTATACACGTGTTTACTCATAATTCAGCATAGTCAAACAGATCAGTATGCTAGAGTAAATCTACAAAAAAAACCGTAAAAACTCAAAGAACACGGAAACAAGCCACTTCTAAAGTGAAGCTAACCTATTTGGCAATAATTTCCAGATATAATTTATGTCTTAATTCTGAAGTTTTGGTTTGGCTATACTTTTCAAGAACTAAAGCAGACGCATTTTTTGTGAGCTCTAGTGATGCGTTTTGGTCTGTTGCTAAAATCCTTATCGATTCAAAGAAAGCGTTTTCTGAGTCACTTATATGGTAGTGTTTAAGGTGTGACCCTTCA
>Ga0154020_10001604_pt1 | contig 27780 bp, 19 predicted proteins | sample Klosneuvirus_201_FD_109709 | JGI IMG/M metagenome (GOLD analysis project Ga0154020, IMG submission 109709) | Active sludge microbial communities from wastewater, Klosterneuburg, Austria - Klosneuvirus_20160825_MG | ecosystem: Engineered > WWTP > Aerobic digester > Activated sludge | place...
AGACACCTTTGGTGGAATTGTTTTTCAGAATGGCAGAACTGTTATTCACAGCATCCGGAACAATCAGGTCCGGCTTTTTGTCCCCATCCAGATCTGCCAGCACAATATTTCTACCTCCTGGAATGGCAATATTCAAACGTGTCACAAAGGCCAGATTGCCAGGTTCACTGATATTCCGGAACAAGGAGACGGCAGCATCCGGATAATGATCGATGGCGATATCTGCCTTTCCATCTCCGTCTATATCGTTAATGGTAATTCCCTTTGCAGCATTACCACAGGTTAAATTGATAAAAGGGGCAAAACTGATGGTACCCGCTGCAGAGGTACTTCTGTATACCCGGATCGTGCTGTTGCTCATCACCGCTACATCCATTTTCCCATCTCCATCCAGGTCTCCCACAGTACAACCCTGGTAGTCGTTCGGTGCTAAAATCACTGGTGTGGCAAAGCTGATGGTAGCACCGGAACTTGTATTTCTATAAATATAGATACCATTATTGGTCGCCGGTGTGGCATATTGAGCCACCAGCAAATCATTCTTTCCATCCCCATCTACATCGCCGATACTTACATTCATAGGGCCATTTCCCGAACCAACCCCGATGACAGTTCGGGTAGCAAAAGTGCTGGCAGTAATACTGCCGCCTGTAAAAGTGACCAGGAATGGGTATGCCGAATAGCCAATCAGGTTATTGCTTAAGACACTTATGGGTTGAAATGTAGCACCCATTGGTACTGTAACCGTCAGAGAAGTGGAATTGCCTCCGGTTACGGTAGCTTTTAGGGATCCAAAATAGACCGTGTTATTGGTTGCTGTTGGATGAAATCCGGTTCCTGTAATGGTAACTGTTGTACCTACAGGGCCACTGGCCGGACTAAAAGAAGTAATTACCGGTGGTGCAAACCATGTAAAACCGGGAAGTGTAGAACTGCCTCCGGGTTTGGTGACGGTTACACCCCCCGTTGCGCCGCTTCCCACAATGGCCTGGATACTGGTGGATGAGTTGACCGTAAATGAGATTGCATTAACCCCACCAACGGTTACTCCAGTAGCACCAGAGAAAGAAGTTCCTGTAATATTTAAGATGGTTCCCTGTGTTCCCTGAATCGGGGTAAATGCAGTGACCGTAGGCAGACTGATGTATCCGGGTAATGTCGCCGTACCGCCCGGCGTCGTAACGCTTACATTTCCGGATGGCCCCGATGGTGCCGTAGCAGTAATGGTTGTTGCTGATACTACGTTATAACTACTGGCTGGTACTCCCCCGAAACTTACTGCGGTTGCACCTGTTAATCCTGTCCCTGTTATTATTACAATGGTTCCTGCTGTGGCTGATGTTGGACTAAAAGAACTGATAGTGGGTTGTGGGATATACGTAAAACCTCCTTTTGTTCCCTGACCCAACGGCGTAATCACTCTTACTGTACCAGATGCTCCGGCTCCCACCGTTGCATTAATACTGGTTGGAGATATAACTGTAAATCCAGAAGCAGGAACGCCCCCAAAGCTAACTGAAGTAGCACTCGAAAAATTTTGACCGGTGATAGTAACCACTGTTCCTGTTCCGGCACTCGTGGGAGTAAAGGAACTGACTACTACAGGCGGATTAAAATACAGGTACTTGATGGTTGTGTCTGTTCGGGTGCCATTTGATACAACCAGTGTTACGGTATCTGTGGTATAATTGACATTATGAGTATAGGATGTATTATAGTTGGTACTGATCTGGCCACTATTTAAGAACCATTTATAGGTATAGCCTGTTCTTGAGTGATTGATCAGGTTCACAATTCCGGAATTTGAATAACCAACCGTATCTGCCCGGAAATAACTTTTGGGTAAGGGGGTACCTCCTCCGTTGGTGGATAGTTCCAGAAATGCACGGTAACCACCCGCCCATAATTGGGTGGGAGAAAAGACCTGTAATACTTCATGTGAAAAGCCGAGATAACTGAAATTATTATCCCGTGGAAGCGGTTCCCAGGTAACACCACTATCGAAAGTTTTGTATACAGTATTCTGGTCCCAGAATGCGTAGCCGGTATTATTGTCTATAAATTTAATCCGTGTACCGGCAAAGGGGTTGGCTTCAATATTATTTTGTAAGGTCCAGCTGCTGCCTCCAGTGGTTGTTTTGTAGAAATAATAATTGTTGTTGTTATCATACATGCTCAGCCATCCGGTACTTGCCGTGAGAAAATGAGCATATGCTAATTTTCCTCCTGGTAAAGTGGGTAAGACCACCTGTGTCCAGTTCGTTCCGCCATTGATGGTTTTCAGTAACCGGTTAGTGGTATAGTCCCAACTCATCACAAACACAGTATTATTATCCACTGCCTCAATCGCATTAAAAAGGCTATTGGGATCCACCCTCGATGGAGACCAGGACAAACCCTGGTTTGTTGTTTTTAAGATCCGGTCACCATCTATGGCATATCCTATATTATTGTTTTCAGGAAATGCCATGTCTTCGATACCGGTTAATAAAGCAAAAGGGTCAAACTGTGAATGATAAATCAGCGTATAAGACACGCCGCCATTTGTGGAAGAAAGGATGGCGGGAACAAGTCCATAATCCCCGTAAACCAGTATATTATTCTGATTAAATGCTTTCACTCCGCTGATACCAAAGCCGAAAGTGAGGTTTACGCTGAATCCATTATAGTTTACATTGGCCAGAGTGATATATCTCTTAATATAAGTATGTCCGGAATCAGTTGTATACCCTACCCAGTCAAAACTACTTTCCGTACAGGCGATATAGCCCTCTGAGGCACTGTAAAAACTGAGTTTTTTGATGCCATTATTGGTGTTGGTTACATCCAGATGTATTTGCCGCATTTGTGCTTTTGTATTGAATACGGTTAGCAGTAAACAAGACATCAGTAATACGGTAAGGAAGGCCTTCCCTGAAATCAAGGATTGATTAAATGCAGTAGTTTTTTTAAAATACATGGCTATAGATGAGGCCGGATTAAAATAGTTGGCGAGCCTGGTGTTTAATACTGCCATTCAATTTTAATCCTCCGTTTAAATGGAGGTTAAGGATCTTAATAAATGTAATAATAATTTATATTTAAAAGGAGGATTTGAATCCCTGATCAGCGCCCCATAAACACCATCAATATCTGTATATCACTGGGATTGATACCCGAAATTCTACTCGCCTGTCCCAGCGTACGTGGTTTTCCTTTGCTGAGTTTCTCTCTGGCTTCATTTCCTAATGAGGCAATTCTCTTATAATCAAAGGTTTCAGGTATTTCGAGGTCTTCCAGTTGCGACATACGGGATACCAGCTCTCTTTCCTTTTCTATATAGACATCATACTTGATCTGAATTGCTGCCTGCTCGATGGTTTCTTTATTATAAGGTAATAATGCATCTTCCAGCCGGGGAATGGCTTTGGCGAGTTGGTCTATTTCAACCATCGGGCGGAGGAGAATTTTATCAGCCTTTTGTTTTTCGCTAATCAGGGATGATTCTATGCTATCAAACCAGTTGTTGATTTCAGCAGGTTCTACCGCTAATTCGTGGAGAATCTTTTTGATGGATGTTATTCCATTTAATTTTTCAGAGACTTTTTCCATTCTTGCATCAGATGCCAGTCCCAAAGCATGACTAATTCCTGTTAACCTGAGATCGGCATTATCCTGACGTAACAGGGTTCTGAATTCTGCTCTAGAGGTAAACATGCGATAGGGTTCTTTGGTCCCCTTGCTGATCAGGTCATCTATTAATACGCCAATATATGCTTCACTTCTTTTTAATATAAATGGGGCAAGTTCTTTTACTTTCTGATGTGCATTGATGCCTGCCATCAATCCCTGGCAGGCTGCTTCTTCATAGCCGGTTGTACCATTGATCTGTCCGGCAAAGTAGAGATTCTTGATGAGTTTTGTTTCGAGTGTATAATCCAATTGCGTGGGAGGAAAAAAATCATATTCAATTGCATAACCCGGACGAAACATTTTCACGTTTTCCAAACCCGGAATTGTACGAAGAGCTTCGTATTGTACTTCTTCTGGTAAGGAAGTGGAGAAACCATTCAGATAAATTTCAACAGTATTCCATCCCTCGGGTTCGATAAAGAGCTGGTGTCTGTCCCGCTCGGCAAAACGATTGATCTTGTCTTCAATGCTGGGACAATAGCGGGGACCCACTCCGTCAATGCGGCCGGCGAACATTGGACTGCGATCAAAGCCTGTTTTTAGGATATCATGTACAGCCTGGTTGGTATAAGTGATCCAGCAACTTCTTTGTTCTTTAATACGGGGTGTATCAGTAAAGGAAAAACCCACTACGTCTTCATCACCGGGTTGTTCTTCCATTTTAGAGTAATCGAGACTTCTTCCATCAATACGGGGAGGTGTTCCGGTTTTCAGGCGGTCGCTTTGAAATCCAAGCGATACTAACTGTTCCGTTATACCAGTGGCTGCTTTCTCTGCCATTCTTCCTCCGCCAAAATTCTTTTCTCCAATATGTACTATGCCGTTCAGGAAGGTTCCATTGGTTAGGACGACTGCTTTGGCCTTGATTTCATGTCCGAGCCCGGTTACCACACCGGTACATCGCCCATCTTTGATCAATAATCCATTGACCATATCCTGGTAAAAATCCAACCGGTCTGTGTTCTCCAGCATTTCTCTCCACTTCAGATGGAAAAGCATCCGGTCGTTTTGAGCCCGCGGACTCCACATGGCGGGTCCCTTGCTTCGGTTCAGCATCCGGAACTGAATGGTAGAGAGATCTGTTACAATTCCCGAATAACCTCCCAGGGCATCAATTTCCCTAACGATTTGCCCCTTGGCAATCCCGCCCATGGCAGGATTACAGCTCATTTGGGCAATGGTCTGCATATTCATGGTGATGAGCAGGGTCTTAGACCCCAGATTAGCAGCTGCAGCGGCCGCTTCACATCCGGCATGGCCGGCACCAACAACTATGACATCGTATTCGGGAAACATGGGCGGCAAAGGTACAAGCTATGGAGCGCTTTAGCTACTATTCGAAGGGTTTAAGCTTTGGAAGACTTACCCAGGTTGGTTATAAATGATATTTCCTTTTTTACCTCTTCAATACTTCTGCCGCTATTTAATAATTCAAATTCAAAAACAGAGTATCCCTCAATCATTTTCAGGTATTCCAGGTGTTCCCCTATGAATTTTTTTTGTACGTCCGTGCTAACAATCTCCGATATTTCGATCTGATCGATCTTTTGAAGCAGTTGTTGACAGATCCCATACCCTGTATTTTCATAAAGATCCATGAAGTAATTCCTTGCCGCTAATACATCAACCCGGTTTCCCCTGTCTTTATCTTGCTGAATCAGCTCAACACGCAGATTGGTGAAGTTCCAGCACATTTTCAGTTCCTCTTCGATGGCAAAATCAAAGTAGGTGACGGGAATTATATGATCAAACTGCCAATTGGCTCCAAAACTCGCCCAATTAACTCCCTCTGTGAACTGGTATTCGAACCATTGGCGCATATTTTTTATATCAAGCCCGAAATAAGGGGCATAATTGGGGCTGGGATATCTGCCAATCACGTACCTGCGTAGATTGATTTGCCATTTTCGCTTTTCCCTGAATTTTAAGAGGGAAGGAGTGATATCTTCTTTTTTTACTGGAGACTTTCTGGCCATATTCCACAAAGGTAATGGTTCCACGGGACACTGTTTCAGGCTGAAACAGTGTCCCGTGGAACGCTATAAATAAAGTCGGAGGTATTCTTCTTCTTTGTCCCTCATGATCGCCTGATCCTTTCGGTTTTTATCCTTGTATCCGCATAAATGCAATACCCCATGGAAAATAACCCGATGTAGTTCCTTTTTAAAGGACACCCCCAATTGCCGGGCATTATCCTTTACCCGATCCACACTGATATAAATTTCCCCCTGGATGGGGTCATCCGGGCCGGCATATCCGAAAGTGATTATATCCGTATAATAATCATGTTGCAGGAAGTCCTGGTTGATCTTGAGCAGCTCCTTGTCGGAACAAAACACATAATTTAGCCCGCCCAGTTTTTTCCCTTCCTTCCGGATCAGCTTTTGGATAAAGCTTTTGAGCGGACCTCGATTGGCCAGACTTGTTTGACGGGGGAAGAAGAACCGGATGGAGGGAGTGGTTGCCATTATTTCAAAATTCGCAAATAAATGTAAATCAGCAAGGTTAGCTTTGTACCAATTCAGAAAAATGATCATCAGGTTATCAGATTTAAAGCCAGGACAGGAAGGAGTCATCAAGGAATTCAACAACAACGAAATCTTCCTGAAACTGATGGAAATGGGTTGTGTACCGGGAGAAAGGGTCCTGATGGAACAGGTAGCTCCCATGGGTGATCCGGTCTCCGTTAGCGTAGCCGGTTATCATTTAAGTCTAAGAATCAATGAGGCGGAACACATATTGGTAGAGATAAATAATTGATTATCAATATATTAGATGAAAATTGGATTATACTTCGGTTCCTTTAACCCCGTTCATATCGGTCATCTGATCATTGCGAGTCATGTATTGAATGAGACTGAACTCGAAAAAATCTGGTTTGTTGTATCTCCACAGAATCCCTTTAAGGAAGAAGCGGGCCTGCTGAATGAATTCCATCGCCTGCACCTGGTGCGGGTGGCTATTGAAGATGATAACCGCATGCGTGCATCTGATATTGAATTTGCTTTACCAAAACCATCCTACACGGTCGATACGTTAGCCTATTTGCAGGAAAAGCATCCGGAACATGAATTCTCCGTCATCATGGGCAGTGATAGTTTTCAGAATCTTCCCAAATGGAAAAATGCAGCGGTGATCATTCGTGATCATACCATTTATGTTTATCGTCGACCGGGTTTTGAGCCAGTGAATAATATCGGTGCAAAAATGATTTTACTGGACGCACCGCTTTTACAAATTTCAGCCACCGCTATCCGCAATAATATCAGAGAAGGAAAATCAATCAGATATTTAGTTTCTGAAAAAGTACTGGAAGAAATAGAGAAAGGCGCTTACTATAAAAAATAGTCTCAGAGAAAATAGCCCAGCAGCAAACATCCCAATACAATAAAGGGCGGAGGGAAGCGGGTGAATTGCAGTAATACAAATGTGCCGGCAAAAACCCCAATATTGACAAAGCTGATTGTCTTCATGTCACTGAATGAAATATCCTTCATGATATAAAAAGTAGAAGCCAGCATAATTCCTACTACTGCCGCATTGATGCCTTCGATAGAACGATAGATCGCCGCATATTTTTTCATATTATGCCAGATGGGATAAAAGAACAATACCAGCAAAGCACTTGGTAAAAAAATGGCGATCATTCCAATCAAACAACCCAATGCCTGCATTTCTTTTCCCATATCTTTTAATGCCATTCCTCCTGTGAAAGCGGCAATGGAAAACACAGGGCCCGGCATGGCTCTTACAATACCCATTCCGGTGTACATATCATTTTCTTCAATCTGAATTGCTTTGGGGTTTCTTTCCCTGATCTTTTCTTCTTCCGGTCTTACACTCCATTGCTCATACATCATTGGAATCAATACCTGACCTCCACCAAACACAAGACTTCCCATCCGGTAGGTATTTTCAAAAAGGTTCACCGGTTTACGAACCGGTTCCGGCCAGTTATCCTTCCGGGCGATTTCACTGAATATACCTGCGGCAATAAAGATGATGCCGAAGAGCCAGAAATTCCACCACTTGATCTTTCTGGGTTTTTGTTCCAGCTGCGGAATTCTTTTACGGCTGAAATTGGTAGCGACCCCGGATAATAATATCAATGTTGGAATCACCCAGGGCTGTCCGAATAAGAAATAAGTGAGCAGGGTGCCCACGATCATGATGATCCAGGTGATCAGGTTTTTGATTGCCGCTGGAAAAGTTGATACGGCTGCATAGGCCAGAAACCCTGCTGCCATTGGAGCCAGAAACTTGAATATATCCGTACCAAGTTGCCGGTTATCGATATAACGTAATATAAAAGAGAGTCCGCCCATCAGAATACTCGCCGGCAGAATCCAAACGATCAGCGTGAGTACCGCTAATGGTACACCACCGCGTTTATATCCGATTAAAGTGATAGTCTGTGTGGAAGAAGCGCCCGGGAGTAACTGACAAAACGCATTATACTCCATAAGTTCTTCCTTCGTGATATAAGGGTGCTGATGTACAAAATTCTTCATCATCATCCCGATATGCGCCTGCGGTCCGCCGAAAGCCGACACACTGTGCAGGAGCACAGTCTTTAAAAACGGAACATGGCGGAGCAACATGTTGTTGTAAAGGCTTGGTTTTGGAAGCGAAATATAGGCAAAATCGCGGTAGCGGTCACTTACCCCGGTCATAATGGGTTTAGTGGAGATCTTAACGGCTTCCACTAAGCTCATACCGGCCCCCGGATCAGTTCCATGGACCGGTATCTTTCCTGGACCAGATTGAAACCCGATAAAAGTCCCCGCAAACTGCCATTTGCCTTAAATTCATACAAAAATCACCCATGATGAAATTTGGTTTCTTATCACTGGCACTGATTTCTGTTATACAGCTCTCCGCCCAGAGCGAATCAGAAAAATTGAAAGCAAAAGCATTTGCAGCAGCGGATAAAACAACAGCAAAATGTATTGAATGGCGACATGATTTTCACCAGAACCCGGAACTGGGTAACCGGGAATTCAGGACCTCAAAGATCATTGCCGAACACCTGAAAAAACTGGGGATTGAAACCAAAGAAAATGTGGCCAAAACCGGGGTGGTGGGCATTCTGAGAGGGGCCAAACCTGGTCCCTGTATTGCTCTTCGTGCTGATATAGATGCCCTGCCGGTCATTGAGAGGGTGAATCTTCCCTGGGCCTCCAAACAAAAGACAACTTATAACGGAACGGAAGTAGGTGTGATGCATGCCTGCGGACATGATACTCATACGGCCATGTTAATGGCCGTGGCCGAAGTATTATCAGGAATGAAAAACGAATTGAAAGGAACGGTGAAATTCATTTTTCAACCTGCGGAAGAAGGTCCGCCCGAAGGGGAAGAAGGCGGAGCAGCCCTGATGGTAAAAGAAGGAGTGATGGAGAACCCCAAAGTAGATGCGGTATTCGGATTACATATTGAATCAGATATTGAAGCAGGAAAAATTGAATACAAGCCCGGTGCTTTTATGGCATCTTCAGATTGGTTTCATATTGTGGTAAAAGGAAAAGGCAGTCATGGTTCACAACCCTGGAAGGGCATTGATCCGATTCAGGTATCCGCTCAGATCATTGAGGGTTTACAAAATGTGGTGAGCCGCCAGATGGAACTCACCAAGGCACCGGTGGTGATCACGGTGGGAAAAATCCATAGCGGTGTCCGGAATAATATTATACCGGAGGAATGTGTGATGGATGGAACCATCCGCACCCTCGACAGTAAAATGCAGACTGAAGTACACCAGCGGATCAAATGGACGGCAGAAAAAATTGCAGAAGCTTCCGGTGCAGTGGCCGAAGTGAGTTTTGATACCAAGACCCTTGTTACCTATAATACACCTGAGCTGGTAAAAAAAATGCTGCCCTCACTGGAAGCAGCAACAGGTGCCGGGAATATCAAAGAAAGGGAATGGGTAACCGGTGCGGAAGATTTTTCCTATTATGGTACGAAGGCGCCTTCCTTCTTTTTTTACCTCGGTGGTATGCCCAAGGGAAAGGACCCAAAAACAGCACCCCCGCATCATACAGCAGATTTTTATGTGGATGACAGTGGCATGAATACCGGGATCCGTGCATTTTGCAGCCTGGTGATTGATTATATGAATATGAAGTGAAATTTTTTCATTGCTGCAAAATTTGACTGAGGTAAGGCGCAGTGTGATTAGCGTCTTGCTAAGGGCTAGCAGTACGTCATGCTGAACTTGATTCAGCATCTTTCAGTACCACCTGTTCCTTGTAAACTTTTTCCTACCTCCAAAGGAGTCCTATGGACCGCTATCTTTATACAAACATGCCACTATGAAAAAATACATCAGCCTCCTGCTTTGCTTCCTCCCAATGGCAGTAATGGCCCAGCGCATTGACCGAGGGTTGGAGTCAAAACTCAAAGAAGCCATCGGGGATTATCATGGCCAGATAGGGGTCTATGTCAAAAACCTGCGGACCGGTAAAATCGTCGCCATCAATGCGGATACGATCTTTCCAACAGCGAGTATAGTTAAAGTGCCGATCCTCGTCGGCGTGATGGATAAGATGGAGAAAAAGGAACTGACATACGACTCAGCGCTTACTTATAAGGACTCTTTATTTTATTCCGGTTCCGATATCCTGGGTTCTTTCAAGAACAATGAAAAAATTGCATTGAAGAAACTCATCATGCTCATGCTCACCACCAGTGATAACACGGCGAGTTTATGGTTACAGGGTTTAGCGGGTGGAGGCACCAGGATCAATGAAATCATGGAAGGACTGGGTTTGAAAGAAACCAGGGTGAACTCCAGAACCCCCGGCCGTGAGAATTTCCGTGCCATTTATCAATGGGCCCAGACCACCCCTTTTGAAATGGGAACCCTGTTTGAAAAAATTTATCGCAATGAAGTCTTTTCCCCTGCAGCCTGTGCAAGAATGCTCCGTTGTTTGGGTCGTAATTTCTGGGACGAGAACGAAGCTATATCCGTCATCCCGCCCACTATTGAAGTCTTCAGTAAAAACGGCTGCGTCAACGCCTCCCGCAGCGAAGTCATGATCGTGAATGCGCCTAAGAACCCCTATGTCTTCTGCATTTTCACCAAAAACAACCAGGACCAGCGCTGGACGGCGGACAATGAAGCCTGGGCAATGGCGAGGAAACTCGGAAGATTGTTATGGGAGTATTATGGACGTTAACCGTTTATTTTAATTCAAGTACTGCTACTTCATAAGGGTTCAATTGGATGCTTTGATACTGGCGTAATTCTTTTCCGAATATGGAATTGGCCTTTTTATGGCTTTCCAGAAAATTAGCCATTTGCGGTTCTCCAGAAAGATTCACCACAACCAGTACTTTTTGATTCCCGCTGCTTCTGTAAAAGCTGAACACTTTTTCATTGTTGTTCCCGGCCGAGGCATATTTCCCGCTGGCCAGTGCCGGATTGGATTTTTTTAACCGGATCAGTTGCTTATAATAATTGAATAATGAGCCCTTGTCTGCTTTTTGCTCTTCAAGTGATATGCCATCTCCGGTCTTAACATTGCTTTTGTTCCACCATTCACCGGTATTTTTATACCAGAAAGCCATTCCCGGGCCTTCATTTTTTTTGTACCACTCAAATGCTTCCCGGCGTGGAATATCATTTCCGTCCGTATTTCCGAGTGACACGCTTTTTCCCAGCATGCCAATCTCCTGCCCGTAATAAATAGAAGGAATACCGCCGATCAGGATCATTAATGCAGCCGCTGCTTTTTGTTTCCGGATATCCGGCTCAAGACTTGCGAACCGGTCAAGGTCATGGTTTTCCAGGAAGATAAGCTGTGATTTGTCATCCGGACATTTGGCCAGTATCGTATCGGCTGCCCTGATCAGCGCTTTCTTATCAAAGGAAAGAATGGCAGAACGCAGACCAAATCCAAACATCCTGTCCACCCCAGCCTGTTCAAAATAAGTAAACCCATAATCGTTCCAGTCTGCCTGTTCGGCCACATTTTGCAGTCGGGGATTGATTTGCTTTACATAGTCGAGAAGAGGTTTCCAGAAATCCCTGAAGAGGTTGCGGAGTGCCGGCTTGCCATCGAGGTTATCCATGGCATGATCCAGCCGGAACCCATCCACGCCATCATCAAATTTTCCATCCCCGTTGGGATCAGTGAAAAAGGAAAAGAGTTTTTTATTGTAGTCCAGTACTTTTTCGCTTTTCAAATTAACCGTGGTGATTTTGATAAAGGATCCATCATAGCTGTTTAAGCCCCGGAGATCCGCAATGATGGTCGCAGGAATGGTATGTGCACTGTCTTCAAAAAGGAGGTAGTCGCTGTACTTTGAGCCGGGGTTTCCGACAGCATCTTTCCACCATTGATGTTTTTCGGCAACATACTGTGTTTCCATATCCATATAAACTTTCATCCCCCTGCGGTGTAGTTCCTTAACTAGCGAGAGGTAATCCTGCATGCTGCCGAATTCCGGATCTATTTTATCAAAATCATTGGCAAAATAATTATGATAGCAATCTGCCTCATAGAGTGGGAATAATAGAATCGACGTTACACCCAGCTCCTGGAGATAAGGAAGTTTTTGTTGTAATCCCTTGAGATCACCATGCAGGTCGCCATTGCTGTCAAAAAAACTGCGCTGGCAGACGTGGTAAATGATTTCAGCATTAGCCGGATTTGCTTTTTGTGCGTGGCTGGTGAAACAAGTGATGATCACAAGCGACAGGAGTATACAGTACTTTTTCATGTGGTTTTACAATTTATAGATGACGGCTTCATAGGGCCTGTAAGAATGGTTCAAATGATTTGTATCATAGTTGCCGATCAGTATTTGGGATCTTTCAGTATCAACATCCGCATCCAGTATGGCGGTTCGGTCTGAAAAATTCAGTACGACGAGGTATGACTCGTCACCCAGCATGCGTGTATAGGCGAAGAGCTGGGGATTATCTTCATCCACCAGATCAAATCGTCCATATACCAGGGCCAGATGTGCTTTTCTGAGCCCGATCATCTTTCTGAAGTAATGCAGAACTGAATCGGGATCCTGCTCCTGCTTCGCAATATTGATCTGCTTGTAATTTTCATTTACCGATAACCAGGGGGTTGTGTTACTGAATCCTGCAAAAGCGGAATCATCCCATTGCATCGGTGTACGGCCATTATCCCGGCTGATACGAGCATGTGATTCCAGAAAGCCTTTGTAATCCTGTCCCCTTTCCTTCAGTTGTTGATAATAATTGATGGTGTAAACATCCTGGTAGGCTTCAATATTCAGGTGATTGCTGTTGGTCATCCCGATCTCATCGCCGTTATAGATATAAGGGGTACCCCGCATACTGAGCAGGAAAGTATGAAGCATCTTGGCTGAATAATCCCTGAATGCCGGATGATCACTTCCAAAGCGACTGTTCATGCGGCTCATATCATGATTGCCCAGGTAAATGGTGGCCCAGCCTTTTTCCTGAAAGACCTTATCCCATTTGTCAAATATTTTCTTCCAGGATGGCAGATCGCGGTTGGAGTCATCCGCATACATAAAATTATCCTTGCTGATCCCAAAGCCGGTATGATCAAAATGATAAAATGTCTGCAGTTCATTCCGGTCTTCATCGGTAAACAGCAAAGCATCATCAATGCTGATGCCTGAAGCCTCTCCCACATTCATACTATCGTATTTTGAAAACACTTCCTGATGCATTTCCTGTAAATAGGTATGCAGGTGGGGCCCCTTTGCGTAATAGGGAAACCATTGCGATAAAGGCATGTCTGCTGGCAATTCAGGAAAACGGGTGTCTTTTGAAATACAGGTAATCACATCCATGCGAAACCCATCCACCCCCTTATCCATCCAAAACTTCATCATGTCATACACTTCCTTGCGTACGGCAGGGTTCTCCCAATTCAGGTCGGGTTGCTTTTCACTGAAAATATGGAAGTAATAACTGTTGGTCCCCGGATCATATTTCCAGGCATTGTTCTCCTTGTCAAAAATACTCCACCGATAGGGAGGTAAGCCCTTTTCGGCATCCCACCAGTGGTAATAATGACGGAAAGGATTATCTCTTGATTTTTTACTTTCCCGGAACCAGGGATGTTCATCACTGGTATGATTTACCACCAGGTCCATGATCAGTTTAATCCCGCGTTCGTGCAGCCCCTCTAACAAGCGGTCAAAATCATCCATGGTACCAAACTGTTTCATAATGGCCCTGTAATCTGAAATGTCATAGCCCATATCATCATTGGGGGATTCGTAAACAGGGTTCAGCCACACCACATCAATGCCGAGACTTTTGATATAATCGAGTTTTTCAATAATGCCATTTAAATCACCAATGCCATCGCCATTGCTGTCTTTAAAACTTCGGGGATAAAGCTGGTAGACTACCACTTCTTTCCACCACCTGGGTTGTATTTTATTTAAGCTATTTACCTGCATCAACTATTTGGTGGTTTTTTTCAATAAAAAAGTGAAAGGGATATGCAGTCTTTTTCTCCAGGCATCTTCACTATGGCCTTCACCCGGAAAATACCTTGTTATCCAGTTTCTTTTTTTGTAACCGCCGTCCTTCATGATTTTATCAGCTTTTTTTTGAATGACAGGATACAGGGCGTCTAAATTCTGGTCTCCGCAATCAAAATAAATTTTATGTATTCCGCTTACCGGTAAATGTTTTTTCAGATAATTTAAAAATGCATCTGGAGCCGGGTTGTTAACCGGTGACCATTCACCGGGCCAATGTGTGCTCAGACAGGCGGCTCCGCCAAATACATTGGGGTATTCACAGATGGCATAGAGTGAGAGGAGCCCACCCATACTGCTGCCTGCAATAAACGTATGCTCGGGTGTTTTGGCTGTGTTGTAATTTGAATCAATGAATGGCTTTAGTTCGGTCACCAAAAATTTCAAGTATTTATCTGAAACTGGTTGGAAGCCTTCCTTTGATCGGCCCGCCATTTGCAATCTTGCAGTTAATGTGTCTTTTTCTATCTGAGTTAAAGTTTCAAATGGCTTTTGTGGAAAATAATCCGCATGTCTTGTTGCAGGATCATTCCAAATTCCTACTACCATTACGTCTTTTATTTTCCCCTCTATCTTCAGTTGTGAAATGGCATCATCCACCTCCCAGGCTTTGTGGTTCCAGGTTTTGGTACTGTCAAAAAGCATTTGTCCGTCATGCATATAAAGCACAGCCAGCGGCTTTTGATTACTATAGCCTTCCGGTAACCAGATATCTATATTTCTGGGGGTAACAAATTTTGAGTTGAAATGCTCCAACCTTGTGATTGTTCCTGATGAAACTGCGGGTAATTGTGCCAGGGCAAAATGGCCGGAAATGATGCCGATGGCAAGTAGTATAACAGAACGAAGCATAGAACGATTATTTTTTAAGTTATAGGTTGTGTTTCATTTACAAATAACCAGCAAACCAGTGATACCAGTAAGCTGATAGCTATTAGTAAAAACAAGAGGGAATAATCACCAGCACCGCTGATCAGTTTTGAAAGCCCGGGTGTCATCATCGCAGGTAAGACAATACTGAAATTAAACAAGCCCATGGATACGCCCATTTTATTGGCATTTACTCTTTCTGTCATGATCGCAAATACAATAGAAATCACTGCTGACCATCCAATCCCGCAAATGATCATACCGGTATAGAACAGTAATTCTGTTGTACCTGCAAAATAAAGTAAAGCATATCCTGCAGTCATGCAGGCAATCGCGATCCGGTAGATGAATACTTTTCCTTTTTTCTGGCTGAGGGGTTCCAGCACTAATACGGGCAGCAGGGCACCCACGAAGTTCAGTAATAAAAACCCAAGCGACAGGATATTACCGGCTGTGCTTTCTGCAGTTTGTTCAGCTCCGGTAAAAAATGTTGAAAAACCGTTTGCAAGGGCATCCTGTATATTCAGACCCGGGAGGATCATTTCTTTGATATAGAAATAGCTCATTACAAACATACTCTGAATGCCCAGCCAGGAAAAAGCATGAGCCAGCAGGATTTTCTGCAACTCATTATTTGAAGAAGGTTTTTGTTTTCCTTTCCAAATAATTTGAATCCCCAGCAGTATTGTCAGCAAGAGACAACCATACATTACATTCAACTGGTACTGATCCCAGCGATTATTCAATAGCATCTTATTGATTACTACAAAGAGGCCGAATACAATGAATCCGTAAAGCGGATACAGTACCGCCAGCCCTTCAAGGAATGAGGAATTGGTTTTCTTATCTGTCACTGCTGTTGCGGGTGCTGTTTGCAAGATTCTTGGTTCTGCAATAAAAAAGACAGGAACGATAGAAAAGAGCAAGACGACCAGGGCGGCCACATAAATCAACGCGATATTACCGAAGGCAACGGAAATAAAATAAGCGGCGATCCCCATGCTGCCGCTCACCACCTGCATCCATGAAAAACCTCTGGTGCGTGCATTACCCGGAGGTGTTACATCTGCGATGATGGCTCTTGCAGGATTGAAAGTAACATTGATGCTCATGTCAAGCATCAGTGAAACGATGATGGCTACAACAAATACTGAAAGACCGGCAGACTGACTAATAAAATCAAGCCGGGGCAGGGCTAATAGCATAGCAGCACCCAGTATACCCCCGATGACGATATAGGGTTTTCTTCTCCCGCCCAGGAACCAGCTTCTGTCGCTCATCATCCCCACGATGGGCTGGGCAATAATACCGGAGAGTGGCCCCGCCAGCCAAACCAACGCCACATCCTCTATATGTAAATGGTATTTTGTACCCAGTATCCAGCTGAGCGTGGCCACCTGGGTAGATAAACAAAAACCCACCGCAGTAGCCGGCAGACTGAGTAATGCGTAAAAGCTGTTGCTAAGTTTTTTCTGGATGGCAAGCATAGGGTTAATTTATGTTGCAAGCTTGGATCTCAAACGCTGCATCATGTTAGCGTTGATCTGCCATTGATTTCCCAGTGGTTCTTGTGTGAAAGGAGCCAATGGCATATATGGGGCCGGACCAAATTCGGGTGTGATGGTCATCATCTGCACACCCCTTTTTATTTTATCATTGATGATTTGCTGCCACCAGCTTTCAAAACGGATGAGCTGTGTTTCCCATTCGGGTAAAAAAGGATCAGTTACCTGTGGTCCTTGAGTATGTCCGACCCTGGCATGAATATGTGATACATGCGGTATGATTTTTCCGATGATATCTTCCTGGTCTTCGAGCAGACTTTCGGATACGGTACAAAAATGGGAGAAGTCACCCGTTAGTTCCAGTTCAGGAAATTGCCGGAGATAGGGAATCAGAGAAGCGGCATGAAAGGAAAAGCGGCCACGATGTGTTTCATGCAGGATGCGTACTCCGGTTTTATGACTGATATTAAGGGCGGCCTCGATGACCCTGCAGTTATCACTAAATGAATAATAATCCTTTCCCGTATGTGTGTTGATGAAACCAGGTTTTAAATCAGTCAGATCCGTTAAACTGCGGCTCATTTTCTTTATATAACTGTCTACGGATTCATTTTCCGGTGCGGTGAGTTGTTGCAGAATAAGGATGAAATCAGGTTTGGTTTCCCGAACAGTGGAGAGCTTTTTCAGAAAAGCTTCAGTAAAGGGAGTACTGGCTGCCGGCAACAGTACTTCTATTCCATCATAACCGCTTGACAATACCTTGTCAATAAAGTCTGCGGGTTTATCTTTTTCGGATCCCCAATAGGGGCAACAGTAGTTAATCTGCAAGGGTTCAGTTTTGGTAGATGATTGGGTTGATGGGCGAGTTGATCACTTCTCCGACTTTAGCACCCGGACACCAGGTATTCCAGTCGTTGATCTGGTTGCTGTTATCGGGTTGTTTAAGCACCATGTTCTTATCCATATATATTACTGTCATCACTTTTCTAGTCTCGTTGCTGGTATTGGCACCAGCCCGGTGAAAAACCCATCCGCTGTGAAAACTCACTTCTCCGGCATCAAAGGGTTCAATTACATGTTTGAAATCGGTCACCCGCAGTGTTTGCTGGATGGCTGCTTCGCTTTCATCACTTATTTCCAGATCGCGGCCGGCGATAATCTGGTGACTGCCGGCACTGAATTCCAGCGGTCCCATTTCCAGCGGGGTGGCTTGTAAGGGAATCCAGGCTGTTACGGTTTTATTGCTTTCCAATGGCCAGTAATACTGGTCAGCATGCCAGGGGGTAATCCCGCCTCCGCCTTCTTTGAAAAGGGCCTGGTCGTGGTAGACGCGTACCCCATCAGTCTGCATCAGGTCGGATGCGATTTTTGCCAAACGTTTGCTGAATACCAGCTCCTTTACGGTTTCGTCTTCCCGCCACAGATTAAACAACTGAAGAAATGCTTTGCCATAGGTATTTCTTTCATCCAGGGGCCTGGTTTCACTGTTCATCAGCATCACTCTCTTACTGATCGCTTCATTAAAAAATGAAAGACAGGATTCATCGAACACCTGTTTTAGTTTGATGTAACGGTTTTGCTGGTAAAAATTGATTTGCTCTGCAGTGAGCGAATAGGGCTTGTTCAGCAAGGCTGTAATAGTTGCCGGCAGGGAATGCATGTCGTAGAATTTACAACAAAAATCAGGAGCTTATGGGATAACGGCTAAGCGGATTTGGGCCAAGTATGATACTATATTGACAAAATTGTATTATTTTCAGAAAATTATAGAAATATGATATGAGAGCGAAACTGCAGAATCTACAGCAATTGCATTCGGGCAGGTCTTTTATCTGTTATGAGTTGAAAATACCCCGCTTTGAATTCTTCTGGCATTTTCATCCGGAATATGAGCTCACTTATATAATAAAGGGAAGGGGCAGGCGATTGGTGGGTGATAGCGTGGAGAATTTCAGGGAGGGCGATTTGGTATTGATTGGCCCGCAGGTGCCTCATTCCTGGGTAAGTGATGCAAAAAGAAAGGAGCAGTGCCAGGCCATCGTACTCCAGTTTCCCATATCTTTTGTGGATACCCTGTTCAGGATGCCCGAGCTTGAAGGGATGGGTTCTTTGTTCAGGCAATCTTCAAACGGTTTACAATTAAGGGGTCCAAAGCTTTCCATTGTATTAAAGCAGCTCAGGCTATTGTCTCAGTGCAAAAGCACCCAGGCGATCAGCGGATTTTTAGGTGTATTGGATGCCATCAGCAGCCTGAAGGCAAGACCGCTGGCATCGGTGTCTTATCATCCTTCCTCGATACAACAAACGACGCGTATCAGTAAGGTGCTGGCTTATATTCAGCAGCATTTCACTACTGAAATCAGTTTAAGCAGGACTGCATCTGTGATTCATTTATCAGAGAGTGCTTTCTGTAAATATTTTAAAAGAACCATGGGAAAAACTTTTTCAGATTACGTGAATGAGGTTCGCATCACACATGCCATGATGTTATTACTGGAAACAGATAAGAGCATACAATCGGTGGCTTACCAGTCTGGCTTTGAGAACATCAGTTATTTCAACCGGGTTTTCCTCAGGAAAAATCGCATCACACCAGGGAAGTTCAGGTTGGGGGTCAGGGAATAGTTTGTTTAAATTGAAAATTGAAGCTTGAAAGATTTTACTGTATTCTTCAGTACAGGTACCGTTATGACTGCCAATAAGCCTAGGCCAGCAAAAAGGAGGAAGATATTTTTCGTTATGCAAATTCATCTTTATAAATAGTAGTATATTAGTTTCAGCTTCCTGTGCTAAATCAGTTTTCGCTTCCATAGATACCTAAGGAATGAAATCAGTTGGTCCCGGCTGTTTTCTGTGTAAAAGACGGGCTTGATCAGTTAGTCTTCATGTGATCAGCCGCTGAAAAAATTTCATTGTACCGCACCCGCTCCGGACAAACTAATACCCTGTGCATTCATATTGATTGGGGAAAATATTGCCCCGTCAATAATAAGTTGCCGCAAATCATCTCGAAACAGAATAAAACCAGCTTAACCAAACCACCAAAACCACCCTTATGCGCCGCTTATTGTATCTGCTTCTTTCAGCATGCCTTTTACCATCCGGTCATTTGTTTTCTCAATTGATACCCGGTCAGCAAACCACTCCGTTGCCCTATTTCGAGAGTAATACCGATGGCTATATTGTTTTAAGAGATGGCTCCAGACTGGAAGGGAATATCTCAATAAAAAATTATGAGAAGGAAGGAGGCATCAGCCTGACAGAACGTTCGGGTACTAAATTCAAAGTGGATGTACGCTCGGCAACCAGCTGGGGACTGACCATGACCACCCCGCAATGTGTATCACCACTTTCATGGTTTGAATGGAGTAACCAGAAAAGAAGAGATAATAAAGAAGCAGAAAGAGGCTTTGTGACATTAACAAACGGGGAGGTAAAAGACGGAAAAATACAAATTGAGGGGACCTCCTCTGATGAGGATATGCCGGGCGCTTCCGGTTTTTTTGCTTTGGAGAAACTGACTTTTGTTGATAAGAGCGGTGCCAAGACGGTTTATAAAAAAGAACAGATAAAAGAATACGGTAGAATATTACCCTGGGCCCTGGCCCCTTCCACTGCTTATACTTTTCTGGTGGGGGAAGTGATGGGTAAGCGCAGAACAAAGTTCCAGCCGGGTTTTGTGATCACCAATGATGGAAAGAAAATGGAAGGGAATATGCAGCTGATCGTCAAGAATACAATGAATGCAGATCCCGATAAAAGAAAAACAGTCAGCGATCTGGTGGATGAGATCCGCTTTCAACGCTCCGGTAAAGACGAAAAAATTGATATGGATGATGTATTTGCCTATGGCATCACGGGACTTACCATCAATATGCTTACCAATAACCTGGACAAAAGTTACAGCGCCGAAGAAATGAACTTTCATCCGGGATCGGTTACTACCAAAGACGGAAAGAAACTTGAAGGATATGTTGCTTATTTCCCCGACCCGGGTAATTATTATGGCGTATATGTGGCTTCAAAATTCGATGAGCCGGTCACTATTCTGAATATGAAGGAGATTGATAAAGTGGTTCAGGATATTGCACTGATTGAAGCATTTGATCCGGGAGGGGCGGTGGCTTCCGGTGTAAAAACGGGCGGAACAACAAACAGTGCCATCAATGGATATGTAGTGGGACTGGATGGTATTAAATATGAAGGTACCGTGACACTCACGGGCGATAAAGGTTTCTGGTGTGCAGGTGTGGATTTCACAGATAAGGATAACCAGGCTTCAAAATTCGGTGGAGCCAATAAACAAATTGCCTATTGTGTGATTGGCGACAATCTCTATGTGCAGCATGAATCAGTATTCATGAAGGCTGAAAAAATGGGGGCACCCCTGGCCATTTATAATAATCCTTATCCTGATAACGAATCTCAGTTATCCAAAGCCCTGCTGAGTATATCCGAGACACCCGCATTCCAAAACCTGGTTTCATCTGTATCCATGGACATGGCCCTAAGATCAGGCATGAACCTGAGTGATGCCTATAATACCGGAAAAGGCTCCGGAAAAAGGGCTGCAGAGATTCTTAAAAGTAAACTTGCCAATAAAAAAGGCGGCGACCCCTACCGTGCTAAAAAAGGTACCGACTATTTTATTATCGACACCCGCACCGGAGAAAAAGCCAAGGCCAATGATGATAACTGGGAGCTTTTACTGCAAGGCTGCAAATCGTACCACAGTATGGACAAACAACAGCAAAAGCAATTGCTGAATTCGGGCGATGAAAAAATACTGGAGTATATCAATGCGGCTTATGGAAAAAAATAAGAGTTGATCATACGGCCAACAGCAGATAAAACCAAAGCGATCTATTGCCTGCTGTTGGCCGCATATTCCTGGTTGGGACCTCCGTCGATGATGTAATACAGCAAATAAATTATTAATCCGGATAGATATTCAATTTTTTCAGTCGCGAAACGATCGCACCTTTTGTCCTCCCAAATTGAACAGCTATGGCGGATAAGGGATTATCGCTTTCGTAGAGATAAATTAGTTCTTCGTCTAATTCAGCCGTCCAGGGCTTGTATGCATCTTTATTGATTTCTCTTTTCTTTTCAACTGAATATGCTTTTTCTTTAATTTCCTTTAGTCCTGGTCTTTGGATGAAAGACTTTTTGTTTGACAACAGATTGGCTCGCTTTTCAGCAACAACAAATTTCATGGGATCTTCTTCCTTTTTCATTTTGATTATCTGGATATGTGGTGATACCGGAAAATCTTTTGGAAGAAGCGTTTCAGGAATATGCAGTTGATGTTTGGCCCGGGTGATGCCGACATATAACAGGTTGATCTCTTCGTTCAGTTTTTTATAATCGATTGGTAAGTTTTCAGCTTTTGATTCATTGATGCTGCGCTCGAGTTTTGATTCGGAAATAAAATCATTCACCAGGAACACGGCATCATATTCCATCCCCTTGGCACGGTGAACAGTAGAAAAAATCATTTCGGCTTTATCTCTTTCTTCATTCCCCGTATGCAGGTTTTTTAAAGATTTAATGATGCCGGTAATTTCGTTTCCATACTCATTCACCACTTCAACCATCATGGACAACTGCGCGTCTTCTGTGGATTCAATATATTCTTCCAGATCATCCATACTATTCATGGAGCGAATGAGATTATCACGAATCATATCATGATTGCCATTGTATAAACTCAGTACATCATACAGGGAAGCCCCTTCGTCTGCATAGGTGTAAGAATTGATATTGCCTTCAAAATAGATGTGCTTTACTTTCCGGTTATCGGTAATATAATTGATTGCGTGCAGCAGCAGACCCAGATTGGTCCTTGCAATGCTGGCTTTCGAAGTTATTTTTTGACTGTTTCCTTTTCCAATAATCTGAATAGGTTGGTATGCTTCCAACCTTTCTTTCCATGCCAGAACACCCATGGCCAGACCGGCAATCGACTGCGGAAAGCGGAAACTTGTGCTAAGCTGCAAATTACTAAAAGCCGTTTTTGACAAAGAATTTACTGCATGACGCCAGCCATAGATCTGCTGGTGGACATCACCAACAATAACCTTTGTGGCATTTTGTTTTAAAAAAATGTCCAGCATGGCTGCTGATGCATCCTGACCTTCATCAAAAAGAATATAATCGTAGGGAAGTACCGGGTTGGAAAGCTGAAATTTTTTGAGATAGAAATCATGGGTAATCTCAATTTCTGCTTTATCCATTTTTGCCAGCAGCAATCTTGTCCCGTCTTCTATGTGCTTGTAAAAAAGGCGGACAAAATTTTTTGCTTTATCGTCCGTAACAGTGTCAAGGTAATTCAGGTCCTGCACTTTTGATTTATCGCTGTTACAGAAATACAGGATGAATTTACTGATATGATTTGCGATAATAAATTCAGTGTGCCTTCCTCCATCCCCTCTGAGTTGAAGCAACTCGGCAATTTCATTTATTTTATAGCCCTGTGCTTTGATTTTGTAAGCACTACCGGGTACTATATAGCGGTAAGCGAGGGAATGGGCTGTTTCAACTTTTACATTGCGCAAACCTCGTTCGGCAAATTTCCGGGAGGCCTCCAGTTTAACCGATTTATTGAAAGCCAGGTAGCAAATCTTCGATGTGGCGGGACGGGCAGCTGCATATTCAATGATAGTAGTTGTTTTGCCGGACCCGGCTACTGCATTGATGGTTGTGTTACCATGTGCATTGATGATAGCAGATTGTTCCTTTGTTAAATGATGCTGTGCAGTTATTTTAGTTTGTGCAGATTGTTTGCTCATGGTTTTATAGCGATGAAAATGGAAATTAACTATATTTTCTTCAGGGATTTAAAACCGTACAAGATCCCGGTACCTGTAACAATTGCCCCCTATGGGCCTGTATTTTTTACTGCTAAATTTGGGAGCGGTTTGGCGGATCATTGTGTGAGTGAGGGAAAACCACCAGCTGCTGCAAGCGGCGAAATTCATTTAAACAACTGATACACCACCCAACTCATTACCCATGCCAGTCCTGTCATATAAATCAATTGGATGATGGGCCATTTCCAGCTGCGGGTTTCGCGCTTCACCACAGCCAGGGTACTCATGCACTGCATGGCAAATACATAGAAGATCATCAGGGATAAACCGGTGGCCAGGGTAAAGACAGGTGTACCATCATGCTTTTTGGCCTGTTTCATTTTTTCTTTCAATAATAAACTACCCTCATCTTCATCACCCACACTGTATAAAGTGGCCATGGTGCCCACAAAAACCTCACGGGCCGCAAAGGAAGTGATCAGGGCGATCCCAATCTTCCAGTCATAGCCCAGCGGACTGATCGCAGGTTCAATGGATTTACCCAGGATACCGGCATAAGATCCTTCGAGTTTGGCGGTCTGGTACTCTTTGTGAAGCACAGACTGATTGGCTCCCGGAACCGCCTTCAAGGTTTCATACTTACTGCTGATGTTTTGCATGGTATTACCCGGGCCGAATGAACTGAGACCCCATAATAACAGACTAATGATCATGATGATCTTGCCCGCATCAAATACGAAGATCCGGGCCTTGCTGAACATGGTAGTAACCATATTGCTCCAGCGGGGAGAACGATAGGCGGGTAATTCCAGAATGAAAAAACTTTTCTCCTGAATTTTAATAAACCATTTGGCCACATAGGAAACAATCAGGGCCATTACCAGCCCCAGCAGGTACAAGCCCATCATCACCAAACCCTGTACACCCAAAAAACCAAAGAGGTAGGTTTGCGGAATCACCAACCCGATCAAAATGGTATAAACGGGTAATCGCGCCGAACAACTCATCAGCGGCGTGATCAGGATCGTGAGTAATCTCTCTTTTCTGTTCTCAATATTCCGGGCACTCATGATGGCTGGCACCGCACAGGCAAATCCACTGATCATGGGCATCACACTTTTTCCATTTAAACCCACGGTACGCATGAGCCGGTCACTCAAAAAACTGATCCGGGCCATATAACCTGAGTCTTCCAGCACCGTGATCAATCCAAAGAGGATCATGATCTGAGGGACAAAGACAAATATTCCACTCAGTCCGGCAATTACTCCATTGAGCAATAAATCCGTCCAGCGATTATCCGGCAAACTGGAGGAAAGCGCCTGGTTGAGTTTGGCAAAGCCCAGATCGATCCAGTCCATCGGATACTGCGCCAGCCAGAACACACTTTGAAAAAGCAGGAACAAAACCGATAATAAAATCAGGTAACCCCAGCGACGATGTAGTAAAAGATTGTCCAGCTTTTCAGTAAACAGGGTTTTCTGCAGGGGGTCAGGTTCCGAAACGGCCTGCTGCATAATCTGCCGGATGCGGCTATACCGTTGCAGGATTTCTTCGGCCTGTGTCTTGGTAGGATTGAAATTGTTCTTCTTTTCAATATTTTCAATGGTATCCTGCATCACAGGAGTCAGGCCAAATGATTCATGATTGATCAGGTAGTGAATGGCCGCATAGTCACTCAGCTCGGGAAAATGTGTTTTTACTTCCTGAATAGCGTTATCTGCAAAGGATCGGTTATCAATAAAATCCCGCACAGGCGCCTGGTATAATTGCTGGGAAGTGAGTTCGATGGCTTTTTTGAGCTGGGCAATACCTTTGTTCTTTCTCGGATCAACTGCTACCACCGGTACACCCAGCTCCCGTTCCAGAGTGGGCAGGTCAATCTTGATCCCTTTTTTGCGGGCCATGTCCATCATAGTCAGCACCACCACCACCGGTACTTTCAGGTCAATAATCTGGGAACAAAAGAGCAGGTTGCGTTTCAGGTTACTGGCATCGGCCACGGCTACCACCACATCAGCCCTGATCTCTTTGTCCTGGTTCAGCATCACCCGGTAACTCACCCACTCATCCAGCCGGCGGGGGTATAAACTGTAAGATCCCGGCAGGTCCACCACATCGGCAGTTAAAGTTTCGGAAAGTTTGGTATGACCCGATTTCTTATCAACGGTCACCCCGGGAAAATTGCCCACTTTCTGGTTCAGTCCGGTTAAACAGTTAAACAGCGAACTTTTTCCGCTATTGGGGTTACCCACCAGGGCGATATGCAGTGTGTTGTTTTTCACTGAGTGAAGCCTATAACCAGCAAAAGTAAAAGCAATGACCGGAACCACCTTACGAATTGCGGTGTTTGGACGCCCTGATGCGGAAAATCATGACCAAAATATAGCAGTACAAGCCGGTAAATGAGCGGCCTCATTAATACCTTTACAGCCTTATTTTAAACCGATGCAGTACTCTTCCTCCCTTCGTTTTTTGTCGTTTCCGGCTATTGCCACGATTGTTTTTGTGATTTCGGGTTGTTCCTCCTCACAGAAAACAACCAAAACAGATACCCAGACCCTGGAAAGGTTGCGGAGCCATGTCAGTTTTCTGGCCGATGATAAACTGGAAGGACGCCGGACCGGTACAAAGGGTGAAGAACTGGCCGTGGAATATATCACTCAGCAATTCAAGTCGATCGGCCTGGAGCCAAAGGGGACGGAATATTATACGCAGAGTTTTATGGTGAACGAAGGAAAACAAATTGATTCCTTCAGCAGCTTAAGCATTAACAGTACTGCATTGGCTGTTGGCAAAGATTTTTTCCCCTTTCCTTTTTCCCCCGATATGGCCCTGGATGCTATTCCAGCCATCGCGGTACAGGAAGCCGATATGCCCTGGTTCTTTGACCTGAAAGAACCATTGGAAGAAAATAAAACCAATCCCCATTTTGATCTGGCCGGCTATATTTATAAGAATGCGCAAAAAGCTAAAGAACGTGGGGCTGCTGCCATTTTTTTATACAATACTTCAGGCATTGAAGACAAACTGGTTTTTAATCCGAAAGACAGATCCGAGAAACTGACCATACCGGTCATTTATATCAGTCGTTCTGTTGCTGAAAAATATTTCAGCGACAAAACCGCCACGCTGACCCTGAAAATGCGAATCGGTATTTCAGAAAAGACGAGAATCGGCTATAATGTCATTGGGTATATCGATAATAAAGCGGCCAATACCGTGATACTGGGTGCCCACCTGGATCACCTGGGATATGGAGAGGATGGTAATTCCCGGCATACATCGCATACACCGGCCATTCATAACGGGGCAGATGATAATGCCAGCGGAACCGCTGCACTGATTGAGCTGGCCCGGAAACTGAAAAGCACAACGGCCAAAGGGAATAACTATCTCTTTATTGCTTTTTCAGGAGAAGAACTCGGGCTCTTTGGTTCCAAATATTTTACAGAGCATTCAACCATTGACCTGAACACTGCCAACTATATGATCAATATGGATATGGTGGGCCGTTTGAACGATAGCAGTAAGGTACTCACCATTGGCGGATACGGTACATCCCCCACCTGGTCCACTGTTATTGAGAAAGATTATTTTGGTCCCGGTGATCATTCAAATAAGAAGACAGCGCCGCTGATGACGATCAAGATTGACAGCAGTGGTACCGGTCCCAGTGATCATACTTCTTTTTACCGCAAGGATATACCGGTGCTCTTTTATTTTACAGGACTGCATACGGATTATCATACTCCCGGTGATGATGCGGATAAGATTAATTATGCCGGACAGGAACTAATTGTCAGGCATATACTTTACCTGATTGAACGCCTCGACAAAACGCCCAAGCTCGCTTTTCTGAAAACAAGAGAAGCGCAAACCAGCACCAATACCCGTTTCAATGTCACCATGGGAGTGATGCCCGATTATACCTATACCGGCAACGGACTGCGTGCAGATGGCGTGAGTGAGGGCAAGCCGGCACAGAAAGCAGGACTCAAAGCAGGAGATATCGTCCTGCAGATTGGTGATTATAAGATATCTTCTATGGAATCTTATATGCAGACATTGGGCAAATTCAAAAAGGGTGATAAAGTGAAAGTGAAATACAAGCGAGGGAACGAGGAGTTGGAGACTACGGTGGAGTTTTAGGGAGAAGTCCGGAAGACCGAAAGAAGAGCTTCTTACAACAGACCTAAACCTAATCTTGTAGCACTTGTCGAAACAAGACTGATGACTGCCGACTGCCGACTGTCGACTGATGACTGTAGACTGTTGACTGCCGACTGTTGACTGTAGACTGAAGACTGCCTTCTCCGGGCTCTGCTTTAATTTAATTAACTTGCTGAAAAGGATCCATGGCGGAAAGAGGCAATAAACTGGTACTGGATAACAGGGAACTGACCGAGATGTTC
>Ga0154020_10001605_pt1 | contig 27773 bp, 24 predicted proteins | sample Klosneuvirus_201_FD_109709 | JGI IMG/M metagenome (GOLD analysis project Ga0154020, IMG submission 109709) | Active sludge microbial communities from wastewater, Klosterneuburg, Austria - Klosneuvirus_20160825_MG | ecosystem: Engineered > WWTP > Aerobic digester > Activated sludge | place...
AATCAGAACCTTATTGCCTAATAAGGGTTTTCCACGCTCTCCCCGCCGCTTGAAAAAGCCCGGAGGGATTTTCTTTTTCACAGGCGGAGGGGAGGGTGGGAAACCCGTTATTCAAAATTTAATTTTGATCCCATACTGATTCAAACCACATCCTTCTCTTTAACTTGACAATCAACGATTTCAAAATTTGTACCTTGCAAGTCACATAATCGATTGAGTCTAATATCTGCTCCAGCTATGGTTTATCTCCTTTATATGTTTTTTTCGTAATTAAATATTATCAAGTATTTAAGAAGCATCAATGGCTGTTTTTTTGTTCACAACAAAATATGTAAATTTAATTATTTTTCAGCAAATTCTAGAAAATCCTAACTAAACTATTGTAATTTATCACTTCTACTCGAAATCACAAAGCAGTTTTTTTCAAAAAGTGACTTTTTTTGTCAACTGTCTAAATAATAACAGTTTATAAATTGAATGTTATCTTATATATTCTCATAACAAAATATCCACCAATTTGCAATGGTGTTATCAATCCTGTATTTTTTGTATTGGTATTTTAAGTTTAAATAGTTTTTATGAAAAACTTAGTCATATTGTTCTAAATTGAATTGGAACTCCTATATTATCGTAGGTGAAAGGTTAAATGAATAAAATCAAATCAATGATATTTCTAAATTTAGATTTCAGAATCCTTTCAAAAGGATTCACTCAAAAGAATATTAAACTGAATTTTTTAAAATATTTGATTTTATTTATTTTTTCCTGTACTTTTTCTGATTTAGCTCGATCAATTAATTTATCTTGTCAAAGTCTTTTTTTATTACAAAGAGCAGAACCTCTCAGTATTTTATTACTTAAGGATACAAATTTAGGAATTGGAAAATTTAATAATCTTAATTTAATCAATCCAGACTCAATTAAATTTGTTGATTCTAATACTAAAAAACCGATTATAATCCATGAAAGCGATAGCCATGAAAAACGATTAAATCTTTTAAAATCATTTGCTCTTGATGATTTGGTCGTGGCAACAGGACACCATGTTCTTAGAAATGTGAAAAACATCTCAGCATTAGCAGATTATATTAAAAAATCGAATGGGGGAGATTTTACTAAAGATCAACTACTTTTAAACATAATTACTAATAATAACGGTGAAGTACAATTTGTCGATATCTGGAATTCACATCACCGACTTATTGCTTACAAACTTCTGGGTTACAAGAACTTAGGCCAAATTCCAGCACAAAATATTCACTTATTAGTTAATGGTGTTAGCCGAGAACAATCTCGATGGAGTCACTATCTCCCTGTTAGTGGAGTGAATCTGGCACTGCTTTCAAATTATATACCCGTTAAAAATATGGATGTTATTCCAGGAACTATTTCCGTCTCAGGAACATTATCTAATTTTCAATTAGGTTCTCGAATTAATATTAAGGGATTGTTTGAATGGATTCGCCTTGATAAAAAACCCAAAGTTGGTGTTTTTTTTGGTACCTTTGACCCAATACACGAAGGACATGTAAGTCTTGCTAACGCGTCAAAAAAGGAACTGGGCTTAGATGAATTAATTTTTGTAACTAATTTAAATCCCTTACACAAACCAGGGGCCGTCAGTTCAAATGATAGAATTGCTATGGTGAGCAAACGAATTAATCGAGAGATCGGTCTTAATGTATATTTAGGTGATTCAGATCGAATTATTCGAGAATTTGATAAAGAACAATTAATCGATCAGTTAAAGCAGATTTCAGGTGCAGATGAAGTCATTGAAATTATTGGTAGTGATGCCTATGAAAAACTTAGATTACTTCAACAACTTCGAACCCCAAGCAATAGAAAATATTTTGTTACTGTTAGAGATAATGAGAAACCTTTAATTATTCCCACAGACTTAAAAGACATAATCATTACTTCAAGTCAAATAAAAGATCAGGGCTATAGCTCCACACAGGTTCGAGAACTAATTAAAAAAGGATCAGTACCTTCTAGAAATATCCTGAGTCCTGAAATATATAAGTATATTAGGGATCACAATCTTTATTCATCGAGTGTTAAGAAATAATCTATCATTTATGGAATATAAGACTTGATAACTATCACTCTTGGTATATTTAATTTTTATGTTTCCTCATCAAATCTGTAATGCAAACTAGAATAACCTGCAAGAATACTTCTAAGCAGAAGCACAAATCACCACGATATTCTGTCGTCGCTTTTATTCACTTGATGGTGATGTTCTCGTGTTTCAGCAATAACGACTTGCATAGTTTGACGAGCAAAAAACTTTAACCCAATCAAAACTATCCATCCACTTAGTAATATAAAATTCACAACATGAAAGACCATCCAAAAAATTTTACCAACTAAAGTATGAGGAATAGCATTGCCATATCCTATAAGTGGTATTGTATTAAAAAACCAAACAAGTGAATCTCCATATGTTTTAATCTTCGGATTCACACCTACTTGACTGAAAAAAAACAAAAATATACCTAAGATTGGATAAAATAAAGTAAATATTAAAATAGTTTTAAAATACGGATGTTTTGAAATTTGTCCAAAAGTACCATACCAAATGGTCGTTTTTCCAACAATTTTCCCATTTTCCCAGAATCCCTCCAATACTTTCTGTGCATTCAGCTCTAATAATGTAAATGGTCCCTCATAATTATCACTTAAAAAATGTATTTCATGAAATTTCCCATCCATATCATAGGTAATTAATAGCTTTCCCTTGCATTGATCTTTTTTCTCATACAAATTCATTTGGTGCTTCTCCCAATTTCTAGAGTTGGCAAAGAATCACACTTATTGAGAATATTATTTAACAGTAATAAAATATGAGCAAACAAAGTTAATAAAATAATTATAGTCAACTGATAGATAAGATAATTTAATAATCTCATATAAATCCTTTTTTAATAAGAACTGTTTGATCCCAACATGGGATTGCAATTAAAAATGGGAATTCATTGAGATTTCAAATCAAATAAACTTCGTTGAGTTGATGGGGTGAAAAACTATTAAATTCATTGAAAATTTTAATAATTAAAGCATGATAATTATTAACGTCTTCGTTAGAAAAAAATATATTTCGACAATTGAAATACTTTAAACTTAAACGGTAAGAGCTGCCGACTGTCTCTCTTTTTCCACCTATTAAATCTTGAAAAAGACAATGCTGAGCAACGTCTCTGATTATGTTTGAAATTGTTTTTTTGGAAGAGCCTGAGGTTTGAACTTTATACGATGAAACTATTGGTGAATATAAAGTAAATTCTTCGTCTAATTGTCCAAAAAATAAAGCTAAAAAATAAAATATTAAGACACTCAATTTGATCGACATCTTATTTAAGCGTAAAGAATGAATATCTTAAAGTCAATAATTCAAATCACCAGTTACATTGTAACTTGTGTTAATCATAAAAAATTAACTCTAAAAATATATTTGATAAGTTTATTTCCTATTTGGAACTTACCCTAATTCACATTCTATTTGGGACTTTTCTTAATTCACTCTCTATTTGACGCACCAGAAGTTCGTATTTTTTTGTCTTAATATTGAAGTCCATTTTGATTCGAAACACATATGAACTATTCTTTAATTTGCTCTTTTTTTACATCTAGTGTCGCAATACGAATTGTACTTTATTTTAAACCAGTTTGAAGGTACAGCAAGGATTCATTGGCGGGGGAACCTATGTTTAATATTTATGTTATTATCTTGCTTGTACTAAGTGCTTGTGCAAGCAAGCCTTCATTTCAAAAAAATTCAAATGAAACCATTGGATATGTGATTCAAAATTATGCCACAAATGACAATTTTCGTGTCATAGTTAATCTTCCTCAAGGAACAACCGAGCAATATGCTCGAAATTATGGATATCGTGCGGTTGGCGAAGAATGTTTAATCAGAGGATTTAACTTTTTTGATGTAGGTGAAGTTGACGGAAAAGTATTTGAAGGCTTCTGTTTTAAAGATTCAGTTCGTAAATCGCTTGCAGTCAGTTTTCAAAATGATGGCCTAGTTAGATCTCCAAAACGGTTTGTTATTGAATACGTCAATAACAAACCAAGTACTAAGTTAAAGTTGAATGATGAGCTACTTCTAATGGATAATAAATCACCTGATTCCATGGCTAATTTGAAGTCTTTAGTTTTCAATGCAGCTACTAATAACAAAAACTTTCTTCCTTTAAAAATTAGACGAAAAGGTCGCGAACTAAAAGTGATGGAACCGATAGCTGATTTAAAAAATGGGGTTTTAGATATTAATGATCTCGATGCCTTACGCACTTTTGTCCGATAAAATTTGTGCAAAATCATTGAACATTCTATATTAGGATAATAATTATTCTCTCTTAGCAATGGATAGATTAACACTTTTGCGAAATTTATTGTCATATCACAATACACTTAGTTATAATTCAAACTATTCCTTACTAGAATGGGAGAGGGACTTACATGAAACCACAGTTAGTAAAATCACTCTATCGAAAAACCGATCAATTTTTAGATAAAGAAATCACTCTTACGGGATGGATTCGTAAAATTCGCGATCAAAAAAATTTTGGGTTTATTGAATTAAATGATGGTTCTTTTTTCAAGGGTATACAGATTGTATTTGATACGCAACTGGTCAATTTTGATGAGGTTGCCAAACTTCCCATTGCAAGTTCAATTCATGTTATTGGCAAACTCGTTAAATCACAAGGTGCTGGGCAAACATTTGAAGTTATTGCTTCTAAAATTGAAATTTTCCAAAAAGCAGATATTAAATTTCCTTTGCAAAATAAACGACATAGTTTTGAATTTTTACGAGAGATTGCCCATTTACGTCCACGCACTAATACCTTTTCAGCGGTTTTCCGGGTCCGATCTGTATTATCCTATGCCATTCATAAGTATTTTCAAGAACAAGGCTTTGTAAACGTTCACACACCCATTATAACAGGTTCCGATTGCGAGGGCGCTGGTGAAATGTTCCGAGTGACAACACTTAAGCTCGATAAACCACCTCGAAAAGCAGACGGGACCATTGATAATGCCCAAGATTTCTTTGGCAAAGAAACCAATTTAACGGTAAGTGGCCAACTCAATGGCGAAACCTACTGTGCTGCCTTCCGTAATATCTATACTTTTGGGCCCACTTTTAGAGCCGAAAATTCAAATACTTCCCGTCATGCTGCTGAATTTTGGATGATTGAACCTGAAATTGCATTTGCTGACTTATCCGCAGACATGGACTTGGGTGAAGATATGATCAAGTTTATCGTTCGGTATGTGATGGAACAATGCCCTGAAGAAATGGAGTTTTTTAATCAGTTTATTGAAAAAGGTCTATTTGATCGACTTAATAATCTCCTTAACAACGAATTTGCTCGTATCACGTATACAGAGGCACTTGATATATTGATGAAATCAGGCAAAAAATTTGAATATCCTGTTGAGTGGGGTATCGATATGCAGTCAGAACATGAACGTTATTTAGCTGAAGATCATTTTAAAAAACCCGTTTTTGTAACTGATTACCCAAAAGGTATTAAAGCTTTTTATATGAAAATGAATGCTGATGGAAAAACGGTGCGCGCCATGGATCTTTTGGCTCCTGGAATTGGTGAAATCATCGGTGGATCTCAAAGAGAAGATGATCTCGAAACTCTTGAAGCGCGAATGAAAGAAGTCGATTTAAATCCAGAAGACTACTCTTTTTATTTAGATTTACGACGCTATGGTAGCTTTCCGCACGCCGGCTTTGGTTTGGGTTTTGAAAGAATGATGATGTACTTAACGGGTATGACTAATATTCGTGATGTTATTCCGTTTCCACGAACTCCCAACAATGCTTTATTTTAATTTCCAAAAATAGATCTAAATTGAAAATCGATATAACTTGGCTAAAATAATCTCTCAATGGGTCATAGAGAGTTGGAAACCAGAAAATTGATACAAGTGCTTTCTCAAATGCTTTCTTTAAAACAAAATACCTAACTGAAGCTTCAGTAAAGCAAACCGAGGCATATACGAAATTAGTCCGATTACATTACCCACATCATCTTTATCATTTTCATTACTAGCATAATCGAGAAAAGCTGACTCTTTTTTTGTGACATGAACTGGCTGTGTCCACGTAATCCAATCAATACCCATAGTGATATCATGCTTGAAGATCCATCGATTACCAATAGCCACATTAAACCCTAAGGATTGAATTTTCACCAAATCAAGCGAAGGATAACTGCCACCTGTGACTCGATTTAAAAGTTTATCACCTAAATGAAGTGAGAAATCAAGGTAACTTAATCCGTAACTAAAGTTAAAACTATTGTTACCAAAATAAGAGCGACTAATAATAGAAATTCTCTCATCACTCATTTTACCTAAATCTTCAACAGCGAAAGGTACAGATATGCTACCTCTTAAATATTCAAGTTCCCATGTTCTATCTGCATTCCGATTTAATCCAACAGTAATCCCCCCTTTACTGGGAATCAGCATATCAACGGGTGAATAGCTTACCAACACAAAATAGTTAGCCTTATCTCTCTGCGTTTTTGCTTCTGTAAAGTTACTAGAATCCTGCGTTGTTGTGTCTTTTATTACTCCACTAGTTTTACCCAAATCACCTTTGTTAGCGCTCTCTTGTTGTTCCAGTGGTTTCTCTAATGGTTGATCTGTATTTTGAGAATTCGCTTCGGTTGCTTGGGAGATGAGTGAAAAGGAAAGAATAAACATTGATATAAAAATAGAGACATATTTCAAATTAACCTCCCACCCAATTGGATACTGATATAATAGAGTTAATTTCAAAAATTGTCACTATCAATGTAATTTTAGTAATTCATTAAATGATAATTAACATATTTTGGATAAAGTAATGTATTTTAATGGAGTATTTTATCTAAAATATACAAGTTTAGTCAGATATATTATGAAACTGAATTAAAAGCATTTTATCGAAACTTGCAATTAATGTTGGCTTAAATCATAAGGAGATTTTATGAAAATTATTATGTCTGTTTTTTCTTTATTAACTGTTGTTTCATTACAAGCGAAAGTTATGAATTGCGTAGGCACTGAACCATTTTGGGATGCTACAATTGATCTTAGCAATGGTAAAGTTAAAATCACCGATCCATCCAACGAGAAAGGTGTATCAATTAAAACAGAGGTTACACCTGCTGCGGGAACTACTGGTGAATTTGCTTTTGTTGCCAAAGGTAAATATACATCACTTGTAGTAATGAGTAATGACACTTGTTCCGATGGAATGAGCGAGGAAAAATATACTCACTCAGTTATGATGATTGGATATAATTCACAACCTTGGTTTGGTTGTTGTAAATAAAAATTTATTATCTCTAATGAAACTCATGTCCACCTATATCAGGGTAGTATGAATCTCGTGTAAAATTAAAAAAATCTTTTGTAACGATCGACAGCGGTACTCCTTTACTTCTAATAGGAGAGTCAGCCAGAATTTTAAAGTAAGCGGGGGTCAGAGTACCTTTAGTTGTCGTTCCCACTCGTGAAATTTTAGGATCACCAATAACATTTGAAGATGATTCTGCTGCCGAAGGTGTTACCATCCAATTATTGTTCGAAAATGTAATTCCAACTTTGCTTGGAACTGCGCTGTTTGATCCTAAAATAATATTGTTTCTAATTTGTGAACTACTATTGATAATATTACTGCTCCCCCCAAAGCCTGTTTTGAGGCTCCCATCTACTATTGTATTATTAGCAATTAAAACATTATTTAGACCTGCACCACTGACTCCTGACCAAGCAAAAGCATTAAAGTCAGCATTGTAAATAAAGTTGTTTATAATTTTATTATAAGCTGAACGTGGAACAGCGCTTTTTTCATCTGCAAGCGAAATCCCCGTGCGTTTATTATTACGGGTTGGAATTGCTGGATTCGAAGAACAATAAATAATATTGCGCTGAACTAAACTATTGGTAGTATCGGAGAGATAAAAATTAACAGTCCAATTGTCATAAGAAATATTATCTTCAACGGTACAATGATCTGCTTCAAAGCAGGACAGACCCTCACCCCAATTGTTATAAACTATATTTCGACGAAATGTAGCATAAGACGTTATTCCTGGTTTTAGAGCTAAAGCATTGTTGTTTCGTGCAGCACTCATGCCTGAAGGCCAACTTCCTAAGGAACCAGGGTTTAGTGAGTTAGAATAAGCTGCTTGCCAAACTTTAGAGTCTTCAACGGTATTATAGTCACCATGAATAATCACTCCTTGTGCCCATACATGATGAACATTCATCTTCTTAATTAAATTATGATGACCTAAAACTGCTATGCCGTAGCCATTATCATAGGTGCCATATATATTACTGTTTTTGACTTCAAAGCCAGAAACCGTATTATAATTACCACCTACACCCAAGAGAGAACCTGAATGTTTATTTGGTAGCCAGTTACTTCCATTAATAATTGGAAAATGTCCCGGATAGGCGCTTAAAGTAATATTACTTTGACTTATATAAACCATTTCAATGTAAGTACCTGTCATTACATAAACTATGTCACCAGCAGTCCACGCTTTGCTTAAACCTTTTTTAATAGTCCTAAATGGTGTTGTCGTTGAAGTGCCATCATTGTAAACATCGTCACCTGATGTAGAAGAAACATAGTAAGTTTTGGCATAAACTGACTGTTGTCCAAATAAAAATAGGATGCTTATAAATAATAATAATTTAAATTGTATTTTATTTATTAAATTGGAAAGGTATTTATTATTATTTTTGAAAACGCATTTCATATTATCCCCCGAATACTTTTTAAGTTACTATTAAATTTATGAGAAAATCCTTTTGTTTGACAAAGTGATTAAGTCATAAATTTTACTTCAGTTATGACCGCTGTAATTATTTTAAATAGCAAATGATATACCAACGAGGAATTTAGTAGTTAATCTGGATATTTAAAAATAATCTTAATTTTGAAGAAAACTTATATCTTTTATAGCCGTTGTGAGACGAATTTAATTGTATTACTTTTAGAAGTTATTAATAAGTTATTCATTGTTTATAATTTACAATTAATCAGTAAACTTATGTATTTAAAAATTTGATTTTATTGTGAAAACTTAACTGTCTACGATATAGACAGTTTTTTAATGATTTAATCTTTTAAAATAATGAAATAATTAAACTAAAACAAATGTCTTAATATTGGATGGTGAGATTTACTCAACAAAAAGTTTTAAAACACAACTTGCATTTGATTTTCCATCTTCAATTTTTTGACTTATTTCTGTTTTAAAACTAAACTTGCAATTTCCATCATCTGTAATCCAGGTTGCACCAAACATGGCTCCAGTTGGCATTTTAAATTCACTGCAAATTTTATTCGTATTTATTAATTGAATTTTATTTTCAACTAAATTAAAAATATTGTTACCAATTGAAGTTACTTTTTCTTCACTCTGACTGCCAAATTCAGTTGAAGTAGAGGCATTTACAAGAGAGATCTTAGCTAGTAGGCTATTATCATCACCCTTTATCAGATCAACATTTTTAACTTTCATATCACAACTCATAACACCAATAGATGCTAACTCGACTCTGGAATTTGAAGTCATAGTTGAATAAGCACTGCTATCAGCTCCTGAGGATTCCGTTTCATCCAAATCAGTTACTAAACCTTTTGCATAGACAGCTCCACTTGTAACTGCAATTATCATAAACATTAATATCGATTTCATATAATACTCCTCATTTTGAATTAATCATATCTTGATCTAATTTACTGGTTAATTATTATTTGTATAATTTTTATTTAATACAAATTCTATCATTGCTATTTGTGTGCCAACTTGAATTACACTAAATCGCTCTACAGATCTAAAAGTGAAAAAAATTTAAACACTTAGTATGACAAATTACAATTTCTCGAATATGCTTATATATTTATTTCAAGGCAGATATGATGAATTATAAAGGTTGGTCTTAGATGCTTGTTTTGGTTGAATAATCGTGAGAACCTTAGTCTTATTGAAATCTTAAAAAAGGTGATAAAATATGATGTTAACTCAAATTAATAATGCGGATCAATCTATTATCATCACTGGTCATCTGGTGGAGCTCAACTTCTCACAACGATTGACTCGAGCACTTAAAAAATTTTTACTTCTCATTTCAATTACGATCGCAGCTGTTTTTATTCCAGTGGCCCATTTTGTACTTGTTCCAGTATTTTTAATATTATCCGTCTACTTTTTCTTTAAAGAATTTAAAATAAAACAAAATTTGATTATTACTGATTCATATAATTGCCTCAATTGTCAAAGTAACCTACTCATTCCAAAGGAACTCGACGGAAATTTACGTATGAATTGTAAAAACTGTCATCAACAGTACAAACTCTCTCTTTAAAACGAGAATTCGTTACTAAATTTTGATTTTTTCTTATTGAACCATAGAGAGCTTCAGCTTTTTTCATAGTTAATCAATGCTTAATTGTAAAAAAGGGAGGCCCTCTGAAACTTTAATCGGATCAATCTTCAATTAATTTTTAACATTTGTTAAAAAAAATAGCTTTGTAGCAGAAAATACGAACTTACTTATGAAACTTAACGCAGTAATATAAAACTGCCTTCTAAAACTGGTATGCCAAATAAAGTGATGTGGGCAAAGCAAAAACTTGAACAGAGTTCTGCCGTTCCTGCGTAAGAGAATAGGAAAATAAACTTCCAGTGATTGCCCCAACTAAAACATCGGAAATGTAATGTTTATCTGCTGCAATTCTTAAATATCCTGCTGTCGTAGCCAAACCATATAGTCCCCACTTCATATTAGGAAATTTCACAGATCCCTTTAAAGTAGTTTGAGATAAAACTGCTGCTATCGAAAAAGCCATGTTGGTATGACCTGAATAAAATGATAAATTATTATCATTCGGATCTTTTGTCTTAAGCTTTTCATCTTCTGCAAGTTGATGCACAAAAGGTCGCTCTCGAACCACTAAATATTTTGTCATTTGATTTAATACTGAAGAATAAATAACTGACTCAGCCAACAAAAAGTATGCTTCTGTTTTATCAAATTCTGAATCTAAATATTGAATGGCCAGTAACCCTGTTAGTGGCAATACACCAAAGGTTAAAACATTGGAAAGTTGATCTGCATTTTTAGTATTTCCCCATCTCAAATGATCTCTAAAATAAGAATCCATCGAAGATGAAGTACACCACTTGCAATGTTCAGAAGCTAATTGAGCCTTGTGTGATTCACTCCATATCCAAAGAGCCGATGCTCCCATAATTTTATAAAATCGATTTTGATATGAATCATTTGTAAAAGCCTCTGCATAAGTAGAGATCCCAATTCCAACATAGAGATGAAGAATCAGTATCGTTATTCTTTTGAGAAAGCCCCTAGGCAAGAGAAACACCAAATTGACGTAAAAGTGAGTAACCACATGCTTTATTTTATAAATTAATTCCGAAATCAAGTTGAACAATAAAACCATAAGACACCATAGATAAAAAGCAGTTAGAAAAGTACTATGTCTGAAGCGTGCAACATAGGAACGAAATTATTTCTTAATGTTTGTCACGTTTTCCCAAACGGAGAGTGCGCTAGCAATCATACTCGAGGGATCTGAAAGATTACTTGGCACTATAATAGCTTTAGCATCGTAGGCAATTTGCCCCATTTGCTTTATATATTCTTCTGCCACTTTAAGTCTAGCGGCATCGCTTCCGCCTGGTTGATTAATTGCTATTGCTACTTGTCTGATACCTTCTGCCGTCGCTTCGGCGATAGAAAGTATGGCAGATGCTTTCCCCTCGGCTTCATTGATTTGTTTTGCTTTATCGGCCTCTGAAGACTTAATCACTTCTTGTTTATTTCCTTCAGCTCGATTTATTCGAGAATCACGATCACTTTCTGATTCTAAAACTTTAGCGCGCTTTTCTCGCTCAGCGCGCATTTGTTTTTCCATAGCTTCAAGCACTTCTTTGGGAGGTTGAATTGTTTTAATTTCATATCGCAACACTTTTACACCCCAGGGTTCAGTCGCCTGATCTACTCCCAATATAACAGCCGTGTTGATTTTTTCTCGCTCCTCAAAAGTTCGATCGAGATCAATTTTTCCCATCTCCGATCGTAAGGTTGTCTGAGCAAGTTGAATTATCGCCATTTCATAATCTGTGATGCCATACGACGCTTTTACCGGATCAATCACACGAAAGAATAACACTCCATCGACACTGACAGAAACGTTATCTTTGGTAATGCAAATTTGTGATGGGATATCGAGAACGACTTCTTTAAGAGTGTGACGATAGCGAACCACGTCTACAAATGGAATCACGAGATTGAGTCCTGCTTCAATTTTTTGATTAAATTTACCTAGACGTTCAACGATCCAAATTTGTTGCTGGGGAACAATGCGTATTCCACTTTTTAAAATGGCAATGGCGAAAACAATAAAAACAACTCCTAATATCAGAATAAAGTCCACAAGTGCTCCTTTAGCTATTCGAATGAGGTTTAATAATTAATTTATTGCCTTGAGTATGAGTTACAATCGCAGTTTGCTGAGCCTCAATCATTGAATCAGATTGGTTAATTGCTGTCCAAGGCACACCTTGATATTGAACCAAGCCTTCTTTTCTCGGCGGGATAGTATTGATTGCAGTAACCGTTCCAGACATATCAACAGAATGAGAACTACTTGATTTGTTGCCCTTGAGTTTACCGCGTAAAATAAAAATAGACGCCGCACTGAGGGCTCCTAAAATCACAATTTGCATGGGCCAACTAAGGTTAAAAAAATAATTAATTATTGCTACAAGAATTGCACTTGCACCAATAAGCAATAAGTAGAAAGTTCCAGTAAAAATCTCACTGGCAAGAAGAAGAATTCCAATGCTAAGCCAAATTAAAGAGTATTGGTTTGTGTCCATAATGTAACTTAAAGTAAAGCCTCCTTACCAAATGTCACTAACTACCCCTCATTGATTAACTGCATTAATTTATACTTTAATAATAGCATTGAATTAAATCGATGCATTTACACACATCATGAAAACGAAGCCATTGATACACAAGTTCTTTCTGGTTTCTGTTATAAAATCGCCTCATGCGAGGCGAAAAATATTCAAGTCAAACATGACCTTTTTCATTATAAACACTCAATAAAAAAGAAGTTGGAATTGCTATGAGAGAGATTCCTACTTTTTATTATTCGTGATCCCCTGAAGAGCTGCAAAAGGGTTATTGAAGGGCGAAGCCTGCGGTCGACGAGAGAACTCATCACCCTTTTGCTTATTATGACCTCCAGAATTTGAAGAACCTGATTTGGAAAAGGATTTACCTTGTTGATTCCTAGAATTAGAATCTGCATTTGAACCTGTATTGGAATTTGATTTCGGAAAAGCTGGTTTTTGAGGACTATTGGCTCTTGAAGCAAATTGTACTGATTTTTGGTCGCCGGCGTTGCCACCACCACTACCACCCGAACGAGCTGAACCTGTGTTATGAGAACGATCCTGCTGGGATCGTCCTTGCCCCCCTCCAACTTGAGCTGGAGAAGAACGGAAAGTTCCTTCTGCTGACTGGGCTCTCTGACGAGTGGATGGATCAAGAATCATGGAGAAGCTAATTTGATTCTTAGCTAAATCTACAGCAAGGACTCGAACGGTTACCTGATCTCCTGGATTAACCACTTTTCTAGGATCTTCTACAAACTGATTGGACATTTCTGAAATATGAACGAGTCCATCTTGATGAACGCCCACATCCACAAATGCACCAAAATTTGTAACATTGGTTACAAGTCCTGGACAAATCAAACCCTCTTTTAAATCTTTTACTTCAAAAATATCTTCTCTAAACTGAAATACTTTAAAAACATCTCGAGGATCTCGGCCTGGTTTTTCAAGTTCTTTAACAATGTCTTCAAAAGTGTATTCACCGATGATTCCTGCCCATTTAGTGCGGATATCTAAAATTTTCTTGGCTCCAGCACCAATCAAATCCGTTACACCAACTCCCAATTCGTGGGCCATGTCTTTCACAGCAGTATACCGTTCTGGGTGAATTCCGGTATTATCAAGTGAAACTTTTCCACCGCGAATTCTTAAAAAACCTGCCGCTTGTTCAAAAACCTTCGTTGAAAATTTTGTCACGTTCATGAGCTCAGAGCGATCATGAAATAGACCTTTTGATTTTCTGTGTTCGACGATATTGAGTGCTAAAGCTGGACCAATTCCAGAAACAAATGATAACAGCGGCGCCGAAGCTGTGTTCAAGTCTACTCCCACGTTGTTCACGCAGGATTCAACCACCGCTTCTAAGCCTTTTTTCAAATGAGTTTGATTAACATCGTGTTGGTATTGTCCCACTCCAATTGATTTTGGATCGACTTTTACTAATTCAGAAAGTGGGTCTTGTAATCGTCTTGCAATTGAAATCGCACCTCGAACTGTCAAATCTAAATCAGGAAATTCTGCCCGTGCTACATCAGAAGCAGAATAAACACTGGCTCCTGATTCATTGACCATAATCACAGGAATTTCTTGATTCATTTCTTTCATTAACTTACGAAAAAATGCCTCCGTCTCACGGCCGGCAGTACCATTTCCAACTGCAATGGCTTCTATCTTCAAATTTTTAAGAACTTCTTCAAATAATTTTTTCACATTCTCCAAAGCTTTTTCGCCTTGAATATGCAGCACGGTATGGGAAATAAAATTTCCTCCCTTATCAACCAGAGCTACTTTACATCCAGTTCTTAATCCAGGATCCACACCTAAAACGACTTTAGGACCATAAGGTGAACCAAGCAAAACACGACGAACATTTTCTGCAAAAACTGTTATGGCATGTTCATCGGCATGTTGTTTTAGTATTCGATGAATTTCATTTACTACGGAGGGAATTACATAGACTGTTAAGGCCATCTTTGCTGCTTGCATTAAATACTCACCTACCGCTGTTTGCGGAAGGTTTGTTGCATTTCTATTAAATGCAGCCTGTAATGCTTCATCATTTCCTTTAATATCGAGAGCGAGTTCCTCTTCTTGCCAACCTCGTCGCATAGCTAAGTACCGGTGACTGGCTTTTGCATCCAATAAGTTTTTTACAGGCTCTTCAAACTCTATATACATATCGTATTTAGAATTCTCTTTAAAGTTTTTCGTTTTTTTAGAAAAAACTTTTCCATTTTTTTGATAATCATCTAACACTAAAGCACGAAGCTCCGGCGTGTTTGAAAGTCGTTCAATGATAATATCTTTAGCACCGTTCAAAGCGGCATCATAAGTGGCTACATTACTTGCAACATTAATAAAATTCTTTGCTTTCACTTCAAGGGTTGTATCCTCTGACAATACCCCATGCCCCAAATCCCAAATCCATTGCGCCAAAGGCTCCAATCCAGCATCTCTGGCTATCGTTGCTTTGGTTTTCTTTTTCTTTTTGAAGGGACGATAAATTTCTTCTAGTTCACCTAAATCATATGATAGTTCTATCCGCTTTTTAATTTCATCAGTGAGATTGCCTTGATCCCCAATTTCCTTAACTAAAAAAGCTTTTCTCTTGATAACTTCAGAAAAAGTTTCATTACATTCGATAACAGATCGAATTTGAACTTCATCTAAATTGCCTGTTTTTTCTTTTCTGTATCGGGCAATAAAAGGAACTGTAGCTCCTTCTTTGCTCAGTTCGATCACGGCTTGAGATGACTTAAAAGGAATGCTCGGTAAAACTTTAGCTAAAAAACTTTGAAGTGTCATTTCCATGATATAAAACCTCGGATATTATCCTGAAAAAACTTAAAAAACATATACATCTTTTACTTTTTATTATTTATGTCGAAACATGATTAAACCATGAGTAGGATCGTAGGGTGAAACTCCAACGGTCACTCGATCCCCAACAACGACCCTAATATTAAATCGACGCATTTTTCCACACAATTTTGCGTTAATTTCAACTTTGTTATCAAGCTCTACCTTGTATAAGCCACCAGCTAAAGCATCAATTACTTTGCCATCTAATTGCGCTAAATCATCCTTCGCCATGCACTTCCTTCTTACCCCTTAAGTCCACATTACTATTAATTATTTGATTTATAGTTACTAATCAATTGCTTAATTCCACTTTGAAACAAAACTTCGAGTCGGTCATTCATTACTGATAAAATAAAGCCCCAACCTAAAACTTTATGGTCAATGGGTGTTTTTTCTGCGTAAGCTTCAGACATTTTATAGGGTGCGGCCTTTGTACTTTTATATTTGTCTCTAAGTTCAAGCCAGCGAGACTCTTCTTCTGTTGCGGCCTCATACTTTTTGGATTTCTTTGAAGACGTCGTTAACTCTACAGCAATTGGTTCAGCTTCATCACCTGAAGATCCCATTTCTTTGCCAATTTCCTTAGAAGGTTTCGGTTTAGATTTAATGTTTGCTTCATGGGTCGAAGTTTCCTTCTTCGTCACCACGGTATTAACATCGAGTTTGTTTGAAGTTAGCTTAGTTTTTGCATCCAATTTTAGAGAAGACGCTTTTTTAAGCTCAATTGCTTTGGCCTCTGATTCGAGTGCTAATTTTGCTCCTACAACTTTTTTATTATCTGTGGATAACTTTGTGGATTGTGCTGTTTCTCTCTCTTCTGTTTTCATCGCTGCTGATTTCAATGGAATCTGACTTTTAGAGGGACCTTCCTTTGTTTTGGAAGGCAAAGCTTTAGCACTCACTTTTTTAAGTGTAGATGCGGAAGATTTAGCTGAGTCTGCCTTAGAACTAGCTGTTTTGGCTGCTGAACCCTTTGCAGAGGGCTTATTAGATGCTTTTGCCAAAGGAGCTTTTGTGGCTTTTTTCTCTACCTTCTTTTTTACTGCTACCTTCTTTGCCATTAACTCCACCTTTCAATAACACACCAATTAAGTTTAACTTAACTTTTGGATATTTTTTAAATAAACACCGCAGCTAGTCAAATTGACTTGAATTTGATGCCCATGATTTATTTAATAAGTGTACTCTAAAATCATCACAGTCAACCTATCAAGTTGAGTTTAGGAAGTATTGCGTTGTTGAGTCAATCAATTATCAAGGAAATTTACTCATGGTCACACTACAATCTATCTTAAAAGATCATTCTGAAATTTTTGAACTCGCTTTTGAAAATCAAAATGAGACCTCATCCTCTCCTCGCAAGTATCATAGCGTCTCAATTCCAGAGGCTCCTAGCCCTGAATCAATTATTTTTCTTTCAAAAAAATCACACTGTGAAGAGGTTGCCTCTCATCAAAATTGTCTTTGGATATTAACCCAAGAACTGTGGGAAAAATCTCAAACACAACTCCTTGAAATAGCAAAAAAACAAAAAAACTCTATTTTGATTTGCAGAAATCTTCAAATGTCCTTGGCCCACTGTCTTACCTATTTCGATAGAAGAGAATCTCTTTTTGCTTTTCCTGCTGGCATTTCACCTCACTCTTGGATACACCCCAGTGCCGTAATTGAATCCAATGTCTGCATAGGCCCATTTACGACCATCGGTCCAGATGTGATCATTAGACAAGGCAGTCACATAGGCCCTCATTGCACTATTGAAGGAGAAACTCAAATTGGCTCTCATTGCTTCCTAGAGGGAAATATCTTTATCGGACGCCAAACTCAAATCGGAAATCATTGCCGTATCAAACCTTTTGCATCGCTAGGAACTGATGGTTATGGTTACTCCCCTGCAAAAAACGAAACAATTAAAATTCCGCAAATCGGAAAAGTGATTCTTGAAGATAATGTAGACATTGGTTCTGGAACTTGCATAGATCGAGCGACGATCACCCAAACTCGTATCGGCAAGGGGACAAAGATCGACAATCTTGTTCATATTGCCCACAATTGCGATATAGGTCGATATTGCTTTATTACTGCAGGATTTGCAATGGCAGGTTCCTCTAAGATTGGCGATTATTTTATGACCGGAGGCACGACTTCAGTAGGTGATCATATCACTATTGCAGACAATGTGGTATTAGCTGGTGCCAGTGTTGTTATGAGTGATATTAATACTGCTGGACAATATGGTGGTCACCCACTTCAGCCAATGAAAACTTATCTCAAAACACAAGTGGTATTGAATCAACTCCTAGACTTAAAGAAACAAATAACAATTATTTTAAAACATTTAAAAATAAATATTTAAGTAAAAAATTTTAGCTCAAGTTCAACTCTAATTTACCGAGAAGCATGTTAAGGTTTTACCAAACACTATTATTAATAAGGGTTTTGACATGTTATCATTAACACAATGGTTGAATGGCTTTAGATTAAAAATGCTAATTTTAGTCTTTGTTCCGAGCGTTTTCATTTCAGCACTCATATTATTATCAATCTATGTTACTAGAGAGGTCGCGAAATCCGCAGCTCAGGTAACAGAAGTTCGTGTCCCTTCTCTTCAAGGACTTCAAATCATGGAGGAAGGCAGCAACTCTGTTCGAAATATATTCAACGATGTCTTTTCGAGTTCAAATAAAATTGATCAAGATGATTTAAAAAGCAAAATTAGAGGGGCACTTGCTAGATACAAAGAAGGCTATGATCTTTATGCTCCTTTAGAGCAAACAACAGAAGAGGCCATAGAATGGAATAAATACGTCCCTCTAGCCAAAGACTGGGAATTCAAAGTTAATAAAGTAGTCTCTCTTATCAATGAATCAAATTTGCAAAGTGCAAAAGAATTTTTTGAAGGTGAGTTGAAAAAAACAATGAATGAAACGAATATTCCCTTTCAAAGAATCATTGCCATTAATTATGAGGTAGTTGAACTCGAAAAGGCAAATTTTGCTAGGGTTAATACTAATTCTGTTTGGATGAGTTTAATCTTTGGATTTATTGGAATTATTGGAACAATTATTATAGGTCTATATATTGGAAGCAAGGTCGCTAATGAATTAACTGTTGTAACCGAAACAATTTCAGATTCGAGCACTCAAGTTCATAAAGCAAGCGATAATCTATCGAGAGCGGCGGAATCTTTGTCTGCAGCCTCACATCAACAAGCTAGCGCCATCCAAGAAACATCAACTTCTTTATCTATGCTTGCAAGTATGGTGAGTAGCAATTCCAGTGTTGCCAAAAAATCAAATTCCATTGCCACAGAAATGAAAGGATTAAGTGGCGAAACGTCGCAATATATGGAGAACTTATCAGAGGCCATGAGCTCTATTCTTGAATCTAATAGTAGGATTGAAAAATTAGTTAAAATTATTGAAGAAATTGGCGGGAAAACAGAAATTATTGATGATATTGTTTTTCAAACTCAACTTTTATCATTCAATGCATCTGTTGAAGCTGAAAGAGCAGGAGAACAAGGACGCGGCTTTGCTGTTGTAGCCCAAGAAGTTGGTAATCTAGCTCAAATGAGTGGAAAAGCAGCCTCTGAGATTTCATCAATTGTGAAAAACAGCATCAGAGAAGCAGAACTCGTTTCTCAAGAAAATAAAGAACGGGTCGAAAAAGGGAGTCAATTAGCTCTAGATACAAAAGAAAAAATGCAAAAAGTTTATGAAATGATTGGCGAGATTTTAGAAAGTAGCAATACCATTGCTACAGCAAGCAATGACCAATCCACAGGAATAAATGAAATCAATTTAGCTGTTGAAAACTTAAGTAGAGCAACTCAGGAAACAGCAAGAAATGCTGAAGACTCTTCAAGTGCCAGCGCTGAACTCTCTGGGCAATCTAACTCGCTTAAATCTTTAGTAGATAAACTACGATTTATTCTATCTGGGTCTAAAGTTCAAAACTTTGAGATGAGTAATTATAAAAAGGAAACATACAATCATAAAGTCAACACACCAAATAAATCAAAACTGCAAAACTATTCTCGAGTCGGTTAACCTAGTGCCCGATTCTGCTAAAAAAAAATGTCATTATTGAAAAAATTGAAATCTCGCATGAGCATTATCTGGGAGGGATTGCCCCCTCAGTAATGAGAGGGTGGCCACGATACTCCTCGGAGTCGACTCATTATTTTACACAAACTGCAGTTAAATATTCAAACGCTCCAATATCAGGTGTCGAATTTCTTGTACAGTGATTCATATCAAATAAGGTGCTGAGTGAGGGGTGTCCTCTGTCAATTGCCGGACTAGCAGCTTGCAATGAAATATTAGATGGGGTTTCTTCCGATGGAATTCCAATAAGCAAGGGATCACTATTAATGGAATTCAGATCGAACCCTGATACCTTTCTCCAAGTTTCAAGTTTAGAATAAGTTGAGATCCAGTTGGTATAATGATAACAAGAATTATTATCCCAAGCGCTAAATGCACTAGTAGCAAGATTCGTATCAAAACAGTTTGCTGCAATATTATTTTCTGATCCAAAGTAAATTAAATTGGATACCACAGAATGATTTATACCATCATCATTAATGACTATCCCATGAGAAACATCAGCAGACTGATTAAAGTAAATGGAATTATTCCTTATCATTAGTTGAGAGCCAACATACGCCGGCGACGTTATGGCATGATTAAATCGAATGGCATTGACTCCTCCATTATCAGCGCTCGTCCAAATTAAAATATTATTTTCAATGGCACAATTTCGACAAGCTGCTAATTGAACTCCAACGTTTCCAACATTAATAAGAGTGTTTCCTCGAATAATCAGTCGATCCATTCCCTCCATATATCCACCATTTGCTGGAGAAAATCCAATTCCCCAACAGCCACCAGCATTAGAATTTATTGGTTGATAAATGACATTGTTTTCTATGAGCCAGTCAGAAGCTACATCATGACCGACAATGACTGTTGATTGACATCTTCCATCTTTCATAGAGCTATTGGTAAATTTATTACCTCGCACAACGACACCCGTTGTGATTGAGCCATCGTTTGCATCCGTACCTGAAATATAAAGTTGATGATTTTGATTGATCGGTTGACTCGACAGTACACCATCATCAAACCCATTGTTATCAAATTTATTATTTTCAATCAAAACATTATTGCAACCAAAAAATCCTAATCCAAGCTTACCACTATTACTAATCTTGCTATTACGAATAGTAATGTGATCAGGATAGCCGTAAGCTGGCTGCCCACCACAAGTGATGCCACCTCCACCAAAATTGTTAATAATTAAATTATCTATCATCACATTTCGAGGCCATCGTAAAAAATTCAAAGCACTATTATTGTAGTAACCAGCTCCTTGAAACAATAAATCACGAAGGATAAAGCCTCCGTTAGGCTTTCCGCTTGAACCAGTAGTAAAATTCATAACAATATCTAAGCCAGTGGTTCCTTGAAGAATAGGGCGCACACCTGTCTGACACCAAATAGGGCGATAACTACCAATGATCACAGGATTGGCAGTCATATTTAAAAGGTGCTCATTATCAATTGCACTATACGTATTATACAAAGTCGTTTGCATCGAGCTCCAGGCACCACATTGAGCAAATAAAATTTGATCCCCTGGTTTAGCATCATTAAAAACTTGTTGAAACTGAACACTTGTTTTGAAAGGCTGATTAGCATTTGTTCCTGGATTTGAGTCATTACCAATATTTTTAGTGCAATCAAGGCTAGCCCCTTCTCCACAATCTACAAAATAATAGACAGTACCTAAGGTCGAAGATGGATAGGGACCTCCCATGACTATATCAATTGTATTGTCTGTATTGATTTGACTCGCCAAAACTGAACTATTTTCTTTTGATTTATATTGAGATGAACAATTTTGAAATGAAATTATAATCCCAAACAATATAACATTTGCGACCAAAAGTTGATCAAACCTTAATTTCATAAGACTCCTAGTAAAGATAGTTTAAATTATAATGATAGTTTATTTCTCTGCAATGGGTAGACCAATTCAAGTCCACTCTAAGCCTATTTGATTGCAGATACTATTAACATGGAAAGACTTTAGTCATATTCACAATACTTTTGATAATGATATAGATTAAAATCAAAATTATATCTCAATTTTATAAACCGTACTTGCAAAATCTTTTCTAACTTAGAGCTGTAACAGAATAAACCGTATAAAATATTTTGTTACAGGCTCAATCTGAATTGAAGTTATTTTCAATTGCTACTTTACGAAAGTCGGTCTATTGATCTTAATAAAGCACCAATCAAGTGTCACAATGAGATCTCTAGACCTTAAAACAATGGCTAATTGATATAAGTGCAAAAAAATTCCGCAGGAGGACAAATGTTGAGTTACCAAGTCTATAAAATGATGCACCTTCTTGGATTTATGCTATTATTTTTTGGAATTGGTGGAATTCTTATTCCGGCCATAGCCGACCTCAAGCTCCAAGGCAAACCGCGTACCGTTTGCTATATTATTCATGGCCTTGGAATGTTATTTATTTTAGTGGGTGGCTTTGGAATGCTCGCTCGACTCCAGCTCGGTGGCTTCCCACCATGGATACATGTAAAATTGGCAATTTGGCTTTCGCTGGGATTTGCTATTGGACTTGCTAAAAGAATGCCCTCATGGACCCTTCTTATAGCTATTTTAATTTTGGCAATGATTGCCCCATATATGGCAATTTATAAACCAATTTGAAGTTAGTTATTGATTAATTTCTTTCACTTTCTCTTATTAGTAGAAACCACCGACGATAGTGGCCGTCATCAAGGTGCAGATAGTCCCGCCAATCAATGCCTTAATTCCTAATTCCGAAAGATTCCGACGTTGATTTGGTGCCATCTGCGAAATTCCCCCTACTTGAATTCCAATAGAAGCAAAATTAGCAAATCCACAGAGTGCATAGGTGGCAATGATCAGAGACTTTTCATATTGAAATGCTTGAGCCATTTTAAATTTTGCCAATGTTCCATAGGCGTAAAATTCATTTAAAATAGTTTTTTCACCAAGTAGTTGTCCCACTTTAGAAATATCATCACCATTAACTCCAATAACCCAAGCCAAAGGGGAGAACAAAGTTCCTAAAAAATTTTGAAGATTCCAATTAGTACCTGCACCCAAAATTAACTCCCCAGTACCATGAATAATACTATTCCCCATTGCAACCACAGCAGTAAAAACTAATAGCATCGCTCCAACATTAATCGCTAAAGAGACACCTTCGGTTGTACCAATACACAATGCATCGATCATATTATCACCACCAGTGTGGGCTTCAATTTTTGATATTTTTGTATCCATCGTATCTCGATTTAAAGTTGGTTCTATAATTTTGGATACAAGAATGGTAGCCGGTGCTGACATAATCGAAGCACAAAGTAGATGAGTCGCAAACAATTGCCTTTGGACAGGATCATCACCTCCTAAAAAACCAACATAAGCAGCTAAAACTCCCCCCGCAATATTCGCCATCCCACCAATCATAATACAGAGGAGTTCGGATCTTGTCATTTTTGGTAGATACGGTTTAATCAACAGTGGCGCCTCCGTTTGACCGAGAAAAATATTTCCGGCAGTCGAAAGACTTTCCGCTCCTGAAAGTTTTACTCCCTTGGACATGACCCATGCGCAACCATAAACAATTTTTTGAAGTATCCCTAAATAATAAAAGAGTGTGGTGAGTGCGGAAAAGAAAACTATGGTGGGCAAAACTTGAAAAGCAAAAATAAATCCATTTGATTTTGTATCGACAAGGCTACCAAAAAGAAATTGAGATCCTTCCTTGGTATAGTCAAGGACCACAACAAAGAAACTCGAAATCACATTGAAAAAATCAACAACGCCAGGAACTTTAAGCACTAAAAAGGCAAAAAGCACTTGCACTCCAAGCGCATAAAATGTTTCTTTCCACGAAATTTTTTTTCTATTTGAGCTTAGTAGAAGACAGATAGATATTAAAATTATAATTCCAAATATGGATCTTAATGCAGACACGATGTTTCCTCCAATGAAGCACTAGACTTTTGTCTGAATCTCTATTTAACAATTATTCGTAGATAATAAGTATTCGACACATGAGCTTCTATTATGATCCAATAAGAAAAGATATGTTTTTTTATTTGATTTGACTATATTCAAAACTGATTAAGAAAAATATATCGCGAGTGAAAGTAAACATAAAGGAATTAAATAGCCATGAGTACTAATGCATCGAGTACGGGACGTGCCGGATTTATTTTTGTTTATGAAAATATGGGCATAGTAATGTCAGTAGATTCCTTTTTAAAAGGGGAAGAGCAAAAAAACGGATCACCTCCTAAAATGAGTCTCGCCCAGAACCGCCCCAAGGCCGTAGAACAACTCAAAAAAACAAATTATAACTTTCTCATTGTAGACCAGGCATGCATGGGTTCAACCACACCCCAAGAATGGCTCCAAAGTCTGTATACTGAAATGGAAGGTGGTTCGACCATTCCTAAAGAGTTAAAGCTTTTTCTCCTCGCCAATGGTAATTTAAATAATGATGATCTTGAAAACTGCCTAATCGCTGGATATGATGATGTTTTTATTAAGCCATTAGATATGCCTATTGTTGCACAAAAGATTAATAATATCACTGGCCTAGAGTTTTCTAAAGAGAATCAATTGTACTTTGCGCCAATCACATCTCCAATCAAATTAGCTTATCGCTACGATCTTGAAGGTCTCTCAGAAGCTGGCGCAAAAGTGGTGGTAGACGAAAGACTTTCTGCTGGTGAAGTTTTTACCATTATTATTCCTCAATTTGAAAAATTTGGAATTCGCGAAATTGTGGCCAAGGTCATTAACTGTAAAGAGCACCAAAAACACAAAGATAAATTTACAGCCAATATTAATTTTGTGGGAATTCAACCCGCAGTCACAAAGACAATACGTCGTTGGATGGTTGAAGAGTATATAAAAGCAAAATAGCCATGACATTAGCTTAAAATATCGTTAAAATCGTCAAGCATGGCATCAAAATTGTTTCGTTTAATTCTCTTTCATCGTTGGCAATGGCGAGTTCTCATACTTATTTTAAGCTTTATCAGTGCACTTTTTGGCATTTTGGGCCCCTACGTTCAAAAGCACTTTATTGATTCACTTTTGTCTGTTCCCTCCAAAGATTTATTTGGTTTTGAGAGTCATCTTTCACCTTTTGCGCTTATTTTTACAGCATTTATATTCCTACTTTTTTCTCAAGGGATAAGCTTTATAGCGAACTATATAGGCATGAAAGAGTCAATTTTATTGCAGCAAGATTTATCCCAAAAACTCTATGAGAAAACCATGAGTCTCAGACCAGACAGCTTACAAGGTAAAACTGTTGGTGAAATGGTGGCCATTTATGCGACTGACGTAATGGGTGCAACAATTTTTTTAGAGCAATCACTTCCCTCTGGCGCCGCAACACTTTTTCCTTTAATTTTAGCACCTTTGGCGCTTCATCTCTTATTTAATATTCCTTTGTTTCAAGTGTTAGCAGTAATGGGAATCATAATCACAATCAATAGTTCCTTAGCCTTAAGACAATCAAAATTTTTTACACGATTTAAACAACTGGCCGCTGACCGTTTAGGGCTAGTAAACGAATGGATCTTAAATATTAAATCCTTAAAAATTATGGGTTGGATTGATGCATTTGAAATCAAAATTAATAAAATGAGAGTCACGGAAACTAATAATCGAATTTCCATGGTAACTAATGGTCAAACTATGAATGCGATTTCTTCTACCGCAACATTTGTAATCAATATTGTAGCTATTACGATTCTTGTGAATGATCATAAATCTCAAGTGACACCAGGAGAGTTACTCAGTTTACTCTGGATTTTAGGAGTATTTTTATCGCGGCCATTTCGACAACTTCCATGGTTCTTTACTTTTGGATTTGACGGCTGGACGTCATTAAAACGCATTGCTAATTTTCTTGAACTTAAAAATCAAGGACGTGATTGGCCACAAAGTATTTCAATAGATGAATCCAACACAGAAACTCAAGGCCCTTCAATTGAAGTTCAAAATTTGAATTTAAAAATCGGAAAAGATCAGCTTTTAAAAAATATAAGTTTCTCAATCAAACAAAAAGAATTTGTTGCCATTGTTGGAGAAGTGGGGAGCGGAAAATCCTTATTACTTCTATCATTGATGGGCGAAACGGGCGCAAGCATGGATGCCTATCGCATTAACCATCGCAATGTACTCTCCTCTTCACATGGTGAATTGTGTCGGCATTTTTCTTATGTACCCCAAGAGGGTTTTGTGATGAGCGCCAGCCTTCGCGAAAACATTGCTTTTGACTATTCTATTAATAGTAAAATGGATTCCCGAATCTTAAATTGTTTAGAACTAGCTCAATTTAATTTTGATCAAGAACCTCTTCCTGAACGACTAGAAACTGAAATCGGCGAAAGAGGTGTCAATCTTTCAGGTGGACAAAAACAACGAGTCAATATCGCACGTGCTGATTTTTATGATTGTCCAGTCGTTCTTTTAGATGATTCATTGAGTGCTCTCGATGTGAATACAGAAGAGCAACTCATTAAATCTTTATTAAAAGGAAGATGGAAGAACAAAACACGCATCCTCACTACTCATCGCCTATCTGTTTTAAAAGAGGTTGATCGAATCTTCTTTTTAGAAGGAGGCGAAATCATTGCCTGTGGCACACTCGATGATTTGTTACTCAACTCTATTAAATTTCAACGTTTTATTGAAAACCATCAATCAAAGGCCGAGTATGAAGCCGAAAGTTAATTTTCAGCAAAAAGAAGCTGAATTCAAAGGAAAGTATAAGCGGCAATTATTTAGAACCTTAATGATGGCTTATGCCCCATTCTTAAATAAAATTCTTTTGCTTTTTGTTGTTGGATTTATTGGGCGCTTAGCACTACTCTTTAATACTAACCTTATTGGTTTTTGGGTTGATTCTTATTGCAAAAATCAAGAAAGCTGTCGTCCTGCACCCTTGTGGATTCAATCATGGACTTCCAATGAATATATTCCGACTTTATTTATACTTTGTTTGATTGGTTTTATAATGACCTTAGTTTTTCGAATTGGTTTTTCAAGACTCTCAGCCTTTGCCATTAGTCGAATATACGATGAAGTTACATTTCGAACTTCAAGATACCCACTTTCTTTTTTCGATACCACGCCCGCAGGAAGAATCATCACACGTTTTTCCAGTGATTATGGAAACGTATTTAGGCTGTTTGGGGGACCGCTCGCAGAATTTATTGCACTCATCTTTGATTTAATTGTTATGGTCATTTTAATTACAGTAGCTAGTCCCTACTATCTCCTTCTCGTCTTACTCATTGTCACTTGTAATTATTTCGTCTTTAAGTACCATCAAGATAGTATTCGAAAAGAGCGACGAGAACTCTCTATGAGCCGCTCTCCTTCCATTGCCCACTACGCTGAAACTGCTGTCGGCGCCTCGACGATTCGAACTTATCTTAGACAATCTTCATTTCTGAAGCGGTTTCTCCACCTTAATGATTTATTTTTAAACCAACGACTCAAAACTTTTAAGAAACTCACCTTTTTTTCTTTTCAAATCAGCTCGCTTACTTCAATTTTACTTTTAATTACAGGAATTTCTTCTTATTTTCTTTTACAATTTGGCTTTGTCAGCGTCGGTGCCATTGGCGTAGCCTTTACGTTCATTATGCTTTCAGGTGGCACAGTACAAACATTTTTTGAATGGTTAGCTCAACTTGATGAAGCAATGGTGGGTGCGGAAAGACTTGATCATTACCTGCACCTTCCTATTGAAGCTGGTGAACGGCTACCACAGATGACCGAGTTTAAAACACCCCATTGGACAGCTACCATGCCTCCGCCTTGCAACACCGAAAACAAAAC
>Ga0154020_10001606_pt1 | contig 27747 bp, 46 predicted proteins | sample Klosneuvirus_201_FD_109709 | JGI IMG/M metagenome (GOLD analysis project Ga0154020, IMG submission 109709) | Active sludge microbial communities from wastewater, Klosterneuburg, Austria - Klosneuvirus_20160825_MG | ecosystem: Engineered > WWTP > Aerobic digester > Activated sludge | place...
CGTTTGGCCCTGAGACATCTCTTTTACTTTCTTCTGTGTCCACGGGGGCTGGGGACTTGTGGGATTAGTTTTCTGGTGAAGAGCCTCGACTTGAGCTTGAGCTTGAAGCATTGGCATTGGTTCGGATGGCTGAGTGAGAGCTTGCTTACGGATTGAGTCTAGAGAAAGGTCTAGGTTTTTAACGAGGATTTTGTATAAGCCTGACTTCTCGTTGTACGAGCGGTAAGCGCGGAATTTTCGGTTGGCGTTCCAGATGCGCAGGTCCACCGATTCGTACTTACTCTGTAAGCCTTGCAAGAATGCCTTAACTGTTGCTTCCATCTCTTGCTTCGTAAGCGTGTCGATGCCTAAGACTGATTTGTGGAAAGCAACGTGGAAGCCTTTGTTGCCAGAGAAGAAAATGTGGTGAGCAACACCGAGAGATGTAAGTTCAAAGCTTAAGGCCTTTGTATCTTCCCACGCACGTAGACCGTTTTTTGTGGGATCTGTTTTATCTTCTGAGTCGAGATCGACGTGGATCATACCAAACGCAGGGCGAAGCATCCCTGAGTAATCAACGTAAGACGGACGTTTCTCTAGCTCGTAATAACAATGATAGAGCGTGGTCTTTGGGCCCATAGAGTTGATAAACTCGGTGAGATGTTCGACAGATAGAATTATTTTTGAATCAAGAGAAGTGCTCACGCTTAGAGCTTTATAGTTATAAAAGTTCATCTGAAGTTCCTTTTTTGAAATTGCAAGGGCCGCATAAGAATTGAAGCGAGGCGTTCTGTTTATGGTAAAGTGCGAAGTTATCAGCGCCACTTGTGTCAAACAGCGTAACCAGTGTACGGAAGCTTGGAGTGTGGTCAACGTGCGGGGCAGAAGTTAATGGTATTTTGCACCTTGGACAGTGTGTGATATGGCCCTGTGAGCGGCGAAATTCTTTTATCTGCTCATCCACCGATTCGCGTAGCTCCTTCATCCTGTCCCCATGAACAGTTCTTCCCCGCCCCCTGACAGCTGTGTTCCAGGAAATATCAATCTCAGTACCGTCTGTGCGAAGGATGTCTACATGGTAAGATCCCATGTTAGATGTAATCTTATAAGCGATAACACCTGTGCCCTTTTTTTCTGCCCACTCAGGGTGACGACTAAAAACTTGAGTGATAAACTCAAAGTCATAACCGTGATCAATTGTTTTATTTAAGTGGCGTGAAAGAATTTCTTTTGTGTAGTATTTTAGATCGGCTTGCGTTTTAAACGTAAGCGACCCGACGACATGCGTATTCATGTAACCCCTCTCTAAACTCAACCTTATAAATGAAGGCAAGTGGTAAGAGCTTTTCGTTTCTTTGTTGACGTGTCAAAATAAAATTGCTAGCACCGCGCGTAGGCATAGCCGAGAGGATGCACATGTTAAATACACACGTACCTAAAGGATCTTATAAGGCAACGATTCCGGTTGACAGGCTTGAGAATAGAGTCTTGAGTTACATCCGACGTCAGGGCTCACTCGGTGAGAGGCTAGATATGAATACGATTAAAGAACTATTTAGCGTAGCGAAGCAAGAGATTCAGATCAACTTAACCACTCACACAGCTCCGATGAGCAGCAAAGAGGATTTATGAACACAGGACTTAGTTATGTCAGCGGACTTTTATTTGGTGCAGGCCTTTTAACGGCAGCTATTATTTTTAAAGTGCTCTTTCACGTCTCTCTTTGCGGGTAAATGTATGCCGGACATGCGATATGCAGTTTGGGATTTGAACGGCGTGCCGGATCTCCCGAGAGAAAAACAAATCGAAGTGTTAACAAGACTCCAGATGCGAGTGCATGAGCTTTTCGACGCGCTCACGACGGCTGAGTTTTTTATTGAGAAACATTTAAACTACGACTCTGAGATGGCCTCTATATATAGAGCACTCGGAAGGGCCGCACCCTCTCAAGGTGAAGTGGTCGGAGGAACTAATGATCTACCTTGATAGCGAAGGCTACCCGGTCAACGTTACAAAAGATGGCATGGACTCTAGTGTGAGAGAAGGAATCCTTCAGATCACGCAGCCTGAGATCTGGAAGAAAGTCAAAGACCCGGACAATTATGAGCGTAACGGTTTTTTAATGCGGCACCCGCTGCAAGATACTGCTAGCAACGAGCGAAATAACACTAGGGATAACATGCTCCCGATGATCGCAGCACTTTTCGCAAGAGACGAAGTCGCAGCACTTCGGCGCGTGTTCTGGCGAGTGGTGAAGCGCGGATGCTTCTCGCAAAGTTTTGAGCGTGACGTGAGAGGCTCTGGTAAAAAACTGTACCCGCATAAATTCTATAAAGACTCATGGAGCACGATTACTTTAAAACATGACACGATCACAGTGCCACTTTGGAAGCATCTCTCCCCACACTCGAAGATTGTTAAGCGATGGATAGATTGGGCTGATCCCTTCATGCCAGGTCACATGGCGATGCTAATTCGCGCGACACAGTACAAGTGGCTGTACCCGCTCATGCTCCCAGGGCTACTTTGGTTATGGGTTTCTTTCTTGTTTATGAAACAGAACTCACAAAAAGACACAGAGCTTAACCAACTTTTTTGTCAGTGCTACGTCTTAGGTCCTTACTGGTTAAGAAAAATTAAGACCCTGCCTGACTGGGAACTGAGCTTTAGGAATTATTGGGGTAAGCGTAAAGAGAGTGAGTACGCTGATTACATCATTGAGTATTTGAAAAAGCTCTAGCACAATTTAAGGGCTATGGCAGACCACGATTACATAAGGCTTCTTGCATCGGCCCCGGTTAGATATCTTAACTGGGCCTCTGACATTCATGTCACACCACAAGATGATTGGTTTGATCATAGCGCAGATCTTAACTGCCCCTGTCACCCATTTCAAGACCCGCAGAATATCCTTGATATCAGAGCAAAGTGTGCTAGCAAATATGTCTGGGTACATCGGCAGATAAAATACAATAAGCTAGATCACCAGTAGAGGATTTCACATGGATGACGATTTTAAGATGGGGCCTGTTGCCCAGGTTATAAATACTATTCGCCAGGGCCAAGAAATAGATCAGTCTAAATGGGACGCGGTCCATGAGGACGTAAGAGATAAGCTTGCAGTAGCAAAGCGACGGATCATAGAGCTTGAAGCGATCATTAGATACCTGGAGGAGAAGCATGAGAGATAAGTTTAACTGGGAGATTGGGCGTGTGTACCGAAGTAAAACCGGAGAGCTTTTGCAGCTCTTACGCATGACTGAGACGAGCGGAGAATTTCAGATGCTCGATTCAAAAACCAAAGAGCCCTCAGCGTACATCTTGTCAGGGCCACTAGAGGATCTCACTAAGATGGCTGAAGAGATGGGCCTTCAGCCTGTCACTGAGTTTAAGGAAGAAAAGCCCACAGGTCTTATCCTGACGCCGAGTGATCCAAGGTGGATAAACGAAAAATAAAAACCTTAAGCGAAGGGGTAAATCTCCCAAAAAGAGAACACACCTCCAAATTGTGAAAGCCCCTTCGCTTATTTTATGAAAGAGAGATGAGATGGAAGAACAAAAAAGAATTATCGAAGTGAACGGTATCAAAATGGAAATCGACTTGCGAACCGCAAAGCGAGTTGATGAATTTAAAGTCGGAGACGCAGTCAAATTGCTCGCCAAAGATTACCAATCTTACAAGAGCTACCCTGGGGTCATCGTTGGATTTGACCAGTTCAAACTAAGGCCAACAATCATCGTTGCGTATATAAAAAAAGATTACGCATCAACAAAGCTTGAGTTTGCTTACATCAATTCCGAGACTCCTGATTTTGAAATCGCACCTATCCAAGAATTTGAAACCAAAGTTTCTTGGCGTGAGATCCAGGAAGACTTTGATAAAAAGATCAAAGACAAGGCGATGGAAGTTGAAAAGCTCAAGGCTGAAAAAGAATGGTTCAATGGATCTTATGAGAAATGGTTTGGCAAACATTTCGGAGATTTCGGCGCATCCGTTAGCGAGACATAATTTAAACACAACCCCCAAGCCAACCAAAGCTGCGCGTTTACGACAAGCGACGGCAGAGGAAGCTTGGGGAGTTTTAAGGAGTGAGTGATGCGAAAAAGATTAGGCATTGAGGAAACAGACAAGTCTTTCGTCTTCTACCGCGAAATCGGAAGAAACCCAGTGACGGTTTCTCTCCGCACAGGATGGATTTGGATTGATGAATTGCAAAGCAACACTGGGGCCTCTTGGATTCTAAAGCCAAAGATTTTGAATCGTCAGACCTTTACGACCGAAGACGCTAGGAATCTGATTGCCGCAATTCAAGAGTTAATTCCAAAAGAAGAGACAGAGAAGTTTAAAGAATAATTTCGGCGAAGGCCGTGGGGACACTTGGATGAGATGCGCGCAGACCCACGGCCCGAGCTTTTTAGAGAGGAATTAGAGAATGGGAATTTTTGATTGGATACCGACTATTCCAGAGGTTTTAGATTCAACAGCCTGTTTGATTGGTGGCCACGATTGGATTGTCGTTAAAGATGTGAACGGAAATAAAGTTATAGTTTGCGAAAACTGTGGGGCGCGAAAATGACCCCACCCCAAGAACCAAAATTCAAAGAAGGACAGTGGGCCACCGGCTCTTATGAAATTGAAGTGGAGGAATAGAGTGAGAAAACATCACATGTTAAAAATACTTCCGATTTACTACGACCTAGTCCGTGAAGGCAGAAAGACTTTTGAGGTCCGAAAGAACGACAGAGGTTTTCAAAACGCTGACCGCGTGACTTTGCAAGAATGGGAAAACGATGTCTACACTGGTCGAGAGCTTTCATTTTCCATTGGGTACGTTTTAGACATGGGCAAATTCAATCCAGGCAGCGACCTTGTCGTTTTCAGCTTGCTTGAGGAGCCTTTATGAAAACCCCAAACCTGGAAAAGCTGATTGAGCGAGTGGAGCGCGAGCTTTATGATTTTGACACCGCAATGCTAGTCACAAAAGAAGCCAAAGCCATCACCCAAGCCCTCCGAAAAGCGACTGAGGCGCTGGAGTTTTACGAAGAATTAGCCCCGCTAGGAGCACGCGCAAGCCAAACCCTCACCGAAATCGAATCGCTCGCAACGAAGGAGTTGAAATGACATTGCAATTAGGGTCCACTCAGATTTTGTATATTTCTGCAGCTATTATATGGTGGGTGATTGGATATTTCTTTTCCTCTCAAGAGCATGGCGGTGGTTGGTTTGGGCCGAGCCCAAGCGACAGAACCATGGTTCGATTTTTATCACTCTTTCCTTTTTTGGTAGCAACCCTTTTGATTCATTTGCTGGTGTTCGCATGACAAAACTCGACCCAAGAGTGCTCAAGCGGATTGAGAAAGAAAATCAGGACCGGCAGAAGCGATTCTCCGATTACTTTTTGAAGAACTACCCATCGGGCAGTCATATCCATAGTCCAAGTTGGCACGCTCCAAAAATATATGCTGCCTCTGATGCTGATTTTATTGCCACCGCAGAAGCCACTCGCGCTCAGAAGTTGGTGGATTTCGCACAAATGTTTGCTGGCAAGATGTGTAAAACTTATGATTCTGAGGGAGTTGAGTATGTGGTCCAAACAGAAATATCTAGAGTGGCGAGCGAAGCCCTCAACGAATACTTCGGAACGGGAGATGAATAAATGAACTTGAGCGAAGAAATCGTCATGTGGCCGAAGCATTACAAGCCAATTCCAAAGCCATTCTATGTTGTAAGAGCTGACGACCACTGCATGGTTTGCACTCTTGACGACAGAGGGAATTTAATCGACGAAATCAGCGTTATTCATTGGAATAAATTTATTGTCCGGCGCTGGGCTTTCGAGTTTGCAAAGGAGCCCTCAAATGACAAGTAGCCCAATCACCCCACTTGAAGAGCTGCGGAAGCGAACAACAGAACCTAAAGAAATCATTTCTGCGTATGCTCAAAAATGCTCGACCACTGACGAGGGAAACCTTTACTTCGCAGCCACGCAGCTTGAATCAACCCTCGACGAAGCCCTCCTCGAAATCGAGAAGCGGGATGCTGAGATTGAAAAATGGAAGAAAGAACTTGAGCGTGTCGATGAGTTTTCAAGAGAAGAGGGCGCGCGATTGTTTGACGCCAATGCGCGAATCAAAGAACTGGAAAAGCAAGTGTCAGAAGCGCACTCAGAACTTGCCGAACAATCCAAACTCATCGACGAAGCGCGGACCGTGGCTGCGGAAATCTCCAAAGTTAAGTATGGTCTTCAAGGATATTTAGAAGAGGACGACGACAAAGGCGCTTACCAGTACATGGCGAACTTGGCCTTTGGATACGAAGCCTTAGCCCGAGCCTTCCTCGCCAAGCTTGATGGGGTAAGTTATGACTGACGACGCGGTTCTGATGATCTGTCTGACTTGCATTATTCTATCTGTGCTTGAGTGGCGGAAACGAAAAGAAACAGGCCTCATCCGTAAGGCCAACCGTCCCTGGTTAACCAAATTTTAGGATAAAGAAGCAATGCAGTATAGAAAAATACCACTTACACAAGGTAAATTCGCTAAAGTTGATAGTGAAGATTTTGAGTTTTTGTCCCAATGGAGATGGCATTTTAATTTGTTAGGATATGCCGCTAAATTTTGTAAAAAAAGAGGGCAGTGTGTAACTATGCACAGATATATCATAAATCCAAAAAAAGGGCAGGAAGTTGACCACATTAACGGGGACAAATTAGACAACCGGAAAAGTAATTTACGCATATGTACGTCTTCACAAAATAAATGTAATAAAGCCAAGCAATCGAATAATTCCACGGGGCTTAAAGGCGTAACGAAACTTAAAACTAAAAAAGATAGTTTTATGGCTCAGATCGGGTTTAATAAAAAACACTACTATATAGGAGTTTTTCCTACAGCAAAAAAAGCACATACAGCTTACTGTGAAAAAGCTACCGAACTACATGGGGAATTTGCAAAGTGGAAATAAGTCTCCCCCATCCTTCAGCACCAAAAAACGATTTATGGGAGCATCAACAGATTGCCATTCAGCGCGCAAAAACGATGGATTTTTTTGCTTTCTTATTTCAACCGGGACTTGGAAAATCTAGAACAACAATTGAGGTTCTAAGACAAAAATTTACGGAGCATAACTCTATTTTGCCCACTCTAATTCTAGCCCCTCCCGTTGTTATAAAAAACTGGAAAGACGAGTGGGTGAAATTTTCTAAAATTAAGCCTGAAAAAGTTGTTCCGCTAATAGGTACAGGTAAACAACGACTAAAGCTTTTACAGGATTCCCCGTTAGATTCTATTTGGATTGTAAATTATGAAACATTTTCTGTTAAAGAAATGAAGCCTATTATTGAAGAGTTTAAAAAAAGGTTCTCTACGTCAAAACTTCCTTGTGTTTTAGTCGCGGACGAAGCACACAGACTAAAAGATATTACCGCCAAAAGAACAAAGGCTGTAATGGATATTGCTCCACTATTTAAGTATAGATATCTTTTAACAGGGACTCCTGTTTTAAATGACTACAGGGATATTTTTTCTCAATTTTACATCCTAGATTTGGGCCAAAGATTCGGTAAGAATTTTTATTCTTTTAAAGCTACCTATTTTACAGATTTGAATAGACACATGCCTAAGCAGAAATACTTTCCTAACATTCAACTTATAAAGGGCATGGAAGAGCAGCTAAAAAGAAAAATGCAAGACTGCTCTATGTTTGCTGACAAACTAACTTGCCTAGATTTACCGCCCTTACTTAAAAAAACAATTGAAGTTGAAATGGGCAGTGAACAAAAACGACTTTACGAATCAATGAAAAGAGATCTAATCGCAACAATATTGGGGGAAGATGGAAAACTCAGAGCAAGTATCGCAGAGCTCGCAATCACAAAAGCCCTTAGACTTCAGCAAATATGCAGCGGTCATTTACGGGTAGAGAATGATAACGGACAGACAGGTACACTTAAAATAAAAGATAACCCTCGAAAGCAAGCATTAAAAGAATTACTCATGGATCTTGCTATTAGAAACAAGATTTTAGTGTGGTCCGTGTTTAAAGATAACTATGATGATATTAGACAAGTGTGTAGAGATTTAGATTTAGAGTTTGCAGAATTGCACGGTGAGATTACAAACAAAGAAGATCAGATTGAGAAATTTAGAAATGATCCAAAAGTTAAAGTGCTAATCGGAAACCCTTTAAGCGCGGGACTCGGTATTAATCTAGTCGAGGCTAGTTATATGATTTATTACTCTAGGTCTTTTTCACTAGAGGCTGATATTCAAAGCGAAGCAAGGTGTTATAGGGCGGGCAGTGAGCGACATACTAGCATTACGCGCATTGATATCGTTTGCAGAGGCACCATTGATGAGCTAGTTTTAAATGCTCTCGCTAAAAAACAACAATTAGGGGATCGTTTACTTCGCGATCATTTACAGGAGATTTAAAATGTCAGAAGAAACCAGTTGGGAAGAAGCGCCCGAAGCAAGTGAACTAACTCTGAAAGAACTCACCTCCATTTGTCAGGCGTACGCTGATAAGAGAGCAGAGCGCGATGAGCTGGACGCAAAAGCAAAAGCCATTGGTAAAGAAGCAGACGAGATGGAAGCAAAAATCTTGGCGCACTTGACTGAGTACGGGATGCCTAACTTCAAAGGGGCGTTCGGTACAGTTTCGATTAGAAACACAAAAACTGTAACACAGCCAGAATCACTCGAAGAGAAGCTCAAGTTTTTTGAGTACCTTAAAGAGCAAGGAATCTATGACAGCATGGTGTCTGTCAATTCACGCACCCTATCGTCGTGGGCTACGAAAGAAATTGAAGCCAAAGAAAAAGACGGCGTATTTGGCTGGGCACCTCCAGGCTTGAAGCTCCCGCAAACCTTCCAAAAGGTAACGCTTGCGAGGACACGATGATCCCAACACACAGAGGACAGTTCATGGCATGGGGAAATAGTAGCGAGATGCTAACGGTTGTTGACGTTATTGATAATGACATCGTAGGCCTTGTAGGTAAAGATCACGCCCGCATATCTAAGGATGACTGGAATAAAATTAAACAGCGCTTGAAGCGCACAACGAATGAGGAGAATTATGGAAACGCAGAAGCAAGACAAAACAAAAAGCAAGAACACACCAGCCACGACTGGGACTACGAAAAACCTGGTATTGACTGAGGACCTACAGGGCTCTTGGGGTGCCGAGGAAGCAACGGCTGAAGACATTATTATCCCGAAGCTTTTACTCATGCATGGGCAAAGTGAGCTTGTCCTTCAGGGCGATAAGTCAGTTGGAGAACTTATCAAATCCACAGATAAGTCTGTTATGGCAAAGCGGGGCGAGAAGATTAATATCATTCCATTTAAAATGTTTAAGACATGGAGAATCAGCGAGATCGTTGGCGGCCAGGCTGAGTGGCGTGGTGAAGAGCCTTGGAACGCGGCGAACACCGATCTTCCTTGGGACTACACAGAAGATGGAAAAACGATGCGAAGAGATCAGGCGTACAATTTCTACGCTTTGATTACAAGCGACATCGGAACAGATAAATCCTTCCCGATCCGTATTCAGTTCTTAAGAACAAGTAAAAAAGCAGGTCGCGTTTTAGCCGATCACTTCGCTCAAAGCCGTATGGCAAATAAACCCCCAGCACTAATGACCTTTGACATTGGTTCTGAATTTATCAATGGGGAAGAGCAGAAGTATTTCGTATTCACTTCAGCGTACGGTGCCGCGAGTACAGCTGAGCAGATCGCCGTTGCCAAGAAATGGTTTATGGAGATCTCTAAGGCGGGCGATAAAGTTAAAAATGACGACGGCGAGACAACAGTCGCATCTGTTGACGAGTCCAAGTCTGAGTTCTAAGGTCCACGCAAAGTAAGGAGGGTTTTATGGCTAAGAAAAAAGCAGCAACGAAAAAAGTTAAAAAATCTAAAACTTCTAAAAAGAAGGCTTAAGGTTTTTCATCGGGAGCGAAGCACCACGGTCGGTGTTAGCTCCTGATTTATATAAAGAGGTGACGCATGTCTTTTAAATCTGAAGCACAAAAAACAAAGTTCGCTCAGCTCGTGAAAGAGGGGAAGATGTCTCAAAGCACTTATGATAAGTGGGACAACGCCACGACAGATAAAAAACTCCCCGAGAAACTATCATCAACGAACAAGAGCCAGGTTCGCTCAGTTAGGAAACCAAAATGATTCTTCTCGGTTTAGACCTTGAGACGACAGGCCTTGAGCCAAGTAGCTCTGAAATTACTGAGATTGGTTACGCGATATTTGACACAGATGCATGGGATAAGCCGCTTGTGATGGAATCAAAGCTGTGCAAAATCACTGGCACCGTACCAGAGGAAATCGTTGAGCTCACAGGGATCACAGATGCTATCCTTCAGCGTGCAGGCGTTCCACTTGAGCAAGCTATCCGCCAGCTGCACGTAGACATCGAGAAATACAACGTCGATTACATGGTCGCGCAAAATTATCAGTTCGATAAAGGTTTCTTAGACCATCACTCAAAAGCACTAGGCTGGCCCGCGATCACGCAGCCATGGCTTGATACTAAGACGGACATCGAGTTTCCAAAACACATCCGAAATACAAACCTGGTAGCGCTTGCAGCGGAGCATGGATTTTTAAATCCGTTCCCACACGCAGCACTTTTTGACGTGTTCACAATGATGAAAATTCTATCTAAATATGACATTAACGAAGTGATTAGATACCGAAACGAACCAGCGTATTTTCTTCAAGCCGTGGTGGACTATAACAACCGTGCGCTTGCTAGCAAACGCGGGTATAAATGGCAAGAGTGTGAAGGGAAAACATTCGACAAGATGTGGGTAAAAGCGGTAAAAGCCAGGAACGTCGAAAAAGAAAAACTCGAAGCTCCATTCACCACTAAATCTCTCGGGGAGGTAACAAGATGAAATCAGTAGGTAAACAAGTTTGTTTTGCGTACATCGAAAAAGAAAATAAAAAATTCTTAGAACTACTAGCTAAACAAAGCGGACAGAGCATGTCGTTTTGCCTAGACCAGATGATCGAAAGTATTCGCACAAAAAAAATTTTTAAATTAGAAAAGCAGATTCCAAAATACGTTCGTGATGCTAAAAAATGGGCAACACGTAACCCGCAGCTCGCTAGTTAAAAAGGCCTCTTGTAATGCTTGTTTCATTAGAAAACTTTGAGCCAGTGTTACAAGAGATCTTAAGCGAGAAGCTGATCGGTGTGGATACCGAAACCACAGGGCTTAGGGCTTATCACGGTGACCAGATTTTCTCATTAATCATTACGACTGAGAAATCTGATTTCTATTTTAATTTCAATGAGTACCCTGGCACTCAACCCCTTCCAGATTCTTGTATAGAGGGGCTTGCCGGGGTATTTAGTTCCCCAGATATTAAGAAAGTTTTTCACAACGCAAAATTTGATATAGGCATGCTAAAAAATGCAGGCCTTGACGTGAAAGGCCCGATCCTTGACCTCTGGTCTTTAGATCGTATCCATGATAACCAGCATCTCTCTTACGCTTTAGATAAAGTAGCAAAGCGCTGGGGCCGAGAAAAAGACGACGCGGTTACAAAATACATTAAAGAGCACAAGCTCTCAAGATGGGTGGAGGTTCCGCACCTCAATAAAAAGTTTCAAGAAAAATACTTCGCACAAGTCCCGCTTGAGATCATGCAGCCTTACGCTGAGAACGATGCCAGGATCACGTTTGAAATCGCAAAAACTATTCTTAGCGTTTTAGAAGACAGAGACCGAGTAGCTCCCGCAAACTGGCCTAAGCTTCTAGACGTTGTTGCAAATGAGTCGAGGCTCACAGAGACCCTTTTTAGAATGGAACAGCGAGGAGTCCTTGTCGATAAAGCTTACTGCGAAGAAGCAAGGCAGTTTTACGAGACCCTTCTTTTATCGAGCGTTAAAGAATTTAAGACTTTGACAGGTTTAGACTTTGTTAAGGGCGAGACGATATTTGCTGAAGTGTTCAAAGATGAGGCACTTAAGTACACAGAAAAAGGGAATCCGATCTTCGATAAAAAAGCGATGAAGGGTTTCAAACACCCAGCCGCAAAATGTGTGATCGAGTATTCAGAAGCTAAAAAACAGCTGGAATACTTCCAGAATTTCTTATGGTTCATTGATAAAAGCAGCGTAATTCACGGTGATTTTGTACAAGCCGGAACAACAACAGGCCGATTCTCGTCGAGAGACCCGAACTTACAAAACCTTACAAGCCCTGACAAGTATGGTGACGATGAAGAAAGTGACTCGGCAAAGTATCCCGTCAGAAGATCATTTATACCTCGCGAGGGTTATTTTCTTGCGATGCTTGACTACTCGCAAATCGAGTACCGCGTCATGCTTGACGTGGCAAAAGCAAACGCCCTCATCAACGAGATCCTTGGGGGCCTTGACGTTCACTCAGCTACCGCGAAACTGGCAAGTGTCTCAAGGAAACATGCAAAAACTGTAAACTTTTTGACACTTTTTGGTGGGGGTGTTGCGAAGCTTGCAAACGATCTTTTTGAAACTCGTGGGTCGCTCAAACAGCTTCAAGTGATGTGGATCAATTCGCTTGGCATGGCACTAAGAACTGACGCGGATAAAGAGATTTTAAAAACGATCACGCCTGAATTTACCGAATACAACATGCCTTTGCTTCTAAAGGCGAAAGCAATCCAGGATGCGATCTTCAAAGCAAGTCCTGAGATCAAGGATTTTATTAAGGGCGTGTCAAAGGCTGCAAAAGAGCGCGGGTATATTAGAAACTGGTTTGGGCGCAGGTACTATTTTTCTAATAAAAATTTCTGTTACAAAGCACCGAATCACTATATCCAGGGATCATGCGCTGACATTTTAAAAGTCGCCATGAACCGCATTGATGATCTCTTAACGGATTATGAGTCAAAGATGATTTTAACCATCCACGATGAGCTGGTTTTTGAGATCCGCTTTGGTGAGGAGCATTTAATTGAAAAGATTAAAGCCATCATGGAGTCTGTGTACCCGCATAAACGTCTTCCGCTTCTCGTCGAGGCTGAATTTTCTTTTGATAATCTAGCTGACACGCAAGCGTGGTCGATGTCAGAATTTAGTCGTGAAGAAATTAGAAACAAAGCTAAAAGAGCGCATCCTACCGCGCCTCAAGGCACTTCCGCATGCATGGGTCTTGAAGACTCAAGAAGTCGCTAAGCGTGGAGTACCGGATATTCTCATGTGTTTAGGGGGGATATTTGTGGCGATTGAGCTTAAGTCTGAAGGTGGGGTATTGGACCCACTTCAACACTATAACATCGAGCGTATTGCTAGCTGCGGTGGAATTGCTATGATAGTTACGCCGCATAATATGGAAGCAAGCATGAAATTTCTTGAAAATGTAGCTAAGGAACACGCAAAATATGGAAGCAAAAATCCTGTCTATCAGTGATTATAAACGACGAAAGGGACTTATGGGGATCAAATTAAATTACGGACAACTTAACTCTGCCGATTTCAATCAAGCACTCACGCTTTTATCAGCGCAGCAAGGCTTCTCATCTATGCAGTCAGCGTACAACGTGGCTCGCATCGTTCGCCAATTTCAGAAAGAATTGAAAATTGCGAGAGAGATGTATAACGATTTTGTAAACGACTTCACAGTCAAAGACGAAACTGGTAAGCCAAAAGTAGCGGCAACACCGCAGCCGTTTTGCCCGTGGGAAATTATTCCAGAGAAAATGGAAGAGTTTAACAAAAAGGTTGAAGACTTCTTGAAGGTTGAGGTTGAGCTCGCAAGCAGCCCCGTAGCACTCGCAGATCTTGGATCGGTGAAGTTGAGCCCTCAGCATTTAATGACGTTAGAGCCTATTTTGGATCAACCGGCTTCTTAGCTAAAAGCTCTAAAATTTTATACATTTTAAAAAGCTTGTCATTTTGGCTATCTAAATTTTTCTCTAGTAACAAAACTTTACCGAAGCTCTCCGTATATTTTTCTACTGCGGGGAGCACTTTTTTCTGAGTCACGTCTTTTAAGCTGCGGACTTCTTGCTCAATTTTATCGACCTGCTCGTGTGGAAATTTGAAGGCTGAGAGCTGGGAGTGAACTGCCTTGGTAATATTCTCTGTCTGAGTATTTTGTTTCGATTCGAGTGAAACAATTTTGACGGTGTTATCTTTGATGTCTTTGGATTGTTCTTTGAGTGTTTCATCAACTTGCTGAATCCATTTCACGATAAAGTAACTAGATACCCCTAATAGGATACTAATAATTATCCCTGCCATCGAGATGATCCAGTTGGTAGTGCCCATTTCTAGTCTTTAGCTTTGGATTTAACTATCTCCCGTAGGTCATCCAGGGACATGATAGCTTTTTTCATGCCTTCAGCTTTATCTTTTAAAAGAGGCAAGACGTACTTCATCTTCTCAGCGTCAGCCTTAATCTCTTCAGCCTCAACGATTGTACGAACAGCGGAACTAATCTCCCACTCATCAAATTTGCCGTACTTTTTTTCTTCTTTTTCGTGGTCTGCCGTGACTGGTTTTGCTTCCATAAAATCTCCTAGTCCTGATCATTTTTGATAGAGTTAATTAGCGTGTAAGGAAGTGCTGCCGCGCCTGGGATTTGCGACGGCGCTTGTCGCATGACTGCGTTCATTTCCATGTACTTCCGAAGAGCCGCAGGGCTTGCAGCTTTCGAGCCCAAAGCTCCAGCCATAACCGCAGTTAAGAACGGAGAAACATCTCCGCCTGATTGCTGGCCTACGTAGTAGCCCCCGGCACCAGCCGCAGCACCAAGTGCCAGCTGCCGCCCAGTATTTGATCTACCAATGGATCGGATCTCAGTCTGCGGTTTTGAAAATGTTTTTATAGCCTGTGACTTAGTCGCAAGGTCTTCAAGGTCAACGCCCGTGATTTGCTGGATCTTCTCCAGGTCGTTTGCTGCGATGTCATCGTTCATAGCTCTGTTTAAGAAATTCCTTACGCCTTTAGCGTCGCCGAAATTCTTTGCCTGGTCGTCAGAGAAGTTCTTAAGCTCCCCGTACGCCTGGCGACTTTGAGAGTATTCATCGGCAAGATTTTTGTTCATGGACTCTAGCTTTTCGACGATAGACTCGTTCATCTTCCGACGAGCACCTTCAAACGCATCCGCCACACGACCGGAAATACCGGCAACGCTTGAGCTTTTTGCGGAGCCTGTGTTTCCGTACTTCTTACCGTACTCTTCCGCGAGCTCTTTAAACTTTTGAATTTTAGAGTCCACTTGCGCTGCCGTCATAAACTCAGGCATGCCGGTGAACTGCTCTTGAACGATTGCCTTAAGCTGCTCGATCTGAGCTTTGTCGAAATCACTTGACGCTTTTTTCTCAAGGCCCGAGATCAAATCCTGGAAAGGCTGTACGAAAGGTTTTGCGTCGATAGAGCCTACCTGTTGCGCAACGCCCTCAGCGTTCACTGGAACTACGCCGGGATGATTATCAATCATGTCCCTGATAGTATTTAAACGCTCGCCAACTTCTCTGGTTTTTTCGCGTAAAGTCTTAGATACCTGCTTACCCGCTTCTTCGAGTGGTACTGTATAGATCTCAGGGTTTGTGTCCGCAGCTTTTAACTCAGGCAACATTTTTGCTGCTTGAGAGATAACTTTTTTATTCTCACCGCCCGCAAGGTTTGCAAGCCAAGGTCCCACGGTGCCAGCTGTTTTATCGTACGCGCGCCCAACAAGACCGCGCTGCGTGTTTAAGATTTCCTCAGCCGTCTGTTTAGACCCGCTCTTCAACGCCTGCTTTCCAGCTTGTGCAATGCCTGCACCTGTTCCGAAAACAAGAGGAGAAACAGCGCCAAGGCCCCCTGATAAAAGTAAGTCATCAGCACTTTGGCTTTGATCAATCCCCATCACTTGTCCGAGCTGATTTCTTAAAGCTTCTAGCCCCACACCGCTCGCGGCACTTCCGGCCATAGCGGCTGGGATTGCGCCAAGGCCTCCCGCAGCTGCACCCGCAATTCCCGCTCCAGCCGTCGCCACACCTTGCGCGACTCCCGCTGGAATATCGTACGCAAGATCAGAGATATCTCTTACGTCAAAACCAGCCGGATCTAAGCGGTATGATTTCGCTGTCTGATCCCCTCTAGTTTTTACTAAAACCTCGTTTGATTTGTCGGTAGAAAATTCTAAGTCCGGAAACTGCTTTTGGAGATAGTTGATCGACGCTGTTGGGTCAGCGCCTAGAGCTTTGTAAACGGTGCGAGCCTTGAGGCCTTTGAGCCCTGTCATCTCCGGATGCATTTCGTTTTCAATCTGAGGAAGAGGCTGCACTTGAGTTTGCCCGTACTGACTTTCAAGTTGTGCCAGTTCCTGCGCTTCAGCGGGTGTAAGTGACCCTGTGCCAGTTTGGCCAAGTTGTCCTTCAAGCTGTGCTAATTCTGCTTCTTCTGCGGCTGTTAATGCCATTATTTACCCCCGGCAGCTTTTTTCGCTCGAAGCTCCTGCAAACGTTTCATTCCAGCGTCGTCAGACGGGCGGCTTGTTGCCATCCCTTGCCCTTTTAAAGTTCCGCCAGACTGCTCAAAGAATTTTGATGCGCTATCTTTTGCAGACGCCTGAGTCTCAAGCTGTTGCAGGTAGTTCTGAATTTTTTCAATATTCATTGCAGGCGGTAAATCCTTGTCCCACACAGTTTTTTGAATCTCTCTTAGATCAGTATCTGTTGGATTTGCACCTAGCTGTTTTACCATGCTGATGATTGTGGACTTCACCTTTTGCTCAACACGAGCTGAGTCCGGATGAAACTTTGAAACAGCTCCAGCGGGGGTCGCTTTCATCGAAAGAGTACCTGTAAGATTCGGATTAGCTTGTAATTCTACGAGTGCATCAGCTAAGTCCTGCTTACTTTTTACGTAACCGGCCCTGCCGCCTTTTTGATTCCAGTCTGTGTACTCTTTTCCGAAATCTTTGTCGGCCTGCTCTTGACCGGGAAGTAATTTGTCTCCGGCTTTATCTTTTTGAAGACCAAGCGCCATGCGCCACTTCTCTTCGTCAGCTGCGTTTTTCTCACGAGATTTTTCGTAGTCGAGCTGATCCTTGATAAGATTTCTTTGATTTTGAGAGATGTCATTTTTTGCTCTCTGGACTTTTTCAGTGCCCATGAGCGCAAGCTGTTTGTTTGCAAGATTTTGAGCCTGCACTTTATCAAGATTTTTTGTGCCGTTAAAAAAGTCAGAAAGGCCCGCTGCAATAGTTTGCCAGTTATTAGGCGACTGCGCTTTTGTGAGCTCACCTAGCTGACGCTGATAATCTTCAACGCCAGATTGTTGCTGAGCCATTCCCTGTACGTCCATCGCCTGGAGCTGTTTCTGAAGATAGTCAGCTTGAGAAAGAGGTTTTGCTCCGCTCCCTTTACTGACAGTTTTAGTGGCGCTTACAAGGCCAAGCGGAGAGAACGGATTTTCTGCGGGCGGATACATCATACTCATGAGAGGCCCTTGGCCTTGCTCTAAGTTTTGTGCGCCGTCAGCTTGAGCCGGGAGTCTGCCTTGCATGGCGAGCATGTCTAGAATATCCATTTTTATCTCCTAGCCAATTAAGCTGTAGCGATATTTAGAGTTGCCCATTGCGCCAGGTGAACCAACCATTCCAGGTGAACCCATCATGCCCTGTCGTTGCGCGGCGCTTAGCTCCGGCATTGCGGATTGGTCTACGCCCATTCCGGTCTGCATCTGCGAGAAAGCTTGCTCGGGAGTTGCTTGAGCTGCGACTTCAGGAGCTGCGCCCATTTTTCCCATCATTCCACTCATCTGTCCGCCCATAGCAGCACCGCCAGCTGCACTTTCAAGAGGGCCGGGAAGATTTAAAGCGCCAGGATCGCCAGCACCAGTCCATGGGGCCATGGCGACAGCCATCTTACGATACTTATCATTTTCTGCTTCTTTTTTGACGTTTTTATTGCCCTTTAAAAGACCAGCGACAGCCATTCCCGCCATTATCCAAGCCATTATGCATCCCCTTTTTGAATAGTAATAATATCTTCAATCTGTTCATAGTTTTTTGCGATAAATTTCTCTTCGATTTGATCCACATCTTTTTCATCAGTGCCGTGAATAGTTGTCCACACAACATCTGTGTGAGCTAAGATTACACGCTTTGCACCGACACTTCCAACAAAGGTGTGCGGAGCTTTGATTCTCTTTACTCCGTCGATTGAGAGGATTGAGACTTCCCCTTTTGACAGAATGTTTAAGTTCTCAAAGCGGTGAATCTTCCCAACGATCAAAGATCCTTCAGGTAAAACCATCTCTCTTGCGTAAACATCTTGTGAGAAGTGATGAACGACTGGAACCTCGATCTGCTCACCTAGCTGGATAGCCGTTTCGACCTCAGCGATGAGCTCTCTGATCTCTAGTTTATTCATACCAGCAACGCTTGAGAAAACTTCCTCTAGCACGGCTGGATGATTTAGTTCCTCGTACACTTTCACTTCCATTAGAATAATCCGCCAAGAAGGTTACCAAGAAGTCCTTTATCTTGGGTTTGTGGCATTGCGTTTGCGGTATTCGCCGCAGCCCATGCACGCATCGCTTCGTTGTACTTATTCATGTCGTACAGACGCTCTTGCCCAACGTCTGTCGTAGCTCTACCGATGTTGGTGTTTTGAATATCAGTTTGTCTGTTCGCAAGCCCAAGCTCTTGCCCTGCGAGGTTCCCAACGTCTGCCCTACGATTTGTTTCGTCTTGCATGGCGATTTGGTTGTAAGCATTTTGTTTTGCGAGAAGCCCACTTTGCTGATTCTGCCCCTGTAGTCTCTCACGTGCCCCGCTCCGGAGTCCGCCCTGCATTGCAAGGTTACCCGTTGCTGTCGCAAGCTGCCCCGCTTGCTGCCGCCCGATTTGGTTCGAGGCATTACTCTGAGCCATCTGACCCCAACGAGATAACTGCCCCGGTGTGCGGAGCGCATCTTCTCGCATGGAATTAATGGCGCGTGGGTCGTAGGTGTCTTTTGTCTGATAAATATCTTTGATCGTACCGTCTGCGTTTCTCTGAGATGTAAAAGGTGTCATCGTTGGCTGTGCGCCAGCGTTAAACCTTTGCGTTTGGTTCTGCCCGCCGCCGCCAAACAGACCACCTACCATGTTGAGAGGGTCAATCATAGCGCCCGGAAGGCTGCCCACGCGGTTAATTGCTTTACCGACATCTCCCCCGATACCGAGAGAGCGCGTTACTCCGCTTACAAGTCCGCCAATTCCGCCACCCATTTAAGCCTCCAAACTTTTCTTAAAGAAAATAAAATCTTCTACCGCACTCTCAAGCTGAAAACCGTAAGCGAGTAAAACCTTTAAGCTTACGGTTGACCCGGCAGCACTTGGCTTCACTGTTCCGATTAAAACTTTCATGCCTTTTGCTTTCGCCTCTTCCACAATTTTGTCGGCGTACGCGAAAACAATTCCCGTCTTTCTTTTCTCAGGGATCACGTACACGTCTTCAATGTAGCAAACGTCGTTTACCATGAAGTAAGTAGCAAAGCCGTTTTCGTCTTCAATGAGTGATTTACCAAGACGCTCGGAAATGTACTGACCGTAGTGTGAGATCATTAGTTGTGTTCCTCATACGAGCTTAGATCTAGTTCTAGTTCGTTGTCTGCATCCGGCACTCTAGCCTGTAATGTCGATGCCATCTGTGCGCGTTGTTTCTCAAGCTCTGTGATCGCGTCAGGATATCCAGGGTGTCCTTCTTTTCCCATCACTTTCACTTTTAGATAAGCAATGACGAAGTTCACAAATTCTGGAATGTCACAGATATCAGCATCAACATAAAGACGGTTCGCGTTTCGCAAGTACCAGATCATCATATCGCCTGATTCTCTAATTTCTGGAGTCCACATAATTTGTGGGTTCCCAGGTGTCGAGTTAATCAGCATGTACTGATAAAGGTCTGTCGAGGTGTTTGCCTCGGTCAGAGCTTTTTGCTCAAACTTCTTCCAGTCTTTTAGCCTTGAGACAGTATAAGTGGAGCTACCTGATTTGAAAATAATTCTTCGTATTTTATCGGCATAAATGTCTGCAAGCTCTGTGTTGACCGATAAAAGCGTATCCCCAGTTTGTACTGCCACAGACTTCCGTGTGAGGAAATAATCCTCGTAAAGCCCATGGATCTCAGCTTCGGCTTCGTCAATGGCTTCATTGGCATAAGACAACAGCTCAGAGGATCTTACGAAGTCTTCGTCTTCAAGATCACACTCAGCTTCGATTTTTGCTTTGATCTCGCCCCATGTCCAATATCTCATACTAACTCCTTGCCAGGAATTTCTTTAAGCATTTTTAAAGCCTCAAAGATTCCCATATCTTCAGGATTTTCAGCCATCTGATAAATTCTCTGGCTTTCAAGCATTGAGCACAAAGCCTCAACGCACACTTCGCTTGCGTCTTTATCCGCGAAGTAGTTAGGTACGTTTTCTTTCCACAATAAAAAACAAATTCTTTTTACGAAAAGCCCTAACAAATGTTTAATAGAATACTTCTTTTTGAGTCGTGGTATTAGGTAGTCTAAAAGTTTGTGAAACTGTTCATCTGAAATTTCAATTTCTTTTTCGTAAATTGGTTTGTTTACGGCTAAAAACTTTTGGTACCCCATAAATTCAGTTCCGCTACCGATTGCCTGGTAAAGCAGATGAACGCCAGAATTTCGTTTTATATAAAAATAAACATGCGAAGCAGGAGTTTCTTCCCACCACATAATTGCCGCTGCAAGCGGTTTCCATTTTAAAGGTCGAGATGCTCCGCATACTATTGTTTTCATGGCCAACCTAACCAGTTTTTCATCTGCGTAATGAGCCATTGTCGGCGCTCGTCACTAATCCAGTGTAGGGGCGAAGTCATGTCGTCATTTTCCCCGTAGATTAGTGACAAACACGCCGTTTCAATATCCCCGGACATAATCATATTTTGAACATCTACATAGATAACAGCGGAACCTAGCGCCGACGGAAAAGTAACTTCCCACTCTCTAACGCGAGCATGAAGCCACGCGGCTTGGTACCACTGACAGCTTTCTGAGATATTCTTCTGCTTAAACGCAAGCATTAAATTAGAGCCGAACTCTTTTCTGGCTTCGTTATCCGCTCTATAGCTCGCGTTTGAGAGATACTCTTCCCAGTTCATTATCGCACCGCTGCTCTTTCACCCAGTATAAGCATCCAGTCGCAGGATAAATTTCGCTGTAGTAAACCGACTGATTTTACAATCTGGAATCCAGCGCCCATTGTGTTTGCAATTCCTGGTAAATTTGGAGAATTGATTGTGGCAACCATGGCTCCATCAATTTTAAATAAACCAACAGTTCCGTCTTCGCTCAAGTCTACCTCTAAAATGTGATGATCGAGATCCGGAGAAACGCCTGAGTCAACGACTGTTAAATCAACGCCTCCTGCACGAGATACACACTGCCATCTGCCGCCGTTAGTTAGATCAGTATAGCGAAAAAACAAACCGTTGGTTCCATCTGTGCCTAACACGAAAAAGTCGCCGAGTCCGGCTCTTACTGTGAATGTGTCAGTCACCGAGGAGACCGCCTCAAGTGCCAATCGCATCTTTGTATTAAAATGCGCGAGAGTTGGTTTAAAAATAGCTCCTGAAACTGTGCCAAGGCCCGCTCTACCTGTAGCAGTTGTACCTGTGTCCACTTGTGTAACGCCAATCGCGTTATTTGTAGCGTCTTGTCCGTATGTTCCTGTTTGCGCAGAGGCACCTGTCCCAGACACGAATTGTGTGAACCCTCCGAGAACTGTTCCCCAGAAGTCACTTTGAAGCTGAAAGAGTCTATCCGCGTCTGCTTTTTGAAGGTCTTTTTTTGTAACTTTATTAAAATCAGATCCGCTCACGTCTCTGAGATATAAAAAGTCATCGCTCGTTGGCTCTGTTTCAGCACTTGCTGCGATCATTGCGGCTTGAATCGCAGCGACTGCATCCGGATCTGAGTAGCTGGCACCCGATTGATAGTCTGTAATAACGCCTGATGAGTTTTGAACTTTTAAATGGCCGTCTGTTGCGTCAATACCGAAGTAGTAAGTTCCGCTTGCGGGGTTTGGTGCGACTGGAAATGATGCAACACCCACTGAGTTAAAAATACCGTTAGCCATTATAAGCCTCCCAAAACAAGCTCGCCGAAATTATTCAGCTGCCCAAAGTTAATTAAAGATCGTGGTAAAAACATAAGTCGGTTGGTTCCAATTTTATAAGTCTCACCGCTCTCAATTTTATAAGGCGGTAAGAAATCATCTTCTAAATCTGTTTCTATTTCACCAGAAATCAGAGCCATCTCACCAAGCACGTTAAGCTGCCCAAAATTTGTAAGCGCCCCCACGACAATCATTTGTTGACGAGTGGGGATAGTCTTCACTTCGCTAGCGTTGATTTGTTTGTAAGAGAAATTATCGTCTGGTAAAATAATAGCGTCGTTAGGATCTTCTTGCTGGAAAATCTTAAGAAGTCTTACATCTCCGAGGTTGTTTAGCTGCCCAAAATTTGTAATCTGCTCAAAAACTGTCATTTGTTGATTACTAGGGATAATTTTAGTCTCCCCGCTTGCAATCTTAAAATGACTGAAATTCTCAGGATCAGCTGGGGGTATAACTTGCTGAGTGTCGTTATCTTCATTATTAATGAGAACGACCTCCCCAAAGTTATTAAACTGCCCTAAGTTTGTAAGCCCCCCTAAAAGAATCATTTGCTGATCTTCCGGTATTGAAATATTCTCACCGCTTTTTATTTTCTTATAGGAAAAATTATCCTGACCGTCGAGTAAGTCCCCAACAGCCAGTTGTTGCTTTTTCCCATCTTTAAGTACGAGCGGTTTTATTCTCATTAAGCAAGAACCACACAGTCATCAATGTCAGTGTCGATCTCTGTAGCAGAAATTGAGGTACCGACAAGCTGAGAAATTTGAGCGCCGCCTGCAAATGTTGGAGGTGTTACTGTAACCCCGCCGGCTGTTGCTAAGAACTGACGAACGCCCGGGGTTAAGCCTGAAAGATCGTCGTTTGTTCCTTCAAAGTAAACTGTCGCATTATTTCCTGAAGTCACGGCGTCTTTTACAAACCCGTGAGCTTCACGAGAATTTGAATTATCAGCTAAACGCACGTTAGGCGTTCCAGTGTTATCAAAAATATTTACATATTTTCCAGCCCCAATGTTCTCAGAAGCTAAAACTACTTTTACGTTTGGCCCGACACCTGTCGGAAGAACCGAAACGTCCAGCTTACCGTTGGAATCAAGAGCAGGAATATCGCCTGCGTTACCCGCTCCGGCAGATACCACAGTACCTTCCACTTGAGTTAATTTACCGTTTAAAAGTTGTAGTGGTTTATCTGCCATAAAAAAGCTCCTTCTTAAGCTAAAATGATTGGTCTTTTAATTTCTATTTCAATTTTATTCTCACCTAAATAATACCCGGTCTCAAGTAAAACCCCGCTTGTGGGCGGGGTCTGCGTGAGTACGCCGCTAAGCCCCACCCATACCGGCTCGTTAATAGCGAATCCTGAGAAAATAGCATCCTGGAAAATACCGTCAGTGATAACCTCAATAGTGTTTCCAACGGTTGCGGCTGTCTTAGCAACGCCAATGCACTTTTGTCTGGCTAATATCGAATGGTCGGCCAGTTTAACAACGGTTGCGGTGTCTAAATAAACAGCTTTCCCAGCGGAGATTGTCTCCCCCGCTATCTTTGTGACCACGAGGCTTGTACCCGGTGTCCCGCTAGGACCGGCAGGTCCCGCTGGCCCTTGAGGACCTTGCGGGCCGGTGCCTCCGCTTAGCTGAAGGTTTTCTACATGGCTTTTTAAACGATAAAAATTTTCCTGCGCAACGGGGTCTGAGACTTCACGAAAAAGTAAATCTATTCGTTTAAGCTGTTTTGACATTAAGACCCGCTTCCCGATGAAAACGGCGTGTGAGATTTGGAAAGCATTGCCCAGTGGATAACATAACCATTTAGAAGTAAAACTTCACCCTTCGGTTTGCCCACAATTTTCCAGTCCCAAGGACCTGGTGACGGTGGACCGCTTCCAGCCGTGTCTTCATAGATTATTGTTGTGGGTGTTCTACTTGTAATTTTATACTCACGCGCATAATTGTCGTGTGAAAAAGAAATAAAATAATCAACAATACCGGGGAGCCAGTTAAAAGATCCGCCGAGTGTTGCTGTTTTTGCTCCCGGATTTACCGTTGCTGTACCGAGCAAGCCTGAATCAACAATTTCAACTTGAGCATTTTCTAAAATAATTTGTTTGTAATTACATCTCAAGCCGCCAGCCGGGAAGCGTCTCCACTCCTCAATAAGCCCTTGCGCGTTCCAAAGTGCCGTCGGATCTCCCCATAGCGGAAGTACATCGCCCCACGTGATATTATTTCTGTACCGAATAGGCTTTAGCGTCCCTTGCGTTCGGTCGTTGTCGTTAGAAGAACGGATACCGAGTGAGAGATTTGTTGTGTTATCAGCTGAGACTAGAAGTCTTGGCACCCATTTTCTATAAAACTTAGATCCAAAATCTAAGAAGCAAGACTTGTAGGTGTGAAGTATTGTGAGCTCTTCCCACTCGTCAGCTGGTTTTGTGGTGTCAATTTTTGGGTCTGTGAAATATTCTTTACCGTGCTTTAGCACGTACCCTCTAGTGTCGCCCCTGTACCAGTAGCTTCCGACAAAAAGCCCTTGCGTGGGTTTAAAATAATCCCCGCCAGAGCCTGTCACGAAAGTTCCGCCTGGGTTATCTCCAGATTTCAGAAACGGATATCTTAGATCAAGCGCGTAGATCATATCGCACTCACCCGTTCCGTCTTCGCGTGAAACGGTAAACGTCACACGCTGGTCAGATGGGTCAAAAGTACCGACAATGTTTTTTCTTCGAGTAGCTGTTGTGACAAATGATCTGTACGTTTCATTTAAGTGATCCGAAATACACTCAACGCGAAAGCCATCAGACCAGTAAAAGCCTGTATTGCCAGCCCAGAAAATTCCTAAGTGCGTTCTTGTGATTGACTGTGCAGAAACGCATCCAGCTTTATCATCAATTTTGCGAAGAAACATTCCGCCAGAGCCATCGTCTGCGTAGAAATTATCAATGCGGTAAATGTAGCCTGTGCAAAAAACGAGAGGTCTATCGTAGATTGATGAAAGCCCTGTGATGGGCTGCTCGGTGTCTGCGAAAAATAGAGCCGGAACGCTGTCCGGGTCGCCAGCTTTTGACTGATACACTGTTGTCGAGAAGATCTCAGAGCCTTCTTTGGTGTGTGCCCAGTACCCGTAGTCATTTACGATGTGAACGAATTTAGCTTTCGGAGGTGTATCGTTTGATGCGATACCGCCCGTGGTGTAGAGGGTCGCGTTCGCTTCAAGGTCAGCATCTTCTGTCTCATCACTAAAGCCTGCGGTTCCAAACGCGACTTCACCTGCGAGGTAAAAAGTATCACCTGCATCTGTTGTGCGGTATATCTCAAGCTTCCAAGAAGTTGAGTCCCAGTTCTCGGGCGTCGCGTAGGTAGTAGGAAAAGTGATGCTTGAGCCGTTGCCTGTTGTGATCGCACCGCCCGTTACAGTAGTCGGATAGTAAAATACAGGAGAACGATCAAGGTAAGTAACTGTTCCAACTTTATACTCATAAGAAAGAACAAAAGCGTACAGATAGTTTGACCCGGCTCCCGGAGGAGGCGTGATAGAAAAGCCTGTGTCGATGAGCGGAAGTCCCGCATTACGAACAACACGATCTCCGGTATCATTAACAAAAAGTTTTTGAGGCGAGCAAAAGCTGTCACTCGTAAAGAATAAATGCCCCTGCCACTCAGAATCAATAATTACCGAGTTACTGTCGCCCGATGGCATGAATGGGTTTGATCCAGGCGCATCGACCTCTGTCCATACTCCAGCTAAATCGTAGTACGCGCGCTTATCTTGGAAGACGTAGAGATTATCACTAAGCGCTGCAAGCTTATTCACACGAAATGCGCCGAGTGGGAGCTGATCATTTACAACGATAGCCCCGTAGCGCGTGCGCGGTTTTTTGTTTGACGTTAAGAATAGGTTATCAAGAACCTCTGCGGCCCTTGGGTTTCCATCAATGTAGTAGTCGGTAACTCCTAGTGTAAAGTCATCGACTTCGAGTGGCTGAGTTGGAATCATACGCCGTAACAAACCTCAATGTCTTGAGCTACGTTAGAGTAAAGGTAAAACTGAGAAGAGCTCAGTCGTTCCTGCTTCAAATAAATTGGCTCTTTCGTTGTTGGGTTTCTAGATGAAATCACAAAAGTTGAAGGATCAACGCCTCCAGGTGTCGAGATCAGCGCTCTAAAATATCCGTTACCTTGATCCGTAAACGCCGCTGTCAAAACCGTGACGGTTGTCGCTTGAAGTGACACGCCTGAGATTTTCTCAGAGTTAATTCCGTTATGGTTATGCGAGTTCATCTGTTGGATGTTGTCTTCCATCGCTGGAAACCAGATGCTTCCGAAATCACCAGTTTGTGGGAGTTTCCATCCCTTACTTAGAATCAGCATTTCAATCTCCTTCAACCAGCTCGAAGTGTGGAAGGTCTACGAACTTTTCATCTTTAAAATTAAGATTTGAATTCCAGTCTCCACCCCAACGAATTTTTATCCCCATCATTTTTGCTACACCTTGGACGTAACCTGCGAAGTGCATAAATCTTTTTGAGTCGTTCCAATCAATCGGGTAGGGGACTACGTCCGCAGCCTTACTTGGGAACTTATTATGCTTTGAGTTTGGAAAGACCACTTTCGACTTTCCCTCTCTAACAGCCTCTTCTTGCTCTTCTCGCCCCCTGTGCCCGCAAAGAACTGTGCAGTCATAGCCTTTAACAACCTCATTAAAAAGTTGTTGAAGCTTATCATCACACGTCTCTAGTCTTTCTTTAGACTTTGCACTGAAGCTCACTTAGCCACCTTCCAGCCAATAAATCCGCCGAAGAGAACACCGGCTGCGAAAAACCAGTTCTGCTTCGTTTCTGACCGGCGCTCAAGATCTGCGAAGTCAGAGTTTTTTTGCCGAAGCATTTTGTCGAGTTCTGGAACTTGCTTTTCAGCAACAATGAGTTTTTTAAAATCTGCATCTGGCATAAGAACGCCAGCGTAGGGGGCAGGCTGAAGTTTTTTGATTTCAAGAACAAGCTCAGCTTTTGCCGTGGCGTTTATTGTAATCAGCAACAAGCTCAGTAGTAGGTGTTTCATTAACTTCCTCCTCGATCTCTTTTTTTACAGCGTCTACTTCTTTATTGGCGGCTGTTGGGTTGCCGCCTTTCTTTTTTAAAAGCAAAGACCCGATCCCGATAAGGGCCAGGAATCCAAGTAGGTAGTCTATAAATTTACTCTTCTTCATCTTTACTTGCCCCTGACTCTTTAGCTTTTATATTTACAAACCCGTAAGCTGTCCCCACGCCCGCCATTATCCCAAGAACTGTTATCGTCACCGCCTCACCCACACCTAACCATTTGTAGAGCATGGGGAGGATTGCCGAGAGAGTGATGATAACGACCGTCAGAATAAATTTACGCGATGTGAATTTCACCAAGCCTCCTATTTGTAGTGCTCTTCGACGATGATAATTCCTGAGCCACCGAGCCCACCCGCTTGACCAGATGTTCCAGCGGAACCCGCCGTACCAGCCGCTCCGACAGCGTAAGAATAAGTTACACTTGGGTTGTTTATGATCGCCTCAACATATCCACCAGCGCCACCCCCAGCACCCGCTGCCACGTTTGCAGTCGATGAAGTACCACCGCCACCGCCGCCAGAACCGCTGTTTGCAATC
>Ga0154020_10001607_pt1 | contig 27743 bp, 20 predicted proteins | sample Klosneuvirus_201_FD_109709 | JGI IMG/M metagenome (GOLD analysis project Ga0154020, IMG submission 109709) | Active sludge microbial communities from wastewater, Klosterneuburg, Austria - Klosneuvirus_20160825_MG | ecosystem: Engineered > WWTP > Aerobic digester > Activated sludge | place...
AGTGCCCGCGGGCATGGCTGAGGCGGTCACATTCTGGACATCCTTCACCGCTGAGCGTGCGGCATCTGCCACACTGGTGCAGTTCATCATCACCATAGCGGCATGCACCGCACCGCTTTGGGAGAGTCTGAAAGTGGCTCCCCGGGCACTTCTTCATCATGCAGGGATAGTCCAGATGAGCGCCCCGGGACCGGCGGTGCTTGGGGCAGTGAGCGCGGTATGGTCCCTCGGAGAACATCCCAACCACTTCGTATCCGTGCTCAGGAGCCACCAGTTCGCAGTTGAATCTGAACGGGAGGTCCTTCTTGTGCGGGAGGCACTTGTCCATCTTGCTGCTGCGGCGGATGAGGAGGCGTTGGGTTCCAAGGGGGGTGTCCAGACGGACCTCTCTCTCCGTCACGCCTTTGGCCACCATCACCCGGTCCTTCAAGAAGGTCTGGACAACACCGTCTCCTGACCAGCCCACCAGCGTGAGACCGTCCACCCGGTGAATGAACTCCGCCTTCACCTCCACGTTCTTGTGTCCAGACCGGAGCGGGGTCAGCCACTGATGAAGGAGGTCAGGGTTCACCGGATGAATGGTGGGGAGGCTGACCGTGCTGGCCTGTTCTGGACTGGGCTGGGCTGCTGGGGCTGTTCTGGGCTGTGGTGATCTAAGAGCATCCCACAGGTCTGCTGGTGTCCGTCGGTCCCCAGAAAGGACGACGGAAAGCACGGACCGGTTGCACCCCAGCCGGGCGGCAAGTGCCTGCACGGACAAGCAGTTTCTGGCCATCAGGTACCTGGCCAGGGCCTGTTCCGTGCGCGTCAGCTTGGCCACGGTGGGTGACTTGGGTGCGGCCCCAGAGGGTCCGGGTGGCAGCTCCAATGTTGCACCACGCCCAGTGTCCAGGCGGAGTCGCTTTCTCAGCTCTGCGGTCCATGGTGTCCGCATGGACATGGTGACCCTCAGGTTGGGTAAGTGTCATGGTTGGGTTGCGTCAGACGCCATGGGGGCCGTGCGCGCGCGGATGAGCGCCTGAAGTGACTCCACGCTTACGCGCACGGAGCGCCCCACACGCACAGCCTGAAGGTCACCCGCTTTGAGACGCTCGTAGATGAACGTACGCCCCCATCCGGTGGCCTCAGAAACCTCTTCAATCTTCAGCAGCAGCTTCGTGGTCATTTGCATCCTCCGCCATGCGCGTCCCGGCCCGCCCGGCACCCGCTGGACATTGGCGCATCCTGCTGGATAGAAGTCACGTCTTCAACGCAAACAAAGGCGTGACATGATTTTTTCTGGAAACTGGGTCCGCTCTCCCAGTTGCGGGGTGAAGACCTTCCACGGGCGGCCCTTTCTGGCTCCATCGGTGGGGAGCGCCCTGGAGGACTACGCGCCGTGGAAAGGGTACGAGACCCCGAAACGCCGCTCAGTCAGCCTGGAACTTCCACACACCCGCCTCATCCGGCTGGGGACGGAGTGCCGTGAACGCCGCCTTGACGATGGGAAGCTCCGGGTTGCGGCCACCAGCTTTGGCGCAGAGTGCGGTCTCTTGGGCCTTGCCCTCCAGGAAACCCTCCAGGTCAGCTTGTGGCCCGTGTGGCAAGCTTTCAGTTCCAAGACGCCGGCACTGGTGCCGACGCAGCGCAGGTACTTCCGGTCAGGGGCCGCTTGGTCCGCGGCACGTGACCGGGGTGTTGTCACCGGCAAAAAGACGCCGGGGCTGCGTGGCGCGCCGGTGCCGCGGGACCTGTGGCCGCCGGGATGGTCCGTGCACGCCATCACGGTTGGGCATGAGGGGGAGCCCGCAGTGCGCCCCATAGTTGAGTCCTGGGGCCGGTTCTTTCCATACGTTCCGCCCAACGATGCCGAAACGTTCCAGTACCCGCTGCCCTTCACCGCGGACTTCTGGAAGCAATACGCAGAACCACTTGAAGACGTGGTCAAGGTTGCGAGCCGCTTCCGGGATGCGGCTGACGCCCTCCAGAAGGCCCAAACGGACCGCATGGAGTCTGGCTCTGCAACGCGGGCGCTGGAGTTCCTGGAACTGACTGCTGCGCCCGTCCACATGGTGATGAACGGGAACCCCTGGGCGCTCAGCATGCATTGGGCGGGCACGTCACTCTTGGCTCAGTGTGCTGCCATGTTGCTCCACGACCTTTCCACCAAAGGCACGCTCTTCACGTGCCGCACTTGTGGCACCATCACCATCCGCGGGAACCACAAGACCGACCGTTGCAGCAGACGGTGTGCAGCGCGGGAACGGAAGCGGGAGGAGAGGAAGCGCGCACAGTTGGTGACAAGCTGAGCCATTCAGACCAGCCCACAAGTTTGGGGGTATCTTTGGGGGTACCGTGTCGCTCCGTCGTCACGGAAGTGCTTTGGTTTCAACCACCTGTGAGCCAAGTTGATTCCCACCGCCCCATTGAGAAACACCACCGCCCGCACCTTGGAACCCCAGGGTGCGGGCGGTGCCTTTGTGCCGTCAACGCACCGGTTGCGCGTTTTTTTTGCATTTGGACCACGGGCTTGGTTGCACAGGACACCGCCCTGCCGCCAATGTGCGCGCGGTTTGGGACCGGGGGGGTTGTTGGAGGCATCAATGAAGGTGGGCATTCCGCGGGAGGTTTTTCCAGGTGAACAACGGGTGGCGGCAACGCCAGACACCGTCAAACGGCTCAAAGAGCTGGGCCTGAGCGTCTGTGTGGAAGCGCGTGCCGGCGCCCTGGCCAGCTACCCGGACGAGGCGTACACCGCCGCCGGTGCCGAGCTGGTGGATGAAGCCACCGTCTGGTCCCAGTCTGACATCATCCTCAAGGTGCGCGCACCCATGGTCCATCCCGGCAGCGGGACCCATGAAGTGAGCATGATGAAAGAGGGCGCCACGCTGGTGAGTTTTGTGTGGCCGGCACAAAACGCACCGCTGTTGGAGCTGCTGCGCGCGCGCAAGGTGACGGCGCTGGCGGTGGATTGTGTGCCGCGCATCAGCCGCGCGCAGTCCATGGATGCGTTGTCCTCCATGGCCAACATTGCCGGGTACCGCGCGGTGGTGGAGGCCGCGGGGTTGTTTGGCAGCTTCTTCACGCAGCAAATCACCGCCGCCGGCAAGCTCCCGCCCGCGCGCGTGCTGGTCATTGGCGCCGGGGTGGCAGGCCTGGCGGCCGTGGCCGCGGCGCGGGGGTTGGGCGCTGTGGTTCGCGCTTTTGACACGCGCGCCGCGGTGAAAGACCAGGTCAAGAGCCTGGGTGCCGAGTTTTTGGAGGTCCAGCTCAAGGAGAGCGGTGAAGGCCAGGGTGGTTACGCCAAGGAGATGAGCCCGGCGTTCATTGAGGCAGAGATGGCGCTGTTCATGGCCCAGGCCAAGGAGGTGGACATCATCATCACCACCGCGCTCATCCCCGGAAAGCCCGCGCCCAAACTCATCACCAAGGCCATGGTGGAAGCCATGCGGCCCGGCAGCGTGGTGGTGGACATGGCCGCCGAACAGGGCGGCAACTGCGAGGTGACCAAACCCGGCGCGCTCCACGTGCACCAGGGCGTCAAGGTGGTGGGCTACACCGACCTGCCCGGCCGCCTGGCCACCACCGCCAGCCAGCTGTACGGCAACAACCTGGTGAACCTGCTCAAGCTGCTGGTGAACGCGGGCAACCTGAATGTGAACCTGCAGGACGAAGTTGTGCGTGGCGCACTGGTGACCCACGCCGGTGAGGTCACCTGGCCACCGCCGGCCAAACCACCCGCTGCCGCACCAGCCCCGCCGGCACCAGCCCCGGAAGTGGCCAAGGTGGCCGAAAAGCCTGGCATCCACGGCGTGTCACCCACGCGTGGCCCGGCGCGCCGCAGCTGGGTCTACGAAGCAGTGGCCCTGGTGCTGCTCACGGCGTGGACCTACGGGATGGTGACCATGAAGGGCACCGCCAGCCTGGAGATGGAGGCATTCATCAACCACATCACCGTGTTTGTGCTGGCGTGTTTTGTGGGCTGGCAAATCATCTGGAACGTGAGCCCGGCGCTGCACACGCCCCTGATGAGCGTGACCAACGCCATCAGCGGGATCATCATCCTGGGCGGCATGCTGCACCTCACCGGGAACGCCACCGGCGCCCCCATGGTGGTGGGCACCGCGGCCATCCTGTTGGCAACCATCAACATTGGCGGCGGGTTTCTGGTGACCCAACGCATGCTTCGCATGTTCCGGAAATAAGGAGACAGCCATGGAAAAAGTCCTTTTGAGTGTCTCCTACATTGTTGCCAGCATCCTGTTCATCCTGAGCCTGCGGGGACTCTCCAGCCAGGAGACCGCACGCCAGGGCAACATGTTTGGCATTGCCGGGATGGTCATTGCGGTGTTTGGCACCGCACTTTCGGACCAGGTGGATGCGTACGCCACGCTGCTCATTGCCCTGGCGGCCGGCGCGGGCATTGGCGCGTTGATGGCGGCGCGCGTGCAAATGACCGCCATGCCGGAGCTGGTGGCGCTGCTGCACAGCTTTGTGGGTGCTGCCGCGGTCCTGGTGGGGTTTGCCAGCTACCTGGGCGGGGCCGACCATGGCGGCTCGCGCACCATCCTGTTGTGGGAACTTTTTGTGGACGTGCTCATTGGCGCCATCACGTTCACCGGCAGCGTGGTGGCATTTGGCAAGCTGCGCGGGACGTTGGGCGGCAAGCCACTGCTGCTCCCCGGACGGCACGTCCTCAACGCCGGCATGTTGCTGGCCTGTGCGGTGCTGGGCGTCCAGTTTGCCGGTGCGCCCGGGCATGACGGCCTCAACCAGCTGCTGGCCATTGCCGCGGTGAGCGGTGTGTTGGGGGCGCACCTGGTGCTGGCCATTGGCGGCGCAGACATGCCAGTGGTGGTGAGCCTGCTCAACAGCTACTCCGGGTGGACGGCGGCGGCGGCGGGTTTCATGTTGTCCAATGACCTGCTCATCATCACCGGGGCCTTGGTGGGTTCATCTGGCGCCATCCTTTCCTACATCATGTGCAAGGCCATGAACCGCTCCATCTGGAACGTCATCTTTGGCGGCTTTGGCGCTGAGGCACCCAAGTCTTCCGGCACCGCGGCAACGCCGGAGGGCGAGGTGCGCGAAATAAGCCTGGATGAGACCGCGCAGGAACTCATGGCGGCGCGCAGCGTGGTCATTGTGCCGGGATACGGCATGGCCGTGGCCCGCGCACAGCACGCGGTGCATGAACTGACGGATTGTCTGCTGGCGAGGGAGATTCGCGTGCGGTTTGCCATCCATCCGGTGGCGGGCCGGCTGCCGGGCCACATGAACGTGCTGCTGGCCGAAGCGAACATCCCCTACGACATTGTGTTGGAGATGGAGGACATCAACGACGATCTCCCGGAGACCGACGTGGTGTTGGTGCTGGGCGCCAACGATATTGTGAACCCCAGCGCCGAGACGGACCCCTCCAGCCCCATCTACGGCATGCCGGTGCTGCAGGTGTGGAAGTCCAAGCGGGTGGTCATTTCCAAGCGCAGCCGTGGCGCGGGGTATGCCGGCGTGGACAACCCGTTGTTCTACCATGACAGCGCACGCATGCTTTTGGGAGACGCGCGCAAGACGGTGGATGAGCTGGTCCTGCGCCTCAAGACCACCCAGGCTGCACGCGCGGCCTGACCCCCGCGCCCAGCCTCCCCCAGCAGCACCAGCAGACCCCGCGGCTGCTGTTGTTGCACACCCTGTGGGGCCGGGACGCCAAAGGCGTTGCCCCGTTGACCCGGAGCCGCCTGCGGCCCCACAACGCCAGGCGCAGCCCGCAGCACACCTGCCGCACGGCCGCACAAACGCTAGACCCGTCTTTCAATCCGTTCCGGGTCCAACCCGGAAACCACCCTCAGGAGATGCTCCCATGGCCTTCACGCTCCCGCCGCTGCCCTATGACAAGACCGCGTTGGCGCCGCACCTCACCGCTGAAACGCTGGAGTTCCACCACGGCAAGCACCACAACGCCTACGTCACCAACCTCAACAAGCTGCTGGAGGGAAAGCCGGAGGCCAACAAGACCCTGGAAGAGATCATCCTCTCCAGTGAAGCCGGCGTGTTCAACAACGCCGCCCAAATCTGGAACCACACGTTCTACTGGAACAGCATGAAGCCCAACGGGGGCGGCCAGCCCACCGGGGACCTGCTGGCAGCCATCAACCGGGACTTTGGCTCCTTTGACAAGTTCAAGGAGGAGTTCACCACCGCCGCCACCACGCAGTTTGGGTCTGGCTGGGCCTGGCTGGTGAAGAACAAGGACGGCAAGCTTGCGGTCACCAAGACCGGCAACGCGGACCTCCCCATGAAACACGGCCAGACCGCGCTGCTCACCCTGGATGTGTGGGAACACGCCTACTACATTGACTTCCGCAACCTGCGCCCCAAGTACACCGAGACGTTCCTCAACAGCCTGGTGAACTGGGACTTTGCACTGGCCAACTTCAAGAAGTGAGACCCTGCCCCGCGGCGGTGGCCGCATGGTAGGCTGAAGTTCGCGCGTGCCCTTAGCTCAGCTGGATAGAGCAACGGCCTTCTAAGCCGTAGGTCACTGGTTCGAATCCAGTAGGGCGCGCCACCCTTTCATCTCAACGGTCACCCTGGGGCGGCGGACGCAGCACCCCCATGATGAACTCGCCCTTGCCGCCGGAATACGAGGCGCGGTCCAGCACGCCGGATTCCACCAGCCGGCGTTTCTGCTCCACGTAGGTGGCCAGCAGCGCCGGGTCTGCCCGCAAACGGTCCCGGAACAGGCGAAAAGACGCCACCGCCGGTGCATCCGGCGCCAGCACGTGGACGTGGAGGCGGTACCAGGTGCCGCGGACCATCACGGCGCCTTCGCGCATGGGGCGGTCGTCTCCGTGCTGGTGCCCGCCGGACTGTTTTCCAAAACCCAGCGTCTCCAGCGCAGCGGCCACGTTGGCCAGCGGCACGCCGTGGCACACCGCCATGAGGTCCACCACGCCCTTGCCCGCGCACCCGGGGACGGCCGTGCTGCCCACGTGTTCCACGCGCACCCCGGGGACGGCCTGTTCCACCAGCGCGCCCACGTCGCGGGCAACCTCGGCGGCCACCGGGTCATAGGGGCGCACGGCCACCACGTCGGCGCCGGCACTTTTGTAGGGTTGGATGACCAGCGGTGTGTTCATGAAAACTCCAGTGTGTCTTCCAGCCGTCAACCTTTGGCCACCTGCAACAACGCCCCGCCCACATCCCCGCCGCGCGCCAGCGCTTCCATCTCTCCGGCGTCAAACCACACGCCGTGGCAGGAAGGACACTCCTCCACGTGGAACTGCTGTTGCCGCACCGGCACCACGCTCAGGTGCACGCGGCAACGCGGGCAATCCCCGCGCACGCCATCCATGGCCCCGCCCGTGGGCTCGCCCGCGTGCAGCGCCACCGCGTGGCGCAAACCGCCGCCCAAAAGCCGCACCACCTCATGGGCATCCAACCACGTTCCGCCACAATCCACGCACCGGTCTGCAATGACGTCACGCGCCACAAATTCCCCCAGCAGGGTTCCGCCACATTTTGCGCAGGCCACTGGACGGGACCCGGTGGCGCCGGTGAGCGTTTCGGTGTCTCCCACCACCGTGGCCAGGTAGTCCCCCAGCTTGCGCGCGGGCAGGCCACTGAGCATGGACTCCAGCTCCAGTTCCAGGCGGTGGCGCGCCGCGGCGGCGGTGGGGCGGTGGCGCGCCAGCGGTTCGCGCCACGCCAGCGCCATGGCACCCAGCTGCACCGGGATTCCGTTGGCCACGTCAGACGGGTGCGGCAGTGGCGCCACGGCGGCAGCCAGGGCCTGCAGGGGATTGTCCGCGGTGTAGGGCTTCTGTCCGGTGAGCAGCTCGTAGAACGTGATGCCCAGCGAGAAGATGTCCCAGGACGGTTCCAATGCCTCACCGCGCAGGTGTTCCGGCGCCATGTAGTTGAGCTTGCCCTTCACAAATCCGGTCTGCGTCAGGTTGTCGACGACAGCGGTGCTGCGGGCCAGGCCAAAGTCCACCAGGCGCACCTCGCCATGGCGCCCCACCAGGATGTTGTCCGGCGAAATATCCCGGTGCACCACCGGCGCGGGGCGTCCTTCTGGCGTCATCATGGCGTGCGCGGCTTCCAGCGCTTCCAGCACCTGGTGCATCACATAGCCCGCCAGCGCCGGCGGCAACGGCACGCCCCGCAAGCGCCCGCGTTTGGCCAGCCGCCGCAGGTCCACCCCTTCCACCAGCTCCATCACCAGGTACGGGTTGGCCTCTTCCACGCCCACGTCCAACACGCTGGCCACGTTGGGATGGACCAGGCGCGCCCCAACACGCGCCTCACGCAAAAACGCCTGCAGGTGGTCCCCATCCAACAGACCCGCGCGCACCCGCTTGAGCGCCACCGGCCGGCGGAAACCGCCCATCCCCTCGTGACGCGCGCGCCACAACTCACCCATGCCGCCGCGCGCCAGGGCTGCTTCCAGCACATAGGGACCCACGCGCTGGCCCGGCTGTTCTTCCACCATGGATGTCCACCGTTCCTTCACGTTGCCACCGGGCGTGGCCTTTCAGCTTGCGCTGGACTGGTGCACCAGAAAGTACCACGCCACGCCCGCCGAGGCGGCCAACAACAACACCACAACCAGGATGGTGGCGGTGTGGGAGCGTTCCTCCTCGTTCTCTCCGGGCTGGGGCCCAAGCTCCACGCGGTCCTTGACGTGGGCCTTGGGCAGCGCCGGCACCCGCGTGAAGATGCGCCCCACGCGCCGGGTGACCTTCATCTGCACGTTGATGGCCCAGCCGTTGGCTTCCAGCAGCAACCCCATGTCCCGCCGCCGCAACTTGAGCCACCCCAGAAACCCGCCCACCCCACCCACCACCGCCGTGATGGAGGCCACCGCAATCACCACGCTCAGCGGCCGGATGGCGCTGAGCGCGCTCACCACGTACGCCATGGCGCTGCCAATGGCGGCAAACGCCAACCCGCCACCCAACAACAACTCCCGCGCGCTGAACCCGCCAGGCGCGGCGGCCACCGCCACGGGCTTCCCATCCGGACCCAGCGGCGGGGCGGGCGGTGCCACCGGCGGGGCGGCGGCGCTTGTGACACCTTTGTTGAGGTTTTCGGCGGCCTTCTTCTCCACGGCGGCCAGTTCTTTTCCGGCCAGCTCCTCAATCTTGCGGGAGACAAACTGGTTGGCCTTGCGGAACGGCGCCTTGACCGCTTCCAAGACGCTGATGGGATTTTCCACCACGTCCACCACGGTGGCGTCCCATTCCCGGCCGTGCACGTCCAAAAAGATGCCGCGCTTGCCAACCCGGATGCGCCCCCGTTCCCCCGACGTCACCGGCGCCGCAACCTCGTAGGTGGCCGGCGCTCCGTCCTTGTCGGTGATGGCGCAATACGTGAGGAAGAGCAGGCTTTCGGCGGCAACTTTTTTGTGCGCGGCGCGGTCCTCCACCTTCACGCAAAAATCCAGCCGGCGCCCGTCAATGACCAGGCTGCCCACCTCCACCATGGCGTTGTCCGTGGGGTGGTAGATGGCTGAAAAATTCACGAAGTTGTTCACCAGGTCCAACAACCAGCGCTGCAACAGGATGAGTTTTTCCAGCTGCGCCACCTGCTCCACCTCGGGGGCGGCGGCCTGATCCACGGCAATGACCGCGCGCAACCGGTCCGGCAGCGGGCCCTCCAACAAGCCGCGCAGGTGTTCCGGGGTCAGCACATGGAAGGGCTCTGGCGGCTCCTGGGCACGCCACGCGCGGTAGGCCGCAAACACGCCGCGCACGGTTCGCCAATCCGCGCGGGTGATGGCGTGGGCGTCCGGGAGCACGCGGCCCAGCACCTGCTCTGCAAGCACGCGCAGCTGGTCCTGGTAGTGCGGGTTGACGGCGCCCTGCAGGTGAAGCCGCCCGTCGGCCCGGGGGACCGCCAACGGGCTTTGCGCCAGGTGTTGCCGGATGGCGCCCGGTTCACCGCTGCGCAGCGCGTTGATTTCCTCGCCGCTCAACCTGGGCATGCCGGTGGCCAACGCCTCATGCGCGGCAAGGTCACACTGCAGAAAATATTCATCCATCTTGGCGTCCAGCGCGTCCACCAGCGACGACGCAGCGGCGGTGTCCGGGCCCCACGGCAGGATGTCCGGCTCCTTGTCCGGCCGGCCTTTCCACGCCAGGTACGCGTGGCCACGTTCCACAAAGCGGTCCAGCTGCGCCCCGCCCACGCCGTCCTTTCCGGAGAGGTCCTTCACCGGTGGCAACACGCGCAACACGTCCTGGGCCAGCGCCGCCACGTCCGGGTCCAGCACAAAGTCCGGCGGGACCACGCCATCCCCGTTGGCCAGCGTGGTGTTGTACTGGCGTCGGAACGCACGCACCTCAGACAAACCAATGCGCGTGCGGTCCACCGCCGCCAACTGGCTCAGCACGTGTTCGGCGGCGGCGCGCAAACGTTTGCCGGCGTCCACGGTGGTGTCCAGGTGTTCCAGGATGAGCACATCAGACCGGTCCTTGAGCCGGTCACGCCGGGCCAGGCGCTCAAACAACCAGTCCCGCGCCTCCACCACCTGCTTGACGCGAATGCGCCCCTTGCCGTCCCCATCCAGCGCCTGGAGGAACACCGCGTCACATTGAAGGTCCCGCAGCGGCGCGCTGGTGGCCGCCCACCGCGCGGGGTCCAGCTGGTCCAACGACGCCAGGTCTGCCGCGTCTGTGACCACCAGCTGGTACGCACCGCCGTAGTCCCGGAACGTCATGGGCCGCATGGGGACACACCTTTGCGCACCCACATCCTGGCGCGCCGCAATGGACCTTTGTTGGGCATGCAACCTAGGGAGTTGCCCGGCCGCGCCGCAACCCACGCCGTGGGGCCATGACAAGCCTGGGGGTGCCGTTACTAGGATGGGGCCATGGCCCGTGAGGTCTTGGTGTGGGGCCTGCCCCCGGAACTGGAAACCCCCGCGCTGCAAGAGGCGCAACGGCTGGGCCTGTCCATGCGCCTGGCAGACGCGCGCCGTGGCCTTTTGGATACCGCACCAGTCCCTGGCCTGGTGGTGGTGGGCGTGGCGCCGGACGCGCCGGACACCGTGGCCATGTTGCGGGCGCGCCGGGGCTGGCAGGCCGTGCCGGTCCTGGCGGTGATGACCGCGCTGGAGGCGGGGCTGGTGGCCCCTTTGCGCGGCGCCGGTGTGGTGCGCATCATGATGCAGGATGAGTTCCTCATGGAACTGCCATCCATTTTGCGTGGGGTGGGCTGACGGTGGGTGTGGTTGTTGTTGTGGTGGACGTTGCGCAAGGAGCAGCACATGGGTGACCAGAAAGTTTCCATTGATTGGACCAGCCTGGAAGCGGCGTTTGAGAACCACAGCCCGGATGCGCGCAGCTACCTGGACCGCACCAGCGGGGAAGTCATCACCGTGGTGGGCACGGACGAGGCAGATCCCCTGGTGGCGCGCGTCAACAGCAACCCGGACAACTACGTGCGCGTGGAGCCCATCCCGTCCCGCGAGCAGTACCGCATGATGGAGCGCTTCATTGCCACCGTGCATCACCCGGAGCTTCGGGACCGCCTGCAGGACAGCATTGTTGGCAAGGGTGCGTTCCGGCGTTTCAAGGACGTGGTCACGCAGTACGTGGAGGAACGCAAACGGTGGTTTACCTTCCGTGACGTCCTGGCCCACCAGTACATCATGGATTGGCTCAAGACCAACCGCGTGGAACCCAACGAGCTCCCTGCATGGTCCCTGGAACTGCCGCCGGAGCCAGACCCACCAGAGCCCGGCGTGGCCGCACCCGTCCCGCAGGAAGAAGAAGCGCGGCCGGAGACCGGTGAACTCAAGCGCTACCTGCAGGCGTGGGCGCGCGCCCACGGCGAGGAATACGGCTACCTGTTTGGACCGGCGGCGTTTGAACGCATGGCGGATGACATGAGCGGCGAGTTTACTTTTTTCCGCCGGCGCTGAGCGCACCCCGCCACACCAACGCCGCGCCCGTTGCTGCGGTGGCCACAAACGCCGCCCACAACGCCGGGGACACCACCTCCATCTCATCCATGCTCCCGGACGCGTCCGGTGGGAGGTCCAACGCGTGCGTCAGCAACGTGGCGGCACCGTTGTTGAACGCGTGGAGGATCATGCCGGGGAACACGCTGCCGCTTCGCAGCCGCACCAGGCCCAGCACCAGACCCAGCACCAGCGTGGGCGGAAAACGCACCAGGCTCACGTGGGCCAAGGCAAACACCACCGCCTGCAACACCAGCGCGCGGCGCGGCGTGGTGACGCGCAACATGACGCCAAACAACACACCACGGAACGCCAGTTCTTCCATCACCCCGGCCATCCCGGCGGCGACCAGCAGCGTCATCCAGATGGGACGGTCCTCCATCAACATGCCTTGCAGGCTCTTGGCCACCTCCTCCAACGCCTGACGCATCCCCAACAGCTCCACCAACGCAAACAACGCCGCGGTGAGCGGAAGCCACAACGTCCCGCCCATCATGGCGCTTCCCACCACCGCGCGCAGCGTCGGAACGCGCCATCCCAAAAGGTCGCGCACATCCAGCCGCAGCAACGCCAGCACCCCAACCGCAACGCCAGCCAGCAACAACTCGGTGAGGGCCAGGCCGCCCAGGCCCCAACGGGACTGCAACGGTGGCGCGGCATAAATGATCACCGCCAGCAGGCTTGCGGCCACCAAGGACGCCGTCAGCGGCGTGGGGCGGCGTTCCCCCGTCATCTCCCGGATCACCGCGGTGGTGGAGAGATGCGCGCTGAGCATGGGCTCACTGGTCAACACCCGCGCGGCAAACGTCACCATCAACCACAACGTCACCGCACTGCTGCACAGCACGGTGATGACCTGCGTCCAGGTGGCCGTTTCCATCACCAGGTCCCGCATCAACAACGCCGGGCCGGTGATGGGCAGTGCGTTGAGCATGAGGTTGGAGCGCACCCCCGGAACCACGGTGACGGCGGACAACATGAGCGCCAGGAAGATGGCCGGGGCCGTGGAGCTCTGTGCTTCTTTGGTGGTCTTGCCCAGCGCGGCCAGACCCAACAGCAGGGCCGCCCCGTACAGCGCGGTGGGAAACAGGGCCAACAACGTACCGGCAACGAGGGAGGCGTCCACGTGGATGCTCATGCCCTCGGGACCGCCGGCCTTGCCCCCGCCGGTGCGCGCCAGCATGCTGCCCAGGCTGAGCGAGAGCGCCACCAGGTTGGCAAGACCCGCAAACACCGCCACCGCCGCCACCGTGATGAGCTTGGCCGCAGCCACTTCACCCGCGCGCACCGGGGCCGCCAGCAACGTCAACAACGTGCCGCGTTCGCGTTCTCCCGCGGTGATGTCCACCGCGGTGGCGGTGGCACCGGCCAGGGAGAGGATGATGAGCAAGAACGGCAACATCTGGCTGGCCAGGTAACGGCCCATGCGGTCTTTGCCGGACGTGTTGTGCCGCTCCACCGGCAGCGGCCGGATGTAATCCTCGTGCACGCCGAGTTTCTCCAGCCGCCCCACCAGGCGCGCATCCCGCACACGCGTCAGGACTTCTTCCACCCGGTCCGCCGCGGTGCGGCTCTCATCCCGCGCCACATCCAGGTGAAGGCGCAGCACCGGCTCGGTGTGTCCCTCCGGCGGAGCCACCAGCTCCAACCCAACATCCTTGTCACGCGCTTTCACCGGCGCAGAGACGTCCACCACTGTGTGGAGGCGCACCTTGGGCTCCGCGGACAGCGCCGCGCGAACGTCCTCAGGAACCTCCGCCGTCACCGCCACCTGGATGTCACGCGCCTTCAGCTGCAGCGTGGCCACCGCGGTGAGTTCACCCAGCCCGGTGAGGAGCACGGGGTAGATGATGCCGGGCAACAAGACGGTGAGAATAAGGGTGCGGCGGTCGCGCCAGACCTCGCGCGCCTCCTTGCCCAACAGCGCCCAAACAATATTGGCCCGGAGTCCGCCCACGCAGGCACCACGCCACATGCGCGGGCGGCGGGTCAAGCGCTACAACGCTGCCCACCATGACCAACCTCCCCGCCTGCGGGCTCTACAAGACCACTGTTCCCATTGGCAGCGTCCCCGCGGGAACGCTGGTGAGCTTCCACAACCACGGCACCCCGGGCGCCGGCATCTACGTGCCGCAGCGCTGGGACCACAACGTGGCGGTGTTCACGCCGCAGGGTGTGACGCTGCCGGACCCGGCGCTGGCCTCAACACTGGTGCCGCTCAAGGCCCAGGGCCTCTACCGCGTGGTCACTGCGTTCCATTGTTGCCCCAAGAAATGCCGCCTGTTTGAAGCGGACCTCCTGGTGCAGCTTGGGTACAACGGTTCTGCCCAGCCACTGATCTTTGTGGTGGAGCTTGGCACCGCGGGCCTGGGTGTTCCGCTGCAGGGAAGTGCCGTGGACGACGCCACGTTGGCCAATCTTGCGCCCGTCAAAGTGGCGCGCCCGCACAACGCACAGGGATTGACCCCAGACCAGTTGATGCACTGACCCTTCACACGGAGCGCCCCATGAAAACCCCACCCCGCATCCTCATCCCCGTCAGTGACGCCTTTGAAGACCTGGAGGTCTACTATCCCAAGCTGCGCCTGGAGGCGGCGGGCGCCTCGATCATCCTGGCCAGCCCGGATGGAAAACCCTGCAAAGGCAAACACGGCTACCCGTGCACGGCGGACCGCGCATTGCCCGAAGTGCGTGCGCAAGACGTCGACGGAATCATGGTGCCGGGCGGCTGGGCGCCAGACCTGTTGCGGCGTTTGCCGCATCTGCTGGACATTGTGCGCTACCTGGATGAGCGCGGAAAACTGGTGGCGTCCATCTGCCATGGGCCGTGGGTGCTCATCAGCGCGCGCATCCTCAAGGGCCGCCGCATGACGTCCACGCCGGGCATCAAGGATGACGTGGAGAACGCCGGAGCGTTGTGGCGTGATGACGCGGTGGTGGAGGACGGAAACCTCATTACGTCACGCCGCCCCGCGGACCTTCCGGCCTTTGGTGAGGCCATGGTGGCCTGGCTCAAGGCGCACTGAGGTCCAGACGTATGGCGGGCCGGTCACCTGGGCCCACCTTCAACGGCACCGTGCGGTCCACCGCCAGCGCCGGGTTCTTCAGACGCAGCGTGTGTTCGCCGGGCTTGAGGCGCACCTCCACCGGCGTCATGAGCCCATTGTCCACCCCGTCAATGATGAGCTGCGCCCACGGCCGCGTCTCCAGCCGCAGGACGGCAGCGTCGGTGGCATCATCCCGCGCCAAAGGACCATCATCACTGGCGCCGTCCCGGTGGTTGAGCGCCTGAAACGCCGCAATCTCCCGCTTGGTGCCCGCGTCATCCTCCAGGTTGCGATAAATGTCCGCAAGCGCAGCGTGCACTTCTGGATTGAACGGGTTTTGCCGGTTGGCCGCGAGATAAGCATCCCGCGCCTCAGGCCACGCTTTGCGTTTGTAGTGGATGCGGCCCAGCTGCACGTTGGTTTGCGGATAATCCGGGAATGCCGCTTCAATGGCCTTGAGCGTTTGCAGCGCGCGGTTGTCATCACCGGCTTCCAGGTACGCGCTGGCCAACCGGTTGTGCAGCATGGGCGTCGCCAGGCCCGCACGGGAGACCGCACGTTCGTATTCCATTGCGGCCGCGCGGGGACGGCCTTCGCGGCGCAGCAGGTTTCCAAGCCGCGCAAACCGGCGAACCTCGGCGCTCAGGCCCTGGTCCACTTTTTCATCCCGGTCCTCGTCATCCGGCGTGCCTTTGCCCTTCTTGAACTGCAGCTTGGGGCCCTCACCCACTGCGGTGGTGGAACGGAAGTTCCGCCCCTTGAGATACGCCAGCCAGTCCTTCTTGAAGTGCTCAAAGGACGTCCCCAACACCGCGGCAATGGCCTGTTCGTCACTCTCCCCGTCACGCAGGCGCTCCAGGATGGCGTTGGTCACGGCATATCCCTGCTGCGCACCCGGCGGACACGTAGCCTTGCGGGCACACGCGGGGCCGCCCTTGTGCAGGTATTCAATGACGGTGAACACCTCGGCAAATGCCAGCGCCGTGTCATGCTGGCTGGGAAGTTTGGCCATGCTGGGATGCATCTGTTCAAACGTGATGAGCTTGTCCGCCTTCACCGCCTTGGCCAGCAGTCCTTCCTGCCAGGCGCCCAGTGCACCGCCGGGAGGACCAAGCCAGCGGCTCTCGGAATATTTGGCCAGACCTTCATGCAACCAGATGCCCACGGTGTTGTGGCTCTTCTGGCTGATGATGAGGTGCGTGTACTCATGCGCCAGCGTGTCCAACCAGCTGTAGCCGTGCAGCAACGCGCGCGGGCTGGTGATCATCAACCGGTTGAACTTGCAAATGGCAATGGTACCGCTGGTTTCGATCTCCTGTTCGGTGAGCGTGCTCACCTGCGCCAGGCCACGCGCGTTGGGATAGACCTCCACCACAATGCGCTCGCGGGGCTTCCAGTTGAAGTCCCCACCAATGCGCTCATACGCCGCTTCCAGGGCCTCCAGCGCATAGACCGCCAGAATCTGCTCACGCCCCAGCGGCGCGCGGAAGCTGAAGTGCGCACTGTCGGTGGCCACAAACCCGCGCGTGGCATCACGCGTGGCGCGCACCAGACCCAGGAGGTCTCCATCCATGGCCGCCGCGGCCGAAAGTTCATCTCCACCCTTGAAGGCGCCGCCGGCCTTCTCCAGCAACGTCACCGCGCCGGCATAATCACTTTGATAGAACTTGACCTTGCCCGCCGCGGCCTGCACCGCCGGGACGTCGGGGAACTTCAGGTAGAGCTCCTCGGTCATCACCGCGGCATCTGCAATGCGCCACTGGGACAACAACACGTCCACCGCCTGCAGCTGCATCCCCACGTCAGCCGCGCGCGCGTTGGAGACCGCGCACCACGCCACCGCAACAACCACAAGCGCGCGCCTCATTTGACCAGCTCCTCGTAGTACTGGCGCACTTCACCTTGGAACGTGTTGGGCGGCGCTTCTTTCATGGCGTCCAGGATGTCCTTGCGGAACTGCTGCGGCACCTTGAACTGGTCTGCGTTGGGAATCTCCACCTTCTCCTGGCTGCCCGCGCGTCCCTGCCCTTCACGGCCCTGCCCGTCGCCACTGTCCGCAAAGGGCAGCGGAATCCCGCCCCCTCCACCCGCACCACCCTGCTGGGCCATGTCCTGCATGGCCTTCTTGAGCTGCTGCATCTTGCCCAGCGCGTCCCGTTGACGGCCCGTGCCACCGGGGAGGTCCTGCGCACCAAGGTCCGCTTGCGCGCCCTGCATGTCCCGGCGCGCGCCTTCCAGCATGTCCTTGTGCTCGGGGGAGAACAGCGGAACTTCTTTTCCAATGGCGTCCATGTCCTGCATCAACTGCCGCGCACGTTCTCCGAGTTTGCCCTGACGACGCGCGTTGTCCCGCATGGAGTCCCGGTCTGCGTCAGACAACTGGTCCGACGGGTCCGGCATCAACCGCTCCAACTGCTCCTGTAGCGCGCGCGCTTTGGGCACCAGGTTGTCCACTTTTTCCCGCGCCTTCTTGCTGTCCTTCCCTGGCGAGGCAAACCGTCCCTCGGTGCGGTCCTGAAGGCTGCTGCGCAACCACTCCAACGCGCCCAGCGCACTGCGCGCGCTGCGTTGGGCCTCTTCAAAGTCCCGCGCCTTGAGCGCGCGGGACGTGTCCGAAGCGCGCGCTTCAGCTTCTTCACGCTGCTCACCTTCAATGTCCATCAACCCCGGCCCCACCGCCTTGATTTGCTCCTGCAGCTCCTCGGCGGCCTTTTGCAGCTTCTGGGCAAACGCCTCGGCGTCCTCACCAAGTTCCTTGCGCGCCTTTTCCCGCGCGCGGTCCAGGCGGGCCTTGTTCTCCTTCATCAGCTGGTCCTGGGCCGCGGTGACCTCCTCCATCTCGCTGGCAAACTCCTTCAGCTTCTCGCGAAGCTCCGCGTATTCATCCCCGCCATATTCATCCTGGGACTTGTTCATCTGGTCCAACATCTCTTGCGTCTGCTGGGCCATGCGTTCCAGGGCTTTTGCGGCGCCCTCCACGTCACCCTCGGCCAACATCTTGTCAATGTCGTTCATGGGGTCGGTGAGGTCGTGTTTCTGCAGCGCCTCCAGGTTCACGTACTCCTGCGGAATGTCCTTTTGCAGCGCGGCCAGTTTCTCCGCCACCTGGCGCATCTGCTCGCGCAACGCCGCCATCTCCTCAAGAATCTTCTTGCGCGTGGCTTCATCACCCGCCTTCTTGAACTCCTCCAGCAGGTCCCTCAGCCGCGCCTGCGTGGCCGCCAGCTCCTTGGCCGCGTCCTGCGCCTGGGACAGCCGCTGCTTTCCAATGAGGTCCTCCATGTAGAGGATGTGCAGCTCCAACCGCGTTGCCACCTGGTGACCCAGCCGTTTGCTGCGCGTGGCGTAGTGCTCGGGGAAACGGGAGGTGGTGCGCACCTGGTTGGCCATCTCCGTCGCCAGCCCGCTGAGTTCGTCGTAATATTTTGCCAGGTCGGTGCGTATGTTGCGCAGCGCGCGCGCCACCTCCACCGGTGCAAGCTCATCCTTGGCAAACGCATCCGCCAGGGTGGCCAATGCCTCGGCAATGGTCTGTCCACGGCGGGTTTGCGCCAGCCAGCGTTCCGCCTCGGCCTCCGGTGGCGTGGTGTTGCCGTCGGACGGGACGCTCAGCGGCGTCTCCAGTTCATCCGCCAGTTGCACCACCATGCGGCGCAGCAGCTCCTCCTGTTTGCCAATGAGTTCTTCATGGTGCTCGGCGGCGCTGAACACCTTGAGCAGCCGGTTGGCGCTCACCCCCGCCTTGGGACCGCTCACCGTGTCATTGTCCCGCGCCTCAATGCTCACCACCAGCCGGTCCCCGGGCCGCACATCCAACGACGCCACGTCCAACGTCACCCGCCCGGTGCTCTCCTTGGGCTCGTCCTTGGGGGAACCCAGTGGCTTGCGCAGCGGCTCGCCGCCCTTGCGCAGGTTGCGCACCAGCAGCGTGGTCTCACCCAATCCAAAATCATCCCGGGACCGCCACGCCAGCGCCAGTTTCTCATTGGACTGCACCGTGGAATCCGCGCCGGGTTCCACCAGCTCCACGCCGGGCGGCTGGTCCGGTTCCAACGTGAGCGTGTGGCCTTCCTCTTCCACCACCTCATCCCCGTCCACGTCCTTGAGCGCCAGCCGGTAACGCCCGCCCTGCGTCACCACAAACGTCCCCTCCAGGCCACGCGGCGGCGTCACACCAAGCACCGCATCTCCCGACGAGAAAACCAGCCGCGCCGCTTTCACCGCCCGGTCGGCCCGCGCGCGCAGGACCACTTCGGTGCCTTTGGGCGCGGTGAAATCCCCGCTCACACCTTCCAGCGTGGCCGGCGGCCTGCGCGTGTACGCGGGGTAGCGCAGCGTCAACGTCACGTCAGACCACAACGGCGGAAGCGCCGCGCCCCGCCCCACCGCGCCAGCCTTGGGCCACGTCCACGCGCGCGCCAGCCCCGTCATCAACCGGTCCCGGGCCACCGCCGCCGGCACCGCCGCCAGCACCACGCCCGCCGCCGCCAACGCCAGCACCGGACGCAACCTGCGCACCAACGCCCGCCAATGACGCTGCCGCAACCCATCTGACCGCAAACGGCTGCTCACGTCCCGCACCAGCGCATGCGTCAACGCCACGCTCATCCCAGCGTGCCCGCCGTCCTGGGACAGCCCCACCGCCGCGCGCACACCATCCCCAAGCTCCGGCAGCAGCTGCTCCACCTGGGACGCCAACCTCAGCGGAGCGCGCGCCCGGAACCACACGCTGGTGGCCACCACGCCCAGGGCGCCCAGCCCCCCCAGCACCATGATGGCCGGAACCAGAAGCCCCGTGCTGGGTGCCCACACCGCCAGCACGCAACCCAGCCCCACGGCGGGGAACAACACCGCCGCACCACGCAGCAACCCCGCCATCACGGCGTGACGGCGGTAGGGCGCAAGGGAGTTGGAGAGTTCAGGGGGCAGCATGTTGGATGATGGTACAACGTACGCAAAGGCCGGGCGGTCTGCAAAGCGGGCCCCGGGGTGGGCGGGCACCCGGCCGTGCGGTGGATCAGCCCTGTTCCACGCGGCTCAGTCGCACAGTCCGCCGGTCTGGCAGACACAATCCGCTCGTGGGCCAGCACCCGTTCCCGCACCGCTGGTGCAGGAAGCCACCACGCACGTCTCGGCACAAAGCTCCCGGCAGTCCAGGCCCCCGTCGGAGTCCAACGGCAATGCGCCGCCGTCCCGGTCACTCCGGAACGGAACGATGACGTGGCTTTCTGTCACGCTCTCGCCGGCACACTCCCAGGGAAGGGGAGACCGACAAGAACTGGCGGCCGCGCACAGAATCAGGACCATCGCTGTCCAAGGCCCTGACGCGCGCATGGCGCACAAAAGGCCCATCAACGCAGAACGCGTCGACACCAGGGCCTTCAACGACATGGGCGGGTTCCTTGGCAATGGACCAGCGACTGGCCCGCATCAGTGAGAGCGTCACATGTCCCGCTGACCGAGCGAAACTCCCCGCAGGCCGTGCACGCCTCTCCCAGTCCACCATTGCGGTACTTGAGGCCTCCGTCCGCTGAGGGCTCGTAGGTCCTGGAGACATCGATCCACTCGTCCACAGGTACGTCTGCACATGGCGGCTCAGTCGCCTCCGGCTGTTGTGCCGTGCACGCGATGAGCCACAATCCACAAGCCGAGCTTCGAAGACGGGCCGCCCATCCGCTGGGCACCAGGGTTCTCACTGACATGGCCTGGTTCCTTGGCAATGGACCAGCGACTGGCCCGCTTCAATGAGAGCATCCCATGTCTCATCTATCGAGGGAAACTCCCCGCAGGCTTCGCACGCCTCCCCTAAAAATCGTGTGAGGTAGGATGACGTGTGTTTGACGTTCTCTATCCAGGACAGGACCATCGCGCGGTGCGGATTCTCATCCCCCTGTTGGCCCTGCTGCTGTGCGGCTGCCCCAAGCTCTGGGGGCCGTGTCCAGGGGGCGTGCTGAACACCTTCTCTCTGCGTGACGGGGAGATGACCATAACTGACGACAGCGGGTCTGACGTCAACTGGGGTGACGTGGAGAACCTCAACCTGGAGAAATGCACCGAGGTGCAAGGCAGTATCTTCCTTCAGGGGGAAGTGCGCGGGCTGCAGAAGTTCTCCAGCGTCAAGAACATCACCGGCACCATCTGGTTCTTTGATGTGCGTGTTGACCCGCCGGGGCTGGTGGAGATCTTCCCGGCGCTGGAGTTGCTGGGGGGGATTGACGCAACGGAAGCACATTCACGGATGGAGGTGTTCTCCGGGTTCCGCGCGCTCAAGCGGGCTGGTGCCCTGAAGCTGATGGCGCTCGGAACAACCAGGGTGGAGGGCTTTGATGTGTTGGAGGAGGCTGGTGACACTACCATCCGGGCTGCGGTCGCACCCACCTTCAACCTCCTGCGCACGGTTGGCGACATGGAAATTCATGGTGCGGCCACTGGATTGGGCACCTTTGGGGCACTCCAGACCGCGGCGCGAATCAACATTTCCGGAATTGGTGCGCGAGCGGTTCTGTTCCCGCAGTTGGTGAGCGCCTTGGAGGCGGAGGTCACTTCGTGCCCGGCGCTGTTGGAGTTGCGCGCGCCAGCGCTGTCTTCGATCCGGTATCTCTTTGTCGGGTCCAACTTCCAGCTCATCGACATATCGCTTGAAGGTCTGCGAGAGGTATCTGGGTCAGTCACCCTCGGAAATAGCGCGGTGAGCACTCTGGCGGGTTTCACCCGACTTCGTCGCGTTGGCGGCAACCTGAGAATCACAGAAAACCGTTTCCTTGATCAGCAGGAAATCGACCGCTTCCTGGCCCAACTTGAAGTCGGAGGTGAGATCTATGTGTGCTCGAACGGAAGTGAGGGCGTCTGTCCCTGAACGTCCCTCGTTCACCGGCGCGGCGGCGCCTGTCCTTGGCTTGGTCGCGGCATTTCTGTCGCCCGCCAGTGTTTTTCCAGCAACGCCGCTCGGCGCCCAACACACACCAGGGGTCTTTGCCCTGGATCCTGCGACAATTGGTCCACGTCAAATCCAGACAACCAGAGGTGTCGAGCCTCTTGATACCGGCGGTCGCGCGACGCCACGAAGCGTGTGGATGCCTGAACTTAATGGTCCCCTTCAGATCGATGTGGCGGAGAACACCGCGGTTTCCAATGGAAGCAGGCTGGCTTTTGCCATCGAGTCCCCTCGGCGACTCCTGAGCCGACCCCTGCCTTCCGCGGACACCGTTCTCACGCGAACTATGCGCGTGCAGCGGTCATCCGATCCGCCGGTCAAGCCGGTGATTGTCCAGCGGAACGGCGCGGGCGGCCTACAGGTCTCCATTGTCGTCTATGACGGCATCGAGAACCTCCTGCTCCCGCCCATACCGGTGTCCATTACCGACCCAGTTGACATTGCTGCTGTGGATGACGCGCTCCCGCCATTCCCCCAACGCGGTGACACGGACGCCGCGCCCTGCCTGGCAACGTGTCCGCCCTTCGACACCACCTGCGAGGAACTTTGTTTTGCGGATGTGTGGCAGGACCGCTTTGAGGCCAGGTGGGGTTGCACGGTTGGGCCTGGGACTGCGCCCATGGTGCCGCTGGTGGTGGTGGGCAAGGGTGCGGTGGAGTGGCTCACGGATGATCCATGCACGGTAGCCATTGATTATGCATCGGATGGTTTTGTGGAGTTCCAATCCTTTGCCTCCGCACAGGTTTCCGAATCAGGGACACCCATTGCGGGCCGGGCGGTGCGCACCACCCGTGAATTGTCGCCGTCCCCATCACCGCGCCCCCGGTCAGACGTGGTGCGCGAGGACTTGTTGGTGGTGGGGGAACGTGGCGCGTTTCCTGGTGGGGCGGCCACACCGCAATGTGCTGCGTGCGGGAGAGACGGTGCCCTTTTCCCGTATCACCCGCGCGGTGGACGTTGCGGTGGGCAACCTCAACGGTGACCGTGCGGTGGATGTGGCCGTGATCGGTGATTCCTCGGTTGGTGGCGTGCGCACCGGCGTGGAGACGCTTTCCGCGGTTCCGTCGGGCAGCCTCCTGCCGCAACTCACCGCGGTGCCACTGGTGATGGACCAGGCGGTGCCGGGTCTTGAAGGCTGTGAGGTCACACCAGCACAACGGGTGGCCATTGCGGAATATGACCAGTGCTCAGGGCCCGGCTGTTCCGAAGACGTGTGGTTTGTGGGACGGCCGGACGGTGGAGAGGAACTGCTGGTGTGCGTGTTGCGGTCAAGTCCCACGTCCGGCTCCCGGCATATTCTCACCGCGGCGGACGGCCGGGATGTGCTGGGCAAGAGTGGAACCAGTGCCGCGGGCCCCGTGCTTTCGTTCTTTGTGGACCACCTGGATTCTGATGGTCTGCTGGACGTTGGCATTGCATTTCCAGACGCAGCGGGTGTGACGCAGTTTGTGGCGGTGCGCCGGCGTCCCCGCCCAGGGGCCACGTTCATCACGTTACTGGTGCATGGGCAGGTAGGAACGCTTTACAGCCAGGCGCTGGCCCGCGGCCCGTTTCCGCAGGTGCCTCTGGACCCGGACATCCAGGTGAACATGGACTTCACGTTGGGGGCTTTGCTGACGCGCACCAGCGAAGCGGATGCGGCGCGGCGCCCCGCCAATGATACGCAGTCCGGGGAGGCCGGCCATGAGGACCTGCCACCAGTGGACCACGTGGCGCTCTCGGGCCACTGGGAGCAGGACACGGTGGATGGCGCACGCCAGACAGCGTTTGGCCGGGTGTCCGCCGGCGTGAGCATGGCCCTGTCGCTGCCCAATCCATTGTGTGGGCCCAACCCCGTGGCACTGGTGGCGCCCTTCCCCGTACAATTCAGAACAACCGGTCTGCCGGTGCCATCGCCCATGGTCGGCGTCGCACTCGAGCCGCACCAGTGGTGGGCGCAAATGGCGTTTTACGCGTTGTTTCCGGTGATATGCCCGGTGCCTCCTCCATCTGGCCCGCCGCATTACCTGCTGGATGTGCCGGGATTGGCCGCGCGGGCCGGCGCTGCGGGCCTTGCCTACGCGCTCTGGCAGTCCGCTGCGCCCCAATCCAGCGCGGCTTCCCGGCGGGTGGCGCGTGAGTTTGCCGCGGCCGTGAGTGACCAAGCCACCAAGGCGCGGCAGCGCATGGGAGGCCCATGTGCTGGCCAAGTCTTTGTGGACATGATTGGTGCCAGCCGTGGGACCTCGGTCATCTCCCAAACGCTTGATGAGTTGAGGCGGGAACAACCCGGCAGCGCCATGCGCCTGGATGCGCCACTTTTGTCCAATGCTGCGGTGCGCATGGTGCTGGCGGACGCCATTGACCCGCGTCCCCGTAACCCCTGGTTCCCCTGGATCCATTCGGGTCACGCTGTGCGGGACGCCCGCATTGAGGCCGCAAGGGATGAGTCTTGGGTTTCGTTGACGGCAGGCCGCAGCATTGACCTGACAGGCTCTGGCGTCAGGCAAGGGATTGACTTGGCGCTGACGGTGATACCCGGCTGGTACGGGAACGGGGACAACCGGTGTGATGATGATGGCTATTCCTGTTTGTTTCCCAACCCGGTGGGCTACCTGAGGACGGATTTTGGCGCCGACACCGATTTTCTTGTGCGCAATGAAATGGCGGCAACGTTCACGCACGTGTCCATTTTCTCCCGCACGTTCATGCATGACGATGCGGACGTACCATTCCTCCCCGGCACGCGCGCAGCGGACATTGGCTACCAACGGGATACCCTTTGGGGTGAAATGCTGAGCCAGCCGGAGGGAATGCGGTTCCAAATTCCGGACCTGACGGGATGGCACGGTGCCGCGCACCAGGCCGGAACCTTGGACGCAGAGGACTGTGGCGGCCCGGGAGCGGACCCCATACCGGCCTTGCTGCCGGCGCGGCGGCGGGCGGCGCCTGATGGGTTCCGCCAACGCATCTTCTTGCAGGACGGTTGTTTCCGCGTTTCCCGCGCGGTGGTGCGGGGGTCCATTCTGGTGGACGGCAACCCCACGGCCAAAGCCGCGGCGGGGGACTTTCTGGAAGACCCCACCGGCTACCTGGCAGGTATTGCCGCAATAGCGCGGGACGAATGGCCAACGGACGGGCCATGGAAGGTGCTCTCAGCCCGCGCTCCCAGGCTTGTGGGAATCAACGAGCCCGGCCAGGACGTGCAGGTCCAGGATGCGACGGACCTGATGCGGCAGCAGTGGGAGTTGCCGCCGGTGGGTTCTGCGCAGGCCACGGGGGAGACCGTGACCCAGCAGTTGTCCAGGACGGCGGTGGACAACCCGGACCTGGGGGATGCGATCACCGCGCATCTCTCCAGCACGCTGGCTGGTCTCCAAACCGCAGGTGAGGCAATGGCTGTGTTCCCACCCGGCGAGCAGCGTTCCATTGAGCAGGAGTTGTCTGACGCCGCAGAATTGACCAGCACCCTCCACATCACGGCGGACTTTGAGCTGGAGGATGGTGGCTGCCTGGAACTTGCACTGCGTGGGCACGGGTTGAGCCATCTGAGTACCTGGTGCGCTGCAGTCTATGGTCCGGGCCGGCACCGGATGCGGTTTCAGGCAGGCAGGGACGCGTTGGCGGGGCCCATGCCACAGGCGGGTGCGCGTGAATATGTGACCCTGCGCGGCAATGGCGTTGCTGTTCATTGTGTGACGGTGTCTGACCGGGGTCCATTTGTGGAGCCTGTCACTGGGGCCGCATACGTCCTGGTTGTTGAGGATGACGGCCTCGATTGGCGTCACGCGCAGGCCGCGGCCGCGCGGCATGTTTTTGCAGGCAGCCCGGGGCGGCTGGCGGACTTTGGGACGCAACAGGAGCTGGAGACCGTGGTGCAGGGCCTGGGGCTGGACGTTGACGCGTGGGTGGGCGGGTATGGCGTCCCCTCAGAAGGCGCGTTCCGCTGGGTTACCGGGACAGCGGTGGACCCGGCGTTGATAGGAGAGGCCCCGCCGGCATCACGGCAGGATGTGCATCACCTGTTGGTTCGTGGCGCCGCACCCCATCATCTGGTGGCGTCACGGCCGCGCATCTCCGGTCGTGGTTTTCCCATGGGTTACATTGTGGAGTTTGCGCCGGGCACGGCAACCCCAGGTGGGATGGATATCCTGGTGAGCCTCCAGGCAGGACTTCTGGTGCGTTTCACGGAGGTGACGGCGGGCGAAACGTCCGCGACATCATCACCAACACCCAACCTCCCGCTGCCGGCGGGCACCCGCGCCGTGGGTGGCTTTTGGGAGATTGCCACCTCCGCGGAAACCACCGGCCCCGTGGAGGTTTGTATTCCTGTTCCACCCGGCGTGGATACGGCACGGGTGCAACTGGCGCATCAGACGGGTGGAGCCTGGGTGTTGCTGGATACCCAGGTCTCTCCGGATGGCACGCGCGCATGCGCTTGGAGTGACGGCTTGTCCCAATTTGTCCTGGTGGTTTTGAACCCGCTGGTCCCGCCCATGTTTGAAGGCGTGGTTCCGGTGGTTCAGCTGGAGCAGGCGTCCCCTGCGGGAACCGCGTTTTCACTACCGCTCCCAACCGCCCGCGCCCAGGACGGCACACTGCTCACCGTGTACGCCTCTGCGCCCGCTTTTTTCCCGCCCGGGGAGACGGTGGTGACTTTCAACGCCCTTGCACCAGGGCCGGTCACAGGGACCGCAACAACGCTGGTCAGGGTTGTGGACACAACAGCACCGGCGTTTCTCGTTGTGCCTCCGGACGTTGTGGTGGAGGCCACGTCCAGCGCCGGCGCCGCTGTCCACTTGCCGGCACCAATGGTTTTGGACGCGGCGGACCCGTCACCAGGCGTGTCATCCGATGCGCCGGCTGTGTTCCCATTGGGCGTCACGGTAGTGACCTGGACTGCGGCGGACCACGCCGGGAACAGCTCCACAGTCCACACCGTGGTGACGGTGGTGGACACAACGCCTCCGGTCCTGCTGCACCTCAGCGTTACGCCAGTCACGTTGTGGCCGCCCAACCACAAGATGGAGACCGTCACGGTCACTGCGGCGGCGGCGGATGTGGTGGACGCCGGAGTGGCATGCTTCATTGAGGCCATTGAGTCCAGTGAAACCGCCGCCGGACCCGGCCATGCCCATGACGTGGACTGGATGTTCACCGGGCCGCTGTCGGCGCTGCTCAGGGCAGAACGCCTCAATGGGCAGACGGCGCGCGTCTACACGTTGGCGGTGGCGTGCGTGGATGATGCAGGGAATCCGGCCCACGGCGCAGTCTCGGTGACGGTGCCCGGGAACCAGTCCGCTCCCTGAATCTCCTGCGAGTGCGTTTCGTTGGCTCCGTGCCCAGGGGACCTGGCCGGGATACCTACAGCCACGGCACCACGTGCAGCCGGTGCTGCGGTTCTTTCTTCAGTGGGTTCCGCCGCATCCATTGGTTCCTCCACAAGCTCAATGCACCGTAGCCGCCAGTGCCCTCCATGGCTTCGCGTTGTTTTGGTCTTCCCGCTACTCCGGGTAGGGTTGGCGGATAAGGCTGCCTGCCGCAATATGGGATCAATGCAGACACGACGTTTCTGTGCGTAGGCCGCGCTGATTCTGCTGATTCGGCCCCCACGGCACGCGCGGTTTACGCCTCGCTCACGGCGTCACCGGTCGCCGCAGCGCCACCCAGGCCGCAGGTTACGCGCAGGGGGCCAGCCCTAAGCCCTCTGGGAATCAGGGTGATCGCATCTTAACACGAACAACATCAGGTACTTGACGTAGGGCCGCACGCGGTGATCTTGGGCCCGCTCCTTTTGCGGGGAGAGCACAATGGAGCGGGTGCAGGTCCTTTCATC
>Ga0154020_10001608_pt1 | contig 27732 bp, 15 predicted proteins | sample Klosneuvirus_201_FD_109709 | JGI IMG/M metagenome (GOLD analysis project Ga0154020, IMG submission 109709) | Active sludge microbial communities from wastewater, Klosterneuburg, Austria - Klosneuvirus_20160825_MG | ecosystem: Engineered > WWTP > Aerobic digester > Activated sludge | place...
CAGAATACCGAAACGATTCACGACAGGAAAGCTAGAGCGATTTCCCTCCTATCGCATCTCAACAAGCTCACGCAACCGTTCAAGGGCAGCTTCGCGCGTCGTGAGTTGTTCGTCGAGCTGTTCGCTACGAATCGTCGTCAACAGATCTCGAAACGCAGGCCCCTGAGGAACCTGGAGGGCGAACAGATCCTGCCCATCGATCAGCGGTGGCGGGCACAAGTCATCGCCTCGCAGTTCAGCAAGATAGTTGCGACAAAATTCCGCTACCGTCGCTGGTCGGCCTGCCGCCAAATCTGTGGCAGTCGAAATCTGCAGCAGCAGGTCTCGATGCGGATGATTGAGCAGCGGTTTTCGAACGTGTAGCGGCTGAGCTGCAATCACGTTCAGCACCGGCAGTGATTGAATCAGCCAGCAAACGCATTCGGTCTCTTCGTTGGCCAGTTTCAAACGCCGACAGACGGATTCGATTTTCAATGTCGGTTTCCCGCGCTGGTCCGAAGCGTACAGGGATCTAAGAATCAGAGCGAAGGCGGGTTCAAAGCGATCTGAATGCAGCTCCGCCAATTCTCGTCGGAGGCCCGATGTCTGATCGCTCAATTCTGCGGACGACAAATCGGTTGAGAACAATTCGGGCAGCACCTCCGGCAACAGTCCGGTCTCAAGCAGCAATCGAAAGGCCGTGTCACGCGACGGACTGGCCAGCATGCGCCTCAATTCCTGAGCGATGCGTTCGGCGCTGACCTGATTGAGCTGCTGGCGAAGCTGCCGAGCAGCCTCAGCGGTGGCTGAATCCAGTTCGAAATTAAGGGTCGCGGCGAAACGCACCGCGCGCAGCATTCGCAGTTTGTCTTCGGTGAAGCGCGCGACAGGATCGCCGATCGCGCGAACAACCCCGAGTGCGAGGTCTTCACGTCCACCGACGTAGTCGATCAGCCGTCCGTCGAGTGGGTCAATAAACATCCCGTTGATCGTAAAGTCGCGGCGGTGGGCGTCCTCTTCCGGTCGACAAAAGCGGACGCTGGAAGGTCGTCGACCGTCGAGATATTCGCCTTCGCTCCGAAACGTGGCGACTTCAATCTGCCCAGAAGACTTCTGCGGCCCAAGCACCATGACAACACCAAAGCTGGCTCCCACGGCCACAGTGCGGCGTTTGCCGAAGATTCGAATCACATCATCTGGCGTGGCGGTACTGGCAACGTCGTAGTCCTGAGGCGTCTTGCCCAGCAACTGATCTCGCACGCAGCCCCCGGCCCAGAGTGCCTCGAAGCCTTCTGTGCGCAGTGTCCGCACTGTCTCTACGGCGAATTGTCTGCGAGGATCATCTGATTGAGCAAGCGGGGGAATCAAAGAATTGCATCCGTCGCCTCTCACCTGAGGGCGTCAAATTATTTGAAGGAGAAGATGTCCGCAGTCGGAAGATCAGCGATGGATTTCAGACCAAACAATTTGAGAAACTTTGCAGTTGTCACATACGAAACGTCGCTGCGTTTCTGACCGCTGCGGTGAAGTTCCACAAGCTGCAATCGCAGCAACTGGCGAAGCAAAGCCATCGAGTTTGGTCGGTCGATCGATTCAATTTGTTCCTTATCGACCGGTTGATTCCACGCCACAAACGCGAGAACCTCCAGCACTTCCGCCGACAGCTTGACGTCGCGCGGTCCAATACCAAATGTCCGCGTGCTGACATCAAGAAACGCTTCGCGAAGTTCCAGCCGATAGCCACCTTCGTGCAATCGAATTTCGTACGGGCGGTTTTCCCGCTGGTAGGACTGATTGAGCGAATCGACAAGCGACACGGCAACACGGCTGTCAACGTCCTGACCAATCAGGGAAGCCAGGCGTCGCGCCGTCAGCGCCACATCACCACCGACGAACACGGCCGCTTCAATGACTTCCCGAGGAGACACTCTGCGGAGACCATCGACCAGCACGGCGTTCCCGGACGCTTCTGTTTCGGCCACTGTCGATTTCAGATCTTCCGCCAGTTGCGCACCGATCGAAAGACCATCCGAAACCGACTCATCTTCGACACCGGAGGCTGCCGCAGGTTCGCTCATATCCACCAGGACCGTGCCCACCTGGCGTTCGGCCGCATCGAGGGCTTCCAAAGCCTGACGGTATGCCAGCTCGATATCATCAACCGCAGATTCCTCGTCAGGAAACTGCGAGGAATCGACCTCATCGTCTTCGTCAGGGAGGACATCCTCATCAGCCATGACGACCTCCCGTTATTGGGACAAGCAGTGATACCGGGAAAAGCTATTCGAAGTTTTCCTTCGAGAACGCAGACATCATCTTGCCAGCGAATCGCAACAATCCGGTGTTGCTGCTGAACTCACCAACCCACATTTCATTCTGACCCGAGACGACAAATGAAAAGTCATCTTCGCTGACCAGCGCGGCCAGAGCCCGTTCACGACGACGAGCATTTTCTCGATGCGTCTTTTCTTCTTCCGGAGTGAGCTTGCCCGGCTTTTCCTTTTTGGCGATCGCATCCAGACGCTTTGCCCACGGCAGCAGATTGCCTTCAATTTTCAATGCGACTGCCGACGGCGCAGGTGCTCCGATAGAGGAGATTATCGATTTGAGCGTTGCCAGTCCGTTCTTGCCGGAAGCCATCCAAACCTGCTGTGGGCCAATGCCGACGTATAAAGTCTTGTTGGTGCCGAAAACCTTATCGAATACCTCGATCACGCCCTCGGCGATCTTAATCCGGTGAATCTCGATCTCGCCGACTTTTTCAACGCTCATCTGGACTTCGTTGCCTTTGCCTGCTTCCGCCAGGAACGGTAGAACGTCGTTCAACGCGGTCGCCGTGGGAGACAGATATGCCGCGACTGTGGTGAAATTGTCTTCCCCATCCGGGATGGATTCCACAAAGCCGTTCAGATGTCCCGTGTTGATGCTGGATTGCAGCACGCCGATAATGCCGGTGGTCAGTTTTCCAAATGCTTCTTTTTCAGCGGCGGTGCGATCTTTGTTGCCAGCGAGCCGCGCGTCGATATCAATCTTTGACAAAGTCAGCAATTCCATCAGATGCGTCTTGCGTAACTCATCCAGCGGATGGTTGACGCGCACGGACAAAGCGGATCCCTTTAGACGCTGCAGACCTGCATATGCGTCCGCATGTTCTTTATACTGAGCGATCGTCGTCGCCATTGCGGTCCCGGCGATCCCTGTGGCCGTCGTTCTGATTTTCAGTTTTGGAGTGCCGTTGACCGCTCGATCCAGCGACATCGTGACCAGCAACTGATCCGCCTGTGACATGATGATTTCTGCTTCGTCGTACAGCTGTCGGGCCGACGCATGGCGAAGGTTAAATGTCGATGGCGATTCGTCCGGACGCTGTTTTATTTTTCCGAGATACTCAGCGCGAATTGGCTTGAATGCACTGACTCGGTGCGCGACGGCCTCAGGGGAGATCTCCGTATTCTTTAATTCTGCAATCATGTTGTCATTGAGTTTTGTGGGCGTCAGAGCCGCCTTGATCACCATCTCTTTGATCTGTGGAAGCAACGTCTTGTCCGTTGTGATCAGGAAGTACGCATACCGCGACCCAGCATCGACTCGCATCCAGCCGAATTCATCCGCATCACTTTCAATCGTGTACAGAGTTCGATCGGCGGGATTCCGCATGATCCGGTAGCCCAGTGAATCCAGGTTTTCCCGCAGCGATTTTGAGGGATCATCTCCGGTTTCATCCAGCGGAGCACAAAGCAGGTAACCCGCCGGATTGAGTCCAGTCATCACCTGCAACTGAAATTCCCGTGTTTGATCAACGCCGATGATGAACGTGTCGATGTAACCTTCAATGTTCTCCCACTGTTTCTGTTCAACTGGCGTGGTCAAATCCAGCACTGACTTCATGTCGGACTTCATCAGGCTGAAGCCGGGATGCGCAACCGTAATGCGCGCGTCCATCGGCCCTTGTGCATGGACGAGCGGCTGCGTGGCGAATGTCAACAGCAGGAGCGAAACAACGTAAACGACAATCTTCATTTCATCACCGAATGAATGGGGGGTGAAAAATCTGGACACACCGAACTCGAACCAGAACCCTTCAAAGGACTCTTTGAAGGACGCAAAACTGAAGTCGGAATCGTGCTGAACAGATACAAGCTCGTGCTGCCAGCATTGGTGTCTAAAGAAATTTGGGACAGGAAATTAACGTTCCCGAGCAACGGCCTCTTTCAGAATGCTCCGTGCCGGAAGAATGGCGATTCTATCTGAACAGGACAAGACGGGTAAAGGCAACTTGCTGAGTGTTGGCGACCTGCGAGGGCTGCGAATTCCGAAAATTGGAGACAATTCGGCCTAAACTGCCACATTCTCGGTTTCCGTAGCTACCACAGTTTCGTCAATGACCAGTGTCGCCGTTTGAACATGTTGGTGATATTTTGCTAAAAACCATTGAGATTTCGGCAGGCTCCGAACCCATTCCCTGTTTCCACTAAATTTACGAGTGTTGAATGCCACGCGATTTTCTGAAGGGTGCTCAGGATTCTTATGACGCGATCGTGATTGGCAGTGGACTTGCCGGCCTGACGTCCGCCAACATACTCGCGCGTCAGGGATATTCCGTGTTGCTGCTGGAACATCACTACCAGCTCGGCGGCATGGCCTCATGGTTTAAACGCTCGGGGGGGCACATTTTTGATATTTCGCTGCACGGTTTTCCGTACGGCATGATCAAGAGTTGCCGCAAGTACTGGTCGCCGGAAATCGCGTCGTCGATCGTGCCGCTCAAGGGCATCCGCTTTGAGAATCCGCAGTTCTCGCTCCGCACAACATTCACCCGCGAAGATTTTACGCGGATCCTTGTCGAACGCTTCGGCATTGCTCAGGAAACGGTGCAGCAATTCTTTGATACCGCGCGCGGTATGAACTTTTTTGACGAACAATCCAAAACTACACGGGAACTGTTCGAGCAGTTTTTCCCCGGTCGAGACGATGTCGTGCGACTGTTGATGGAACCCATCACGTACGCAAACGGTTCGACTCTGGAAGATCCGGCAATCACGTACGGGATTGTGTTTTCAAATTTCATGCAGAAAGGTGTTTACACCTTCGAAGGCGGCACGGATACGCTCGTCAACAAGATGAAGGAGGAATTGATTCGCAACGGCGTTGACATTCGCATCCGATGCCTTGTGGAAAAAATTGAAGTGTCACCGGATCGAAAGGTGACCGCCGTTGTCGTCAACGGACGACGAATCGGTTGCCGAGCCGTCGTCTCGAATGCGAATATCCGATCGACGATCTTTGATCTCGTCGGAGAACAGAATTTTGATGCAAAATTCGTCGATGAGGCGAGGGCCGTGCGTCTGAACAACAGTTCGTGTCAGGTCTACATGGCGTTGAAACCCGGCGAAGGATTTGACGAAAGTTGCGGCGACCTGCTGTTCCATTCTGAACACACGGGTTTTGATATTGAGGCGATGCTGAGTCGCGATGTGAGCAGTCGCACGTTCAGCTTCTATTATCCATCGACTCGCCCCGGCAGCAATCGCTGGCTAGTCGTGTCTTCCACGAATGCAAACTACCGCGACTGGGCGGACCTGCCTGAAGCTGAATACGAAGCCGCCAAAAAGGAACTGATCGAATCAACGCTCGACTGCCTGGAAACCTACGTTCCTGACGTCCGCCAGAAACTGGGTCACGTGGAGGCGGCCACTCCGAGAACTTTCGAGCGCTACACACGGCATCTAACAGGTTCGTCCTTTGGAACGAAGTTCGAAGGCTTGCAGGTCAGCCGCGATCTACCCCAGCAGGTGTCAGGACTCTTCCACGCTGGCAGCGTCGGAATCATCATGTCCGGCTGGCTGGGCGCTGTGAACTACGGCGTGATTGTCAGCAATGATGTGGACAAGATGCTGACGCCAACGGCCTAATTAATTGTCATCGACTTCAGAAAGGGAAACTGACTCAGGTTTTCGATTCCATCGGCAGACAGACCTTCCGCGTACCAGGCAGGATTATTTTGAAACAGCCGCAGGTTGGATCGCGAAGTGAAGAAGAACAGGCGGCCTTTATAGAATGCCCCCAGTTCGATGGCGCCGGTCAGAGCGCGTCGTTCACGCTGAAGCTCGACGGGATCGCACCCGTGCAGGCCGGGGATAAATTGTTCAGGGCTGGCGAAGAATATTTCGCGTTCTTCAGCTGACTGGAAGAAATAGTCCACACCGTCGAAGCAGCCGACAAATTCCTTGCTGCCCTTCAACCATTTTTTTCCACGCATCATGGCAACCGGACAGAATCCACCGAGTCCCACGACTTTGCCATCGTGCATCACCAGCAGACATTCACGCAGGTTTTGATCAAGTTCTCTTGCGGGCCGGGCGTCCGGGCTGACCGCAAGCTGACTGCCAGAGTGATTGAGTCGCGATGTGTATTCGGACAGGCTCGTGCTGCCTGTGTAACGTGCGATTTCCTGGCCATCGAATCCGATCACGACCTCAGTCGGCAACGTGGAGATGCCATATTTTGCAATCAGTTCGGGATCACGATCGGCATCGATCCGCAGGCCGATCACCGTTGTCCCCAAATGTTTCGTGACCGTTGGCTGCTCAAGAACTGCGGAATCCATCTGGCGGCACGCGCCGCACCAAACGGCTTCGAAATGCAAAACGATCGGCAGTTTCTTTTCGATCGACAGCGTTTTGGCCTCGTCGAACGAGTCCATCCATTTTCCGGCCGACGCGTCACTGACACTGCCAACAGCATCAGACACCTGGACGCTCTTCAACTCTCCGGAGCCTGGCTCCATGATCGCCATTGAAATCGACATGGACAGTACCAGCATTGCACTCACGGACATCATCCGCAGCATCCTTTCAGAACAGAGGAAGGCGCGGCACCTTACTTCGTGAAAGTCGCCGCGTATGAGTGGAATCAACTTGATTCCCTTGGAATTGTTGCGGCGACATCCTGTCGCGGCCTCCTTGTGTAGACAGGCGGAATCCAAAGTGATCTCCGCGTGTCATTTCTTTCAGGCAGAGTGATCCGCCGCCATTTAACCCGCGAGAATTACATCTTTAAAAATCCTGCGTTTTCCAGATACGCGATCACTTCCTTAGCCAGTTCTTCAATTCCTTTGCTGTCGGAATCCAAAGTGAGTTCCGGCTTTTCAGGAGCTTCATAAGGAGCACTGATCCCTGTGAAATTTTTGATCTCGCCAGCGCGTGCCTTCTTGTAGAGTCCCTTCGGATCGCGTGCTTCGCAGGTTTCGAGGCTTGCCTCAACCATAATCTCGATGAATTCACCCTGTGGCATCAGACCGCGAACCAGATCACGGTCAGCTTTGTAGGGAGAAATGAATGCCGTTGAGACGATCGTTGCTCCGTCAGCAAACAGTTTTGCAACTTCACCAATTCGGCGGATATTTTCGGTGCGGTCTTCGGGGGAGAAACCAAGATTCTTGTTCAGCCCCATGCGGATGTTGTCGCCATCCAGCACAAAAGTATGCACACCCCGCTCGTGCAGCATCTGATCCACTGCGTTCGCGATTGTACTCTTTCCACAACCACTCAGACCCGTGAACCAAAGCACCGCTCCGCGATGTCCGTTCAGTTTCTGTCGGTCTTCCCGAGTAATATTGTGAGCATGCCATGTAACGTTCGTCGCCTTCTGTTCAGCCATCCTTCGCACATCTCCAGGAGAATTCCACCACTGAATTGAAAACAGTACTGTAGCCCGTCCGCCAACTCGACAGCGTGCTTCATTGCTCGCGGCATCCCCGACGTGACATTGGATGATTGAATCTAACGGTCGGCGGAACTGCGAAGCAGGGGAATCATAGGGAAGGCAAATCTGACCGCAAATCATTTCAGTCTCGAACGACCGGCCATTCCCGAATTCTCAACACTCGCTTACCACAGCCTAAATTTGCAAAAGATGCGATAGGTTGCAGCTTTGCGTGGTTTGCGAATTTCTCGATTGCCGTTCTTGGACCAGAAACGCCTGCATTTTGGCAGTAATGCACTAAAATCCAGCCGCAACGTGTCTTTTGGACGTCCAGAAGTTTCGGATTGGCGAAGATACCGCTCCTGCTTTGACAGAGCACCAGGTTCACCGTATTTAACAGGGACGACTCATGGCGTCAGAAACTGATCAAATCTCTGCAAATGCAGGTGCGCGTCCCGAGGAACTTCCACCCGTGAAGCCACCGTCAGCTGGCTTTATCGTCCAGCTTTTTCTCATTCCAGCCCTGATCGTGATGGCGATCGTGGCCGTTTGGGCATTGTTTGGGAAGTTGGCGGATTCCGACAACGACTGGAAACAACTGGCAACCGAACTCGGCAGCAGCAACGAACACCGCCGGTGGCGGGCCGCCGAAGGATTGGCTCAGTTGCTGCGGAATGAACAACTTGCGCCTCCGAAAGACGACCAGCGGCTGGCAACGAATCCGGTAGTGATTGAATCACTCACAAAAATGCTGAGCGAATCGCTGGCTTCCACCACAATCACTGATGCCGACATCCCGCACCAGGAATTTTTGGCGAGAACCCTTGCGATCCTGGAAGACGATAAAAAGACTTTACCGGTTCTGGCGGAAGGTATGAAGGATTCTCAGAACATCGAGGTTCGCAAGAGTTCGCTCATGGCGGTCGCTTCGATTGCCGGTCGCCACTTTGATCGCGTAACAGGCTACTCGGACGCCATCGCTCGTAAAGAGCCAGTACCACCATTGTCCGAGCGTAACTTGCCTTTGACGTCACCGACCATCTCAGACGCGGCAGTCCTCGAACAGCTGCGCCGGTCCGCCCAGGATTCATCACCGGTCGTTCGACAACTTGCTGGATTTGCACTGGGGAACGTGAGCGGTCCCGAATCGCTGGCACAGTTAAAAGTGATGCTGAACGACGGAAATCGGCAGGCCCAGGCCAATGCCGCAGTCGGCTTGGCTCGAAACGGATCCAATGAATGCGTGCCCGCACTGATTCGGCTGTTGAAGGAATCGATGAAGCCGCTGGTTTATCAGCCAGAGCCGGATGCAACGCCTCAGGACGCGCAGCAGGCGGAGGCCCGCTACCAGATTGAAGAATCTCAAATCGCCAGAAATTGCCTCAAAGCCGTCGAAGAATTATGGCCGCAAATTGGTGCCGATGAACGGACTGAACTGCGGTCTGTCATCGGTCAGATGAAAGACGAATTCTTTTCCCCGAATGTCCGACAACAGGCGGGTGAACTCCTGAAGTCTATTGAGTAATATCGAGCCATCGGAGGGAACAATGGAAATTCTGCGAGACCTGCTGGGACGAAGCACTTCACAGGGACGTGTTGAAATACCAAACCTTCCAAATTGGTACTGCCGTTCTTCGTGGAACCGGAAATTGTCCACCATGTTCTCGGATGGAAGAGAATTTGGGCTCTGGAGGCTACGCGGCGATGCTCAATCATGGAGGAATCACGGCAATTGTTGAGTCGGAAAGTATTGTCGCCATTGGAGATAGCGTCGTCGCCAAGGGCCTTCACGCTGAGGAAGTGAGGGCCTGATTCACGCCCATTTGCCGCACCGACAGAATTTCGTTGGATTCCTGGCTGAGAAGCGTCAGACAGAACATTCCATGAAAGAACATTGATTTCGCAATTAAAAGACCGAGAATCTTGTTCGAGGCACCCGTCGATTCGCGGGGCATTTTGAGCACTGAGCAGGTGGAACAATGTGGGGTAGACAACTCTTCAAGCGAAATAAGCGCCGCCGTCATGAGACACAATTCCTCCGTGTGGCGGCCACCGAAGTCCTTGAGCAACGTTCTCTATTGAGCGCGTTGACAGTGCAGCTTTCGGCAGACCGTGACAACACGCTGTATGACGTGATCGCGGGGGACGTCTCGAATGGGCACGGCCAATACATTGTCACGGGCGGTGCGACTGGCGCGGCTTCCGCTCGACGCGGTCTGTTGTCCTTTGATATCGCTTCAGCTGGAATTCCGAGCGGGTCCACGATCCTTGACGTTGTCCTCAGCATGAATCTGGCTGAGTCCATTGGCGGAACAGCAAGTGTCAGTGTCAACAAATTGTTAAAAGCGTGGGGCGAAGCTGGTTCTGACGCGCCGGGTAACGAATTCGATGGCGCGGCGGCTCAGCAGTTTGATGCCACGTGGTTGTTCTCCAGGTTTGACGGGACCGCGTGGACGAATGCTGGCGGTGATTTTTCCGGATCGTCGGGATCAGTCGCAGTTAGTTCACTCGGAATTTATGAATGGATCGGCGGCGGACTGATTGGTGACGTGCAGCAATGGCTGGACAGTCCCGTTCAGAATTTTGGATGGCTGATCAAGGGCAGCGAAGTGTCTGGCAACGTCAAGGCCTTCGACAGTCGGGATTCCGCCAACGCCGTGCTGCGACCGAAACTTGAGATCACTTATGAAGAGCCAGTGCAGCCGTCAATTGTCGAAGGTCGCAAGTTTCATGATCTGAACGCGGACGGGATTAGAATTTCGCCGACGGTGGCAAATTTACGATTGCAGTTCCAAGGCGGAAACGACTTTTACAACCTCTATGGCGGTCAGGAATACTGGTATCGCTCTCAGGCGAATTCGTCCTGGTACATCCTCGCCCCTTCCGGCCAATTAACAAAATGGAACGGTCAGGCCAAACAGCTGACCGGGCAAGTGGTGGAATCCCTCGATCCCCATGTTTGGTATACACCCTCCGTGCTGACTTCCACCAGCAATACCGTCGCGGTAGCCGAACCCTGGATGAATGGTTTTTCCTTTGAACTGGTCAATGGGAGTGGTGCGGTCGTTGCGACAACTATCTCGCGCGATGTGGATCGCAACAACGATGGTATTATTCAGCCAGAGTCTGAAGCCGGTTGGTATCGCTTCGAGGGTGTCGGACCTGGTGCATTTACGGTTCGGGAAATCTCAACCAACGGCTGGACTCAGAGCGCGTCAAGGACATCACCGACCGCTCCCAGAGCGTACTCGCTCGACACAACTCTTGGGCTCAAATACACAGGCAGCTATCATGAAAATTATGGCGGTCGCGGCGAACTCTGGCTGGGGTCAACCGGTGCGAGCTGGTATTACGTGACGCCGATTGGTGACCTCTACAAATGGAACGGCCAGGCCGTTTCTGCTGGTGCGCAGGTGCAGGGGACGTTGGTCGATTCACTGGGAATGCAGTACTACACCGATCCATCCCTGATCTGGGCCGCCGCAAATCCGACACTGACTGTCACTAGTGGAACGGTTGTGCGTGCAGGAGACGTTGGCAACTTTCAGCCTGGTGTCATCAGCGGTCGTAAATGGAATGATGTGAACGCTGACGGAGTCAGGAATTCGGGCGGTGTCTACACGCTTGGTACAGAAATTCTGCTGACTGCGACCAAGACAACGTTGTACAACGGAGTGCGCGCGTCCGTCTATCAGACAGCGGTTCACTTCCCCGTCAACGGTGGAACCGGTCAGGGTGGGTTTGCCTGGGATCCTGTCACCCGCGCCGCGCAGTTTGCGACGAACGGAGGTGTCCCCGGCACTTCAAATCCAGGCACGCAGACCGTGACCCTCCCTGGAATCGTCGAATCGACGCCTGAAGCCGTCGCCGCGTTCTTGTTTGCGGACGAAACATGGCTGAACGGATGGTCGTTTGAATTGCTGAACGATCGTGGGTACGTCGTCGCGACCACTGTTTCAGCAGACCGCGATCTGAATAAGAGTCTCAGCATCGAACCTGAACAGGAACGCGGCTGGTACTTGTTTCAGGGAGTCGTGCCGGGCAACTACACCCTTCGAGAAGTTCAACAGGATGGCTGGGTTCAGGTGTCACCGGCACGGGTCGAACAGCAAAAACCACTCGCGGATCTACAAAGTCAGTACGGGTTCAAATCCGCAAAGAAGGACTCTTACAATTTTGGCGGCCTGAATGAACGGTGGTTCCAGAGTCGAACCAACGCCTGGTATTACATCACGCCTACTGGAAAAATCTTTGCCTGGGACAATCACAGTGGCGGAACCAATGGACCCGCGCGCGGCACGCAGATCGCCCAGGTCTCAGGCAGCACCTACGTCAATTTGAATCTGCTGTTCGCCCCAACCACGACGAACGTGACGGTTGTCGATGGATCAGTCATTAACGATCGCTATTTCGGCAATCACCGTTTACTGGATGGAGTGTTTTCCTCGCTCGCCGGTCAGATCCATTAGGTCGGGGACTCAACAGCTCAAAAAAGCCCGGCACACGATTAAGCACCCATGCACAAGTTAGATGGCATAATCGCAGGATTCACAATCAGGGGAGTGACGTCCCCGGTCGCCGCAAACCCGGAGAGCGGAGCTGCGTAAGCCCTCCGAGTCAAATGCGGACAACTCGGTGGGCTGACACCCACCGCTCGGCAAGTTATGCCCCAGAACTTACGTATGGGTGCTTAGTTTTGTCGGGCCATTGATTGTTGAACCAGGTTTACTTCTTCGGCGTGCAGACCACATTAACTGTCTCAATAACAGCTTTTTGTTGCGGCTTGTCGTTTGCGTCCGTCGGCAGTGTGCCGATCTTCTTCACGACTTCCAGGCTGACATCATCGGCAGCGCGACCGAACGCCGTGTACTGACGGTCGAGATGCGGGGTTGTCCCCAGGCAGATAAAGAACTGCCCGCCGGCAGAATTCGGATCGCTTGTGCGGGCCATTGACAGCACACCGATCACATGCGGAGTCTCGTTGAATTCCGCCTTGATCGTGTAGCCAGGTCCGCCAGTGCCGGTGCCCAGTGGACAACCACCCTGGATCATAAAGCCCTTGATGACGCGGTGAAACGAAACACCGTTATAGTATCCGATACGGGCAAGTCCGATCATGTTGGCGCAGTGCCCTGGAGCCACGTCCGAAAGCAGGTTCAGCAGGATGCGACCGTGGTTGGTGTTGAGCTCGATCTGATAATCGTTCTTGTCGAAATCCAGATCTTTGGTCGCGGTCGCTGCTTCGGGTTGGCGGTTTTTGCTCATTGCGTCTACCAGATCCTCTCATCGCTTTATGTTCGGAAACTGTCTGAAAATGTCGCAGATGTTGGCAGTGTCGAAATTTATGCCACGAACGCAAGCCACATTCCTCCTGATTATCGAGTTGCATAATCGGTTCGTCGGTTGGAATCGAATTGAACGACTGGGCGTATTGGCTACTTTTGCGGCCAGGGAGTGTTTACGATGCAACACCTCGAAACAATTTCCCGCCAGATTCCGGAGCCCCGTGGAATGCGATTGCATTGCCTCTTTCCAGTTCTCAGTTCTCTGCTGTCAGTGCTGATATTTTATTCAGCAAGTGACCTGGCTCAGCAAGGCGACGAGGATTCGTTTGCTCTGGGTGTGCGGAACACGGAACCAGTCAGTGCTGCTGAAGAACTCGCGACTTTCAGAGTGCCGGATGGTTTTCGCGTTGAGCTGGTTGCTGCGGAACCGGATATCGCCAAGCCGATGAATTTGGCGTTTGATGCCAGGGGGAGATTGTGGGTGAGCAGTTCGCTCGAGTATCCATTCGCTGCCGCACCGGACGTGACTCCGCGCGATACGATTCGTGTCCTGGAGGACAAAGACGGCGACGGAAAAGCGGACTCGGCCACCGTGTTTGCCGATGGACTTAACATCCCAATTGGACTGATTCCGTACGGCGACGGCGTCATCTGTTTCAGTATTCCGAATATCTGGTTCCTGCACGATAAGGACGGCGACGGGAAATGTGACGAACGCCAGGTTCTTTACGGTCCCTTCGATACGTCTCGTGACACGCACGGCATGTGCAATGCCTTTCGCCGGGGAGACGACGGCTGGATTTATGCCTGCCACGGCTTCAACAATCGTTCCGATGTTGCTGGAACCGACGGGCATCGAGTGCAAATGTCATCCGGCAGTACGTTTCGCTTTCGTCCTAATGGTTCGCGGATCGAACTGTATACGCAGGGCCAGGTGAATCCGTTCGGAATGTCGATCGATCGCTTCGGAGATATCTACACCGCCGACTGCCACACGAAACCCGTGACACTTCTGCTGCCCGGCGGATGCTATGACAGTTTCGGTCGCCCCCATGATGGCCTGGGCTATGTTCCCAACGTAATGGAACACCTTCACGGATCGACTGCCATCGCCGCGCTTGCGCTGGGATCGGACACAAATTTTCCGGCCGAGTATGCAGACACGACCTTTGACGGGAACGTCATGACGTCGCGAATCAATCGCAACGTGCTGCTGCGAACAGGTTCCAGCGTCCGCGCCGTGGAACAGCCGGACTTCATGAGCAGCAGCGACCCCTGGTTTCGCCCCGTGGATATCGTCGCCGGCCCCGATGGAGCCCTTTACGTGGCCGATTTCTACAATCGTATCATCGGCCACTATGAAGTACCGCTGATGCATCCCGGTCGCGACCGGTTTCGCGGCCGCATCTGGCGAGTTACGTACGGTTCGTCGCCTCGAACGTTCACCGGATACGGCCCCAATCTGATGTCGCTCACGGTATCGCAGCTGATCGATGTGATCCGCACCGCGCCGACCGCACAGAAGCACCTCGCTCGCGATGTCATCGCTGGTCGAAAAAGTGCGGACGTTGACACTGAGCTGAAACCGTACGCCGCCGACCCCAGCGCCGTCGTTCGGCAGTATGTCCTGCGTCTCCGGGCCCAGAGAAACACGCTGACGGCGGATGACATTGCTGCCGCTGCCAGCGATCCCGACGAACTTGTGCGCGTCCATGCCTTCCGCGCTCTGCGGGAACTTTCAGTGGACACGATCAGTCAGAAAGATTCCTCTCGTATCCTGCGACGTGGATTTGGCGACTTGTCCGCGATGGTCCGACGCGCCGCAGTGGCTGCGGCATCGCGGCATCTTTCTCCCGATCTGATTGCGCCGTTATTGCGTATGCTGCATACCACCGATCTGGCGGACGTGCATCTGCGGCATTCAATCCGCATCGCGCTGCGAGATCATCTACAGAACGAAGTCTGGTTTCGCGAACTCGCAGCAAATTCACCGTTGATCATGGACCGGATTGCTCTCGCAGATCTGAGTCTCGCCCTGAAGACACCCGCCGCAGCTGAGTACATTGCCGCCAACGTGGAATTCCTCGGCACTGCGCAGCCTGAAAAACTGGCTGAGTATCTGCAATTTGCCGCAGCGTATGTGACACCAGATGCCGCAGCAGGTGTCGTCTCGACAGTTCGAAAACGATTTGCGGCGGATCAGTCGCTCCAACTGCAGCTGCTGACATCAATGCGTCAGGGGTTCGCGCAACGTGATCAGGCCCCGCCGGACTCCGTGCGTGAATGGGCACTGGAAGCGACTTTGAATCTGCTGTCTATGAAATCGCCTCAGGACCTTCAGGCACTCGATGGCAAAGCCCCGTTTGGCTGGTCATATGTGCCGCATCCGGACTCACTGAATCCCGACAACTGCTGGGGAATTACAGAGTCACGCAAGTCGTCTGATGGCGTTGTCGGCGCACCACTCTTCAGCAGTTTCGAACAGGGCGAACAGCGAACGGGACTGTATCGGTCCGATAACTTTGGACCGTCGGCTGTGCTGAGCTTTTATGTGGCGGGACATGACGGCTTTCCAGATAAACCGTTGAAGAAAGTAAATTTCGTCCGCCTGCGGGATGCAGCCACTGGCGAGATCTTAAGGGAAGCGGCACCGCCTCGAAACGACGTCGCACAGAAGACGGAGTGGTCCACGCAGGAATTTCAAGGACGAAAAGTCTTCGTGGAACTCGTCGATGGGGACGCAGGCACAGCTTACGCATGGCTGGCCGCCGGGCGGTTCTCCGACGATCGCCTGAATCCGTCAGGCGATCAGTTGCGCCGACTTCAGGCCGCCTCGCTGATCGGAGATTTTGCGTTGGGAGAAATGCGGCCCGCGCTGGTGCAGCTGATCGGCAATGCCGAGTCACCTCGCGCGACACGCGCCGCATTCGCGAGCGCGCTACTGAAACTGAAAGCAGACTCTCGACTGGCTGCGATCGCAATCATCCCTTTCATTGCCGGAGCAACCGACGTTCTCATCAATGACGCAATGGCCGCGATCGCCAACGATCTGCCAGACACGACCGAGAAAATTCTTGAGACCGCGTTTCAGGTCGCGACGTCGGCAGAACAATTGACACTTGCCGAACAATTGACGACCGACGCGACGGGAGTTGATGTGTTGCTCCGTTTGATGGAATCTGGAAAGGCATCGGCTCGCCTGCTGCTCAAACCGACCGTACTGCAGAGAATGCAGGCCATTGCCACGGATGCCATCACGCAACGGGCAACGCACCTGACAGCAAATCTGCCCAGCGAAGACGCTGTGATCGAACAGCTGATCGCCGCACGACGAAATTCCCTGAACGCCGCCTCCGGTGATCCGGCTGTTGGCAAGGAACTGTTCAAAAAGAGCTGTCTGATTTGTCACCAGCTGGCCGGAGAAGGAAAACAAGTTGGCCCGAATCTGGACGGCATCGGCAACCGGGGCACGGACCGACTTCTGGAGGACGTTCTGGCCCCCAATCGCAATGTCGATGTCGCCTTCAGGACGACAACCGTAGTGACAGACGAAGGCAAGGCCTACAGTGGATTGCTCAAAGAACTGGAAGGAAATCGCGTCAGTATCATCGACAGTCAGGCAAAAGAAACAATCCTGCAAACGGACACGATCGAGGAACGAAATGGTGCGACGACCTCGCCGATGCCGTCAAATGTCGGTGAGACGTTCACCGAGACGCAGCTGCGGGACCTGATGACGTTTTTAATTCAACAGCGTAAGAAGTAAGCACGTGTAGTGAATCGGTGTCGTTACTGAATCAGCCGCAGAGCACTAGCTCTCGGTTTTCACAGAACCGGACGCTATACTTCACGCGGTCCAGACTGAGGTACTTTCAAAGTCAACGTTTTCCATGTCCCTTCTCCCCTTGGCAAGGGGGAGAAGGTGGCCGACAGGCCGGATGAGGGGGTGACCTGGAGTGAATAGGATGAACCAGAAAACAGTGGATTCTTCCCCCTCACCCTAGCCCTCTCCCCCCGTGGAAATCGTGTCAAGTTGGAAAATTAATTGCGGGGGGAGAGGGGACAATCGCAAGAAAATCCACAGCCTCATTTCTTACCCCGCGAAGTATAAACCAGGTTGACTATCAAAAGCGGAGTTTCGCCTGAGGGGTGGCTGGACTGAGCGGAGCGAAGGAAGCCCCGGGGTTTCGAGCTGTCGCTCTCCAACCCCGGCCACCCGAAAACTCCTGTTCTCATTCTGAGCCGGGTTTCGCTGAATTCATCTGGAATTGAGGTGTGTGATGGTTGGTAAACCGGTTCCTCCAAAGCCCGATCCCCCGGCAAGTGCCACGCCCGCGACTTATGCCGTTGCAGCGCCGCCACAGATCGTTCAAGGTGCTGCGTCGGCAGCGGCTGCGTCCGCACTGCGGGGATTGGACCAATCCGAATCTCCACGATCCACCCCGAAGAGCAGAGGGCCGGGACGTCTGACATCCCTCGACGCCTTTCGCGGGTTCATCATGATGATGCTGGCCGCAGGCGGTTTTGGAATTGCCGGGTTTGCCGCAATCGAATTGCCCTCAGACGTTTGGAACGTCCACAACCATGCCTGGTGGGAAAAACTGGCTTTCCATTTCAATCATCCCGATTGGCGCAGTTCATTTGATTACTTCAAAGTCTCGTTCTGGGATCTGATCCAGCCGGCGTTTATGTTCATGGTCGGCGTCGCAATGCCGTTTTCGTATGCTCGCCGAGCCCATCATCAGCATTCATTCCGGCGTCTGGCCGTCCACGCGATGATTCGATCTGTGGCACTGGTACTGATTGGAGTCTTTCTGCAGAGTGGCAGTCACGCACATACGACGTGGGAATTCCCAAACGTACTCTGTCAGATCGGATTCGGCTATTTCTTCGCCTGGATTTTGCTCAACTTCAAACCGGTGGTTCAGGCATCGGCTCTCGTCGTCATTCTGATTGGATACTGGGCATTGTTCTTCTTCAACCCACCACCGGCGGATTACGACTACGCAAGTGTCTCCGCCGACGCAGAAAAAGGAGAAGTGTTTACAGGGCGATTCGCGGCATGGTCGAAAAATGCCAACACCGCGTTTTACTTTGATCGCTGGCTGCTGCCGAAACTCCGAACTGTACCGGCTCCCGATCCGCCGTCGCCAATACAAAGACTGACGCCGCAGCAGATGCCGTCAGCGACAAGACCGCCGACACAACGACCAATACAACGGGCGAATCAACTGAGGAAGCCGCGACCGACGCCCCAGCACCGCCAGCTGGCCCCGGTTGGTTTCGACGTGTCTTCCTGAGCAACGACGAACCCTGGGTGCCAAATCGCGGAGGTTACACAACTCTCAACTTCGTTCCATCGATCGGAACGACAATCCTTGGCATGCTTTGCGGGCAGCTGTTGTTAGCAGTAAGCCTGTCTCACTGGAAGAAACTGTGCATTCTCATTGTCGCCGCCGGAGTCTGTCTTGGCCTTGGAGTTCTCGTCGATATCAACGTATGCCCGATCGTCAAACGAATCTGGACGCCCAGTTGGGTACTGTTCAGCGGTGGTTACGTGATTGGCATGTTGGCATTGTTCTATCTGCTCTTTGATATCGCACCCCTGAAGCGTCTGGCCTTTCCACTGGTGGTCGTCGGCATGAATTCAATTCTGATCTACATGATGGGACAGACGCTCGGCGGCTGGACGAAAAACAGTCTGATCAAGGTCCATTTCGCAGGGTTCATCGAAGTTCTCTTCGGGCCCAAGGCCCTGGACCCCGACTGGTACGCACAATTCACGCTCTCGACCGGCACCTTTTTGGTCTTCTGGCTATTCCTCTACTGGCTGCACCGACAGAAAATTTACCTGCGACTGTGAGGCAATGGGAAGAGTTCACGAAGCCGTGGCGGGAGACGTTATACTCCACGCAGCCGGGAATGAGGCTTTCAGAAGCAATTTTGCAAGTCCCTTCTCCCCCGAGATCGGGGGAGAAGGTGGCTGCAGGCCGGATGAGTGGGCTGACCGTGCTTGAGCGTATTGCGTCGAAAATTGAACTCTATTTTGCCCCCTCACCCTATCCCTCTCCCCCCGTGGAAACTATGAGAAGTTGGGAAATCGATTGCGGGGGAGAGAGGACAATCGCAGAACTCGTAGCACCGTATTTCTGCCCGCGTAAAACATAAGTTGCGCAGGAATTCTGACGGAGACTCGTGAATGAACTTGTTACTCAAGGGAGCTCAACATTGTCGGCCAGTCGCCAAATTGTGGTCTCTGGCAACCGTCTTCGGTCTCGCGGCGTTGTGCCTGTCATTCGCTTTGCTTCCGTCTTTCTTCGCCGAAGACAAACCAAAAGAAGCCATCGCCGATGCGCCGCTTTCGCCGGAGGAAGCCGCACGCACGATGATTGTTCCTGAAGGTTTTAATGTCACCTTGTTCGCTGGCGAACCCGATGTGCAGCAGCCGATTGGGTTTTGCATCGACGATCGAGGCCGTCTGTGGGTTGCCGAAGCGTACAACTATCCCAACCACGGCACGAAGCCAGGTGATCGCATTTTGATTTTCGAAGACTCCGACAACGACGGACGCTTCGACAAGCGAACAGTGTTCTATGACAAGCTGAACTACGTCACGGGGATTGAAGTCGGATTCGGCGGCGCATGGGTCGTTTCGCCGCCGTACTTCTATTTCATTCCGGATCGCGACGGTGATGACACGCCCGACAGCGAACCAGAAGTTCTGCTGGACGGTTTTGGAAATCACGCAAATTCACACAACCTCGCCAATGGACTTTCATGGGGGCCCGATGGCTGGCTGTATGGGACTCACGGTCGTACAAACTGGTCGATGCTGGGCAAACCGGGCACGCCCGCTGAGCAGCGAATTCGATTCGATGGCGGGGTTTATCGTTATCACCCGGTGCGACATGTCTGGGAACCGTATGCCGACGGCACGACGAATCCGTGGGGCATCGACTGGAATGATCACGGCGAAGCCTTTGTCTGCAACTGCGTGAACCCGCACCTGTTTCACGTGATTCAGGGAGCCCACTACGAACCGTGGCGTAATCGCGAATCGGGCGAATTCACGTATCAGCGAATCCCGACAATCGCCGACCATCTGCACTTTGTCGGGACCACCAATGTTCGGGCCGCGCTCGGATCGCCGGAAGAAGACGCCGCTGGCGGTGGACACGCTCATTGCGGCACGATGATCTATCTGGGAGACAATTGGCCCGATCAGTATCGCAACACACTGTTCACGAACAATATCCACGGCAAGCGAATCAACAATGATATTCTCAAGCGTTCCGGATCGGGATATACCGCGTCCCACGGTCGCGACATCATGCGCTCGCAGGATCCCTGGTACATGGGTGTCACGCTGCGTTACGGTCCGGATGGTGCCGTCTATGCCAGCGACTGGTCGGACACAGGCGAATGCCACAGCGTTAAGAATACGCGCCGCGAAACGGGACGCATTTTCAAAATCTCCTACGGCAAACCGGTTCAGCGGTCCGTTGAACTGGCGTCGCTCAGCAACCGGAAACTCGCGGATCTGCAATTGGATCGGAACGACTGGTACGTCCAGCACGCCAGACGGGTGTTGCAGGAACACGCAGCCCGAGGAGACGACTTGCAGGATATCGCCAGGCAGCTGCATGCAATGTTCGCCGAACAGACAGACATCCCACGAAAACTTCGTGCGCTGTGGGCGTTGTATGTGATCGGGGAGTTGCCACCGGAGTTCCTCTTTGAACAACTGCAGCACTCCGACGAATACATTCGCGGCTGGGCTGTCAGGTTGCTGTGTGAACCACAGAATCCTTCATCGGCTGCGCTCGCAAGATTGAGTGAGATGGCAACGAGTGACCCATCGCCGTACGTCCGTCTCCAACTCGCCAGCGCCCTGCAGCGATTGCCTGCGTCAGCGAAGTGGCCGATTGCGGAGGCGCTCGTTCAGCACGCCGAGGAATCGACCGATGACAACCTGCCGTTGCTGATCTGGTACGCAATCGAGCCGCTCGTTCACGATGATGCCGCTCGACTGGTGCAACTCGCCGTGATGACCAGGATTCCTCTCGTGGCCCGGCATATCGGACGGCGCGTGGCCTCAGCGGCGAAAAGCAAAACCGATCTGGACGACCTCGTGCAGGCATCATCCAACGCAACGACAACCCATCGGGCTGAGTTACTGACGGGTATTATCGAAGGCCTTGCGGGCCGACGAAGCGTGCCGATGCCGACGGAGTGGCCAGCCTGTTACCGCCAGCTCAGGGATTCACCGGATCCCGTTGTCCTGGAGAAGGCCACCGAACTGGCCCTGATCTTCGACGATCCGACGGCATTGCAGTCGTTGCGCGCTGTGGCGGCGGAAGAATCTCAGAAACCCGCCGCACGCAATCGAGCCATCCATGCTCTCGTTGCCAAGCGCGCCGACAATCTGGCACCGCTGTTGTTGCAACTGGTCGATGATCCCATCGTACAACAGTCCGCCATTCGCGGTCTTGCGGAATACAATGACGCCGCGATCCCCGCGAAACTGCTTGCAACTTTCGGCCAGCTTGATTCCACCGTTCGGCAGGACGCCATCCAGACGCTGGCATCACGGCCACTCTGGGCGATGCAGCTTCTGGACGCTATTGCCACTGGGCAAATCCCTCGCAACGAGATTACAGCTTTCACAGCGCGACAAATCGACGCCCACGGGAACGCGGAACTCAAATCGCGACTCACGACCGTCTGGGGAGAACTGCGAAGCACTTCCGCCGACAAGGAAAAACTTATCGCGTCGTACAAGAAACAGTTGTCGAACGTCTCAAGCTCAACCGCTGACCGCACGTCAGGCCGCGTCCTCTTCAAGAAGTCCTGCGCGGCATGTCATCGGCTGTTCGACGACGGCGGCAATATTGGCCCGAACATTACCGGTTCCCAGCGAACGAACCTCGATTATCTGCTGCAAACCATCATCGATCCCAGCGCAGCCGTGGCGCGGGATTATCAGATGCAGGTCATCGCAACTGTCAGCGGCCGAGTCATCACCGGCGTTGTCACCGACGAAACAAAGACCGCCGTGACGCTCCGCACCGTGAATGAATCCATCGTCGTGCCGACTTCAGAAATCGACGAACGCGCGACCTCACCGCTGTCGCTGATGCCGGACGGTCTGCTGCAAAATCTGACTGTGGAACAAATCCGACAACTCATCGCGTACCTCACGAGCCCCGAGCAGATCCCACTGCCGCCAACTGAAGGCGATTAATTGGACAGCGCCACATTTTCCGAAATTGTAACCCGAAGCGTAAGCGAGGGAACGAGTTAGGCACAATCCCTCGCTCACGCTTCGGGTTGCAAAAACGTTCGGTTTTCGCCAAAACTGGCACTGTCCAATTAATCAGCGGTATAGCGCAATTTCCACGTTCAGTCCCGGTCCGAAGCCCAGCATCACGCAGGGCAGGCGGGCGTTTTGTGATCGCAGCTCGTTCAAAATAAACAACACTGTCGGTGACGACATGTTTCCGCAGCGACGGAGGATGTTCAGGGACGGATTCATCTGTTCGTCAGTCAGACAGGCTGCCTCGGCGGTCGCGGCCAGAATTCTGGGACCGCCGGGATGTATGGCCCAGCTGTTGATGTCGGGCAGAGTCAGTCCGTTGCGTTCAAGGAATTCCTGCAGCACACCGGGCAGCATCCGTGTGATGATGCCTGGAACTTCGGGCGACAGTGACATTTCGAAGCCGTTGTCTCCGATCCGCCAGGTCATCATGCCTGCCGTGTCCGGGATGACACACGAATAATTGTCTACCAGACAACCCGGAAGCGCTGCGTCAGGAGATGATTCCGTCGATCGGGCTCGCCCGACAACTGCGGCGGCTCCGTCCGCGAAAAGTGAGTTCGCCACAATCATCTGCGGATCCCAGCCGTACTGATGGTGCAGCGTACACAGTTCCACGGCGCAGAGCAGAATGACGGCGTCGGGATCGGCTGCGGCGAACGCACGAGCGACACGCAGGCCGTTCAGTGCGCCGTGGCAGCCCATGAATCCGACGTGAGTTCGGGAAACGCTGCGCGATAAATCCAGGGACTCGATGAGTGACAAATCAAAGCCAGGCGCGCTGAAGCCGCTGCAGGATACAGTAACCAAATGTGTGATTTCGCGGGGACTGATTCCGGCTTCCTGAAGGGCGCTATGGGAGGCATTGAAAGCGATCTTAGGTGATTCGCGTTCAAAACGATCCATCCGCTGCGCGGTTCCTGGACCTTTGTCGTCCGGTCCGCTGGAGAATTTAAAGAATCGTTCGGCCCGGGCTTCGTCATCGCATGACGATTCCAGCAGCACGCTGTGCCGCGACTGAACACCGGAACGACGATACAGCGCCTGAATCAGTGCGGGAGATCTTCCTGAGCCGGACGGATCCGGAGCAACACAGGTTGTCGCAAATTCCGCCAGACCGGTCTGAGAAATCGAATGTTCGGGCAACGCAGTTCCAAGGCCAAGAATTTCAAAACTGTTCATGGGCGAATTTCAACTCCTTCAGGAACGCGATTCAGAATACGCACGATTCTGCGAGTAATCGAGGGGAAAAACCGACACGTCGTCAGCACGGGTGGCAGCAGCCATGGACGTTTGAGTGTCGCCGACAGCAGGCGACAGATCGACTGTTCTCCGGCAACGATGCCATCGAACGAAGTCCGCCACTGCGCACTGAAATCGTCGGACCAGCCGCTCCGCACGGATCCCACGACCAGCGGGATGATAGCGGATGCCGCCGTTAATGCCCACGCCATACCTTCGCCGGTAAAGGGTTCCACGTAACCGGTGGCATCGCCCAACAGAAAGATTCGCTGCCCGGCGATTCGTTTGGCCGTCCGAGTTAATGGGAGGGTGCCTTTGATGACAGCATGGCCTAACTCCTGCGGCGGCAGCAGGCCGACGGAATCAAAGAGACACTGCAGCGACGCGAGCGGTGACTTTGTGCGATGCAGATGAGTCGGATCAATGGCGGCGGCCAGGTCCAGTTGATTGTCTTCCACATCCACAATCCCGACATATCCGAATTTAGCGACCGCCATCAGAATCTCACCCCGCCTAATCCAGTCGTCAGCGGGCGTTCGAGCAAACACTGCGCCAAGACCGATCCGTGAACCAGGTCGAGCCACCGCCTCGTAACCTGGAAGGTGCTGCAAACTCGGATGTCCAAGCCCATCGCAGACCAGCACAATTTTCGCCGACACTCGCCCCCTCGCCGATTCAGAATTTCGCGGCAGTGGCTCCATACCAGTCGTCGGACCCGTCTCAGGTCCGAAACCCTCCGCCCCCGCACTTCTTAAATCCGGTTGGTTTTCGAAATGCAACTTCGTCGCTTGCGTCTCCGCCGTCCTTCGTAACGCCACAGTTCTTTCATTCGCCGATGACTCATGAATCGGCCCCGATCCGTCACTGACATCACACGGCAACGTCTCCACTGTCGCCGTGACGTTCTGAACCACAACACAGCCGGATTCCATCGCCTCATTCATCAACCACTGATCGAAGATCCGCCGCGACACGGCGACACTGGGCGGCATCGGCAAATCCAGTCTCCGATGGCCATAGCGCACGGACAGTGAACCGGTCGTGGTCGGCAGCAGCCGTTGAAGCCCCGGTTCCAGACCCTCTTTACGAAGTATTTGAACAGCCCGGCCATTCAAACAGCCGCCGCAAACTTTATGACGCGGGAAAGTTTGACGTTCGATCAGCAGCGTCTTCAGACCCTGTCGTGCGCACAGCAACGCGGCCATCGATCCTGCCACACCCGCACCGACGACGGCGACATCGAAGTGCTGATCGCTGATCGATTCGATACTGTTCATCAGCAATTCTTTGGTTGAGTCGAGCGAAATCATGGAGTGCATCGGCATCTTAACACGGGCGATGATGGTTTCGCCGCCCGCCTCAGGACAAATCCATTCGATCATGAAAAACTCTCATGGTGGATCAATGTCCGTCGCGATCCTACAATCGCCGCATGATTCGATTCATACTTCGCAGTCTGATTTTTTATCGCCGCTCGCATCTGGTCGTGATGTTGGCCGTGGCCGTATCGACGGCGGTGATCGGTGGATCACTGATCGTCGGAGATTCGGTCCGCGCCAGCCTGAGGGATATGACGCTCAGTCGGCTCGGCGGGATCAGTCACATTCTGCATTCGCCGCGTTTCGTGCGGGAGAACCTGGCCGATGATCTTTCCAGGTCGGACTTGCCGTTCCTGAAGACATCTCACGCGGCACCGTGTCTGCTGCTGCCCGGAAGCGTGGAAAAGAAGACGTCTGACGGCAAACTGCGCCGCGCGGCGTCGGTTTCGATCCTTGGACTGCGCTCCGGCGACTGGACGCTGCTTGATACCGGTGAAGTGGCGGCACCGGCAGAGTCCGGAATTGTACTGGGCTTTCGCACGGCAACGGAACTCAACGCCGCGATCGGTGACAGTGTCTCAGTCTGGGTAGAACTGCCATCGTCGATTCCTCGCGACAGTCTGCTCGGCGAACGCGAAGACATCAGTTTGGAAATGGTGCTGACCGTCGAAGGCGTGTTGCCCGAAACTGTCGGGGCGTCGCGGTTTTCGCTGCAGCCCGCTCAACAGCTTCCCTACAACGCTTTTGTTTCGCTGGCGACCTTTCAGCAACGTCTGAATCTTGAAGAACGCCTGCCCTCCCGTCGCAATCCCAACGCGCGCCCCGCTCGAGTGAACACAATTCTCGTGGGAGGCGAGCAACGCCTTGCCTCCAGCGATGTCGGGTCCAGTACCGCGCTGGCCGCGATGATGAAGACCGACGCAGATAATGCAACCGAGCTTCAGACTCAGCTCCGAAAGACATTGACCATGGCCGATCTGGGGCTGCGGTCTCGACTGATCGAAGCGGGCGGATTCCTGTCGATCGAAAGCGACAGCATGATTCTGGAAGACGCAGCCTCGGACGCCATCATTAAGGCCGCTGAAAATCGCGGCATGGCGGCCGCGCCGACGCTGGTCTATCTGATCAACGAACTCAACGCTGCTGATCGAACAGACGACAAGTCTCGCTATTCGATGTATTCAATCGTGGCCGGCCTGGATTTTAATCAGAGTCCACCACTGGGACCGTTTCGCCTGAGCGACGATCAGCCGGTCCCGGAACTCAGCGATGACGAGATCATTCTGTCGGCGTGGCTGGCGGAAGATCTGCAAGTCAAGGTGCGCGACAAGGTCCGTGCGCGATGGCACGAAGTTGGCAGTCACGGCGATCTCCCGGAAACTCATCACAGCTTTGTCGTCAAGGGAATCCTGAAGTCGGAAGATCCGGTCTCCATCAACCCTGACCTGACTCCGCTCGTGGAAGGTGTCACCAATGTGGAGTCGTTTGGCGACTGGGATCAGCCGTTCGAAATGGAAATGAGCCGCATCACGAGCCGTGACGATTCGTACTGGGAGGAGCATCGCGCGACTCCGAAGGCATTTGTCTCACTGGCCACGGCTGAAAAATTCTGGGCCAGTCGTTTTGGCCGGTATACATCGATTCGAATCGCGTCGCCCGGCGTTTCGCTTCCCACGGAACGCCTGCAAATGCTGAGCGATCGACTGGGTGTGGAGATCCCGCCGCTGATCGATCCCGCGAAGCTGGGCCTGGGGTTTCGTCCGGTGCGAGCTGAGGGATTGCAGGCTGCAGTCGGAGCCAACGATTTCACGCAGCTGTTTCTGGGATTCAGCTTCTTCCTGATTCTCTCCGCGATCCTGCTGGCAGCGTTGATGTTTCAACTGAGCATTCAGCAGCGTGTCGCTCAAATCGGCTTGATGGAAGCTGTTGGATTTCCGTCGGGCCGTGCAAGAAGTTTTTTTGTCGGCGAAGGCATGACGGTGGCCGGATTCGGCAGCGTTCTCGGAGCGGTCGCTGCCGTTTATTTTGCCAAGCTGATGATTTATGGATTGACGACATGGTGGATCGGCGCGCTCGGGACGCAGTTCTTGAAACTCGATTTGCAGCCCGTGCGTCTGGCTACGGCGGCGGGAATTTCGCTGGTGCTGACGGCGGTGGTAATTTGGAACGCCGTGCGAAAAAGTTCCCGTCGCGCCCCGCGTGAGTTGCTGGCGGGGTTAACGTCCGATGATCTGCCGACCAGCCAGCGACCGATCTGGAATCGTGTCATGCGGCTGAGTCTGCTGCTGGCTCTCGCAGCGGCGATTGGATTGCCAGTCGCCATCATCGCTCATTTGCTGCCGTCGCAGGAAGCCTTTGGAGGGATGTCATGGAAGGTGGTTGGATTCTTCCTGGCGGGCTTCGCATGGCTGGCAACGGGTCTGCTGCTCCTGCGACAAAGTCTGCAGAAGCGGGCGGGTGACGCAGTCGAAGGATCACAGGTCTCCAGCCTTACCGGACTGTCGCTCGCCAATGCCGCACGAAATCCGATGCGCAGCCTGCTGACGACGGCATTGATTGCATTTGCCACATTCGTCATCGTCGCTGTGGGTGCCGGTCGACGAAATCCGGTATCGGAAACCCCCGATCTGAAATCGGGCAACGGAGGTTTTTCGCTGGTCGCAGAATCGTCGTTGCCGATCCTGTTCGACATGAACACGACGGACGGTCGAACGCGGTTGAATCTGAATACGTCACCAGCAACGACTCTCTCCAAAAAAACAAACGTCTTTGGTTTTCGCACGCAGCCGGGACAGGACGCCAGCTGCCTGAACCTGTTCCAGGCGAAACTTCCCACGTTACTGGGAGCGACGGATGACTTCATCGAACGTGGTGGTTTTCGATTTGC
>Ga0154020_10001609_pt1 | contig 27718 bp, 22 predicted proteins | sample Klosneuvirus_201_FD_109709 | JGI IMG/M metagenome (GOLD analysis project Ga0154020, IMG submission 109709) | Active sludge microbial communities from wastewater, Klosterneuburg, Austria - Klosneuvirus_20160825_MG | ecosystem: Engineered > WWTP > Aerobic digester > Activated sludge | place...
CAGGGCAACCTGGTGCGAGTCCACGAAGAGCTGTGCGCGGAGGGAGCCGAGTTGTCGTACCCGGCGCTCACTGCCTTCTGCCGCCGGCACGAGATCGGCTACCAGCCGGAGCTGCCGTCCGGAGAGCTTCCCGTCTGCTAGAGAGCGCGACCGCAATCGCGAAGCTTGAGCGCGACGTGGTTCTTCGCCGTGCCGAGTTCGAGCGGATCGCCAGCGTTGGCTGCAGCACGGACGGCCCGGTCCCACGAGACCCGCAAGTGGGTCACGCGCACATCGCAGACCGACTTATTCAGATCGCCGGCGAGATCGCACGACTTGAGAGTGACCTTGAGCTTCGTCGCTCCGCCTTTCACCGTCTTCTCGCTGGTGATGGCGAATGGTCGAGCGTGCCCAACGAGGTAGTTCGCGCGGTGCCGCCCGCGCTGAAGCCGCTCGCGCGCGCTTCGAGCTTGCCGCTTCGCGTGCAGTCAGTTCTCGACGTCAGCCCTCGCGCGCTAACAGCGCACGACGTGGCGGCGCAGATTAGCGAGCCAGTCGACTCGGTACGCGCGGCACTATCAAAGCTTGTCTCGCGCGGCACCGTCGAGCGAGTCACGGTCGGCGTATATCGATCGATCCAGGCTGGTCATCGGACAGCTGCTGGTGATGATGATTGAGCAGGACGAATGAAAGCCGCTCTCGACACCTTGCGCGCGGTGATCGCTGCCCCGGTACTGAATCTGGTCGCGGTCGTCGGGCTCCTCCTCCTGGTCGCTTCATTCTGCGACGTGCAGCATGACCACGCACTGGGGTTCACTCTGCGGAACGCTGGCCCCGAGCCATGGCGAGCGTCGGTTGGCTTGCTGCTCGTAGGCGTATCCCTGCTTCTGTCCCGGACTCCACGAAGCGAGCGCGTCGATCGCAAGGTCGATCTCGTCTCCGGAATGCAGCTCGTCTTTGGACGACTGGAGGTCCGCATCAAGGTGGGCCGTATCGAGGACCTGGCTGGGGTGACGTCCGCGACAGCCGTCGTCCTTCCAGCGAACACGTCGTTTCTTGACAGCTGCATCGAGGATCCCAGGAGCGCCTTCGGCGCGTTCGTTCAGGAGCACTACGCCCAGAAAGTTCAAGCACTCAGGGCGGCCATCCAACACGGACTTCCCCCGCTGCCGGATGGCGACAATTCGCCCAAGAACTGGCCCCCCGGGACCACGGTGCTCCTGCCGCCCCCGTTCGATGCGCCGATCAGGCTCCTGGTGACCGGGGCGACCATTGCCGCGCCGGGCAGCCCGATCCGCGCGGAGCCCAGCACCGTCTCCGAGTGCGTGCGTCAAATCCTGGAGGCGACCTGCGACAAGAAGATCAGCCACTTGCGCATGCCCGTAATAGGCGCTGGACATGGCGGGCTCGACTTGCTCGACGCCGCGCTCTTCATCGTCATCGCGCTACGACATTACGAACGACGCTTCCATCACGTGCGTCTCGTCGAAGTCCTTGTGCGAGAACAGGATGCTCCGCGACTTCGAGAGGCCTATCGGCTCCGATACCTGATGAGATTGCAGGAGACTGCCACATGATCTTGTACCATTACACGACGCGGGATGGGTACCTGGGAATTCACAACACCGGAAGGGTGATTCCCTCAGGGTTCAAGTCTAATCCCTGGACACCCAAGGATGCCTCGTATGGGCCGGGTTGGTACTTCACCGACCTTGGTCCGGAGAACTGCGATGCGTGCATCGCCCTCCAATGCTGGGCTGATCCCAACCAGACCCATAAGGTCGAGTACTACCTCGAATTTCAAGTCCATGAGTCGCTCCCACGGCGCTGCCGGGCCTTCGTTTTCATGATCGGCAACTGGATCGCGGGGTTGGTTTCGCACTCCGGAGGCGGGAAGAAGAGCCCGCGACGTTGCTCGCTGCACTGGCATTGATCCGCAGCCCGGTCATTCCCGCCGGTCGTGACGGGGTTCTTCCCTCAAGGTCCCCCCAGCACCTTCATCGCCGCCGTCTTTGGATCACCGAAGAAGATCGGGTCGACGTGTTCCATGATGTCGGCGCTCACGTCGAGGAAGTTCCGCTTGTTCTCGATGGGAATGAGCGCGCGTTTGGCGCCGTTGTCCTTCGCGACTTGGAGCGGCTCGGTGAGCGAGCGCAACGGCTTGATGTTCCCCTGCACGCTCATGTCGCCGAGGATCAGAAGCGCCGGGCTCACCGGTGCCTTGCGGACGGCCGAATAGGCGGCGACGAAGAAGGCCACGCCGAGCTCGGCTTCAACGCGGTTGCCCAGCAGGTCGATGACCTCGACGTGGAGATCAGAGACGTCGAGGTCGCGGGCGATGCTGAGCTCGGTCTTCTTGGCCTGGAGGAACGCAAAAGCGCGCTGCACCGACTCCTTGGTCGCGCCGGCCACGCCGCCGGCGAGCTTGAGCTTGCCGGTGCCGCTCGAGACCGAGACCTCGAGGCGGTAGAGGCCCACGGTGCCGTCGGACGTCACGCCGGCGCTGTAGACGGTGCCGGGCGCGAGCGGATCGGTGGAGATGAGGTCGCGGCCGCCTTGCTCGGGGACGCCGACGAACTTCTCCTCGCCGGTCTCCTGCAGCGTGTAGCTGAAGGACGTGTGGTAGTACTCGAACGAGCCCATCTTCTTGAGCTGTTCCTTCACGCGGCGGCGGCCTTCGAGCGCGAGCTCTACGATTTCGGCCAGGTCGTCCCGAGTGACCTCGCCGTTCGGGAAAAGGATCTTCATGAGGCCAGAGACGGTCTTGCGTACCGCCTTGCGGTCGCGGGCGTTCAGGTGGGCGCCGAGGGAGAAGTGGCGGTCGATGATCTCGGTGAAGTTGTGCTTCCGCATCTCGCGGAGCGCCTCGGCGAGGTAGTCCACGACGAACCCGTAGTGGTTCGTGAAGAGATCGTTCCGCATCTTCGGGATCTCCCAGCCTGGGAGATAGAAGTGAAGGCGGTCGATGAACGCCATGTCGTCGCGGATGATGTCGGGCATCGGCGCGAACAGGTGGCCGGTCTGCACCATCACGTCGACGGGCTGGTTGGTGTTGCCGAACATCGCGATGCTTGCGTCGCCGGAGACCGCCTCTTGTCCGCGCTGGAAGGTGCCGGACTCGCAGTAGGTCTTCATCGTCGTGATGACCTCCTTCGGCATCTTCTGGAGGTCGGCGACCTCGTCGAAGCCGACGACGTCCCAGATTTGCACCATGCCCTTCTGGCGCCCGGACATGTGGCCAAAGAGGTTCGCGACCGTCGTGCCGCCCGTGAGCAGCGCCGAGTACGGTGACACTTCCTGAACGACGTAACTCTTGCCCGTTCCGCGCGGTCCGAGCTCGACCATGTTGTAGTTGCGCTCGGCGAGCGGGATTAGGCGCACCAGGAAGAGCATCTTCAAGCGCCGCGACATCTCGCCCGGCTCGTACCCCATGCTGCGCATCATGAGGTCGAGCCACTCGTCGGTCGTGAACTCGGCGCGAACGCGGCGGTCCTCCTCGAGGTCGAAGGTGGCGATCTGGATGGGCGTGAGCTTGTCGATCCAGAACGGGTTTTTCCCGCGCGATTCCTCGTCGTACTCGAAGCGCATGTCGACTTGCGCCCAGACCCCGCCCATCACGAGACGCTCGTAATCGCGGACGTAGTGCTCGGGGACGTGCACGTTCTTGTGGCCGAAGTTCGTGACCTCTGCCCAGTAGTCCGAGTCCACGAGGCGGACCTTCACCTTGTCGATGAAGCTGTGGCGCCCGCGGTCCTTCACCATCGCCTGGGCCTTCATCGACTCGTCCGAGCGGATGTAGTTGTTGGCGAGAGTGTCGTTGACGACCTGCAGGCCCATCTGGATGGAAACCTCGTCGGACGACGCGCAGTACTTGCCCAGGAGGAACTCGAGGACGAAGACCGGCACGTTGGCGCCAACCTTGACCTTGCGGACGAGATCCTTGCGCACGACCTTTCCGGCGAACAGGCGATTCACCTTGTCGTCGAGAGCATCTCGTGTCGGGATCGAGCTCATCGCTTTCTCGCTTTCGACCCTGGCTTGTTTGCGGTAGCTAGGGCGTGTTGCTTTTCGACAGCGGCGGCAATCAGCGGAGCGACTCGGTTCAGCCCATCGAGCGTGAGCTCACCGTCCAAGTACATCTTGTACCAACCGCGCCTCCACCGAATGATCTTCTCACCGTCGCGGAGCTTCAGTCTCTCGAGTGTGTAGTCTGCGATGTCCCGCCATTTCTTCGGGATCCGATCTGTCGCTTGGAGCTGCAGCGACGGGAGGAGGATTTCGAACCAGCCGTCACGCACGACGTGCGGGTCCAAAACGCTCGCGTCCGCGTTCTTCTTCGAGGCATTCAGCGTATGCGAAGCGAAACGGTAGTTGGACCACTCGTACGCCAGGTCGGGTCGTGCCCTGAAGCTGAGGTAGTGATCGACTGTCCCCACGGGATCATACATCGCTGCGTAGCCGCACAGATTGTCGAAGCCGGCCGCGAGGTCGCTTAGATACGGCGACCAGAAGTCGCGCGGTCTGAGCGCGTTCGGATTCGCCTTCAACCAGGCATTGCCCGGCGTGCGTGCCTTGGCATCGAAGGTGGCAGGTTTCCTGACCGAAGCGACGCCAATCACTTGGCACTCCGCTTCGCTTGTCTGCTTTCGAACGGGCCAGCCTTCGCGGTGACCAGCCAGCGCGGCCAAAACTCGTCATGCTCGGGAAGGAGCCGCTTGAGCTCCTCATGGATTGAGGTCTTTGTGGCTAGTCCCTTGGGAAGGCCTTTGTCGCCGCGCATGAACGCTTCGGCGACCTCAATCACGTGTTCGGCCTCGGACGACCGCGCCTGCTCCAGACCGAAGATCTCCGATGTCAACCAACTGGTCGCGTCGCCCTGCTTGGCCCAGAGGTCCGACTTGACCGCGGCTTGCCCTTTGACAAGCTCGAGATGAAAGAGCTGATCGCACTCCTCGTCGAAAACGGGTTCGAGCGAAGCGAGCACGAGCGGAGCATGCGTCGCGATCAGCAACTGCGCATTTGCGGTCGTCCCTCGAAGCGCGTCGAGTGCGGCGATGACGCTCCGAGCGATCTGACGCTGCCATCGAGGGTGCAGGTGTGTTTCGGGCTCGTCGAAGAGCACTACGAATCGTGACTCCGGCTTCTTCTTCAGGAGGCGGGCCGCCACCTGATGCTCGTGCCATGCCCACACCAGGAAGTAGGCGAGTGCCAGAGCGCGACGAATGCCGGCAGATGCCAGCGTAACCGGCACTTCCTGTGCTCCAATGAGAAGGGTTGGCCTTTCCCGACCCTCCCCCAGGAACAGCCTGCGGGGGGGGCCTGGACGGAGCCTCTCCGATGGTGGCGAGAGCACCTCGAGCACGTGTTCCAAGGCTTTGAACTGGCCCTTCCGCGCTTCTTGCCAATTCACCCAGTCACGCTCGAGCCCCTCGCACGCGCGGGTTCCACCGATGTCGAGGCCGTCCCAAACTTCCTGTCCGGTGAAGTGGTAGGCGGCAGGTCGGCCGGGATCCTTGCGCCAGTAGTTGCGCGCCGGATCCCATACCGAGAACCCTCCGTCGATGCGGATGTACACGACGATGCCGGGCATCGGCGGGCGCTTGGCATCAACCGGCCAAGTTGCATCGGCATGGCGAAATTTCGAGCGAACTGGTTGCGCGCGCCCGGCTTTTCCCTTGACGACGTACTCGATCACGCCGTCCTTCGCCCCGCTCGGCAACGCAGGATTTCCTGACCAAGTTCGCGTCAAGGCCCACCACGCCACATCGAGGACGAATGACTTGCCAAGCCCGTTGTCTCCGGTCAGGACATTCAATCTTGGGGCAAAGTCGAACTGCATCTCCGGCGCAGGGCCGACGTTGATCAATTTCAAGGACTCGAGCATCGATATCTCCTCACACTCCAAGCCGTACCGGGATGTCGGTCGGCGACCGATACAGCTCTGCGTCCGTCGCCGGGTCCTGGACCACGACGCGGAGCGCCGGCACGCTCTCATCGCTCAAGAGGAAAGCGATCGTGGTGGGCTTGCCGGGCTGCAATTTCACGCACCCGGTAGCGCGATCGAGCTCGGCGTCGATGGCCATGCCCACGCCGCCAACCTGCTTGCTCGAAGCCATGAGGAGCGGGCGTACGACCATCGCGCTGGAGAAGAGGGACAGGTTCTGCCCGAGCTGCAGGATCACGCTGAAGATTCGGTTCGTCACCGCATCGGGGAGACCCGTCGCGGTGACCGGGCCCGCCGTCGGCCGACCCGACTCCTTCACCTTCAGTCGAACCGTGAGCACTGGGATGATCAGCTCCTGGAGCGACGGTCCTCCGTGATGGAACGCCAGGTCGCCACCGGCCTTGAAGACTCCGCTGCCGACTGGGAACACGAACTCGAGGTTGGAGGCGTAGCCCAGAGCCGCAGCATCCACGCGGATGCATCCGGGTGGAGTGGCACCGCCCCGACCGATCCAGCATCGCCGGTGAAGCTCAATCTCGTTGCCGCCCGGCTTCTCGATGCGCATCGACTCGTCGCGATCGGCGTTGAAGAACAGGTGGCCGTGATCCGCTGAGACAACCGAGTGTTCGACGCCCGCAGCCGCGAGCTTCCGAATGGCGCGGGCCAGGTTGTCGATGACCGTGTCCATCACCTGGCGAGCCTGATGCGAGAAGCCGCCTTCGCCGGCATGGTCGATCTCCTGTGACTTCACGACGACGACCTGTGCGCCCTCGAGCTTCTTCGCGAGCTTCGACGCCTGGAGGCTCAGGAGCTCGTCGAGGCCGAGTTGGACGAGCTTCGGCACCTTCGCAGACGCGAACTTCTTCCGGGCCGCCGAGTCGGGAAGGAAGGCATCGTCGATCCGGGATCCGAGCACTCCGTCCTGCTCCACGACGCTGAAGCTGGCGGACGCTCCAGGCTGAAGAGCCGCCATGCCGATCGGCGTGATGCTCGGAAGGGCGCAGATCGCGTGGCGAACGCTTACCTCGCCGCTCTTCGGAAGTCGCTCCGCCAGCTCGACGCCCATTTCGAATCGCATGGCGTCGACCAGGAAGTAGGCGACGGGCTTGGGCCGGTCTGCGACCACCTCGCTGTAGACGCGGGTCTGGTGGAGCGCCCCCGGGACCGTCCACTTCGCCTTCGCGAGCGCGCGCGTGAACCCTTCCGCCATCGCGTGGCATGCGTCCTCGTAGGCGCGGCGCACCACGCCCAATGGACGTTCCTCGGCCTCCTCTTCGAGCTTCGTGAGCAGGACCTCGAGCCGCCGCTGCGCCTGGTCCATCCGGTACCAGCCGTCCTTCGACGTATACGCGTCGACCCAGGACGCCGGGCCATTACCCATCTTCGCCATCGCCGCGCGGACCGCGACGGTTGCTCTGCCGAGCTCGGCCATGCGGCGGCAGGCCTCCCACTGGGCCCTCCGTGTGACATCGCGGTCCAACCAGAAGCTGCTCTCGCGTTCGATGATGACGGCAAGCGCCTCGTCGAACTTGTTCCCGGCGATCAGCTCACCGCAGTGAGAGAGCAGCGCGCGCTCCTCGAACCGAAACGTGTCGATCGATCCAAGCGCGTCGGCCGCGATGGAAACGTTTCGAAGGCCTAGCTCCTTCTCGACGTGGTCCGCCATATCGGCGTACGCGCTCGCGGCAGTCATGCGCAGGCGTCGTGCGAGCTCGCGAACGGCCGCTTCGTCGTCCTTCGTCTTCGGTGCGGGCACTGCCGCGACGCTCGGTGGCGGCGCGCAGCGCAGATCGCTGCGGAACTCGCCAGCGAGGACGTAGCGCAATGTGATCGCCCGCAGTTTCGAGAGCGGTGCCCCATCGGGCAGCTCGAGCCCGAGGCGCGAGCGGACCAACTTCACGAGCTCGCGCGTTGCTTCCTTCGACTCGATGGTGGCATCACGCGCATCGCTCGCGAGCCAGGCGGCGAGCAAGGCATCGTTCCCAGACGTGTCATGGAAGATGGTCTTCAGGATCGAAGGGGGTTCCGGCGACGACGTGTCCGCCGCAGCGCGGGCGAGGTCCTCGTACGTGACCCGATCCGGCGCGAGCATCTCGTCGATGACGCCATCGGTGTAGCGCTGGCGTAGGACATTCCGTGCGAGCCGCTTGAGCTGCGGCTCGTAGCACTCGCCCGCCTTCTCGGTCTCCATGAGAACGGAGCTGCGTCGATCTCGCTCGCACCCGGGGATGTAGAGGACAACGTTCGACGGCGCGTCTCCGCTCACGTGTGGCTCGACCAATGCACGAAGCTCGAAGAACGAGCCCTCGTACTCACCGAGCTGCGCGCTGATGCCGGCAACAGAGACCGGCGAGATCGCGCCGGAGGCCTTCGGCGCGCCACGTAGCTCTGCGATGAACGGCGCGAACTCCCGCCGAACGTCGTACCAAACGACGAGATGGCGCGCCTTGATGCGGTCGGCGAGCTGCTTCGCCACGTACTCATGAAGCGGATGCATCAGGCGTCTCCTCCCTCAGCGGCGGCAGCAGCCTTGCGACGGCCACCGCCCTTGCGCCCGGTGCTCTTGCCGTTCGCCACGGGCGCCTCGTGCAGGCTTTTCAGCGCGGACTTCACGGCGGGCGAGGTTCGCTCGCGCACGAGCTCGTCGACGCTGCGTGTGGGTGTCTTGCGAGCGGTCCACTTGCCGTCCGCGCCCTCGACCCAGAACACGTCCTCGAGCCCGTGGGCGATGGCGAGGCTGCGGTCCTTCGCGCACTTCGGAACCACGCGCTCGGGCCAGAGATGCATCGCGAGGTGGGCCCAGTCGTACTTGCCATCGCAGAGCGCGTCCCAGGTGGACTTCAGCTCCTTCTGCCAGGATTTGTTCTGCGGGACGAGGCGCCAGAGCGGGGCGAAGTTGACAACCACACCATCGTCGAGGTTCGGGTTCCAGAGGGGGGCAACGCGCTTCACCTCTTCGAAGAAAGCGCGCAGCTCGTCGACGTTGCCCTCCTGCGAGGCGAGAGTCTTGCGCTGGGCGGCAGTCGCACCGTCGCGTAGCTCGCTCGTCAGCGACTCGAGGCGCCGCTCCTCGTGCACGAGCTTGGGCGCCACGTAGTCGTTCTGGACGCGGAAGAGCGTGTCCTTGCTAAAGGCGTGGATGTAGAGCCAGACCGAGTAGCTCGCCGAGGGCGTCGCGAGCTGCCAGTAGATCGGCGCCTTGCGACGGCTCTTCGAGTACATCTTTATGTGCAGTGGAAAGAACTCCTTGGCGAGCCAGCCACGGAGGTTCTCTGGCACGTCGACCTTTACGCACTCGGCAATGGCCTGGGCTCGTGCCGCGAGATCATCGGCGTGACCTTCGTCGTCGACGAGGATGTCGGGGCGATCGGTGGGCTCTTCGCCCTTGGGGTACATGGCGGGCGAGCGCGAAGGCAGAGGGTCAAAGGGCTCGGGCTCGGGCGGGATGGGGCGCTCGCCCGTCGCGAGGCGCGGGTCGAAGCGGGCGAATGCGACGCCGACAAGCCAGGAGGCCAGTGAATCTGTGGTTTCGCCGACTGCGTCATCGTCATCGTCGTCGTTCGGTTCCGCAGCCTCGTCGGCGGTGGCTGCCACCTCGTCAGGGGCGACCTCCGTCAACGTGGCAGAAGAAAGACCGTACAGAGCGCAAGCGAGCTCGTCGATCTCGCGCAGGATAGAGGAGAGTTCCTCGCCAAGACGAAGCAAGTCGACCTTGTCGAGCGCGAGCGGGAGAGCAAATGCGTGCGACACTTCGTTTGTGGAGTCGCGCAGTCGTGCCTTGCTCCACGCGCTTCGCCCCAATGTGGCCATTCGAGCCTCGTCCGTAGCGGACATCTCGGGCATTGGGGTTCGTGAAACGGCACCCGTCTCGTACGACTTGGCAAGATCGAGGCGAGCCAGTTGCAGCTCCAGAAGGCGCTGGAACGCCGCCGAGTTCACGATGGCGCAGGTCGACAGAAGCGACTCGGCCGACTGACTTGGCGTGAAGATGGCGGGCCCCTTGTCGCCAAAGACACAGTGGGGAGGAAGCACTCGTACCGCGAAGTTGGTTGCACGCCGAGACCAGGTGAGCCCCGCGAGTCCGTACTTCGAGTAGTTCATTGTGATGCGGGACCAATGTGAGTTGTCGTAGAGCGTTTCAGCCCAGCCCTTGAACTCAGCACCATCACTCGCCCACCGGATGCATAGGTACACGTCGGCATAGAAAGCCGTTGCAGTCCCTCCTTTCGCCAGCCCAAACCAGCTTGCGCCGCCTTCGAGCGGCGTTTCCCAGTGCAGGCGAAGAAACCTGAAGTTGTCGGCGGTGGCGACACCCTGTCCCGCGAACCGGCCAGTCTTCTCGAACGACGGGAGGCGCCCAAAGGCACGAACCAGTTCATTCGCAGCCCAGTACGCCAAGGGTGATCCGGGAATCTTGAGCAGGTCCTCCACCGACCGTACGAACACGTTCTCGTCTGCGGGCGCCGCGGAGTTGCACAGCTGCTTCAACGCGAGCGCTTTGTCCTGAACTCCGTTGAGGCGAAAGAAGACGCTCATGCTCTCCGCTCCAGGCAGTAGGCGGCGGTCTCGACCATCGCGCTGTCGAGAACACCTGCACCCAGATCGGCAAAGACACGAAGGCTCGCGTCCTTTTGCAGCACTTGCTCCCGCCAGTTCTTGAAACCGGAGAGGAAGAAGCCAGTTCGCGAGGTAATGGCGCCCAGCATTCCGCCCGGAGGCGCCAACTCAAGACCGCGCTCTACAAATGCTCCGTAAACGTCGTCCTTGCTTCGCGCGAAGGTCTTCCACAACGTCGCTTTGGCACTCGCGGTGATAGCCCCGAAGGGGGGGTTCATGAGGACAACGTCGAACTTCTTCTCCGCGATGCTGAGCAGTCCCACGCCCTGCGAAGCATCTCCCGCGAAGAGACGTCGGCGCGTGCTTGTCGCGCTCGCTTCCTCTCGGACGAACTGCTCCAGGGCGGCGCGGATGCGTTCCTCCGGCGGCGCGAAGAGGTCGCCAGTCTGGCCGTGCTTCGCTTGGTGCGCGACGAGGCGTTCTACTCGGAGGAGCAATCCCAAGTCGCCGGCGAGGTTCAGCGACTCGACGAGCGACGTGAACACTCGCCCCAGCTCCGCGTCGCCCAGCTTCGCGACGAATTCCTTGGCGATCTGGTCATCGGCAACGAGTGGCTCGGCGACGACGATGTTGGAGCGGCGGATTTGTGGGCGCTCCGCGCGCCCGATGCCGAAGTCGCGATATGCCTTCTGCGCGCGCATCCACAGGGCGAGCTGGGCGATCTGCGCGCAGCGCTGGTCGATGTCGACGCCATGGAGGTTGTGCGCGAGCGCGAGGCCGGGCACCACCTTCCGAAGCGCGTCGAGGCTCGGGTAGTCCTCGGCGAGCGTCTTGCCCGTGGCTTCGCTCCTCGGGCTCTGCGGATCGACGAAAGCTTCCTCGTAGATCGCGAGGAATAGGTCGAACGCGTACAGGAGGAAGTGCCCACTGCCACAGGCCGGGTCGAGCACACGCAGGTCGCGAGGATCCTTCTTCGCGCGCGGCGCGAACTCCTCGCCGGGCTTGCGGACCATGTACTCGCAGCGCTCCGCGAGCACCGTCTTGGTGTCGCGCATCTCGTACCAGATGCGCCCCAGCGTGTTGTCCGTGAGGAACTGAACCACGTAGCGGGGCGTGAAGAACTGGTTGCGCACGGCCAGCTCGCGGCTGTTCCGCGGCGCCTGGCTCTCCTCGCGCATCTTCTTGCGCTCGTCCTGACCGTTGAAGAACTGGTAGACCCAGCCGATGGTCTCGTCCTCGCCCCACACGCGGGCGAGCTCGGCGACGTTCAGGATCTCGAGGAGCTGCTCAAAGGTCGCGCGCTTCGGCCACAGCACGCTGGACGGATCGCGCCGATCGAAGAGGACCTTCACCTCGGTCGACAACTCGTCGAAGAGCGACTCGATGTAGAGCCGGTAGCCCGCGCTTTCGGGCAGGAGCGGCAGACCAGAAGCCATGCCGCAGAACTCGCGGTATCCCGCTGACTGCTCACCCTTCGTAATGCACTCCTGCACCAGCTCGCGGGCCTCGAGCATCTTGAGGGCGACGAAGCGATTGAGCGTGGTGAACGCGGCGTCGCGCAAGTAGTCGCGGGCAGCGTCAGCGGGGTTCATCCCGGCTGCGCGCTTGTGCTCGATGGCGGCCACGATGCGCTCGCGCTGGAACGCCTGCCGGGCCGAGAGGTGGCCACCCGCCTTCGCGGCCACCGCGCCGTCGCGATGCACGTCGAAGTCACCCTCGAGCTGCGCGGCGAAGTCCTCCTCGAGGAGCTTCCGCGCTCGCTGGGTGGCGCGTTCGATGGCGTTGCGTGTGTCCTTGTCCATTCGCTTCGGCCCCTACTCCACGATGACTTTCTTGCCCGAGCCGATCAGTCGCGCGCACTCCTCACGGATTCCGTCGAGTGCGGCGTCGAGCTGCTCCTCCGTTTCCACGCCACCGGCGAAGTAGCTCCCGAGACTGACGGAGACGACCCGCTCGCCCTCGATGATGCGATGCACCTCGGCGACGGCCGCCCGCACACGCGACTCGCATGCGTCGCGCTCCGATCGGACTTGGGGAATCGGGACGCGCGTCTTGTCCTTGGTCATGCCGCGTTCAATCGGAGTTGCGATCCTGCGCTGTTCGTCCTCGTCGACCTCGCTCCAGCCGGGCGTCTTGATCAGGCGGTCGAACGCCTTCTTGTAGGCCCCAATGCGCGCATCCATCGCTTCGGCGTAGCGGCGCTCGTACTCGGTTTCGATCGCGTGAGCGTGTTGCTCGATGGCCGGCAGTTCCCGAAAGAAGGTCTCACGGGCCAACAGATCCTCGAGCGAGCGCGCCTTCGTGCGGAGGTCTTCGGAGATGTCGGCCTCCTGCTGCAGGAACGGCCACGACACGGCGACGGCCTGACGCGCCCGCTCCAGATCGCGAAGGCGCGGCTCCGTAAGCGCCTGTTCGAGCTCCGATGCGCGCTTGACCGCGTCCTTGACCGCGCGATGGGAGGAGTTGAAGGTCGCGATTGCGTTGTCCTCTGACCCCCGAAGGATCGCCTTCATCTGGCCGAGCGCACCTTCGAGTACGGCCACGCCTGGAAGACGATTCGCGGTGAGCAAGCCTGCTGCCGTTGCAACCGTGTCTTCCTGGCGGGCGACCTCGCGCCGAAGCTCGGCGACGATCGCGGTCGCATTCAGCTCCTTCACCTCGCTCCCGAAGGTGTCGCGGAACGCCTCGGACGCCTTCACGAGCTCGGCGAACTCGATGCCCTTCTTCGGCCGGAACGATGCCTGCCGGAAGATGTTGTTGTTCGAGAACGTCTCGCGCGCTTCGACGCCCGTCGTCGACTCGATCGTCTGCCCCTTGCTCGTCGCCTCGACCTTTCCGGCGCGCAGGAGCGACAGAACAAGCAGCCGCACCGCCTCGAAGTCCCATCCGAACGGTTCCTTGGCGAACTCGTCCGCGAGGAATCGTCCGCTCGCTGTCTCGCCGTAGTTCGCCCGCTCCTCGATGCGGCTCATGACCTCGGCGAGAGGACCGCTCTCGACGCGGAAGATGGTCTTGCCCTTCTCGTCGCGAAGAAGCGCCAGGCTGCCGAAGACAGGAGGCAGCCCCTGTAGATTCTCGGCGGTGAAGAGCGCCTCGACGCCCTTCTTCACGTCGTTCGTTCGTGCAGCGGCCTCTTTGAACCGGTCGAACACCTCGGGCAAGACCTGGCCAAGGATCTCGGAAGCGCTCTTCCCGACGTCGGCTGCGCGATCACCGGGGCTGCGGTCATTGCCTCGGAAGTACACGCTGCCCGACAAACATGCTGCCTTCAGGAGGCGCCGGAGCTCGTCCTGGTGCCGGCGCTGCCGGACCTTCTCCTCCGCGATCAGCGCCGGGGCCTCGTCGCCCTTTGTCTCGCGCTCCTTGCGCGCGAGCGTCTCCTTCGAACGGAACAGCTCGACCGTCTCTCGATCGATGGCATCGTTCAGCGCGATGGCCCAGAAGACGGCCTTCCTCTCCTGCTGGCTGCGGCTGCGGAGCTCGGACGCGAGCGACTGGAACTCCTTCCCGTCCTCCGCGAGATGGACGTGGAACATCATGTCGCCGTCGACGACGTCACGGCCGTGGATCGCGAGGCCGCCCTTGAACGTCTTGGTGTCGAACAACGTGTGCGACGGCTGCGGTTGCCAGAACGAGGTCAGGACCTCCGCGTAGATGCGCTGGGCGTCAGCGGGCTTCGGGTTGATGCCGTTCCGCAGGCGCTCCCAGTCGTCCTCCGCGGGCGTCGGGATCCGATAGCCGTCGTCCCCGCGCCGAACCTTGTGCGCCGCCTCGAGCTGTCGGAGCGCTTCCTTCACCGCCGCGAGCTGCGAATCGGCCGCCACGCCCGGGTGCAGACCAGCAGCGATGTTCTCCGGGGTCCGGTGGACGCTCTTCACGTACTGGAGAAGGCAGATGACCTTGGCGACGGGTTGGGCGAGCGGATGGTCGAGCTCCTTCGCGATGGCCGCGATCTTCGCCCGCACCTCGGAGCCGATGTTGCCCTCGACGAGGTCGTAGACCTGGTCGAGACGCGCAAGGGCGCCGAGCGACTCCTCGGCGAGGTTCACGGCCGGGTTGATCAGGAGCTGCTGCGCCAGCTTGATGATCGTCCGATTGGCGCCGCCGACATGCTTGCTCGCTCCGCCCTGCGTTCGGAGGCCGGATACGACCTGGATGACGAGGTCGATCTGGTAGGGCAGCAGCGGATACAAGTCGATGAACCCGTCTCGCGTGAGCTCCGGCAGCTTGATCTCGGCGCTGAGACGCGTGTGCTCGGTGAGCCTGCCGCGATGCTCGTCGAACAGCTTTCCGAGCGCCGCCTGGGCGCTCGCGTTCTTCGAGAGCACGCGCCGGCTGGTGACCTCGGAGATGTCGGAGGGCTCGAGATGGACCTGGAGAGGGAAGCGGTCCATCAAGCGGGCGAGCTCGATCTTCTTGTCGTCGAGGCCGCTGACGAGCTCGCCGAGCTTTTCCTGCGAGGTGACCACGATCCAGTGCTTGCCGCGGCCCTTCACGCCGAGGCTCTGCACGACCGCCTGTAGGTCGAGCATCTTCTGGACGTCGCGCGCAACGAACTGCCCGACCTCGTCCACGACGAACATCAGGCTCTCGCCCGGCTTCCGGCGCTTCATCAGCTCGTTGGCGCGTTCGGCGAGCTTCCCGGGCGAGATGTCGGCCTTGTTCTTGACGGCCTTCACCCAGGAGTCGGCCATCGGATACGTCTCGGGGTCGAGGCTGTGGAGGACGCGGCTCGCTTCGCTGAGCGCGAACGCGACCTTGCCTTTCTCTGTGCTCCACTCCTTCTTGAACAACCGCCGGTACTCGTCCTCGAACTTCTTCAGCTGACCCTTCTCCTCGAGCCCGATCTCGAGCTCGGAGAGGTCGAGGTCCTTCGCGTAGCCCAGGCTCTGGAGAAAGAGCCCGTACATGATCTCGGTGAGCGTTTGGTTCCCGCTGCGGATGCCGCGGTCGGTCGAGACGTCGAAGATCACCGCGTGTGTCGGGATTTTCTCGGCGATGGACTTGAGGAGGACCTGTAGCTTCTTGTCGCCCGAACGTTGAGCGAATCGATCTGCCGCGGGCTCGCCCGCGATCTTCCGGTTCGCGATGGAGAGGCCGAGCATCTTCGCGAAGCTCGACTTACCGGACCCGAAGAAGCCCGAGACCCAGATGGCGATTCCCTCGTGAGGCTTGTTGGGCGTCTCGCGGTAGGCGTCGAAGATGCCCGTGTAGTGCGACCGAATCGCATCGGTCACGACGTACTCGTTGATCTCGTCGCGAAGGATCTCCTCATCGGTCTGGTCGACCTTGATGACCTCTTCGATCCGGCGATGAATGTCGTTCGCGAAGAGCGCTTTGATGTGCTGTGTGCTCATGGTCGGCGTCCCCATCAGAAGATCTTCGGGCGGTAGTTGTGCTCGGCGTCGAGCACGCCCATGAAGCGAAGCCCCGCAGCCCCGTCGAGGTCGCCCGGATAGAAGAGAACCGTGGGCACGTGCACACGACCCTTGAGCTGCTCGAGGAGAGAGAATGTCCGGTAGACGGGGAACAGCGCGCCGACGCGGTAGATGAAGACCGTGTCGAAGCGAGGGTCGCCGTCGTCGGGGAGCTGGGAAGCGACCAGGTCCACCAGAGGCATGTATTCGGAGAGGACGGCGTGAACCGTCTCGACCACGGTCGCGGTGCCCTGCTCCCGCTCGGCTTGGAACCATTCTTCGAGAGGCCGCTGCGAGCGCATCGCGGCGTCGAGGCAACCCGCGAGGGAAATCTTTCTAGGTTCCCGCTTCCCGGCGTTCTCGATCCTGGTCGACAGCATCGTGATCTGGCGCCGCATCTCGAACTCGTCTTCCGGGTCGTAGCGGAAGATGGCGTAGGGCATGTCGTGGTAGGCGCTGAGCCGTTCGCGCGGGTCATCGAGGAGCAGGATCGGCTCCAACGCGGAGCGGAGGCGTGCTTCCAGGTCGCTCATGCAACCATCCTCTCTGCGTACTCCCGCGAGCTCGTGCACGGGAGCGAGAGCTGAACCAGGCTGCCGGCCACCTGATACTCGAGCTTTCGAAACTGGTGCAGGCGCAGGAGCTCGTGCTCCACGTCGGACGCTCGCATGAGAAATAGGCGCCAGTCCGGTGCGGTCAGGACTTTCGCTGGGCTCACCTTTTCGTCGAGGAGGGCGTGGAGCAGGTAGAGGAAGCTGCGCTCTGGAAGGTGATACGAGGCGAACTCGCGGCCCACCGTGCCGCGGAGCATACCGAACTCGGTTGCGATCTTCAGGAGACCTGCTGCGACTCGGCGCAGCGTTTGCTCGCTCCAGGCATGCTCGGTCGTTGCGCCGCGCTTGGCGATACCGGTGAGGTAGGCCTCGACGTCGCCGCCGCGCACCCGGAAGGCGCCTGCCTCGAACATGTCGAACAGCCAGTGCTCGATGAAGTCGCGGACCAGGAACTCGTCTCGCGTCATATGCCAGAGCAAAAGCGGCTTCCACTCGTCCATGGCACAGCCGGCCTTGGCCAGCAGCACCAGAGGCCGATCCCGCCCAGCCGGGTCGAAACGGCGATTGATTACCTTGGCCACGTCGCGAAGCCATGTAGCGCTGCTCGCACCGATGAAGTTCTCTTCGCGAAGACGGTCGAGGTTCGCACGCTTCGACCGCGCGAAGTCCCACGCCGCGAAGACCGCGTAGGTTTCTTCCACCAAGGCGCCCTTCACCACCGTGAACGACGATGCGACGTTTGCGCGCGAGGCGGCAGTCATGTATCGGCAAGCCTCGCGTAAGGGACGGCCAGCGCGCCAGGTTCGCCGCGGGCAAAGCCCAGGGCCAGCAACGCGACCTCTGCGTCAGTGCGAGAGAAGGTTCCGGGTAGGGGCACGGCGCGACCTTCGGCGGAGCGGCGCAGGCGCGAAAAGCTCTCGACGTCGCCAGCGTGCGCGAGCTCAAACGCTTGGAGGACCGCGACGAGATCCCGGTCGGTGATTCCCTGAACTCTCTCGAAGAACGGCGCCCAGGCGCTGGCGTTGTCGAGCCAATACTCCCAACGCGCGTCGAACTCGTCTTCGATGTCGTCGGGCAATCGCCAGAGCGTCGCGGAGGCAGGCGGGTCGAAGACCTCCGCACATCGGTGAGCGGCGAGCGCGAAGACCGAGCGCGCTTGGGCGAAGTGATGAGTACGAGGGAAGCCGCGGCGCAGAGCGACCGCGCCGAGATTGCCGAGCTGCCCCTTGGCGTTCCACCACTTCGCGATGTCCATCTCGCCGAAGCGTGCGACCAGCACGCGGAGCTTGAGCAGGCGATCGAGATCAAGCGGCGTGGGCGGCATTGGGGTCCCCGGGGGATTCTACCGAGGACGGGCACCGGAGGTGAGCGAATGATCCACGGCTCTTGCTGAGTGCGACGTATTCTGACCGAGCTCGCACCGGGGAGGCCGGCGCCGACCTGATTTCGATCAATCTGAGTCGGGCGGCTGCTTCGCGACGTTCGAGGGGTGAGTCGTCACTTTATCTCGAGCGTGTTCTGCGCGACGCCGTCGATGCCGTCGTTCGTACCTGGCTTGCCGCCGGTTCCCTTCGCTCCCTTGCTTCCGAGACTGTACGTCGTTCCCGCGTCGATGTTTGGCGTCGCTGAGCCTTTCCACACGACACCAACGCTGATCCCACCGGCTCCGCCGCCGCCAGCGCCGCCAGCGCCACCCGGTCCACCCTTTCCGCCTTGGCATCCGCCGCCGGCATCAGGCAGTCCACCGTTTCCGCCAATGCCTTGCCCGCTCTGACCGGCGACGCTGCCGCCACCATCACCGCCGTTAGTCGTCACCAGCTGCGCGGCTGATAGCGCCACTGCCGAATCGAGGACGAGCAGTGCGATGCTGGCCCCGCCGCCACCGCCACCTTTCGCGGCGCCTCCGCCGCACCCGCCCGCGCCGCCGCCGCCGCCGCCCCCCGAAGCGTCGCCGCCGCCGCCGCCGCCGCCTTGCCCCGGCGAACCGGACGCACCCGCTTCGCCGCCAGTTGGAGACCATCCATTGGTGAGTGCTCCCGAAGTGGTTGCGCCGCTGCCATCCTTGCCGGACGTGCCGGTGCCGCCGACGCCACCCGCGGTACAGAGAGCCGGTCCGCCTTTGCCCGCGGTTCCGCCGCCAAGTCCGGGAAGCCCGACGTCGCCATCCTGGGGTGTGGCGCCCCCCGACCCTCCCTTTCCGCCTGTCGATGAGCCGCCGCCAGGACAAGTCGTGAACGACTTCGCACCACCGCCTGACAGTAGGTTGGCGGCGTTTCCCCGGAGCTGCAGCTCCGCGGGGAAGGTGAAATCGGTGAGCGTCCCGTCTGTGCCCTTCGCTCCAGAAGCAGCGACAAGGCGGTCGCGTACCAGCTTCACATCAGTACTTCCGTTAACGAACGCAGCGACGCTCGATTCGCCCGCGGAGGATCCCGGTTGAGCCTCGAAATCCATGTCTTCGATGATGACGCTCGCGCTGACTGAGTCGATCTCGAGCGCGTAACCCTTCGATGCGGGTTTGACCGCAGCGCGCTTCCCGGTCTCGTAGGTCCAGTCGGTGCAGGAGAAGCCGCCGTAAAGCTTCACGCCGGATGTCACCTTGACGTGCTCGTCGTAGGTCGTGTCGCAGACCAGGATCATCTTTCCGGCCGCTGCCGAGAGGGCCTCGCCGATGGTCTTGAAGGGGCTCGCTTTCGTGCCGTTTCCGCTCGAGCCCGCCGTGCCGTTCACGAAGACCGCGTGCGTGTCGCTGACGAGGCACGCTTCCTCGCTAGGGCTCTTGGTCGCGTCGCAGGCGCCGGAGTCCCCGCCCGCGCCACCCGTCCCACTCGCGCCGCCGGTGCCGGATGTCCCACCCGTTCCTCCGGTCCCGCCGCCACCGCCCGTCGCCCCGCTTCCGCCAGTTCCTCCGCCACCGCCGGTGCCCGCCTTGCCGCCGGTGTACGCGCCACACGAATCCGTGTCCTCGCACGAGCTCGAGCCGCACCCGGTCACGAGCGATCCGATGGCGATGGCGCTGCTCAGCGCAGCGAGCCCGACGACGAAGAAGGTACGCATCTCGAAATCCCCTTAGAAACTTCCCTGAAGATGAAGTGACGTGCCGCGCGCGGTGACGCTCGGGACGATCATGGTGCCGCTGGACGAATCGGACGAGCGAGGCCACAGCAAATACGCGAGGACTCCTCCCGCGGCCGCGGCTCCGAAGCCCACGTAGCCGAAGGTCCGGAACTGCTTCGCATCGTCGGAGAGCGAGGTGACTTCAGCGCACTTTTCCGCGGCGATGGTTCCGGGGCCGCACTTGTTCGTCCCCGGGATCTCGTCGAGCAGGGCGTCCTTGTCGCTCTCCTTGCCGGACGCAGCGACGAGGAATCCGATTCCGGCGCCCAGGCCGACGATGCCTGCGCCGAGGGCGATGTACGCAGGGACCGCGCTCTGCTGCTTTCCGCCGGTATCCGCCGCGGCGCCCGTTGGGCCAGACTTCGAGCCGTTGCCGTCCGGCGGGGCGGTACCCGCGGGGGCAGCCGAGCCCGCCGGTGACGCTGTTGCGTTCGCCTCGAGAGCGACGCGCACGGCCTTGTTCTCGCCTTTGGCCACCGTGAACGAGCCGACATACGTTTCGTAGCCGGCCTTCGTGACCCGGATCTTGCGCTCACCGGGCTCGACGAATGCGTCTTCGGCGATCGGCGACGTCCCGACCGTGCTCCCGTCGATCACTACCGCGGCTCCGTCGGGCTGCACGTCCAGGTGTAGCGCCGCGATCTCCCTTTTCGCTTTCTCGAAGCCTTCCGTCAGCCGCGCCTTCTGGTCCTGTGTCGTACCCGCCAACAAGTGCTTCAGCGCGAAGTCGAAGTGCTCGGCGGCGTCGCGGTACTTGTTCAGCGCGAGCTCGCAGGCGGCGAGGTTCGCGGCGATGTCGGGGCTCCGGTGGAGGGTCCACGCTTGGGTGTACAGGTCCCGCGCCTGGTCGAGCTTGCCGTTGCCGTGCAGGGCCTTGGCCTTTTTGAAGAGATCTGCGGCGCGGTCGAGCTCGGCTGCGGTTGGCTTCGTCGGCTCCGCTCGCGTGACCGACGGCGCGGCGAGGGCCAGCGCTACGACGAACGCGAGTCTAGTAGATCGGGCCATGCGCGCTGCTCGGTGGGGCTGAGGTGGAGGGCGCCGTAGCCGAGCTCGGGGGGCTCGCGATGGCCGGCTTCTTGGTGGGACGAGCGATTTCCGCCGACGCCGGAGGCGCCGGGGTGATCGACGGTGCGGCGGGCGCGGGCTGCGGTTGGGCGACGGCGGGCGTTGCAGTCGCCGGCGGCGGTTCGGGTGAGAGTGACGTTGCCGTCGCGGGTGGGTCGACGGCGACCGTGCTCGGGGCGGGCGTCCGGAGCAGGCGCCAGCCGGCGAACAACGCGAGCGCTGCGAGGGCAATGAGCGCGAGGGGCAACCAGCGCGTCGAGCGCGAAGGCGGATGTGCAGCCTGGTGGTCCGCGGGGGCTTCGAGCGTTGCGCCGCCTTCGGCGGCTTTCGGCTCGGACGGACTGGCCGCCGCCGGGGGCTCGGGGGCCCTGGCGAATTGGCGGAACCAGCCCGACGGTGGGCGGCGCCAGAGCTGGGGCGGAACCGTGAACTCTTCCTGGCGGAGTCTGCGCTCCTCCTCCGGCGTCGGAGGGGGAGCGGGATCCGGGTCCATCGGATCGCCGACGCCGCGAAGGGTGTCGCGGCGGTCGGGCGGGGCGACGTCGATGGGAACGCCGGGCGGGAGCCGCGGCTCTTTCGAGTCCGCGCTCATGAGCCCACCGCCAGAGGAACGCACCACGACCCGCACGGGCGGTGATTCGTACCGTCCATGGAGCATTCGGCCAAGTCCTGGGAAGGCTCCGAGCTCGGCGCCGGCAGGCAGCATTGGCCGGCCATATCGGCAATGCGGCAGACGAGTTGCGGGGTTTCTTCGCGCACCATGGGTCAGAGCCCCGATCCGGGGAGTTTCTGGGCGCCTGGCTCGCTGCGTCGGGTGGGCTTCGGTGCTGCGGACGACGGGCCGGAGTTCCTGGGCTCGGTGCGGGGCGCTGCGGATGCAGGGGGAGGCGCGGAGGGGGCGGCGACCGGCGCGGGCGGAGCTGGTTCCACGGTCGCGATGCTGGCCGGGGGCGCCTCGGGCTCGGGAGGGGACGGGGCCATGGCGGCCGGCGCGGTCGCTGTCGATGCTTGCGCTGGCGTCCGGCTTCGTAGGGCGACGCCGATGGCCAAGACCAGGCTGGCGGAGACCGCGGCGATCGCGATCACCAAACCCATTCGCACCGGCGGCGCGGGAGGCGCGGCGGCGACGGGTGGCGCCGGCCGCGGCGTGGTGATGCCGGACGGCGTCGGCGTCTGTGCCATTCGCGGCGATGCTGGGATTGCCAGTGGCGGCGCTGGCGCTGGAGGAGCGGGTGGCGGCTCCGAGTCCTGGAGTGACGCGGCGCTCAGCACGAACGCTGCGAGCTCCGAACGCGCGAGCTCCGAGTCCTCCGGCGCACCAAGCAACAGAGCGAGCAGCGCACCGCGCGGCGCTGGGTGCATGGCGACGGGCGTGCGCCCGAACGCCACCAAGATCGAAAGGGCGAAGCTCTGCACGTCGGCATCGGCTGCGCCCAGCTTGAACAGGGCCGTTTCCGCAGCATCCGATCGATTGCGCGGGTCGAGCAGGAGCGCTGCGCCGAGCGCGACGTCGGTGTGCGAAGGGGTGGACTTGGCGCGTGCTCGCTGTGCGAGCAATGAGCGCAGGCGCTCGATGAGGCGGACGCGGGACTCGGCTTGCTCCGTGCCGATGCGAGCGACTGCGGCGCGGAGCGGTCCCCGGGAGCGATCGTCGCACTCGGCCGATGCCAGCGAGAGGTCGCGACACATCGTCGGATCACCTGGCGCGGCCGCAATGGCGCGAAGGCCCTGTTCCACGTCGGTGGCTTCCGGAGACGAGCTTGCGAATCGGACTGCTCCGCACATCAATGCGGCATCGATGCCCGCGGCGTTGCGTGCGGGCGCAGGCTTGGGTTGGGCTGGAGCGCTGAACGGTACGACGGTTTCTTCGGTGGTAGTCGCGGACGATTACAGCTCGATCGCGGGTGCGCGCTGGGGCCGCTCGATCTTCCCTGCCGCGCGACAATGAGCGAGCGCGGTCTGGAGATCCGCCGCGAGCTCGCGCATCGTCTGCTGCCGGTGACGCGGGTCCTTCGCGAGGGCGCGCAGAACGAGGCGGTCGAGGTCGGCCGGGAGACCCGGCACGTGCTCCGAGAGCGGTGTCGGCGGCGCGTAGATCTGACGCATCCCGAGCTCGATCGCGTCGGGCAGGTCGAGCGGGCCGGGCCCTTCGCTCCAGCAGTGCCGCCCCGCGATCATCTCGTAGAGGATGTGGCCGAGGGCGTAGATGTCGGCGCGGGCGTCGGTGCGCTCGGCCTTCAAGCGCTCGGGTGGCATGTAGGCCTGCGTCCCGATCAGGCGGAAGCGGTCCGTGGTCTTGAGGGCGCCCGAGCGACGAAGCTTGTTTGTGATCTTGCTCGTGCCGAAGTCGAGGACCTTGATGGTGTCGTCCTTCAGCACGAACACGTTCTCGGGTTTGAGGTCGCGGTGGATGACCTCCTGCTCGTGCGCGGACGCCACGCCTTCGGCGACCTGGATCCCGAAGCGCAGCGCGCGCTCGACGTCGATGACGGTGCCCTTGTTCAGGAGCTCCCGCAGCGACGAGCCCTGGAGGAGCTCCATCGTGAACCAGACCACGCCGTCGGCGACGCCGCCGTCGGTGATCTGCACGATGTTGGGGTGGCGCATCTCCGCGAGCGTTCGCGCCTCGGCTTGCATGCGCTCGGGGTGGTCGCCGGCCCGATTGTGCAGCGCCTTGAGCGCGACTTTGAGGCCCGTGAAGCTGTGCTCCGCCTCGTACACGACGCCGACCCCGCCGGCGCTGAGCCGCCGGATGATGCGGTATCGCCCGTCGACGGTCTGGCCCGCCACGAACGGGTCGTCGCCGCTGTCGATTTCCCTCCGGGTCCCCATGGCTCGCTCGGGCCTCAGAGAATACTCCCGGGGAGGGCGCCGACAATCACCGCATCATCGAGGGGAGGATTCTCGCGGTAAGCGCGGCGCCCGCGATGCTCGCGGCGAGCACGGCCGCGAGCGCGGCGATGGATTGGCCGTCGACGACCCACATGCCGAGCGCAGAGACCGCGACGGCGACGAAAGCAGCGCCAGCGTATGCGGCTGTAGCGTTGTTGCTCTTGGCCGCGATTGGCGCGGCGGGCGCCGGCAGTGCTGGAGCGGGTGCGTGTGCGGTACGAGTGGGGAGGACGGCGCCGTCCGGCGGGGCCGGCTCCTTGTGCTCGATCACCTCGGTCCGCGTGGGAACGCGACGCGTGGGAGCCGTGGTGCTCTCGGCGTGGAGGCGTTGCTCGAGGTTCACGTCGGGCGAGGTGCGGTCGGGGTGGGCGGAGGTCTGCCTGGGAGGGTTACTGGGAGTCGTCTCGAGCCAACCGATGGGCGCGGTGAGCCGGCCGGCGATCCTCTCGAGCGCGGCGGAGAACTCGGCCGCAGTCTGGAAGCGCTCGGCAGGGTTCTTGCGGATCGCTCGCAGAATGGCCGCGTCGAGCTCGTGGGGGAGGGACTGGCGCGCCACGTCGGACGGCGCGGGCGGGTCGTCGCCCAGATGCGCGATGAAGAAGTCCTCCTGTTTGCGGACGTCGTCGAACGGTCCACGCCCGCAGACCAGCGTGAAGAGCACGAGGCCGGCGGCATAGATGTCGGCCCGGTGATCGATGCCCTTGCCCATCACCTGCTCGGGGCTCACGTAGCGCGGCGTGCCCACGATGGCGCCGTCGGCCGTCGGTAGCGACGGCGGCGCGGGGGCGCGGGCGTTGCGGCCGGCCAGGACTTTCGCGATGCCGAAGTCGAGGAGCTTCACCACTCGCTGGCCGGACGCGGTCTGGTGCAGGAAGACGTTGTCGAGCTTGATGTCCCGGTGGACCAGGCCGAGCTGGTGAGCGGCGGCGAGGCCGGCCAGGATTTGCCGAACCACTTCGATGGCTTCATCCACGGGGAAGGCGCCGCGGCTCCGGAACTCCTCCCCGAGCGTCCGTCCGTCGAGCTGTTCCATCACGTAGAACGGGCGGCCGTCCGCCGTCCGCGCGAAGTCGGTGACGCTCACGATGTTGGGGTGGGAGAGCGCCGCGAGCGCCTGTGCTTCGACGCGCATCCGATCGGCGATGGCCGCGTCGTTCGCGAGCTCGGCGCGGAGCACCTTCGCGACCATGAGCCGGCCGACGATCTCGTGCTCGACCTCATAAACCTCGCCCATCCCGCCGGCGCCGAGCTGGCGGGTGACGCGGTATTGCGTCCCTTGGAACGGGTCGGGCGGCATCTCTCCGGGGAGGTTACCCGATCGAAGAGGCCTGTGGATGTGCCGCGGCTGGGGACGAGCCGTCGTTGGGCGGCGAGGTGCGGCTCGCTCGCCCCCAGCCGCTTGGACAAGCCTGCGGCTTGCCCACACACCCACAGGCCCGACGGCGACGACGAATGATTTCGATCAATCTCCGTCGGACTGGCGCTTCACCCATTCTGCAGCGGGCACGCCGCCGCGCGTGAGGCGCTCGATCTCGAGGGCGAGCGCGAGGCCGGGGCGACGCGCGCCACGACAGAGCATGTCGAGGTAAGTCCGGTTGACGCCGAGCTTCTTGGCGAAGGTCTCCCGCGTCGTGCCCGCAGCATCGATCCAGCGTGAGAGCTTCGTCTCGCTCGTGCGCGGTCTGCCTCGGGGGCGCTTCGCGGTTGCAGGCACGGCCTCGAGTTTTCGCGGTCGAGAACTCGCAGTCAACGCTTGCGGTTGAATTCAAATGCATTATAATAGGGGAATGGATGTCGCGCCCGCATTCGATGCTCTGCCCCCCGTTCTCACTGTCGAGGAGGTTGCCGACCTCATGCGGGTCGACAGGAAAACCGCCTACGCCGCGATCGCGGATGGCGACGTGCCAGGTGTCCGGCGGCTCGGCCGCTGCATTCGAGTCTCGCGAGACGTGTTCCTGCGCTGGCTGGCGGAGGGCGAAGGGCGATGAGCATTCGGCGCCGGAAGTGGGTCGATCGGCACGCCGTCGCGCGCGAGGCATGGGTGGTTGACGTGCAGGCCGTCGGGAAAGACGGCCGGCTCCGCCGCGTGCAGCGCGTGGCTCCGGTGCAGAACCGCCGGGCGGCGGAGCGACTCGAGCACGAGGTGCGAAACGAGCTCATCGAGGCTGACGAGCGCGTGGCCGGCGAGTCGATGGAATCGCCGACCCTCAAAGCGTTCGCCGAGCAGTTCCTGGGGACCTATGCCGTCACCAACAACAAGCCCAGCGAGGTCGAATCGAAGCGAACCATCCTGCGCTTGCACCTCGTGCCCGAGCTCGGGGACCTCCGGCTCGACCGCATCGGACCGCCGGAGATCGAGGTGTACAAGGCCAAGAAGGTGAACGCGAAGCTGTCGCGCAAGACCATCAACAACCACCTGACCGTCCTGCGGAAGCTGCTCTCGACCGCCGTCGAGTGGCGCGAGCTGGCGACCCTGCCTGCGATCAAGTGGATGAAGCCTCCGCCGCCGGAGTTCGACTTTCTGACGTTCGAGGAGGCGGATAGGTTGATCGCCGCGGCCACTCCGGGGTGGCGGCCGATGATCTTGGTGGCGTGCCGGACCGGGCTTCGCCTCGGTGAGCTTCTCGCGCTGCGCTGGGTGGACGTCGATGTCGAGGGCGGGCGCTTGGTCGTCCGGCGTGCGGTCTCGCGCGGCGTCGTCGGCACGCCGAAGAACGGCCGCACTCGCGAGGTCGGGTTGAGCAAGCAAGCCGCTGGCGCGCTTCGCGATCACTCACGCCGAGGTCCGCTGGTGTTCTCGACGACGGATGGGTCGATACTGACCAAGGGGGCGACGAAGTGGCCGCTGTGGAGCGCCGCGAAGGCGGCGGGGATTCGGCGCATCGGATGGCACGTCCTGAGGCACACGTTCGCGAGCCACCTGGTGATGCGCGGCGCGCCGATCAAGACCGTGCAGGAGCTCATGGGGCACAGCACGATCGAGATGACGATGCGGTACGCGCATCTGAGCCCGGATGCGAGGCGGGAGGCGGTCGAGTTGTTGGACGTGCGGGAAGCGGTCCGGCTGTGCTGGATCACCGCCACGGGAAGGGTGGTTCGGTGGGCCGAGAGGCGGCCCGATGCGGCGCAGGCCGCCTAGCGCCCGCGGCCGCCTCGACGACGGATTCGCTGAAGGCGCTCATGACTTCTTGCGTTCCCTGCTAGTGCGAGGTTTTTCGGGCTTCTTCTTCTCTTCGAGTTGCCTGGTTTCGGCGACGACGCGGTCGAAGTCGCTCTCGAACAGTCGGTCCTGCACGATGCGGTACTTCTCGAACTCGCTCTCCGCGTGGGCTCTGGCGATCTCTGCGGTCACCTTGCCAGCGTCCGAGAGCACCTCGCGATCGGTCACGGCGAGGAAGCGGTTCAGCCGCGTCTCCCAGTCCTGCATGGTCATGGGAATCTTGCGGAGCGCCATGTCCTCAGCGACGTCCAGGTAGGCGTTCACCAATCGCGAGAGCTGCAAGAGCTCGTGCTCGGTCAGGTAGTTCTTGGCCACGACCACATCGAACTTCTGGATCTTCCCCAAGGGCGCGTCGGCCCAAGAGTTGAGGCCCATGTGCTCCTTGGCCGCATCGGCGCGATCGTAGATGACCTCTGCGGCGGTCTGCCCGTGGATGGCCCAGTGCAGCTTGTTCTGCACCGTGGCGAAGAAGCGCTTGGTAGCCTGCGCCGTCACGTCGTAGTCGACGGCCGTGGCGTAGATGTCGGTGATCTTCTGGTAGAACTTGCGCTCCGACAGCCGAATCTCACGGACCCGTTGGAGCTGTTCTTCAAAGTACCGCTCGCTCAGGATGGAGCCGCCGCGCTCGAGGCGCTCGTCGTCCATCGCGAAGCCCTTGATGGTGAACTCCTCGACGACGCGCGTCGCCCACTTGCGGAACTGCACAGCGCGCTCGGAGTTGACCTTGTACCCGACGGCGATGATGGCCGAGAGGTTGTAGTGCTTGGTGTCGTAAGTCTTGCCGTCGGCGGCAGTTATTCGAAAAGTTCGAATAACTGAGTCCTCTTCCAACTCGCTGTCCTCGAACACCTTTTTCAGGTGGTAGTTGATGGTCGGGATCTCCACGTCGTAGAGCTGCGCCATCATCTTCTGGCTGAGCCACACGTTCTCGTCGGCGTACGCCGCTTCGACACCGCCCCCGCCGCTGGCCGCCACG
>Ga0154020_10001611_pt1 | contig 27707 bp, 24 predicted proteins | sample Klosneuvirus_201_FD_109709 | JGI IMG/M metagenome (GOLD analysis project Ga0154020, IMG submission 109709) | Active sludge microbial communities from wastewater, Klosterneuburg, Austria - Klosneuvirus_20160825_MG | ecosystem: Engineered > WWTP > Aerobic digester > Activated sludge | place...
CGCAGTTCCCCGAGCTTGACCGTCGGTTCGCGCCCAACGCCAGCAGTAAGTGGCGAGACAACCTCTTGGCTCGTATCCAATACCTCGCCGCGTCCGTGGATACGGGCCATCACGTCGGTTTCGTGCAGCACGTCGCTTGGGAGAAGATCGCTCTCATGGCGCGAGGCGGCGACGAGGCCTGCCGTGACCTGGAGTGCTCCCTCCGGGTCTTGCGAGAGACGCTCGCCGCCGAGCTGCCTGTGAACGCGTCAGCGGCGGCGCTCCAGTGCCTGGATCTGACGCTGGAGCGATTCCACGCCATGCCCACTGATGTGTCGATGGAGCTCGACACGAGCACCCCAGCGGGCACGCTCGGAGCGAAGTATCTGCTGGCAGTACTAGAGGGAGATCGGCGCGCTGCCTGTGAGCTGATCCTCGACGCAGCTAAGGGACAGTCGGCGATCACCGGTACGCTCACCGTGACTGAGATCTGTGAACGGGTCTTGGGACCGGTTCAGATAGAGCTCGGACGAATGTGGAGGTTGAACCAGATCTCCATCGCCGAGGAGCACTTCGCTACCGAGACCACCCAGACGGCTATCTCCATGTTGTATCTGCACCTCGCGCAGCGCCCTCGCCATGGCAAGGTCGCGCTCTGCGCTTGCGTAGAGAGCAACGCGCACGACGTCGGTGTCCGTATGGTCGCCGCCGCGCTAGAGGACAGCGGGTGGCGGGCCATCTGCCTTGGCCAGAACGTCCCGATCGACGACCTGGCGCGGGCAGCCGCAGACTTCCAGGTTGATCTCATCGCGCTGTCCGGCAGCCTCATCACGCACGTCCCCTTGATCGGCGCCGCAATCGCTCGGCTACGAGAGGCAGCCCCAAACGCCAAGATCATGGTCGGCGGACTGGCCTTCGCCGGCTCCAGCCTCGATCAGCAGCTCGGGGCCGACGCGAGCGCCAGCTCCATTGCAGACGTCGTGGCGGTCGCGAACCGCTTGGTCGGGCTTCAGACGCCATAGTTGGTGCGCTCGACCCGCTCCGCATTTGCCGCTGTTTTCTGAGCCAGGTCCCATGCCAGCTCGGTAGCGGCGCTTTCGACCCAGAAATCGACACCCTCCCTGCATCCAGCCTGCGTTCGGCGACGAATCTACGCCCGAACCAACTCGGAACGGGCCAGGGCACGACGCTCCAGCCGTAAAGACCCGACCTCGTCGGAGACAGCGGAGTATTGTCATGAGAAAACACCTAGCCCGCAGCTGCCTCGTCGCAGCAGTGCCCATGATGCTCGTCGCCTGCGGAAGCGACACCAAAACACCTCCTGGGGAAATGCCCGGCTCCATCGTGGCGGTCGCTTCGGCAAACCCGGACTTCTCTACGCTCGTCAGCGCGATTCAAGCGGCTGAGCTCGTCGACGCGCTGAGCGGCGCTGGGCCCTTCACGGTCTTCGCACCGACCAACGCGGCGTTCGCGAAGCTGCCGCCTGCTGCGCTGAGCGCGCTCCTCGCCGACAAGCCCGCGCTCCAGAAGTTGCTGAAGTACCACGTCGTCTCGGGCAAGGTCTTGGCCGCCGACGTCGTGAAGCTGACGGAGGCCACCACGCTTGACGGCATGAAAGTCTCCATCCGCGTGGAGAATGGCTCGGTGTTCATCAACGACTCCAAGGTCACGATGACCGATATCCGGACCAGCAACGGCATCATCCACGTCCTCGACACGGTGCTGAGCCCACCAGCAGCGCCGCCCGGTAACATCATCGCGGTTGCCTCGGCGAACCCGGACTTCTCCACGCTCGTCAGCGCGATTCAAGCGGCCGAGCTCGTCGACGCGCTGAGCGGCGCTGGGCCCTTCACGGTCTTCGCGCCGACCAACGCGGCGTTCGCCAAGATTCCGTCTGCCGCGCTGAACGCCCTGCTCGCCGACAAGCCCGCGCTCCAGAAGTTGCTGAAGTACCACGTCGTCTCGGGGAAGGTCCTGGCCGCCGACGTCGTGAAGCTGACGGAGGCCACCACGCTTGAGGGCACCAAGGTCACGATCCGTGTGGAGAATGGCTCGGTGTTCATCAACGACTCCCAGGTCACGATGACCGACATCCAGACCAGCAACGGAGTCATTCACGTCATCGACACGGTGCTCACGCTGCCCGCCGCGCCGCCCGGAAACATCATCGCGGTCGCGTCGGGGAACCCGGACTTCTCCACGCTCGTCACCGCGATCCAGGCCGCCGGTCTGGTCGACACCTTGAGCGGCGCGGGGCCCTTCACCGTGTTCGCCCCCACCAACGCGGCCTTCGCGGCCCTCCCGGCCGGCACGCTGAACTCACTCCTGGCGAACATCCCGGAGCTGAGCAAGATCCTGACCTACCACGTCGTGGCTGGGCGGCTGGACGCAGCGGCGGTCATCGCGGCGACCAAGGCGGCCTCGGTTCAAGGCGCTGAACTCAACTTCCGCGTTGAGAACGGCGTTGCCTACGTCAACCAGGCTAGGATCACGATGACGAATATCGCCGCGTCCAACGGAATCATCCACGTGATCGACGCCGTGGTTACGCCGCCGACGATCGTTGACCTGGCGGTTGCTACGCCCGATCTCTCGACCCTGGTCACGGCGATCAACGCGGCGCAGCTCGCCGAGACGCTCAGTGGTCCCGGCCCGTTCACGGTGTTCGCCCCGGTCAACTCGGCCTTCGCGGCGCTGCCGTCGGCAACGTTGAACACCCTGCTGGCCAACCCGAGCCAGCTGTCCCCGATCCTAACCTACCACGTCATTCCTCAGCGCCTTCTGGCGGCTGAGGTCCTCGCCGCCTCGTCGTTCGCGACCGTGAATGGTCAAACGCTGACCGTGTCCAACGCCAACTCGACGCCCCGGATCAATGGGGCGCGCATCATCGCGACGGACATCGTCGCCGGCAACGGGGTGGTCCACCTGATCGACGGCGTCCTTCTCCCTCAGTGAAGCAGCCGCGGAGCATTGGCGCTCGAGAGGCATCACCGTCGAGTCCTCCGAGCCCAATGACTCCCGGCGTTGAGACCGCTGCCGCGTTGAGTCTTCGTCGGGGCTGCTCGCGATGATCGCCCCTGGAGCTCACGACGAACCTACTTTGGTGCTCGAAGGCTCGAGGAGACTCGCGCGCAAGGCCTCAAGCCCGCGACGAACATGAGACTTCACCGTGCCGAGCGGCATGCCGGTCGACGTGGCGATCTCATCATGGGTCAGCCCTTCAAACACGCTAAGAGCGATGACCTGCTTTCGGTCTACCGGCAGGGCGCCAAGCGCAGACAGCGCCCGAGCGGCCTCCGGCCTTCGCTCCAACTCTACGTGCGCCGTGCTCGCCAACCCGTCGAGGAGTCGCTCCGAATCCCCGTCCGTTGGCCGCCGCGCCTTACTCCGCAGGCGATCGATCGTCCGGCGGCGCACGATCATCGCGATGAAGGTACGCTCGCTGGAGCGGGTTGGATCAAAGCGCGAGGCCGCCTTCCACAAGGCGATGAACGCTTCCTGAGCGGCATCCTCGGCTTCAGCGCGGTCCCGGATCGTGCGGCTGGTGATCGCCCACACCAAAGACCCGTAGCGATCGACACACGCCCGCATCGCCTCACGATCTCCGCGCGCGACGGCCTGGAGGATGCTGTCCTCTCCGCCAGCGTTAGCGCCGCCTTCGGTCAACGCAACACGGAGTAGCACAGCGAAGTCGTTGAGTCACCGCGACCCCGTACCAGGCGCGCGTCGTGCCTCAAGAGAGCGGTCGTCGCCAACACCAGCCGGCGCGGGCACACCACGACCGTTGCGTACCGAAGTGCAGCATCGAGACGCGCGACGGTTGCCCGGAGCGCACGCTGTGGCCGGCACCGCCCTGGGCCAACGGCGCTTGAGCGGCCACCAAAGACAGAGGTCAAGGCGCCGGGTCGAGCCCAAGGTGGGCTCGGATCTCAGCCGCGATCCAGTCGAGCTCCGCGTCGGAGAACGCGTGTCCGAGCTCGTGGACAGTCTTTGGGCCATCGACCTCCAGGATGATCTTGCCTGGCACACGGCCGGCGCGGCCGTAGCTGGAGTGCTCGACGCGAACACGGCGAACTGCCCCGAGCGACCCGCCACGGTTCCGACGAAGGGAGTCATCCCGCACAGAGAGCTGCTCCGGGCCGACCTCGATCCGAAGCCGGCCGCTGCCGAGCGTCGAGTGCGCACCGGAGTACGTCGGGACGAAGCTCCAGACGAAGTAGACAAAGAGAGCGAGCGGCCAAAAACCGTCGAAAAAAAATGGGAGAACGAGGCCGGAGATTAACAACGAGACCGCAAACAGTCCTGAAAGCCACCGAAGGTCCCCAGGGGCGTCGATGACCAACTGGGAGCCTCGCTGCCAGGCGCGGAGCTTCGATCCCTCGGGAGGTGGGCGAGCGAGCGAGCGCTCGATGTCTCGGGCGCGCGACAGCTCCTTGGGATCATCGCAGGCCGCGAGCTGGGCCAAGGCCGAGCGGGCAGAGGACCACCGATCTTCGGGGAGCGGCGAGAGCAGCCGATCGAGCCAAGCGGCGAAAGGAGCGGGCAGCTCGGCGAAGGGCCGAAAGTCCGGCCGGAGCCCGTTCGGAGGTAGTCGATGCGGAGGCGTGCGGCAGAGCAGATTCACCAGCGTCGCGCCCAGACCGTAGCGGTCGGTCGCCGGCGTCGCTCGGCCCTGGAGCTGCTCGGGGGCCATGAAGCCGACGGTCCCGATCGTGGTGCTGCCCTGGCGGGACTGGTCCGTCAGGACCTCTCGGACCGCGCCGAAGTCGACGAGCATGAGGCGCCCAGCGGTGCCCAGGATGAGGTTCGCGGGCTTGATGTCCCGGTGCACGACCGGAGGCGCCCGCTCCTCGAGGTACTGAAGGACGTCGAGGAGCTGCCGGGCGATCGCCTTGACCTCGTCCAAGGTTGGGGTCCACGCCTCGGCGAGGCGTCGCTCGAGCGAGGTGCCGTCGACCTTCTCCTCGACGAGGAAGAAGCGCACGCCGTCGTCTTCGGTGAAGGCGTCGAGCACCTTGGGGATGGCCGGATGGGAGAGGCTGGCGAGGATCTTGGCCTCGCGCTCGAAGAGCTCGACCGCCTTCCAGGACTCGGCCCACGCGAGGTCGAGCTCCTTCAGCGCGACCTCACGCCCTTCGGAGCGATCCCAGGCGTGGTAGACCTCCCTGAACGCGCCGCGACCGAGGTGCGCGCGGATCTCGTAGCGCCCGGCGCGGACGGAGCTACCAGTCGCTCGCATCATCGTCTCCGCTTTGCCCGAGGTAGGCTCGTAGCTCCGAGGCGATCCACCGGCACTCCTCGTAGCGTAGACCATGGCCAAAGCGCAGCTCTCGCGCGCCGATCGCCAGGACGCACACCCCCCGATTGCGGCGGAAGGGGGCCCGAAACCGCTCTGCCCTGACCTTGGTGAGCCCGTTGAGAGGCCCGCTGCTGCGACGCTGCGTCCAGAGCACCGAGCGAGCGGCCTCGAAGCGCTCTGGATGCAGAGTGAGGTGGAACGGACCGAGCGCATCGGGTCGGCGCGCCAACTCGAGGACGAGGACCCCGAGCACGCTGACCCAGAACCACAGCTCGAGCGGACCGAACCCCCGCCGGAGGAACCACTTGGCCGCGGCGAAAAAGCCGTACGCGGTGAAGGTGAACAAGGCTATCGGGAGCACGCGGGGAACCGAGAGGACGAGGCGCGCGCCGTCACGGGTGATCTGGGCTCGAGCCTTCGGCGGGCGTGCTCTGCGCAAGGAGCGGGAGTCGGTCGTGAGCGCGCGGCCCTCAGACGTCGGGTTCAGCAGCTCACTTCGGGCGATCGCGGCAGAGGGCCAGCGCAGCCCAGGATCGGGCTCGAGCAGCCGGTCGAGCCAGCGCGCCAGCGGTCCCGGCACCTCGGCCAACGCTCGAAAGTCGGGCCTCAGGTCCCTCGTTGGAAGCTCCGCCGGTGCCACTTGGGTCAGGAGGTGCACCAGGGTCGCGCCGAGGGAGTAGAGATCACTGGCCTGGCTCGTGCGGCCGAGGGCCTGTTCCGGAGCCATGTACCCGTAGGTTCCGATCATAGTGCTGCCCGCGCGGTCATCGTCGAGCAGGAGCTCCTGCGCGCCCCCGAAGTCGACGGTGACGACCCGACCATCTGGCCTCTGGATGAGGTTGCCAGGCTTTAGGTCCCGATGAAGCATCGGCGGCGACAGCGTCTCCAGGTAGTGGAGGACATCTAGGACGTCTAAGGCGGTGCGGGTCACCTCGTCGAACGTCGGCCTCCAGCCCGCCTCGAGCAGCTTCGCCAGGGTCTCGCCCGGGATGAGCTCCTCGACGGTGATGCAGCGCAGACCGCCCTCTTCGACGAAGGAGTCGAGGAGGCGGGGGATCAGGTGGTGGTCGAGGGAGGCCAGCGTCCGAGCCTCGCGCTCAAACAGCTCCACCGACTTCCAATTGTCCACGGCGCGGAGCGAGAGTTCCTTCAGCGCGACTCGCTCGTCATTGGTTCGATCGCGGGCGACGTAGACCCGCCGAAACGCACCCCGGCCGAGCGGGGCCAGGATCTCATAGCGGTTCGCGATGAGGCTCCCACTGGGGCGCGCGTCCACGAGGCGGTGATAACCGATCAACGACTCGTGGGCTACCGCCTGCCAGGCAGGTGTACGCGCGCCTTCGAACGAGTGTCCCGGGCTGCTCAGGTAGATGGGGCTCGCGCCCCGGCCGGTTTGCGCCGCGAGTCGGAGCGCTCCAACTGATCCCGGGCTCTCATCGCGGTCTTGGCGCAGCCTCGGCGGTCATCTTGGCGACGTCGCCCGGCGATCTCATCGTCTTCGACGAACGGCTCCAGCACCGAAGCCAAGGTGGCCGCGGGCGGCTCCAGTGGCGGGCCGACGTGGTGGCCCAGCCGTCGAACGACCAGGAGCGGGACCTCGTGCGCACCTATTTTGCGCAGATCTTCTCGGGCACCTGGCGGCAGGACTACGACGCCCTGCGCTACCCAAGCTACGGCTCCGCGTTCCGAGAGGCCGCCAGCGCCTACCGCGAGGGGCTTCAGGATCTCGACGTCTTCTCGATGGCTGCGCGCTTTGAAGGCCGCGACCTGCTGCCCTGAGCGGGGCGCTCAGGCGATCGCCAGCGCGGCGACCCCAGAACCCTCACGTTCACCGCGAGAACACCAGCGCCAAGCTGAGCTCGATCACCTCGAAGGGCTCGACGCGCACGACCGCGTCGTCGGCATAGCAGCAGAGGATGCTCCAGCGACCGCCCTCGAGCCGCAGCACCTCCAGGGTCCGCTCCAGCGGGTCGACGATCCACGCGTGACGCACGCCCTGGCGGGCGTAGAGCGGGAGTTTCTTGGTGCGGTCGAGCTTGGCGGTCGAGGGCGAGAGGATCTCGCAGACCCAATCGGGGGCGAGGGTCAGGTAGGGCGCAAGCGGTGACTCCGGGAGTCGCTCGCGGCGCCAACCCGCGAGATCGGGGACCAAGACGTCTTCGCCGAAGTGGAGCTCGGGTTCGAATGCGATGATCCACCCGCCCGGTCCCCCGCGCCCGTGCCGAAAGGGCGGCACGAGGATGCCGCCCAGGTTTGAGCCGGCGTCGCTGTGCGGCATCGCTGGCCGCGGGTGGACGAAGAGCTCGCCGTCGATGATCTGCCCGACCTGATGGGGCGGCAGATCGACGATGTCTTGGTACGTTGCCCGCTTCACCGCGACCATCATCATGGAGTCCTAGCTCGCGCGGGATCAAGCAAGCGCGCTGGCTTCGAGAGTCATTGCGTCCGGATTGAGAAGTTCTTGGCGCGGAGATCTCGCCTGGGCTAGACCGACTCCGCAATGAAGCCTGGTCGCAATGACCCTTGCCCCTGCGGTAGCGGCAAAAAGTACAAGAAGTGCTGCCTCCAAGCCGGAGAGACGGAGGACGCCGCCTGGCGCGAGGCACGGATCACGAGCGATCTCACGGCGGAGGCGCTCCAGCGCTTCGTCGGGATCGGGCAGTCGACGGCAGATGATCTCCTCGGCCCCGCGCTCGAGAAGCTCGGCGTTGGACCAGGGTCGTCGATCCGCGAGACCGAGCTGCCCCTGATCTTCAACATCGCACTACACGAGGTCGCCGCCAAAGACGGGCGCACGATCGCCCAGCTCCTCCTCGAGTCCAGGACCCCCCTCGACGCACGCGTTCGGCAGCACCTCCAGGCCCACGCCCGCGAGGCCTTCTCGTTCTTCGAGGTTCGTTCGGTGGAGCCAGGGCGCGGCTTCGTCGTCGAAGATCTCCTCCGCGGCGGCGAGCACGAGGTCACCGAGCGCGCCGGCTCCCGAACCATGCTTCCGAGGTACGTCCTCTTCGGTAAGCTCATCCCGGAAGAGCAGCTGACGATGTTCGATGGAATGGGCAGCCTCCCCATCCTCGCTGGCACGCGCGATGGGCTCCTGAAGGACGCTCGGAAGCTCCTCGGCGCAGCGCGGCGCGAACGCTTCGACTCCCAGGAGCTGAAGACCAACACCATCGAGCTTCTACATCTCTACCAGCGCGCGGGCGCGGCCGCCCAGACTCCTGCACCATTGCCGGAGCTTCAAAACACGGACGGGGACCCCCTCGAGCTGATCGAGACCGCGTACCGCTTCCCCGCCGAAGGCAGAGACGCCCTGCTCAACTATCTCGAGAAGGTCCCCGGCATGCGCGCGGATGCCGAGCGCGATGGGGTCATCGAGGTCCATTGGGGTCGGGAATCGACGAGCCTCGGGGTCCTGCACCTCGCCGCGAACGAGCTCCGCACCCAGACCAACTCCCGTGCGCGCGAACGGGGCCTCAGTCGGCTGCTGCAAGCAGGTCTCGTCCGGCTCGAGCAGGTCTCCTCGAAGAGCACCGATCCGATGACCGAGCTCGGCAAGCCCCGCCTTGTCCGCCCGCCGCCGCCGAGCGGTCTTTCGCGCGAGGAGGAGGCCGAGGTCGTCGGCGCGATGCTCGAGCGTCACTACTCTACCTGGGCCGATGTGCCGCTCCCTGCGCTGCGGGGAAAGACGCCCCGGCAGGCCGCCAAGACGCCCGCCGGCGCCAAAGAGGTCGACGCGCTCCTCCGGGAGATGGAGATGATGCAAGCGCGCTCGGCGATGCCCGTGACCTTTGACTTCGACCGCATTCGTCGCGATCTCGGGCTGTCCTTGGGATGACGCGACGCTTCGGTGGTCGCTGTATTGATCAGGTTCTCCATCTCCAGGTGCTCGAGCATCCCGCGCCGCAGGGTGTCGTCGCCCGATCTGGAGAGCAGCCGCTGACGCGCGAAGTTGACCAGACTTCCAGCGAAACCGCCGAGCGCATAGACCTCAAGCCCCTGGCTCCGGGCCAACGTCGCGATCTCTTCCAGCTCAGGCACGCCACGGATGACCTTCGCGGTTTCCTCGAGGATGCTCTTGGCGGTTACTGGAGGGCGGTTCTGGGCCTTGCAGGTCGCCTCGGTCGCCTCGGTCGCCTGGGCCCGCAAGAGCAGGACGTTTGCTTGGGTCGCCTTCCCACCGACCTCGGCGTTGGGTCGCGTGGTCTGCGCCTCAACCAAGCCCGTTAGCTTGGCGACCCCCTTGGTCAACGTCGGCGCCCGCCGCAGGCCGCACCCGCGGCGCCAAGCCCATTCGGCTCCGCGTGCCCGTGGCGGCGGCCACTCCTGTCAGTTTGAGCGGCCGCCCCCTATGCTGCGAACGTGACCTTCTTACTGATGCTCGTCCAGAGCCTTTCCATGATGAGCACGACGTCGACCATCGTAGAGGCCTCGGCTAGCCCGTACCGCACGCGGCTCGACATCGATCTCCCCATCGCCGGGCTCGGACTGGCGGGTGCCTCCATCGCGTTCGTTCCCATCCCGCCGGCGAGCTGTCTTCCCAACTGCGTCATACCGGCTGGACTGAGCTCGATCGACAGGAGCGTCATCGGCAACTACTCCGAGCAAACTCATACGATCGCTGACATCGGGGTCCTGACTTTGGTGCTCGCCCCTCTGGCGCTGGATCTCCTGGATTCCGGGGGCGACGGCTTCTTCGAGGACGCCACGGTGTACATCGAAGCGCTCGCGTTGGCACAAGCGGCCACCCAACTCACCAAGGTCGCCGTGCGCCGAAATGCGCCTTTTGTATACGACCCCAACGTGCCGCTGGAGGTGAAGTCGACGACCGACGCTAATCGCAGCTTCTTCTCCGGGCACACGACGATGGCGTTCACCGCAGCGACCGCGTACTCGGTGACCTTCTGGCTGCGCCACCCAGAGAGCCCGTGGCGCTGGGTCGTGCTCGCGTTGTCCGAAGCGATGGCGACGACCATTGGCCTGCTGAAGGTCGGGGCTGGCTACCACTACTACACGGATGTGGGCGTCGGCGCGCTGGTGGGTATCTCGATTGGAGCGCTCGTCCCCTTGCTTCACGCGCTTTGAGCTTGTCGGCGGGCGAGCCGGCGTTGCCCCGCTCAGGCCCCCGCGCCGGAACTTCGGCATGAGTTGGCAGATCGCGGCGAGGCGATAGGCCTCATCGGCGCTCGCGTCTTTCATCGAGTCCGGCAATACGACACCCAGCATCGTCGCTTTGGCCCGATCGATTTCAGGATATACCGGTGCCTGGGCGCTGAAACCGACCTCGACGCCTTTGCTCTTCACGAGCAGGCCTTCGACCGGGTTCTCTTGGCAGTCTGGCGTCAACTGCTTCGGGCCCTCGCCGATCGAGGCTCGGACCACGTTGTTGACCCAGTTGATTGCGTTGCCTTCGAAGCCGACGTCGAAGACCATCAGACGCTCTTCTCCCCGGGCGATCGCCGGGAGGTCGTAGAACTGTCCGAGCCACTCGCGCGCCTGATTCGACGATGGCGGGAGTTGATCCCTCAGCGCGCCGCTGAGTGGCACGGACATGAGTCGTCCCGCCAAGGCCGTGTCTCGGACCACGGCGGACAGCGCGTCGGCGATGAGGTCGCTGTCCCGGCCCAAGATGAGGACGTTCTTTCCGCTGGCGAGCTCGCGCAAGAGGCGCTCCACCATCACGCGAAAGTGCGGCATCGCGGCAGCGAGGTTGGTGCGATAGTCGCGAAGCTCCTGCTCGGCGATCGGCAAGCCCTGCGCTGTTGCCATCGCCACGATATCTCGATCCGACAGGCCTACCAAATCCGAAGCCCGCGGTCGTACCTCGAGATCGGCGAACGGAGAGCGCTGCTTGCGAAGCCGGCCGCTCAAGATACTGATCAGCTGCTCAACGCTAAGTGCGAGGCTGCCAGATCGGTGGAGGTTCGGAAGCCGCAGCGCCTCCAGGGTGCGCCCCAGGTCGCGCCGCACGGAGCGAAGCGTATCGAGCCATACGTGCAGCAGAGTGCCCGAAGGGCGCCGAAGGCGCGGGGCGGCCTGGGCGACGGTCGCTCGAACTCGATCCACTGGTAGCCCATAGCCCGTTTCGATGGCCCGTATTCAACCCGCGCGGCGCTTCGGCAGACGGCTCATCGCCAGGAGCGCCGATCGACGCTCATTGACACGGACGGCGGTCATCTCCGCCACAATCGCCTCATATTCCTCGGGCGTTGGCGCTCGGCCCCGCTCGAGCTCCTCTGGATCCGCTTCTTCCCAGGGGTCTCGGTAGCGACCCAAGGTGTGCTTCTGATAGTGGCGCGCGAACTTCCGGGGGATCAGTGAACCCGTCGCGAAGGTGTGGAAGCCTCCACCGCCGACGTTGAGCAGCACACTGTCACGCCCTCCGCTAAGCAGGCTGCTCGCGGTGGGCAACGAGAGTTGGACGGCGGCTTTGGCCATGCTGGCATCGCCGCGGTTCAACGTAGGGACGTTGTGAGCGTCCTGGGTGGCGGCGCCTCCTTGACCGCCACCTCCCTGGCGTCCGCCGTGTTGACCCGCGTCCTCACGGGGGCGGTTCGGCTGGATGGCGACGTGGGCGCTCGTCTCCAGGCTGGACTTCGCTTCGGTCGACGAGCTGGAGCTGGCAGTTGCGCCGGAGTTCGTCCGACCGGGGTCGGGACGCTGCTGCACCCGATCACGGAGGGGCGCGTTCGCTCGTTGGACCTGTTGGGCGACCTGCTGCCCGGCGTTGGGGTTCACACCGGGCTGGGCGATGCGGCTCATGACCAGCGCCCTACGCAACCGCTGGGCCAGTCGGTACACCTCAGAGGTCCTGGCGAACCCGGCGGAGAGCGCACGTCGATTTGTAGGGCGCCGGATGATCGGATGGCTGCGAGCCGACGCTCCGCCCGCTGGGCTACCCAAGACCTCCCACCGTTGTGGGCGGCGCCCCGGCAGTTGCCGACTCGCAACCGACAGCCAAAGGCCGTGATCGCCCAAAGGGCCACCAATCGTGCGGCCCAGGCTGGGGCGGCACGACGCGTGCTCTGTGCTCGGTCAGGAGGACCGACGCATGCCACCAGGAATGGAAACGATGATGGCCAACCAGAACAAGGACGACGACAAAGGTGCCAAACAGGAGATCGCCGATCTCAGGAATGAAGTCGCAGAACTCAAGATGGGCACTCAGTTGGCGGGCCTTGCGCAGGAGAACGCGGATTTGAAGGCCCAAATCGGGGACCGGTCGATGCCTGGCGCCACTCCAGTCGGTACGCCCGTGTCGCTGGCCGCAAGCCCCGCCCGGGTCGCCACCGCTGGCAACATGGGCAACGTCGGTGGCCCGGCCGGAAACCTCAAGGTCTAGACCACTCAGGCGCGCGGCGGGCGCAGGTCGCCGCGCGCCCTGATCTTCGGAGGTAGAGTCGATGGCGGACGAGTACCACCCCCTGGCGGTTCGGTTGTGGTCCACGATGACCATCCACTCGGACGGTCGCCACGAACTCCCGCTGCCGCTGGAGCGCGCGGCGCTGGCGTTCATTCGCCGAATCGCTGAGGCGCGCGAGATCGCCTTGGTCCATGCCTCGCTCTACAGTCTGTGGGCGGAGACTCGTCGCTTGGGTCAGCGCGAATGTTCAGAGGCGTATGGGCGCCTCGTAGAAGAGGCGCGGAAGCTCTCGATCGAGAGCGCCGATGAGTGGAGGCGCTCTGCCCTGCCGCCGCGCGCTCCGGACAGCTCCAAAGCCGTACCGGCGTTACCCGAGAAGGCCGTGGGAACGCCGCTCGCGTCGACCTTAGTGCTCCAGCCACGTCGAGCTTAGGCGCGGGTCGTTGCGTCAGTCCGCGACGCGCCGGATCTTCGCCCCCAGCGCCGCCAGCCGCTCGTCGATGCGCTCATAGCCGCGGTCGATCTGCTGCACGTTGTGGATCACGCTCTTCCCGTCGGCGCAGAGCGAGGCGATCAAGAGGGCCATACCCGCGCGGATGTCCGGGCTCGACAGCTCCTGGCCCCACAGCCGTGCTCGGCCGCTGACCACGACCCGGTGGGGATCGCACAGGACGAGCTTGGCGCCCATCGACTGCAGGCGATCCACGAAGAACAGCCGCGACTCGAACATCTTCTCGTGGATGAGCACCGTGCCCTCGGACTGGGTCGCCGCCACCACCACGATCGACGTCAGATCCGCTGGAAATCCCGGCCAGGGCGCGTCCTCGATCTTGGGGATCGCGTTTTGGATGTCGCTCTCCACCCGCAGCTCTTGGCCCCCGCGGATCAGGAGATCTTCCCCCGCGCCCGTGGGGCTCTTGGCCACCTCGAAGCGAATACCCAGCCGGCCAAAGGCGATGCGCGCCGAGCGCAGATCCGAGGCATGGCAGCCCTTGAGCAGGAGCTCTCCGCCGGTCACCGCGGCCAGCACGATCAGCGAGCCGACCTCGATGTAGTCGGGCCCGAGGCGATGCTCCGCGCCGTGGAGCTTCTGCACACCCTCGATCACCAAGGTGTTGGTACCCACGCCCTGGATGCGCCCGCCCATGGCGTTGATCAATGCGCACAGCTCTTGAACGTGCGGCTCGGAGGCCGCGTTCATGATGGTGGTGGTCCCCTCGGCCAGGGCCGCCGCCATGATGATGTTCTCGGTCCCCGTCACCGAGGCCTCATCGAGGAAGATCTCCGTGCCTTGCAGCCGGCCTTCGACCGAGAAGGAGAAGGTGTCGGGCGTCGCGTGAAACTTCGCGCCGAGCGCCTCCAGACCGAGCACGTGGGTATCGATGCGGCGGCGCCCGATCACGTCCCCGCCCGGCGGAGGCAAGCGCACCCGGCCGCGCCGCGCCAGCATGGGGCCGGCGAGCAAGATCGAGGCGCGGATCTGCTTGGCCAGCTTGGGATCGGCCTCGGCGCCGTTCACCCCCGAGGCCTTGAGCGCGATGGTGCCCTTGCCTCGATCGGAGATGCTGACGCCGATGCCCGACAAGATCTCCAGCAGCGCCTTCACGTCCCGGATCATCGGGACGTTGTGGAGCACCACCTCCTCGTCGGTCAGCAGCGTCGCCGCCAGCAGCGGCAGCGCCGCGTTCTTGTTGCCGGCCGGGGCGATCGCGCCTCCGATCGGGTGTCCACCTTCGATCTCGAATCGTTGTCCTGTCATTGTGCCGCGCTCCGAATAACGATGCGTCCTGTCTGGGTCAACACACGGACGCTGGCCAGCCCTCCATTGAGAACAGGAGCGTAGGGAACGCCGCCGATCGGCCGGGGAAAGAGGGGATGTAGGATCGACAGCTGGCTGTTGTCGTTCAGGCCGACGGTCAGCGCGATGCTGGGGCGCTCGGGCAAGATCAGGTCGACCTGGCGGCTGGCCGTGATGTCGATCGGCGCGCCCGCCTGGAGCGAGGTCGCCACCACCACCTGCGGGGCCTGGGTGACCGTGATGGCGCAGCAGCCGTCGTCGATCTGCACCCCGCCTTGGGCCGCCGCGACGATGGTGCCCCGCCAGCTCTTGATCAGGACGATCCGGCTCGAGCCCGCGATCAGCTTCAGGGTGGGGGGCGCGAACAACCGCACCGCGCCGGTGTAGTTGGTGCCGACCAAGGGGGCCGGGAAGCTGATCTTCACCGTCTGCGCGTCCGGCCGCGTCACGATGAAGGCCAGGCCATCGGCCACCGCCTTGGCGCGGGTCGAGGTCGAGGCGGTGATGGTCCCATCGAAGTCGGCCAGGACGCTGGTCCGCACGGGGGCCGCGTCGATCTGCACCGAGAGGGGCATGTCGACGATCAGGTTCGCCTCGCTGGAGAGCGTCACGGTCGAGGTGAAGTGGCGCTTCTCGCTGACGATCGGGGCGACGTCGCAGCCGCCCCCGGTCAGCGAGACACCGAGCGATGCGAGGGTTAACGCCGAGAGGGCCAGCCAGCGCCGATGCATTGAAGCCTCTATATCCGGTAGTCCCCCAGCCGAGCGAGCCCCGAATCTTGCGATGACTCCGGCGCGTCCCTATCTTCACCCCCAACCGATGGCGCGGAAGAAGAAGGCGGATCCGGCTCCGCGACTGATCGCCATCGAGGGCCCCATCGGGGTCGGCAAGAGCACCCTGGCGCGCTTCTTAGCCAAGCGGCTCGGCGCCCGCATGCTGTTCGAGGAGGTGGAAGAGAACCCCTTCCTCAAGAACTTCTATCAGGACACCCGCCGCTACGCGTTCCAGGCGCAGATGTTCTTCCTGTTGTCCCGCTATCAGCAGCAGCTCTCGCTGAAGCAGGAGGACCTCTTTCACAAGATCTCGGTCTGCGACTACGTCTTCCAAAAGGACCGGATCTTCGCCTACCTGACCCTGACCGAGGACGAGCTCAGCCTCTACGAGCGGGTGTACCGGACGCTCGACCCCCGAGTGCCCACGCCCGATCTGGTGATCTACCTACAAGCGCGGGCCGACGTCCTGATGGAGCGGATCCGCTCCCGAAACCGCGACTGGGAGCGGCCAATCAAGCAGGAGTGGCTGGAGGAAGTGGTCCAAGCCTATAACGATTTCTTCTTTCACTGGCAGAAGTCGCCGCTGCTGATCATCAACACCTCGGAGATTGACTTCGTGGAACGGGAGACCCATCTCGAGTCCGTCTTGTCCGCCATTCGCCGCATGCGAAAAGGCGTACAATACTTCAACCCTGGGGGTTGAGACGCTCAGCGGAGCCCGAGCCTGTACCCGAGTGGGACGGGACTTGGACGAGGCAGAGCGGTCTGGGTGGATGGGGAGCCAGGCACACGAGAACTTGTTCCAGGCGGTGACTCCGATAGTGGAGCGCTGACCGCGGAGGAAACATGACGACGACCGCCAAGAAGGTGAACGTCACGACGCTTCGGCAAATGAAGGCCGACGCCGAGCGCATCACCATGGTTACCTGTTACGACGCCACCTTCGCGCGCCTGTGCGATCGTGGTGGAGCCGACGTCCTCTTGGTCGGCGACTCCTTGGGCATGGTCATCCAAGGCGAGACCACCACCATCCCGGTGACCCTCGACGACATCATCTACCACACCCGCGCGGTCCGCCGCGGCGTCGAGCGCGCCCACGTCGTCGCCGACATGCCGTTCATGAGCTACCAAACCGGAGTGCAAGATGCCTTGCAAAACGCCGGTCGCCTCCTCAAGGAAGGCAACGCCGAGAGCGTGAAGCTCGAAGGCGGCGTGGAGCTGGCCGAGACAGTCGACCGCTTCGTACGTGCCGGCATCCCGGTGATGGGCCACGTCGGTCTCACGCCCCAGTCCGTGCACGCCATGGGCGGCTTCAAGATCCAGGGCCGCGATCCCGACTCCGCCCGCGCGATCTTGCGCGACGCCAAGGCCATCGAGCAGGCCGGCGCTTATGCGATCGTCCTCGAGGGCATGCCGGTCGAGCTGGCCCGGGTGATCACCGCGCAGCTCTCCATCCCCACCATCGGCATCGGCGCGGGACCCGACTGCGACGGCCAGGTGCTGGTGCTCTACGACCTGCTCGGCATGAACGCCGAGTTCGCCCCCAAGTTCGTCAAGCGCTACGCCGAGCTCAGCACCATCGTCCCGGACGCGGTGAAGGCCTTCAAAGACGAGGTTCGCTCGGGGGCCTTTCCGGCCGAGGCCCACACCTTCCACTCCAAGACTCCGCTGTTTCGCCCGACGGAGGTCCTGCCCGATCGCTCGAGCGTCGACGACGACGACGAGGGCTCGGTCGGCGGTCTCTACGGCGTCCCTGTCTGATCCGAGGCCCCCGCCATGGAGATCTACGATAGCACCGCGCTGGCCAAGCGCCGGCTCCGCCCCATGCAGGCCCAAGGTCTGCGCGTCGGCTTGGTCCCCACCATGGGCGCCTTGCACGATGGTCACCTCTCGCTGATCGCTGCGGCCAAGAAGCGCGCCGAGATCGTGGTGGCCTCGATCTTCGTCAACCCGATGCAGTTCGGTCCGAGCGAGGACTTCGCGCGGTATCCCCGGGACCTCGAGGGGGACGCCAAGAAGCTGGAGGGCGCGGGCTGCGACGCGGTCTTCGCGCCTTCGGTGGCCGACGTCTATCCCGAGGGCTTTCAGACCGCGGTGGAGGTCAGCGGGGTGACGCAGGGGCTCTGCGGCGCGGTGCGGCCCGGGCATTTTCGCGGCGTCACGACGGTGGTGCTCAAGCTGTTTCAGATCGTGCGCCCCGATGTCGCGGTGTTCGGGGAGAAGGACTACCAGCAGCTCACGGTGCTGCGGACGATGGCCCGCGATCTCGCGCTCGACGTGGAGATCATCGGCGCGCCTCTGCTCCGGGAGCCGGACGGCTTGGCCTTGTCTTCACGCAACGCCTATCTGTCGCCGGAAGAGCGCCGCCAGGCCTTGGCCCTCTCGCGAGGCCTGACCGCGGCCGCGGCGCTCTACGCCCAAGGCGAGCGGGACGGCAGCGCGCTCCTCGCCCAGGCGCGGCAGGCCCTCGATCAGGCGGGGCTGAGCCCGGAGTACCTCGAGCTCCGATCGGCCGTCGACCTCGCCCCCCTCTCTCGCGCCGACCAAGCTTGTGTCATCCTGGTGGCCGTACGCGTAGGCAAGACCAGGCTGATCGACAATTGGATCTTGGCTCGACCCTGAGCGCGAGGCACCTCGCTGTCCTGGTCGCCGCGCTGAGCGGGTCGGCCTGCCTGCCCGTCAATGAGGTTCGCCTCGATCCCGAGCTGCTCCCCGAGGCCCGCTCGGTCCTGCTGATCACCGGTTTTCCAAACCCCTCGGGCTGGGCCACGGACCTGCCCGTGTCGCAGGCCGTGCCGGTCGGGGTGCGCGGCTCCGACGTCGAGCTGCGCTACTTCCGGCGCACGCTGGCGGAGCTGGGACTGCCGCGCGGCGCGGTCGCGCTCCAAAGCGACGACAGCGGTTGTCTGCTCTTCCCAGCGGACGCGCGCTTTCGGCTCGAGGGCGATCGCTTTGTGCCCGCGGAGGGCAATGAGACGCCGCTCCACCTCGCCGACGCCTCGACTTGGCCCAAGATCCAAGCCGGCCCCCCGCTCTTGGCCGCGACCTGCGCCCCGTACTCCTGTCTGCCCCGGCTGAGCCAGCATGGCTGCCAGGTCGAGATCACGCCGAGCGAGGTCGATTGCCCCCTCGAGACCACCATCAAGGGTCGCGTCGACTCCGCCGGTCAGCTCCACCTGAGCCCGCCGCCCAACTATCAGCAGTGCGTCGAGGTGCCCGCGGATGCCTACAGCGCTGGCGGGATGCGCTGCGCGGTGGGGGTCTATGGCGATTGCGTGGTCGAGGCTTTCCACGCCGCGCCGCCGCCGCTGAACGCGTCGGTGACCGTGACGGAGCCGCTGTTCCCGGTCGGCGAGATCAGCACCTATAGCTTTCGGCCTCCGATCTTCACGGCGATCAACGACCTCGCTTTTAGCCACGACTATCTCTTCGCCTCCGCGCAGAGCGCCTTCGACAACGGCGATTGCTGTATCTCGGACGGCCTGGGCGGCTGCCAGGCGGTCGACTATGCGCTGGCGCGGCTGGACCCGGCGACGATGCAGGTCGAGAAGTTCCCGGGGCCTTGCGTCACTCTGCTCATCGCTGATCCCCAGGGAGACGGCGTGCTCGCGGGTCAGGTCCGCGAGCGCAAGGTGGTGCGCCTCAGCGCGGACGGGAGGATCACGGCGAGCTCACCGCCCTTGTGGCCGAGCGCGGTCAGCACCCAGCAGAACATCTTCAGCGCGTTTGGGCTCAGCCGAGACCGGGAGACTCTCTTCGTGGCCACGGTGAACCTCGACCCAGCCTTGCCGAGCGGTCCCGTCGCTCAGATCCTCGGGCTCGACACGGTGTCGCTGACGGTGACCGCCAGCTCGAGCCTCCTGGGAGCGACCCACCTCATCTCCCTGGACCAGCTGCCGGACGGTCGCCTGATCAGCGTGGATGAGAAGCTCGACGCCTTCGTGCGCTTTGAGGTGCACGGCACCGCGCCCGCGCGAACGATCATCACCCAGCACCAGGCCTACGTCGGCATGGACCTCCACTTCACCGACGCTCACCTGTTGCCCGCCTCCAGCGAGCCGGGTGCGCCGCCGTGGCTCGTCGCGCTCGAGACCGGTTTGAACCGGGTGGTCCTCGCCCGCGCGGATGTCGTCGCGGTGCCCGGACGAGTCGAGACCTTGAACCTAGCGCCCTACGAGACGCGCGGCTCCCCTCAATCCGCGGTCGCCCTCCCGACCGGCGAGCTCCTCATCTCCTTGGTTCCCCCCCTCCTCGAGAGCGGTGTCAGCTCGCCCGGTGACGGCGGCTTCGTGCGGCTCAGCCCGGGGGCGCAGCCTCGGATCTTGCCCGGGGTCCTCCCCTTCGTCCCTTTGGACCACCCGATCCAGCAGATCGGCCGGTTGGTCGCCGCCCCCGACGGCACCGTCTTTGGCCTGCTGCCGACCTCGGGCCGGATATTCCGGCTGAAGCTCCACTGAGGCTGGAGACCGCCCGAATCTGGACCCAAGTGCACGGCGCCACTGCGCTTTAACCCTGCTCCGTGCCAGGATGAATTTCACCTGGCCCAGGAAGCTGGCCTGAACGGCGCGCGTTGGTGATGATGAGCCCCCAAACCGTCTGAGGACTGCATGTACAGAGTGACCTTTTTGCCCCGCCCCCTGATCCCCACCGCCCTGGCGCTCTTGAGCTTCGCTGGGCCCGCTGCCGCAGACCAGCTCTCCTGTAAGGACCTCCCGGCGATTATCCGGTCCTTCGAGCGCCGCCACTACGCGGTGAAGGACCTCACCGATGATGTTCGCGCGCGCACGGTCGACCAGTTCATCCGCATGGTGGATCCCTCGCGCACCCTGCTCCTCCAGGCCGACGTCGATCGGCTGAAGAAGGAGCTGCCCGCGACCTTCGATCAGCTGAAGGCGGGCGGCTGTAATCCCCTCGGATTGGCGGCCAAGATCGTGCTGGCCCGCGCCGACGAGGATGAGCGCATCGCCCGCGAGTTCTTGAACGACAAGTACCAGCTCGACGAGTCGGTGGAGCTCATGCTCGAGCCCGATAAGCGCGGCTACATGAAGACCAGCGAAGAGCGGGTCGCGCTGATGCAGAAGCTGATCCACTTCCAGATGTCGAACTATCTGGCGGCGGGCCAATCGCTCGACGCCGCCAAGAAGCAGCTGGTGCACCGCTATGAGCTCACCAGCAAGCGCTTCAAGGAGCGGCTGGCGCCCGAGGATCTCCCGGGGCTGTACGCCGAGGCCTTCGCGGAGGCTCTCGATCCCCACTCCTCTTTCATGTCTTCGGACGTGCTCGAGGACTTCCAGATCTCCATGAAGCTCTCGCTGGAGGGCATCGGCGCGGGGCTCGTCTCCGATGATGGCCTCATCGTCATCGAGACCCTGGTCCCGGGCGGCCAGGCTGAGAAGAGCGGTATGCTGCGCACCAAAGACAAGATCATCGCGGTGTCCCAAGACGGCGAGAAGCCGGTGTCGGTGATCGACATGGATCTGCGCGAGGTCGTGAAGATGATCCGCGGCAAGAAGGGCACCAAGGTCACCTTGACCGTGCTGCGCGACGGCAAGGAGACGCAGACCTTCGACGTCACGATCGTGCGCGACAAGATCGACGTCAAAGAGCAGGCCGCCAAGATCCGCTACGAGACCAAGAAGCTCGGGAAAAAGAGCCTCAAAGTGGGCATCATCGAGCTCCCCTCCTTCTACGGCAGCAGCGACAGCGGGGGCCGCTCCTCCTTCGCGGACATGAAGCGCCTGGTCGGCGAGGCCGTGGCCGAGAAGGTCGACGGTCTGGTCCTCGACGTCACCAAGAACGGCGGTGGGCTCCTCGATGACGCGGTGAAGATCTCTGGCCTCTTCATCAAAGAGGGCGGAGTGGTGGCCACCAAGGACGGCAGCGGGCAGCGCGAGGTGCTGGCGGATGAGGACGACGACGTGGTCTACAGCGGGCCCTTGGTCGTGCTCACCAGCCCGGCCAGCGCGTCGGCCTCGGAGATTTTGGCCGGCGCGCTCAAGGACTACCGACGCGCGTTGATCGTCGGCAGCGAGCACACCTTCGGCAAAGGCACGGTCCAGACCCTCGAGCCGCTGCCCCACAACCTGGGCGCGCTCAAGGTCACCACTGGGATGTTCTTCCTGCCGGGCGGGCGCTCCACTCAGCAGATGGGTGTGCGCTCCGACGTGAAGGTGCCTTCGCTGCTCGACAGCGTCGAGGTCGGCGAGAAGACGCTCGACTACTCCTTGGCTCCGGGCTCGACCGAGCCCTTCGTGGACGCGCGAGCCAACGCTGACGCGGGGGCGGAGCATTGGAAGCCCATCACCGACGTGCTCGTGCAGGGCCTCACGCAGAAGTCCAAGGAGCGGGTGGCGCATGAGCCGAAGTTCGCCGAGATACAAAAGGAGCTGGAGTCGGCCAAGAGCCGGGGGCTGGTGAAGCTCTCGGATCTCCGCAAGAAGGCCAAGAAGGCGCCGGAGAAGGCGGAGAAGGCGGAGAAGGGCGACAAGGGCGACAAGGAAGAGGATCGCTTCAAGCAGCTCGAGGCGGCGTTTACGAGCGAAGGGATCAACGTGCTGGTGGATCTGATCCACGCCCAGTCCTAAGAGAAACCATTCGTCGCTCCCTGTTTCGTCGTTTCGTCGTTCGTTTGTTAATCCGGTCATGAACAAACGAACGACGAAACGACGAAGCGACGAAACGACGAAGGTTACGGGTGTTCGGCTAGCGGTCGATCCAATAAATAAAGACGGGGATCTTGTTCGCGACCTCGTACCGGTCTCCGTAGGTCATGACGAGGGCGTGCTCGGTTCGCACCAACTTACCCAGGACGTAGGGCGTTACTGGGGGGATGACGTCGGTGCAGGGCTTGTCGCCGAAGTACTCCAGGATCGCGCCTCGAATGCCGACCATCACCAGGCGCTCGAAGCCCGCGGAGTCGATCCCGTACATCCGGAGGGTAGGGATCAGCGACTTCCACCTCTGCCAGCGCCCGGCTTCATAGTACTGGAGCGAGGTGTGGATGGTGTTGCCGCGAACGACGGTCAAGCCCAGCTGGGTGCGGCCCACCGCGGTGACGACGGCGGCGGGCGGATCGTCGAGGAGGGTGCTGCTGATCGTCGTGGAGTCGGTGGTGATGTGGCGGACGCTGCCCCGACCGGCGGGATCGAGCGCCAGGATGTCCGAGCCTTCGAAGTAGGTCCCGCCGCAGAAGTAGTTGGGGCTGACCTCGTCGTTCTTCTCGAAGCAGTACACTTCTGTTTCTGTGCGCAGCGGCTCGAGCAGCTTCGTCCACCGATCTCGGGCCTCGTCGTAGCTGAGCAGGCCGCCGGCCGCGGTCATGGCGTAGAGGCGGTGGGGATCGTCGGGGCGTAGCGACAGCAGATAGAGCCCGACAGTGCCGAGCGTGGTGCTGTCTCGCCGGGCGGCGGACCTGAACCCGCCGGTGGAGGTCTCGACCACGAGCTGAAGGCCCCCGCCCCTCGGAAGAGACAGCTCCGCCCAGATGCGGTCGTCGGGTCCCACGGTCGCGCCCTTTAGATCGACGGGAGGTGGGCGGATCGTGCGGGTGCTGAGCTGCGCGGTCTCGCGGGTGAAGCTGATCACGTGGACATGGGCGTCCCTGGTGATGATCGCGACGCGGTCGCCCTGGAGAGGGATGACGGTGCGGATCTGGGTGCCCGAGGCCGGCGCGTCGAGCTCGACCAGCTGTCGGTGGTAGGGGGTGCAGCCGCGCACCAGCGTGGTGCTGAACCCGTCGAGCGGTGAGTCGGCGCTGTTCCGCGGAGCCCAGCTCCCGGGCGCCTCCGGGGTGGCGATGCGATCAAAGCTCCCTCGCGGCGCCCACAGCTTGTCCCCGCGCTCCTCGAAGGTCAGCAGCCCCGGCTTGAGCCCGACGTAGTCCAGCGTCTGATCGTAGGTGAAGGCGCTGAGCTCGACCGGCGCGCCTTGGTAGCTCCCGTCGATCAGCGCCTCGGCCCCGGCGCCGCTCAGCAGGTCGATGGCCGCGACCTTCGCCTCGCCGTCGACCAGGGCCCGGACCACCGCGCTCCGTGCGCTTCCTGGGAGATCCAGCGGCAGCCGAAACGGGAGCAGGGTCTCGGTGCAGCCCGCCAAAAACACTGCTCCAAGCCACCACCGGCGCACGTCTTCAGGCTGCCCTGAGGTCTGGGACGGCGCAAGACGGGCGTGCTATGGTCCCCCGCGTGGTGAAGTCCGACGAGCTGCAATCGATCACCAAGAATCGACGCGCCTACTACGACTTCACCGTCGAGGAGGAGATCGAGGCCGGCATGGTGCTCACCGGCACCGAGGTGAAGAGCCTCCGCGAAGGCAAAGCCCAGCTCACCGACGGCTTTGCCCAGGTGGACAAGGGGGAGATGTTCCTCCACCAGACCTACGTCGCCGAGTACGCCAAGGGGAACATCTTCAACCACGAGCCGCGGCGCACCCGGAAGCTCCTCCTCAAGAAGATCGAGATCATGCGACTGCAGCGCAAGGTCCAGGAGAAGGGCTACACGCTCATCCCGCTCGAGCTCTACTTCAAGAAGGGCAAGGCCAAGGTGCGGCTCGGCCTGTGTAAGGGCAAGAAGCAGTACGACAAGCGCGCCTCCATCAAAGAGAAGGACCAACGGCGCGACGAAGAGCGGGATGGGTGAGCTACGCCTAATCGCTTGGCGCCCCGTCGCCCTCTGCCTTTCCCTGCTCGCCAGCGGCACAGCGGGAGCAGATGAGCTCTCCGTGCTCGGCTGGCTGGCCCGCGGTGACGCCGCGATGGCCGAAGGTCAGATCCGCGTGGCCATCGAGCGCTACCAGGTCGCCCGGGCCGAGGACCCCAGCAATGCCTTGGTCGAGCGGGCCCTCGCCGCAGCGCTCCTCCGCGCGGGGCGGGCGGCAGAGGCGCTGCTCCACATCGAGCGCGCGATCGAGCTCGGCGACGTCGAGCCCGACGTACAAGAGCTTCACGCGCTGATCTTGGCCGCGGACACCAAGACCGAGGCCGCCAAAGACGCCGCGCTCAGCGCTGGGACCTGGGAGGGCAACCTCATCGCTGCCAGCCTGGGCGATCCCCAAGGCGCCAGTCGCGCCACGCCCTGGGTCGAGGAGGCCAGCCTCCGCGGTTCCCTCACGGCGCTGGTCTTGGCGGCCCACGTCGCCAACCAAGGGCACCGCACCGCGGCCCGAAACCTCACCGCCGCCGCGCAGGCCCTGGCCCGCGAGAGCCAAAGTGCCAGCGTCCTCGAGGCCGCGCGCGATCTGGAGCAGCGCCTCCACGACGACGAGGCGCCCCTGCTCCGCGCCGCGGCGCGCGCCCGCACCGCCGTCGAATACGCCACCAATCCGCGCTTTCTCCCGGATGGCTCGGGGGAGCGGCCGCTCGCCCTGCGTCTCGGGATTGAGGCCGAGGCCGCGGTGCAGGCGCCGATCGGGACCGCGCGCATCGACGGCGCCGTGCGCGTCGACCAGCTGGTAGTCCTGTCGAATCGCGCGAAGTTGCCGCGGCTGGATCTGACCGGCCTCACCGCCGCGGCCAGCTTGGAGATCCCGATCAGCACGCGGCCCGAGGCGGCCTTGGTCGGGCTCCAGTTTCGGGTCAACGACGTGTTCGCCGACGCCTTCGAGACCCACTACGCGATCACCGTGGAAGGCGGTCCTTCCCTCACGATCCCCTTCGATCTCGGCACCCGCCTGGTGCTGGCGGTCTATGGCGTGGGCATCGACTTCATCGACTTCAGCCCGCCTGACGCCGAGGTCAGCTCCCAAAACCGCGATCGCATCGGCCAGCGCGTGATCGCCGCGCTGGTGCACGAGGGCGACTGGTTCACCGCCCGCGCCGAGGCCTTGTTCGTCCGCGACGACGCCTACGGGGAGGCCTTCGACACCCGCGGCGGGGCGCTGGCCGGGCACTTCGAGGCCCGCCTGAGCCGCCAGATCCGTCTCCACGTCGGCATGTCCCTCGAGCTGCGCAGCTTCGGCCCGGTGGGCGACGCGGTGGTGCTCGGCGATGCCGCCTTTCGCACCGAGCTGCGCACCATGGTCAAGGTTGGGGCCTTCATCCCGGTGAGCGAGCTGTTCGCGGTGACGGTGGACGACATCTGGATCCGCAATAGCGCGCGCGCTGGCCACAGCTACAACGAGAACGTGCTCTCGCTGGGATGGGAGACCAGATGGTAGCGCCCGCGCTGATCCTCCTCCTCGGCCTGCTCGGCCCGATGGAGCCTGCTCCGGTGGGCGTGGCCGGTGTCGTGCGCGGCGCGGCCACCCTGCTCGGCCAAAGCGGGGCGATCCCGCTCAGCACCGCCACGGTCCTGCCGGCTGGCGCCACCGTCGAGCTCGGCGCCGACGGCTGGGCGGAGCTCTACGTGGTGGACGGCCTCCGCCTCCGCCTCTCCGCGGGCACCCGGCTGACCGCCAGCGCGACGACCACGGGGACCCTGCTCGAGCTGGCGGTCGGCCGCATCTCGGTGTCCTCCCGCGCCGGCTCGGCGCCGGTAGAGCTGCGCGTCGGCCGCTACCGCGCGGTCTTGGCCGGTGGCTCGTCGGTGGTCACCGACGCGAGCCTCGGCCGGACGCTGATGGTCGAGGCGCGCGTCGGTCAGGTCAGCGTGGAGGACGACGCGGGCGCTATCGTCTCCATCGTCCCCGGGCAGGTGGCCTTGGCGGGGGAGGCCGGTCGCCTGCTCGTGCGGCGCGGTAGCGGCGCCTTGGCCAACCTCAGCGCGAGCGAGGCCCGCACGGCCTTGCGCGATCCCACGGGGCTGCGGGCCTTCTTGGTCGAGCGCGCGCGGAGGGTGACCATCGGTGGTCTCGACGTACGGCCGGTCGATGGTCTCATGCGGGTCGGCCCCGAGATCTTGGGCGCGGAGACCGGTCCCACCGGGGCCTCGGCCGAAGAGGCCCTGCGCCCGCCGGCGTTCTACGATGAAGAGGTCCCCTCCAAGGGCCCCAACGTGCAGGTGGAGGTCGAGTTTGCGCGCGACTGAGGTCCTCGTGGCGGCGGCGCTGCTCTGCTCTGCCTGTCAGCGCCCCATGGGAGAGCTGGCGCAGGTCGAGGTGGGCCTCGGCGCCACCGTCCCCGCCAACGTGGCCAGCATCTCGGTCTTCGTGATCCGCGATCGCAGCGTGGTCGCTAGCGCCACCGTAGCGCCGACCCAGCGCTTCATCTCCTTCGGCGTGCCGGCCGAGGTGCCGCTGGATTTTCGGATCGTGGCGCGCACAGATCTCCCGGGACCGCCGGGGATCGATCGTATGCCGGCGTTCGTCGGCTCCTTGGTGCGCTCGATCCCGCTGCGCTCAGAGACCACCTCGGTGGCGATCACGGCGCACCCCGCGGGCGTGTTGACGGTGCTGGACCGGGTGCTGCCCGAGGACGAGCGCCCGAGCGATCCAGTCCACGTCATCCTCGAGTCCGATGGGGCCCGCAGCTACTCCCCTGAGCTCGACCTGCGCGGGGAGGGAGGCAGCTACGCCTTCGTGGTCCGCGCGGGAGGCTATCACGCCACGACCGATCCGCTCGTGGCGCTGCTCGACGCGACGGGCGCGATCTTCGTCGGCGCCGAGCAAGAGACCTTAGTGCCGCTCGGCTTGTTGCCGCCGCCTTCGCCGGTGCTGCCGGAAGATCCGATCGGCCTTGAGGTCGCGCTCGAGCCCGGGCCCGCGGTGGAGGAGCCGGGGCTGGTGCGGCTCCGCGGCGCTCCACCCGAGGCGCTGCGCCTAGCGATCACCGCCACCAGCGCCGAGGGCTCGGCGGTCATCGATCCGAACGTGGAGCTGGCGGTGCGGGTCATCACGGTCCCCGAGGACGCGGTCGCCCTGCTCGATCTCGATCCCATCCTGGGGCTCCCAGCCTCGGTGCGGCTCGAGGCGCGGGCCGCGGGGCGGGCCATCGTCGCGGTCGATACGCTGCTCCCGAGCGGTCGCCGGCTCCGTTCGAGCTTCCCCTTCGTGGTGCTCGAGCCCGGCGTGGTGCCGGGGCCGCCGGCTCAGGTCGTCCTCCGCCTACGGGATCCCTTCGAGCTCCGCACGGGCACTGAGCTGTGGATCGAGATCCTCGATCAGGCCGGGCGCCGCAGTGAGGGAGTGACCACCCTCGACTTCTCCGGTTCGGATCCCTGGGTGGATCTCGGAACCGGCCCCGCGGCGATTCTACGCCGAGAAAACAAGGGTTTTCTGAGCAGGCGCATCGCCGCGCCGAGCGGGCCCCGCGGCCTGGCGCGGGCGCTGCGCCTGGTGGCGACCTCGACCGATGGGGTGGTGTTCAGCGGGACCTCGTCGATCAGTCTGCCGGCGGTGGACGCGGAGTAGCCGCAACAGCACTCGGCGGCTGGGGGCGGATGGAACGGTAGAACCCGAGCAGTGGGCCTGAGCTGTCCACTCGAGTGCGCGTTTGCAGTGACGATCGGACGGCGTCCGCAGCGCGCGCGGCCAGTGCAATCGCCTCCAGGCTCGCGGCACGAGCATTGCTCTTGGTCGCGCCATGCGAACCCCAAGGACACTTTGTTCAACGCTCGCCCTCGTGGC
>Ga0154020_10001613_pt1 | contig 27685 bp, 25 predicted proteins | sample Klosneuvirus_201_FD_109709 | JGI IMG/M metagenome (GOLD analysis project Ga0154020, IMG submission 109709) | Active sludge microbial communities from wastewater, Klosterneuburg, Austria - Klosneuvirus_20160825_MG | ecosystem: Engineered > WWTP > Aerobic digester > Activated sludge | place...
AGGCGCACCTCGGCGGCCCAGCGCTGGGTCACGACCTCGTCGAGCGCCTTGTTGCTGGGGCGCTTGACCATGACGGACTGGCTGTGCAGCCCGCACCCTGCGGTGCTGGCGGCAGCGATGAGGGCAAGGACGATGCTGAGGAGGCCTGCGACGTTGCCGGTGCTGAACTTCATGACCGTCCCCATTGCGGGTCCGGTGCCATCCGTAACTACCTGGAATCGATGTCGCTAAATCAAAGGTCCGACCAATTTCTGACGCAAACGTCAGACCCACCGCAGCATTGGTCAGCCGTCATCCTCGGCCAGCACCACCAGCCGGTCACCCTGCTTGGGCACGATGGGGGCGCGGCGGTCGGCCGGGTTGAGCACCAGGCCGTACTTCTTGGCGGCGTCGTCCGACTGCACCTGGTAGCCCATGGCGACCTCGTTGCGCACCTTGGCGGCGAGGATGAGGTGCTCGAACGTGGTCGGCTGCCCGAGCTCGACATAGTTCGCCATCGCCTTGAGGTAGGTCTCGCTACCCTCGCTCTGGAACAGATCCTCGAGCACCGGGCGGATGCGCGGCACCTGGGTGATCTGCGCCAGCACCATGCTGACGACCTGGTTCGAGATGACGACGTCCTTGATCTCGGTGGTCGCCGCCAGCTCGCGGTTCTTGGGATCCAGGATCTCGCTGCAGACCTCCTGGGTGTGCAGGCCAGAGCGGCGCCGGAAGTCGCGCAGCAAGAGCAGCGCGATGATGGCGCGGGTGTCGGCGTCCTCGCTGCCGCCGCCGCCCGACTTGTCACCCAGCACCATCACGGTGGGGTAGCGCTGCGGCTGCAGCTGCTCCATCAGCTTGCGGCTGGTGAACTCGCCGTCGATGTTGCGCACATCGACGTGCTTGGGCTTGCCGACCTTCTCGGCCAGCAGCTTCTGCTGCTCCTCGACCGCCATCTGGCACACGATGGTGACGCTGGAGCCGGGGCCGACGTAGCTGTCGAACTCCTCCATGATGGGGAAGATCTTCTCGTTCCAGCCCAGGATCAGCATGTGCTCGACCGGCTTCTCGGCCGCGCCGACGGCGGGGATGCTGATGTTGGCGAGGCCCATGGCGCGGTTGGGCGCGTAGGTGATGGCCGGATCCTGCGCCAGGATGAGCAGGGTGTCGTCGGGCGCGATGACATAGTCGGCCGGCGGGTTGAGCTGGTGCGTGCCGTCCGCCTTGGCGGTGCCGACCACGCAGCCGTTGGAGAAGTCGAGCAGCACGTCGCCGAAGCGCTGCCCCACGCACTGCGGCGCCGGGAACATGTGAAACTCGTTGCCCTCGAAGGCGAGCAGCTCCTCGTAGACCAGCGACAGGCCGCTGATGCGCGAGGTCTGCAGGATGATCTTCGAGATGATGTCGTTGGTCTTGACCACCGAGGCGCGGCCATCGCTGGCGATCTCGGCGATCTCGCGGTTGGCGGCCAGCATGACCTCGGCGCTGACACGCATCTTGTTCATGCGCCCCTTGCCGCTGTCGTGGTTGTACAGCGCCATCAGGGTCTTGATGATGCGGCCGTCGGCCTTGTTGGGATCCTCGGCGTCGGCGTCGTTGACCAGCACCACGATGGCCTGGGCGTCGCTGAAGGCGACCTTCTGCAGATCGCTCAGGCTGACCGAGCTGCCCGAGCGCACCACCAGCTTGCACGGCCGGGTCACGCTGTCGTGCAGCGCCTCGTCCATCTCGATCTTGTCGCCTTCGCCCATGACCACGAAGGTCAGGTTGCCCTTGCGACCCGGGTCGTTGGCCTCGCACAGCTGATCGATGACCGAGAAGATCTTCTCGGACCAGCCCAGGATCAGGAAGTGGCCTTCCTCGATGACCGGCGAGCCGCCCTTCTTGATGGCCTCCAGGCGCTCCTGGAAGTTGCCCGACAGCGACGAGATGAGCAGGCCGGCGACGATGACGCCGAGGATGGTGTCGACCGTGGAGATGATGCGAAGCCCGGTGCCTCCGTCGCTGCCCATGGTGCCGGCGTCGAGGATGCGGGTGAAATAGAACCAGAAGCGCCCCCCGAAAGAGTGCTCTGGGTTGTTGATCGAGAACGCGAAGGCCAGCCCGGTGTGCACCAGGACCACGACCATCGACAGCACGAACAGCAGAAACAGCTGCTTGCCCGCACCGCTGCTGAGAAATTCGTCCGACTTGTAGCGGAACCGTTCACGGAAACTGGCCGGCATCGTCGAAGCCCTCCACCCACACCGCGGCGGGACGCCGCGCGCCCGCATGGTGCCCGCGCCGGCCCCCGAGATCAACGACGTGATAAAGTGCGCGCAATGGAGCCGCCCAAGGGTCCCAAGATCCCCAAGATCCCCAAGTTCGAGATGCCCAAGGCGCCGCCGCCCAAGCCGGAGAGCAGCCTGCCTCCGCTGCCTGAGGGTGTGCCGCCGAAGAAGGTGCCCAAGCTGGCATCCTTCGATCCCAACGCGCCCAAGCCGTTCCTGCAGAAGCACTCGACGCTGCTCAACCTGATGCTGCCCATCCTGCTGGTGGTCGGCGCGGTCGGCTTCGGCGTGTACAAGCTGTTCTTCGCCAAGGGCAAGAAGAAGCCGGCCATCGCGGCCGCGGCCGACGCCGGGACGTCGGGCCCTCCGGTCAAGGTGTGCGACGCGCCACCCGGCGAGGCGCCACTGGTGGTCACCACCGACTCGGCCGAGGACAAGGCGCTGGAGGCCGCGCAGAAGCTGAGCGCGTGCGTCCTCAAGGCGGGGCGCAAGGACGACTATGTCTTCCAGCTCAAGCCGCGCGAGGACGGACCCTGCGACACCTGCCCCTGGCAGCTGGTCATCCGCATGGGTGATGCGCTGTCGGGCGAGACGCTGGATCTCGATCCTGGCCTCGATGTCAGCGGCAAGATCGCGTCGCAGCCCTCGAAGACCAAGCCCGGCACGCAAGAGCTCAAGCTGACCCTGAAGTACGTGCGCGTGCGCGGCCCCGAGGAGTGCGTCTACACCATCAAGGGCTCGATGGGCAGCTTCGAGGTGGTCCCGGGCGACTGCGTCACGCCCGAGGAGAAGACCGACAAGGAGCCGGCGCCGTAGCTGTTTTCGGCCGACGCACCCACAGGTGCGCAGGTTGTCGCCGGGGACGGCTGACCAGAGCGGTGGGGCGTGCTCTCCCGGCGGCGCGCGTGCAACCTGGCGAACTTCCGTTCCCGCAGCGCTTCCGCAGCTGGCCAGGCGGCTGCAATGGCTGTGGTCATGCGCCTTGCGGTCATGATCGTCAGCCTCGCCGTCGCCGCCGCCGGGTGTGCTTCGGGGGGCGTGATCATGGACGGCGAGGGCACCGGCGTGGACGCCCAGAGCCAGGCGCTGACGCAGGACGCCATGGTGGCCACCCCGACGCCGGACGCACAGGTCCTGCAGCCGGATGCCACCGTCGCGCCGCCGGCCGATGCCGCGCTGCCGGCGTGCACGGGTGGTGATGGGGCGTCGCTGGATCCGGCCACCGGCCACTGCTTCATCGCCTACACCACGGTGACGCGCAGCTGGATCGACGCCCGCATGGCCTGTGCGGCCTTCGGACCGCGCACCCAGCTGGCCACCCTGAACACGCAGGCCGAGACCGATCGGGTCAACACCCTGCTCGGCGCCAGCGAGGGCTGGATCGGCTTCGACGACAGCATGGCCGAGGGCAACTTCGTGTGGGTCACCGGCGAGCCGACCGCGTACACCTTCTGGGCCCCGGGCGAGCCCAACGATGGCGGCCAGAACGGCGAGGACTGTGCGCTGACCAACCGCGCCGGACAGGCCGGGCGCTGGGACGACCGCCCGTGCGCGATGAACTACGCCTTCGTGTGCGAGCGCGTGCCGTAGGTCGGTCGCTTCAGGTCGGCGAGTAGCGCTCGCCGTCGAGGCGCGCGCGGCCCAGGGCGACCAGCCGCGAAAGGTGCGCCGCCAGCGAGCGATCGGCCACGAAGTACATGGCCGGCGCGACGTCGGCATACACGATGGGCAGGAGCTCGCCTCGCGTCGCCGGCCCGTGGGCCGCGAAGGCGCCCTGCAGCGCGGCCTCGACCTTGGCCTCGCGACCGAGACGATGGCTGACGTACTCGTCGAGCTTGGCGGGAGCGGCGTCGCCCCGTGGGGCCGGACCGTGCGCGGGCAGCAGCAGCGCGGGCTGCAGCGCGCGCAGCCGGCGCAGCGAGTCCAGGTACTGCGTCATGTCGCCGTGGTCGTCGGGGTCGATCACGATGAAGCCGAGGCCCGCGATCATGTCGCCCGCGATCAGGGTGCGGGTGCCGGCGTCGAACCAGCACAGGTGACCAGGCGCGTGCCCCGGGGTGTGCAGCGCGCGCAGCCGCAGGGCGGGGGAGCCGCCGCCGGCGGGCAGGGCCTCGACCTCGTCCTCGGCGATGTTGCGATCGACGGTGACGAAGCCGGTCAGCAGCGCCGCCGTGGTGGCGTGGGCACAGATTGGCACCTGCAGCCGCTCGCGCAGGTGCATGGCGCCGGCAAAGTGGTCACCGTGATGATGCGTAAGGAAGATCGCGCGCACGCGCCGACCGGCAGCGGCCAGACCATCCAGCGCCTCGTCGAGGGCCTGCTTCTCGTCGTCCCAGGGGCTGGCCGGGTCGACGACGATCACCTCGGGACCGCCCAGGATCCAGGCGCTTGTATGGGTCGCCGGGGGCAGCGTGGGCGAACGCAGCTCGACGCGCTGGACTCCAGGAGCGAGCTGTTCGGGCGTGCGCATGGTTGGCAGTCTATCGGATGCCACGGGCTGCCCGGGGGCGACACGTCGGGTAAGCCGGTTGCCAGAAAACTCCGTGACGGAGGTGCGCCGGGGAGCTATCCTCATACGTAGAAGGATCGCGATGGTCAGCGTCACGGCGCGAAAGATCCGGGATCACCAGGGGCGCGAACGCGCCTCGGGGGCCAACTCGGGCAGCAAGGTCTACACCGGTTACCTCATCAGTTACCCGGTCGTGGGGCGCGGCATGGTCATCTTCCGCGATCCCCATGGCCACCGCATGATCACGACCCCGGTCAAGCGCGTCCTGGGTGAACCCGATGGCGACACCCTGTACGTCGAGACCGAGAACAGCGTGTACCACCTGACGTTCCACGGCGCCCCGCTGGTCCCGATGGCGGAACCTGCGACGGGCACCTCGCGCAGCTAGTCTCAACTAGGTCCCCATTCGTCCAGCCGACGAATCCGTGGCATTCTTGGGCCGCGGATCTTCACAGGTTGGCTGAGGAATGGGGGCGCACGTGACCCACAAACACACGATTACGCTCCATGGCGGAGGGGCTTCAAAGGAGCGCATTTCAGCGCACCTCTTTCGCGACCTCCTCGATCTTCTCGTGGACGGTGCTGAGAAGAGTCTTCGCTACCGAATCGAGGGTCGGAGCACGGTTGGGGGCGGGCGCTATCCTCGATCGCTGCGTCCAGCGGCCGACTTTGTCCTTGTTCGAGGGGCCGGCCATGAGGCGAATAGCGCGGTCATCGAGGCCCGACCCCTCATCGAAACGATGCCTGAGAGATTTCATCAGGGCGACATGTTCGACGATCTCGACCCCTCCAAGTCTCCTGTCGATCTGTTCGAAGACGCCCTCGAGGACGCTCTTGCGGGGAACGAAGACAGCGACCTTTTCGATGGGGGGCTCGTACGAGCATTTCAGGGATTCTCTGCGTTGCTCGATCAAGGCGTCGAGCGCGTTGAGATGGTGAATGGTCGGACGCTGAGGGTGGATGGCCATTCGATGCTCAACATCCAACGCCTCGCAGGTCGCACCTACGCTCCACAACGCGTTCGCGTTGCTGGTCGGCTAGAGACTATCCGGTATAGCGACTGCCGATTCGTCCTGACGCTGGCCGACGGGGCCTCCATGAACGGGACGGCGATTGATCTGGGCAACGAGGTCCTTCGCGAGTCATTCGGACGCACTGTGATGGTCACAGGGAGGGCGGTCTTTCGCCCGTCTGGACGGCCGCTGAGGATCGATGCTGAGAAAATAGAGGCCGCCTCGGATCGTGACGCGCTCATCTGGTCATCTCCCCCAAAACCCCTGCTGCCAAGCTTCGCTCCGAAGGCGATTCGCGAGGAGCAACGGAGCAAGGGTGGGCTGAGCGCAGTATTCGGGAAATGGCCGGGCGATGAGTCGGACGAGGAGGTACAGGCTGCACTGGATAGCTTGTCGTGAGCCCAACTCCAAGGGACTGGATTCTCGACACAAGTATCTTGGTTCACGTTCTGCGAGGCGACCCGTTGGGTCGCCACCTTGTCGAACAACAGCAACTTCGTGCTCGGCCGGATGTACCCCTTGTCTCGGTCGTGAGCATCGGGGAGATCATGTCCCTTGGCCGCCAGTGGAACTGGGGATCGAGGAAGCTCGACTACATGCGCGAGGTCCTCGCCGAGTTGGTCGTCGTCGACATCAATTCCGAGCCGGTCCTTTCCAAGTACGCCGAGATCGACGCTTGGTGCCGACAGAATGGCGTGAAACCCGGAAAGAACGATCTCTGGATCGCAGCAACTGCAGCGGCGAGCGACGCAATGTTGCTGACAGCGGATCGGGATTTCGACGCGCTTGACGGGGTTTTCATCACCAGCCGCTACTTCGACCCGGCCGCATCCTACTCTCGGACTAGTGAGCCGGGTGACGGTAGCTAGCTGACCCTGCAGAGCACGAACTTCAGGTAGCGCCCCTCGGGGAAGCCCGGCGGCACCGGGTGATCGGGACCCTGTGACGCCCCATGCAGCACGGTCACGCGGCGGCCGGCGTCCTGGGCCGCGCCGGCCAGCATGCGCTCGAACTCGGCCATGTCGACCAGCTGCGAGCATGACGAGGTCGCATACAGCGCGCCCTCCTTGCAGGTCGCCAGCGCCAGCGCGTTCAGCCGCCGGTAGCCCTTGAGCGCGGCCTCCAGGTCCTTCTGCGCGCGCGCGAACTTGGGCGGGTCCACCAGCACCAGGTCATAGCTGCGCGCCCGCGCCCCCTCGAGGTAGCGGAACACGTCGGCCTCGACCAGCTCGAAGGGGCCGACGCCGTTGAGCTCGGCGTGCGTGCGCGCCTTCTCCAGCGCGCGCGCCGAGACGTCGACCCCGGTCACCGAGGCCGCGCCGCCGCGTGCTGCCGCCAGCGCGAAGCCACCGACGTAGCAGTAGCAGTCCAGCACCTTGGCGCCGCGGGCCAGCGACCCGATGCGGGCACGGTTCTCGCGCTGATCCAGGAAGGCGCCGGTCTTCTGCCCCGACAGCGGCTCGATCTCCAGCTTGACGCCGTTCTCCACGCAGGGAACGCTGCTGCGCGACTCGCCACGCACCACGCAGGGCTCTGCGCTGAAGCCCTCCAGGGCCGCGAAGCCGCCGGCGCTGGCCTGGTAGATCGTCTTCGGGTGCAGCTCGGCCTCGAGGGCGTCGAACAGCTCCTGGGCCAGGCGCTTCATGCCCAGCGCGGTGAACTGCACGCACACCGCGTCGCCATAGACGTCGACCACGACGCCGGGCAGACCGTCGCCCTCGGAGTTGATGAGGCGATAGCAGTTGGTCTCGGCCGAGGGCAGCCCCAGCTTGGCGCGCAGGGCCACCGCCTCGGCGACGCGGGCGCGCAGCAGGGCGGCGTCCACGGTCTCGTCACGGCGGGTCACGATGCGGACGCGGATCTTGGAGCGCGGGTTGGCGAAGCCGCGGCCGATATAGCGGCCCTCGGAGTCGCGCACCTCGACGACGTCGCCAGGCTCGTAGTCGTCGCGCTCGCCCTCGACGGCTTGCGAGTAAACCCAGGGGTGTCCGTACCACAGCGGCTTGGCGCGTCCGCGCTTGATTGTCAGGGTGATCATGGGGTCCTTCAGAGTCGTGTGTGGTGCTCGGAATCGGAGCCGGACAAACTGAGCCCGGCTTCGCGGGTTCAGTCTGGTACCACGACTCGGGCTTGCCGGGCATCGAAATGACGCCCAAAGGGGGGACCGATTTGCTACCGTGGCCCGACATCATGTCCCTGTTCGACCGGCGCCTGATCATCGTGATGGGCAAGGGGGGGGTCGGCCGCACCACGGTTGCTGCAGCGCTCGCCGCTGCTGCCGCCCGCCACGGCAAGCGGACCCTCCTGCTCCAGACCAACGCCAAGGAGCGTCTGTCGAAGTTCTTCGCCTGCGGTCCGGTCGGCGAAGAGGTCGTGCATGTGCGCGACAACCTGTGGGCGGTCAACACCAACCCGCGGGCCGCGCTGCGCGAGTACGGCATGATGGTCCTCAAGTACAAGACCATCTACAACGCGGTGTTCGAGAACAAGATGGTGCGCTACTTCCTGCGCGCCGTCCCCGGCCTCGAGGACTACTCGATGCTGGGCAAGGCCTGGTACCACACCACCGAGACCTCTGCCGGCAAGCCGCGCTTCGACACCGTCATCCTGGATGGGCCGGCCACCGGCCACTCGGTGACCCTGCTGCGCATCCCCCAGGTCATCCTCGACACGGTACCCGCCGGGCCGCTGACCAAGGACGCCAAGAGCGCGAACGACCTGCTGCGGGATCCCGCCCGCACCGCGACCATGCTGGTGACCCTGGCCGAGGACATGCCGGTCAACGAGACGCTGGAGCTGGCCAGCAAGATCAAGGGCGTGCTCAAGATGCCGCTCGACCGGCTGGTGGTGAACGGTCTGTATCCCGACCGGTTGACCAGGCCGGGCAGCGCACGCCGCGTGCTGGAGGCCTTCGAGCACGCCGGTTCGCTGGGCGCGCTGGAGGTCGACCCCACGCTCTCGCCGCTGGTCAGCCCGGGCGCGCTGGAGCGTTCGCGTCGGCGCCTGAACGAGCACCACCTGGAGCGCCTGGCCAAGGAGCTGCCGCTGCCGACGGCGCAGCTGCCCATGCTGTTTGCGCGGGATTTCGGGGCCGCTGAGGTGGACATGCTGTCAAGGATGCTGGACCAGCAGCTGGCCTCGGAGCTGGCCGCGTAGCAGCCGCGGTGCGGGGAGGGTGGGGATGCTCGAGCACTGGTGCCAGAACCGGACAGCTCAGGTTCAGCTGCGCCGAACCTGAGCTGAACATGCGCGCCCGGTCCCTGGGCCGTGAACCCATGTACAATGCCAACAGGGGCTTATCTTTGCTTGGCTTGGTTCGCTGCTCGAAGAGGGTGCTGGCTGCTCTGATCTGGGCGGCCGCGCTGCTGTGCGCGCTGCCCGCCAGCGCCACTGCCGAGGGCCAGGCCGTGGCGACCCCGGTGGTGCCACCTGGTCAGCGCATCGTGCTGTTCCGGCTGGAGACCCTGGGCATGCCGCCCGAGATCGTCGCCCGGCTGGAGGCGCTGCTGCGGGTCGAGCTCGATCGTCTGCTGGAGCGGCCGATGCCGTCGCGGGTCGAGGTCGAGAAGGCCATCGCCAAGGACGCCGCCCTGCGCAACTGCGCCGGCGAGACCGAGTGTCTGGTCGGCGTCGGCAAGAAGCTGGGCTCCGACCTGGTCATCGCCGGCAACGTCGGCGGCCTGGGCGACAGCTATGTCGTCAACATGAAGCTGGTCGACGTCGCCAGCGCGACCGAGAAGAACCGCATCAAGGTGCCGCTGGAGGGCAACGCCAACGCGCTCATCGAGGCGGTCCGCGTGGCCCTGGTCAACCTGGTCAGCCCCGAGAGCGTGCGCGGCAACCTGGCCGTACTGGCCGACGTCAAGGGCGCCAAGGTGTACCTGGACGGCCAGCTGGTCGGGCAGACGCCGCTCGCCAACAACCTCATCACCAACATCGACGCGCGGCCCGAGGAGCGCGACGGCAAGCGCCAGAACCTGCACCAGCTGCGCATCAGCGCCGAGGGCTACATCGACTTCATCAAGCCCGACATCGAGGTGCGCTTCGGCAAGACCACCGAGGTGGTGGTGCGGCTGCAGCAGCGCGTGGTCGCGGGACCGAGTGGCCTCGAGCTGCCACCGGTGCGCAGGCAGCGCCGGCCGTTCTACACCAGGTGGTGGTTCTACACCGCGGTCGGCGTCGGCGCCGTGGTGCTGGGCGTGGTCATCGGGCGTGCGCTGGCGGACGACGAGCCGGTGGACTGCATGGCGAATCCCGCGGAGTGCATGCCATGAGACACAAGCTGACAGGCGCGCTGGTGCTGCTGCTGGCAGGGGTTGCGGGGGCGCAGCCGCCGCCGGGGCCGCTGCCGACCGGGCCAGCGGCGACCGTGGCGGTGGCGCCGTTCGGGACGCTGGGGGTTGACGAGAAGGCGGTCCGCGAGGCCGAGAGGTCGGTCGAGGCCGGCATCCTGGCGCTGGGCGACGTGCGCGTGGTCAGCGCGACCGAGGTCGAGAAGGCGGTCAAGAAGGCGCGCCGGCCCGAGCTGCTGCTGTGTGAAGGCGCGCCCAAGTGTCTCGGCGACCTGGCCACCCTGGTCGGCGCTGCGCGCGTGGTGGGCGGCGATGTCGGTGGCCTCGGCGAAGGCCAGATCCTGTATCTCAAGGCGGTGCGCGCCAACTTCGATCGCGAGCTGGCGTCGACCACCGCGACGCTGGAGGGCACGGCCGACGCGCGCAAGGCTGCGGCCACCGCGGCGGCGTTCCGCCTGCTGGCGCCCGAGCGCTACGTCGGCTCGCTGGTGTTCGAGCTCGACGTGGCCGATGCGCAGGTCTACCTCGACGGCCGCAAGCTGACGGTGCGCAAGGGCGTCCCGGTCAAGGGCATCGCGGTGGGCACCCACGCGCTGCGCGTGACCCACGAGGCCTATCACGACTGGCTGCGCTTCGTGGACGTGCCGTTCTCGCAGGCGCCGGTGCAGCTCGACGTCGAGCTCGCCAAGTACCCCATCATCACGGACGAGATGAAGACCGGCGGTCCGACGCCGATCGCGCGCCGCATCATCATCGAGCCGCTGCCCTGGTACCGGCGCTGGTGGGTGCCGGTCGCCGGCGGCGCCGTGCTGCTGGGCACCGTGACGACGATCGTCTATCTGTCCGCCAAGGGCATCGGCGCCGACGACGAGGTCCAGCTGGATACCACGCCGTAGCTACTTCAGCATCGCGATGATCTTGTTCAGCTTGCTGTTGGCCGACGGGAACTTGCCGTCGCCGTAGTTCTCGGTGGCCTCCTCGAACAGCGACTTGCCCTCCGAGGACAGCGTCTTGCCCTTCATGCGCGCCGAGACGCGCGCGAACTTGGCCGACAGGAAGCCGCGATCGACCTTGAGTCCGTTGGCCACCGCGAGCAGCTGATCGGCGGTGTACTTGGCCTTGCCATAGTCGCCCGCCTCCATGGCCTTGCGGGTGTCGTCCTTGAGGTTGGCCACGCCAGGGGGCAGGTCGCTGTCGAGAATGCCCTTCTGCGACAGGATCTTGAGCGCCTTCTCGTAGGTCGGCTCGACGTCCTTCTTGTTGTACTTGGTGCCCTTGGGGTTCTCGACCGGACCACCCTGCACGATGACGGTGGAGCCACCGCCCTGGCAGCCCTTGTTCAGCTCGGCCTCGCGCGCGGCGATGTCCTTCTCACGCGACGCGAACTCGGCCTCGCGACGGGCGACCTTCTCCTCGCGGGTGGCGGCCGCGACCTCGCGGGCGCGCAGGGCCGCGGTGGGATCGCCGCCCCCGCCGCCCCCGGCCGACACCACCACGGTGGCCTGATCGACCAGGTTCGACCGCTTCTGGAGCAGCGACGTCAGCTTGGCGTCGATGTCGTCCTGCTTCTTGAGGAAGGCCTGCTCGAGCTCGCTCTGCGCCTTCTCGGCCTCGGCCAGCTCGGCCACGCGGGCCGGGTCGGGCTTGCGCGTGCCGTCGATCTCCTTGCGCAAATCGCTGAGCTTCTGGCGCCCCTCGACCACGGTGGCGCGCTCGCGCTGCAAGGCGCCGCGGGCGTTGACCAGCTCCTCCTCCTCGCCGTCGAGCTGCTGCTTCTGCGCCAGGACGGCGCTGACGTCCGCTCCTGCCGCGCCACCCCCTGGCTTGCCCGACCCCGACTTCGACTTGCTCTTGCAGCCGGTGGCCAGCAGGCCCACCAGCATGATCGCTACCCAGCGCCGCATACCTCGATCTTAGCGGATTTTGGGGCGTTCGGCGAATCAGGCCCCTCGAAGCGCAGCTTCGAGGGGTCCTGTTCCGCTCCGACTCCGGCTCCGGCCGCTAGGCCGGAGCGTCGCCCAGGCTGACCAGGACCTGACCGCCCTCGACGACCTGGCCTTCCTTGACCGCGATGGCCGTGACCACGCCGTCGCGGGTGGCGCGCATCTCGTTCTCCATCTTCATGGCCTCGACCACGACCAGGCCCTGGCCGGTCTTGACCGCCTCGCCGACCTTGGTCAGGACCTTGACCACGCGGCCCGGCATCGGGGAGACCACGTCGGCCGAGCCGCCGCGCCCACCCGGGCGGGTGGCCACCTTGGCGGCGACCTCCTGCAGCTTGCGGGTGCGCTCGTCGAGCAGCTTGATGACCGCGGGCTCGCCGCGCACCTGCAGCTTGACGTCGGGGTTGCCGCCGTCGAGATCGACCTCGTAGGCGCGGTCGCCGATCAGGATCGACCACACGCCGTCCTCCAGGCGCCGGGCGTCGATCAGCTGGGCGCGGCCGTCACCGCCTATGACGACCTGGAACTGGCCGGCCTTGTCGGTGGCCTCGATCTCGACCCACCGTTCGACCTTGTCCGCGGTGACGGCACAGAAGCGCTGCGGCATGCATCTATCTACCGAGGTTCGGAGCATGCTGGCAAGCGTGATATAGACGCCCCGATGGCAGACTTCCAGCAGGTCGTCGGCACGCGTCGAATCATCGTCACCGTCGGGTCGGGTGGCGTCGGCAAGACCACCACCGCCGCCGCGATTGCGGTTCACGCCGCGCGCAGCGGCCGGCGCGCGCTGGTCATGACCATCGATCCCGCCAAGCGCCTGGCCAACTCGCTGGGGCTGGCGACGCTGGACAACTCGCCGCAGGAGGTCCCGCGCGAGGCGCTGGCGCTGGGCGGCGACCAGGCCGCCGTCAAGGGCACGCTGCACGCGATGATGCTGGATCAGAAGGCCGCCTTCGACGAGGTGGTGGCGCAGCACGCGGCCAACCCCGAGCAGATCAAGCGCATCCTGGCCAACCCGATCTATCAGCAGATCTCGTCGTCGCTGGCCGGTTCGCAGGAGTACGCCGCGATGGCCAAGCTGTACGCGGTCGACAAGCAGGCCAGGTTCGACCTCATCGTGGTCGACACCCCGCCGACCGCGAACGCCCTCGACTTCCTCGAGGCGCCCGAGAAGATCACCGACGCGGTGGACTCGCCCGCGATCGCCTGGTTCATGCGCACCGGCGGCAAGGGCCTCGGGCTGGGCGCGTCGTTCGTCTTGAAGCGGCTGGCCAAGTTCACCGGGTCGGGCTTCCTCGATGACGTGTCGAAGTTCTTCACCGAGTTCCAGTCGGTGCTGGCCGCCTTCAAGGAGCGCGCGCGCAACGTGCACGCGCTGATGCGCGATCCCAAGGTCGGCTTCGTGCTGGTGACCTCACCCGAGCCGATGGCCATGGACGAGGCGCTGATGTTCCACGACAAGCTGCAGGCGGCACAGATGCCGACGGTGGCCTTCGTGATCAACCGCGTCTATCCGACCCCGGGGACGGCGCCGGCGCGCGAGAAGGCAGTCGCCGCGCTGGCGGCGCGGCCCGAGCTGGCCGGCATGACGGCGTACGATCTGACCCACGCCGTCGGCGAGCTGGAGCTGGCGCGCCTCGACGCGGCGGTGCGCGCCGAGGTCGACGCGGTGTCGATCGCGCGGCTGGCCGAGCGCACCGGCGGGCGCGGGCTGTACCTCAAGGTGCCGTTCTTCAGGACTGACGTGCACGACGTCGAGGCGCTGGCGCAGATCAGCGCCCGGCTGTTTGCGACGTAGAGTCCCTATTTCAGAGGGGCGATGCTGGCCAGGAACCCGTCGACCTCGGCCTTGTGCGCCTTGTACTTCGCGGCCTCGGCGAGGCCGATCACCAGCATGCCCTTGTTGGCCGGCGTGACCGTGACCAGCAGCGCGATCTTGATGGCCTTCTTGCCCAGCAGCGCGGTGCCCTGAAAGCCCATCGCGGCCATGCCGCCGAGCGACAGCCGCTTGCCCTTGGTCAACTTGAGGCGGGTGGTCATCTTCTGCAGCATGGTGGCCGCCTTGGCCGCAGCCTGCTTGAGGTCGGCGGCGTCGACCATGACGATGGTGAAGTTGACCTCGCGCGCGGGGTCGTCGATCGACAGCGCCTTGCCGACGACCTTCTGGGTCCAGGTCTCGGGCAGCGTGATGGTGACCTTGGCCTTGTCATCGCGGATGACCTCGGCGCGGGCGCTGGCCAGCGGTCCTGTGGCCAGCAGCACGAGCACAGTGGCCACCATGTGGGTCTGCTTCGGCATCGGCATCGCTGCATCATCATACCCGACCAGTTGGCGCCGGCTGCCCAGCGTGTCACGATCGGCCCATGAGGAAGTGCCTGCTCGCGATGCTGGTCATGGTCGGGGCGGGGGGAGTGGCCGCGGGTTGCGGCGGTTCGCGGGCGCGCCCGGTGGCGCCGGCTGCACACGCGGTGTCCGACAGCGGCCTCAGCGCGGCCGAGTGCGGCAGCCTGGTCGACCACATCTTCGAGACCACCTTCTCGGAGTCGTCACCCGCGGCGCGCGAGGCGGCGCGCGAGAGCGAGCAGGTGCGCATGTCGATGGCGCGCATGCGTCTGCTGTGCGACGCCGACATGCCGCGCCCGGTCTACCAATGCTTCATGAGCGCCGCGACCCGCGCCGAAGTGCAGGCCTGCACGCGCCGCTTCGAACCCGCCGACACCCCGCCGCCACGGCCGACGCCGCGCCAGGGCGAGTACGAGGCGTAGCCGCAGGCTACGCCGAGGAGCGCCCAGGACGTCCCATCTGGCCGTCCGGTCGCCCGCGGACCTCGCTGTGACCGCCGCCTGCGGCGCCCGCCCCACGCCTCCTGGCGCCTCCAGTGCTGTCTTCACCTTCTTCGCGTTCCCGGATGTCCGCCCGAATCAAGTTGTGCACCCGGGACGTGGCTGACGTCGATGAGGCCGGCGCGTCGCCAACCCTCGCGTAGCAGCCAGATGGCAGGTGCACATAGGTGGAGGCGCCAGCGTGGTCTGGCTCCGGGACGTGCGACGGGTGGCCTCCGCCAGCCGTCGAAGCACCATGCCGATGACAGTGGGTCGATCGCGCCGGGCGCGGGGCGGGCATCCCGAGGGCCCACATGGTGCCTGAAGTTGCACAGCACATATGCGAGGGCGTGCCTGACCTCGCGCGGCGACGCCAGGCCGCGTGCGTGATAGCGATCCGCGAAGACGGTGCCCTTGCGGCCGAGGGCCTTGTTGACGGCGCGCGCGATGCGCACCGAGAGCCCCTTCATCGAACGCGACAGGGCGACCTTGTCCGCGGCCTCGACGATGAGGTGCACGTGGTCACCCTGCACCGAGAAGTGAACCAGGCGGGTCTCGAAGCGCTGCTTGCCGCGAGCGAGCGAGCGCAGGACCGCCACTGCGAGTCGCTGGCCGCGCAGCCAGCCGAGCTCGCGACGCAGGCGCAGCGTCACATGCTGCGCGTCGTGCCGCCGAACACGTGGACGCGTTCGATGGCGCACATTGCGCCGGCCAGCGCCTGGCCTGCGCCCGGCACCCGTTCGAGCACCCCAGTGGGAGCGCCACCGGAATGCCGGCTGTGGTTCTGTTGTCGCTGTGCTGCTTCTGCGCTTGCGCTCTTGCGTCCGCCGCGGCTGCATCGTGGCCCTCCCGCCCCGCCTTGATTGGGGCGGACAAACCGTACCCGAGGGGTCTGACATGAGAAGCGACGACGCTGCGGCCAAGCCAGCGCGGGCGGCTTGATTGGGCGGACATCTGGAGAGGGGAGGCGCGCGAGGACGAACAAGTTCAGCCGGGAGCAGCGGAGCCGCTACCGGCTGAACTTGAACTTCTGCCAGACCTCCGCTCGCACCACATCGGCATTGCCGCTGGCGCCGTGCACACCCAGCAGCGCGACCACGCGCAGGCCTTTGCGCTCGACGCTCCACAGGTCGCCGTTCTTGTCGGCAAAGGTCACGACCTTGTCGGTCGACTTCACGGTGCTGGCGTTGCCGCTGAGCTTGGCGATCATCTTGCCGGCGGCGACGAAGAACTCGATGGCGTCGGCCTCGACGTCCCAGGACGACACGTGGACGATGCTGATGGTGGGCTCGCCGAGCTTGGCGTAGGCGACCATCCTGTCGCCGTCCCAGCCGGCGGCGGCGGCGTTGGCCACATCGGTCGAGTCACCCGTGTGTTCGCCCAGCATGACGCGCAGCTGCAGCTCGCCGACCACGTCGGCGCGCAGCACCTTCTGGCCGACCAGGGTGGGCAGCTCGGCGCCCTTGATCCTGGCCGGCTTCTCGCGCGCGAAGTACTTGCTGGGGTGCAGGATCTGCTCGGTCGACACCGGCGGGCTCCTGAACACGTCGTCGATCTTCGACCAGGGCTGGCGCATGCGCACGCCGGCCACGAAGTTCAGCCCCTCGATGTAGGGGAACAGCAGCGTCTTCTTGAGGATGGCGGGCGCCTTGTCGAACTCTGGCGACTGGCCGGCCATGCCCTGCTCCATCATCCCTGACAGGCCGCCGGGCAGCTTGGCCAGCGCCGACAGGTCCTGCCCCATCGGCGCCAGCATGAACTCGACCATGACGCCCATGCCGTCGCCCTCGACCAGCGCCGAGCGCGCCAGCTGGGCGTCGCTGTCGTCCTTGAGCCCCTTCATCAGCTTGTTCAGGTTGAAGTGCTGGTCCTGCAGCGCGTGCTGGATCTCGTGCGCCAGCGCCGGCCGCTGCAGCGACGAGTCCAGCCAGTCGGCGATGAACAGCTTGCCGGCGTCGGGGTCGTAGAAGCCGGCGACCTGCTCCATCAGCAGCGACAGGATGGTCTGCTGGTAGTCGAGCTCGGGCGGCAACAGGCCCAGGCGCTTCAGGATGCGCGCCTCGGTGCCGATCTCCTCGGGCGTGTACTCCTTGGCGATCTTGTCCTTGAGGCGGGCGCCGATCTCGGGCTTGGACAGCACCTCGCGCCCGAACGGCCTGCGCGCGCGCAGCTTGCGCAGCGACACCACCTTGGCGGTGATGTCGTCGGTCTCCTTGAGCAGGGCCTCCACGGAGGCGCGCCCGGTCGGCGCGGGGACCGGCGCGGGCACGACGACCGAAGGCGACGGCGCCGGGCTGGCCGGCTTGGCTGGACTCGCGGGCTTCGCCACCGGCTTCGTGGTGGGCTTCTGCGCCAGGACGGGACTCGCCAGCAGGAGCACTCCGAACCCGAACCAGCCCAGCCTCGCCATGCGCGAATTGTACAGGCGCGCTTGCCAGGCGCCACTGCGTCACCTAAGAATTCGCAGCCCCATGCCGCCGTCGACCTCTCCGACTGCTCGCGCCCTCGCGGAGCTCGCCGCCGAGCTGGCCGCGGGTCATCGTGCATCGCGCGCCACCGGGGCCGCCGGCAGCTTCGCCGCGCTGGCCATCGCCCGCGTCGCCGCCGAGGTCCCCGCCGCGCGTCGCCCCCTGCTGGTCATCACGCCCGACGAGGCGCGCGCCCAGGAGCTGGCGCGCGACCTCGGCTACTTCCTGCCCCACATCGCCGCCGCCGACGATCCCGCCGCGCCGCCGCGCGTGTTGCACCTGCCCGCGGTCGAGGCCTCGCCCTACGCCGAGCTGTCGCCCGATCGCCGCGCCATCATGAGCCGCCAGGCCACGCTGTTCCGCCTGTCGCAGGGCTTCGGTGGTGAGGTCCTGGTCGCGTCGGCCGCCGCGCTCGCCCGCCGCGTCATCCCGCGCGCCGAGTTCGCCGCCCTCATCGACGTCCTCGCCGCCGAGGAGGAGATCGACCGCGACGCCACCGCCGCCCTGCTGGCGCGCACCGGCTATGGCCGCACCCCCGTGGTCGAGGACCCCGGCACCTTCGCCGTGCGCGGCGGTGTCATCGACGTCTTCCCGCCGCTGTATCGCTACCCGGTCCGCCTCGAGCTGCTCGGCGACCTGGTCGAGTCGATCCGCTTCTTCGATCCGGTCACCCAGCGCACCATGCGCTCGCTCGACGAGGTCTACCTCCTCCCGGTACGCGAGACCGTGCGCACCCGCGGCGCCGATCCGCGCGCGCGCATCCTCGACGCCGCCGACGCCGCCGAGCACCCGTCGTCCAAGACCCGCGCGCTGGTCGAGCGCGTCGAGGCCGGCGAGGACTTCTTCGGCGTCGAGGCGCTGACCCCGGCCTTTCACGCCCGCATGGGGTCGATCGACGAGTATCTGCCCGCCGGCACCGCCCTGGTCATCGAGGACCCCGAGGCGGTGCGCGCCGCCATCGACGATGAGCGCGAGCGCTTCGCCAGCGGCTTCACCAAGCGTCGTGACGAGCACCGCGTGGTCTTCCCTCCCGAGGACTTCCTGCTCGCGCCCGCCGAGGTCGACGCCTTGCTCGGCCGCCCCGCGCGCCTCGAGCTGCGCCCGGTCGACACCGAGGTCGCCGTCGCCCTGCAGGTCGAGACCCACACCGAGCTCAGCGCCGAGCTGCGCCGCCGCCGCGCCGACAAGGACCACTTCGAGGAGCCGCTGCGCCCGCTGGTCAACCAGCTGCGCGCCTGGCTCGGCGACGGCAACCGCGTCGTCCTGGTGTCGCCCAACCGCGCCCACGCCGATCGCCTCGAATCGCTGCTGAAAGGCTACAAGCTGGAGCCGCGCATGCTGCGCGAGCCGGGCGCCCCCGAGCTGACCGATCCTGCGCTGCTGACCGCGCCGCTGACCATCAGCATGGGCCCGCTGGCCGCCGGCTTCCGCCTGCCCGGCGACTGGCTGGTCGTCCTCACCGAGGACGAGATCTTCGGCCCGCGCGCCCACGAGCGCAAGGCGCGCACCGCGAAGCAGCGCGGCCTCGAGGGCTTCGGCAAGGTCACCGAGTTCTCCTCACTGGTTCCGGGCGACCACGTTGTGCACGGCGTGCACGGCGTCGGGGTCTACAAGGGCCTGGTCAAGCTGCCGGTCAAGGGCACCGCGGTCGACTTCCTGCATCTCGACTATGACGGCGGCGCGCTGTACCTGCCGGTGTACCGCCTGTCCGAGGTCCAGCGCTATGTCGGCGCCGACGGCGCCAAGCCCAAGATCGACAAGCTGGGCGGCATCACCTGGGAGAAGACGCGCTCCAAGGTGTCCAAGGAGGTCAAGCAGATCGCCGAAGATCTGCTCAAGCTCTACGCCCAGCGCCAGGCCCTGCCCGGCCACGCCTTCACGGTGCCGCCCAACCTGGAGGCCATCTTCCAGGAGTTCGAGACCCGCTTCCAGTTCGAGGAGACCGAGGATCAGCAGAAGGCCATCGACGCCGTGCTCGAGGACATGGCGGCGCCGCGCCCGATGGATCGCCTGGTGTGCGGCGACGTCGGCTATGGCAAGACCGAGGTCGCGATGCGCGCGGCGATGCGCGCCGTGATGGGCGGCAAGCAGGTCGCCGTGCTGGCGCCGACCACGGTCCTGGTCGAGCAGCATGGCGCCAGCTTCCGAGAACGCATGAAGGATCTGCCGGTTTCTGTTGATACCTTGTCAAGGTTCAAGACCAAGCCGGAGCAGCTCGAGGTCCTGAAGCGCGCCGCCGAGGGCAAGCTCGACATCGTCATCGGCACCCATCGCCTGCTCTCGAACGACATGCGCTTCAAGGATCTCGGCCTCATCGTGGTCGACGAGGAGCAGCGCTTCGGCGTCGTCCACAAGGAGCGCCTCAAGCAGCTGCGCACCCAGGTCGACGTCCTGACCCTGACCGCGACGCCCATCCCGCGCACCATGCACATGGCCATGATGGGGCTGCGCGAGATCTCCATCATCGCGACGCCCCCGGTCGACCGCCGCGCCATCCGCACCTTCGTGTGTCGCCCCGACGACGACGTCCTGCGCGAGGGCATCCAGCGCGAGCTGGCGCGCGGCGGCCAGATCTTCTTCGTCTCGCACCTGATCGGCGAGGGCCAGAAGCCCAGCGCGCGCGGCGACCGCTCGCTGTCCGACTGGGCCGAGCACCTGCGCCGCCTGGTGCCCGGCCTGCGCGTCGCGGTGGCCCACGGCCAGATGGACTCCGAGGCCCTGGAACAGATCATGGTCGACTTCGTCAATGGCCGCAGCGACGTGCTGTGCTCGACCACAATCATCGAGTCCGGCCTCGACATCCCGCGCGCCAACACCATGTTCGTCAGCCGCGCCGACCACTTCGGCCTGGCCCAGCTGTACCAGCTGCGCGGGCGCATCGGCCGCTCGCGCGAGCGCGCCTACTGCTACCTCATGGTACCGCCCATGGAGGCGCTGACCCCCGAGGCCAAGCAGCGCCTGGCGGTGCTGCAGCGCTTCACCGAGCTCGGCGCCGGCTTCCAGATCGCCTCGCACGATCTCGAGATCCGTGGCGCCGGCGACCTGCTGGGCGCCAAGCAGTCGGGCCAGATCGCCGCGGTCGGCTTCGAGACCTACACCCAGATCCTCGGCGAGGCCGTGGCCGAGCTGCGCGGCGAGGCCATCACCCGCGAGCGCGACCCCGAGCTGACCGTCGACCTGCCGACCTTCATCCCCGACGACTACGTGTCCGACACCGGCCAGCGCCTGGATCTCTACAAGCGCCTGTCGTCCGCGCACGACGAGGATGAGGTGCGCACCATCATGGAGGAGATCGGCGACCGCTATGGCGCCCCGCCTGACGAGGTGCGCCTGTACGCCGAGCTCATGATCCTCAAGGCCGACGCCCGCAAGCTGGGCGCCACCGCCATCGATCTGGCCGACAACCGGCTGTCGCTGGCGCTGGCCGAGGACACCCCGCTGTCCCCGCAGAAGGTCTTGATGCTGGTCAACCCCGGCCCCGGCAAGCCACGCTCGGTCTACCGCTTGACGCCCGACATGAGGCTGGTCCGCACCTTCACCCCCGCGGAGGCCGCGGATCGCCTGGGCGCCGCACGCAAGACCGTGAAAGAGCTGCTGGAATCCGCGACCTGATCGTGCTAGCCCATTGCCAGCGGGGTACCCCATGAAGCTCACGAAGGCTCGTGTCGCGGCGCTGGTCGGCGCCGTCGCTGGTTCGCTGACGACCATGATGATGAGCACCTGGATCACCGGGTGCTCGGACAGCAAGGCTGACCCACAGGACGTCAAGAAGTGGACCCAGCGTCCACGCGTCACCGGGGCCGACGCCGAGCCGGTCGCCATCATCGACGGCGTGGTCATCACGGTGGCCGACTTCCGTGATCGCCTGAACAAGCAGTCGCCCTACATCCGGGCGCGCTACACCTCGCTGGAGCGCAAGAAGGAGTTCCTCGACAACCTGGTGCGCTTCGAGGTGCTGGCCAAGGAGGCCGAGCGCCGCGGTCTCGGTGAGGACCCCGAGGTCGTGCGCACCATGAAGCAGGTCATGATCCAGAAGCTGATGCAGGACGAGTTCGACAACCGGGTCAAGGTCGAGGACATCACCGACAAGGAGATGCGCGACTACTACACGGCGCACTCGACGGACTACAACCAGCCCGAGCAGGTCCGCGTCAGCGCCATCGTCATCAAGAAGGACAGCAAGCTGGCCGACCGCCTGGCCGAAGAGGTCAAGGGCCCCAAGGGGCAGGACAACCGCACCTTCCGCGACATGGTGCTGCAGTACTCCGAGGACGAGGACTCCAAGGTCCGCGGCGGCGATCTGCGCTACTTCGACGAGACCTCGCAGGAGGTCCCGGCCGAGGTCATCAAGGCGTCGTTCGCGCTGGAGAAGGTCGGCGACGTGTCCGGCCCCATCAAGACCAGCAAGGGCATGTACATCCTCAAGCAGACCGGCCGCCGCAAGGCGCTGTCGCGCACCTTCGAGGAGGTCCAGCGCCAGATCCAGAACCGCCTGTACCGCGAGAAGCGCACCAACGTGATGGACAACTTCGTCGAGGGGCTGCGCAAGGCCGCCAAGGTGCAGGTGTTCGACCAGCGCATCTCGAAGATCCAGGTCGACATGACGGGCTCGCTGCCGAGCGACTCGCCGATGCCTGGCGACCCCGCGGTGGGTTCGGGCGTGGTGCCGCCGCCGGGCGCCGATCCCAGCGGCAACGGCCTCATGCCGGGGACCGGCCCTGATCCGGCGCTGTTGCCGAACCCTGGCCCGGGTGGCTCGCCCGCGATCCCGCCGGCGCCGCCGGTCGCGCCAGGCAGCCCGGTCACGCCGGGGACCGCGCCGCAGCCGGTCGGCTAGCGCTTGGGCAACCCCACAGGCAAGGAACGGGTCGGAACCTCGATGCGGAAGCTGATCGTGACCGGTGTGCTGGCGGCGCTGCTGGCGCCCAGGGCGGCGAGCGCGGAGATCCTGGAGCGCATCGTCGGCGTCGTGAACGATGACGTCATCCTGCAGAGCGAGCTCAAGCTCAGGGTGGTCGCGGCCGAGGACGAGCTCGACGAGATCAAGGACCCGGTGGCCGCGGCCGAGCGACGCAAGCAGCTCGAGGACGCGCTGCTCGACTCGATGATCGCCGAGCAGCTGATCGCGCAGCAGGCCGCCGAGCTCAAGCTCAAGGTCACCAACGCCGAGGTCGACAAGGCGCTCGACGAGGTGCGCAAGCAGAACAAGGTGACCGCGGAGCAGCTCGAGCGCGCGCTGCGCGAGGAGGGCTTCACCATGGCGCAGTACCGGTCCGACGTGAAGCGTCAGATCCTGCGCCTCAAGGTCATCAACGTCGCGGTGCGCAGCCGCATCCAGATCTCCGACACCGAGATCCAGGAGGCCTACGAGCGCAAGCAGCGCCAGGGCGGCGCCACCTCCGAGGTGCGCGCCAGCCACATCTTCATCGAGGTGCCCGACACCGCCGACCAGGCCATCGTGCACGAGGCCCAGGGCCGCGCCGAGGCGCTGGCGGTGCGCGCCAAGGGCGGCGAGGACTTCGCGGCCATGGCCAAGGCGGTCAGCGAGGATCCGGCCACCAAGGAGGACGGCGGCGATCTGGGCTGGATCGGCCACGGCATGCTGCCCGGCGAGCTCGACAAGGTGCTGTTCGAGATGAAGGTCGGCGAGGTCCGCGGGCCGCTGCTGGGCGAGAGCGGCTTTCACATCATGAAGCTGACCGACACCCGCAAGAAGGAGCTCAAGCCGCTGGCCGAGATCAAGGAGAAGCTCCGCGAGGAGCTCTACCAGGCCGAGCTCAAGCGCCAGACCAAGAACTGGATCGACGAGCTGCGCAAGAAGGCCTACATCAAGCGTCGCCTGACGCTGGCCGACAACAAGGTTCCGGGCGGCACGGACACCAAGGCGCCGGCGCTCAAGCCGATGCCCGGCAAGCCGGTCGCGCCTGCTGCTTCGCCGTCGCCTTCGCCGTAGCGGCTACGCCTTGTTGGGCCGCTTGTTGGTCAGCGGCTCGTCGAGATCATCCAGATCCGCCGGGGCTGACGGCGCCTGGGCCGGCGCGCTGCTCTCGGGCCACACCGGGGTCTTGCGCTGCATGAAGTCGCGGAACTCGGCGATGACCGCGCTGGCCTGCTGACGGCCGCGACCGATCTGGGCCATGCCACCGATGACGCTGAAGTCGGCGTCGACGTGGTAGCGCATCAGGCAGGCCTTCTCGCCCATCGCGGTGAACTGCACCGAGCCGCTGATCTGGATGCTGGAGCCGGCCACGGTCGACCAGCTCATCGACAGGTCGCGCTCGGAGTAGATGTAGCGCAGGCGGTAGCCGACGGTGGAGCGGTCGTGGGTCGCCATGTAGGCGACCTCGATGGCGCGCTCGTGCTCGTCGCGCTGGCGCACCGCGGCGCTCTTGATGATGGGCAGCCACTCGGGCAGGCGCTCGACGTCGGCGAACAGCTCGTAGCAGGCGCGCGCCGAGCGCGGGATGGTCACCACCAGCTCGGAGTCGTTGTCGGCCTCGGGGAACAGCTCGGCGATGTCGAAGTCGATGGCCCGCGCGGTCATGTTCATCACCTCTGCCCCTCCCCTAGAGCACATCGCGTGCCGAAGCCGGGCGGCCGATTTCCGCGAGGTTGCGGCGGTGCTGGCCTGGCGCCTCGAATGGCCGGCGGGGACGCCTGTGACCAGACGGGTTCATGACGCAACGCTCCGAAAGCCCTGTATTCTCTCGCCCATGGGCGACTGTCTGTTCTGCAAGATCATCGACAAGAAGATCCCCGCCAAGGTGGTCCATGAGGACGACCAGGTGATCGCCTTCCGGGACATCAATCCCCAGGCGCCCACGCACGTCCTCGTGGTGCCAAAACGGCACGTGGCGACCCTGAACGATGTCACCGAGGCAGACCACGCCATGGTCGGCCACATGGTGACCACCGCCGCCCAGGTGGCCCGCGCCGAGGGCCACGCCGAGGCCGGCTGGCGCGCGGTGTGGAACGTCAACGCCGCTGCCGGGCAGACGGTCTTCCACATTCATCTGCACGTGCTGGGCGGGCGGGCACTGGGCTGGCCGCCCGGGTAGGGTAGAATCGAGGCGTGGCGGCACCCCGGCTGCGCGACGACGGCATCCCGTTCGGCAGCTACACGCTGATCAAGCGGGTCGCGCGTGGTGGCATGGCCGAGGTCTTCCTGGCCCGCCAGCGCGGGGTCGAGGGCTTCGAGCGCGAGGTCGCGCTGAAGCGGATTCTGCCGCACCTGGTGGAGTCGCCCGAGTTCGTCGACATGTTCGTCGAGGAGGCCCGGGTCGCGGCGCGCCTGCGCCACCCCAACATCGCGCACATCTACGACTTCGGGAAGGTCGACGACTCGCCCTTCATCGTCATGGAGTTCGTCGAGGGCATCGATGGCGCCAAGCTGCTCGACGAGGCCATCCGCAGCCCGCTGCCGTGTGAACACCTGGCGCGCATCGCGGCCGACGTGTGCGCTGGCCTGCACCATGCGCACTCGCTGCGTGGGCCCGACGGCAAGGTGCTAGGTCTGGTGCACCGCGACGTGTCGCCGCAGAACGTGCTGATCGGGCTGGATGGCCAGGTCAAGCTGGTCGACTTCGGCATCGCCAAGGCGGCGGCGCGGGTGCAGCGTACGCGGCCGGGCGTGGTGCGCGGCAAGTTCGCGTACATGAGCCCCGAGCAGTGCCAGGGCCGCGAGCTCGACGGCCGCAGCGACGTCTTCAATCTGGGCATCATCCTGTGGGAGTGGCTGGCCGGGACCACGGCGTTCCATCGTGACGACCCGGTCGAGGCCGGCAAGGACATCACGTCGGGCAACCTGACCCCGCTGCGCGAGCACCGGCCCGACGTGCCCGAAGCGCTGGACAAGATCGTGAAGCGCGCGCTGGCGGTCGATCGTGACCAGCGCTACCCGACGGCGTCGGCGATGCAGCTCGAGCTGGAGGCGTTCCTGCGCGACTCGCACTCGGCCTCGAATGCGATCTTGCTGGGGCAGTTCGTGCGCGCGCGCTTCCGGGGTGACAGGAGCGAGTCGAAGGTGACCCCGGCGCCGCAGCCGGCGGGTCGCGGCACGGTGCCGGTGGGGGCGGTGGCCGCGGCGGGGACGCAGCCGGTGGAGCGGGCGGCGGGGACGCAGCCGAGCACGAGGCCGAGAACGAGCACGAGCAAGGGGCAGAGCAAGAGCGCGGTGGAGGTCGACGAGACCGCGGAGACCAAGGTGGTCTCGAACCCGTCGCTGCTGCTGGCCAGGAAGAGTGGCGAGCGGCGCGTGGTGCTGCCGACCGCGCTGGTGCAGAAGGCCCGGCCGGCGGCGCCCGGGCGGGCGCCGTGGATCGTCGCCGGTGTGCTCCTGATGGTGGCGGCGGCGGGGCTGGCGGTGCTGCTCGAGCAGCGCAAGCGCAGCAGGCCGGGGCTGCCCAGGGCCGCCTCGCTGGAGCTGCGCTCGGAGCCGGCGGGGGCGCGGGTGGTGGTGGACGGCGTGCAGCACAGCGAGGTGACGCCGTTCGTGCTCGGGCGGCTGGGCGCCGGGCCGCACACGGTGGCGCTGGCGCTGGAGGGCTATGTCGGGGTGACGCGGGCGGTGGATCTGGCGGCGGGTGAGGTCAGGACGCTGGATATCGCGCTGGCGCCGACGGCGCCGGTGGTGACGCGGGCGCCGCCGGTGGTGGTGACGCCGGTGGGCAGCTCGCCAGCCCCGTCACCGTCGCTGCAGCCGTCGATGCAGCCGCCACCGTCGCCGTCGCCTGCCACGTCCGTGGGGCCGCGGCCGCAGCGGATTGCCCCCCAGGGCCGGGGCATCGGGACGCTGACCGTCAACAGCATCCCGTACTCGGAGGTGTACCTGGGCAAGAAGCACCTCGGCCAGACGCCGATCGCGGAGCTCGAGCTGGCGCCGGGTACGTATACCCTGCGGCTGGTGCATCCGGGGCTCAAGGCGCGCAGCAGCAAGGTGGTCATCGCAGCAGGCAAGCGTTCGAAGGTCATGGTGAACCTCAGGTGAGAGCCGTCGCGCTGCTGCTGCTGGTCTTGTCCGCCTGTGGGCCGGGGCCCGAGGTGCCGATCGACGCCGCCGCGCCGGTCGACGGCCCGCCCCGCGAGGCCGCGCCGCCCGATGCCGCGCCGCTGGACGCCGACCTGCGTGATCGCCCGATGCGCGACTCCGACACCATCACCTGCAGCGACCCGCTGGAGTCCAACGACGCCCGCGAGAGCGCGACCGATCTGCTGCACGGCGACATCAGCGTCGACCGCGTCGGCATCTGCACCGACCTCGACACCGACTGGTACACCACCACGCCGATCGCCAACGGCTCGATCAGCTTCACCATCCGCTTCACGCACTATGACGGCGACCTGGTGCTCGACCTCATGAACGGCAGCGGGGGCCTCTTGCAGCGCTCCGACACCTCGAGCTTCGCGCGCGGCGAGGAGGTCATCCTGCTGCCCAATACCCCCGCCAACGCCAAGATCTTCGTGCGCGTCTCGGCCAAGCGCGCCGACGATCGGGTGCCGTATCTCTTGTTCGTCGACTACCTCTGACCTGCCGCCCCGTGCGAAGCGAACTGGATTCTTCGCGCGGACGGCGATAAAACAGCCGCAGCGCATGATCCGGATCGCGCCCAGCGCCGTAATGTGGCGTAAGCGGGCGTTCTGGCGGGCGTTCTGGTGGGGCACATGCTGTTCAACGAAGTCTCGTTCAAGGAGAGCTGCACAATGCGTAAGTTTTCGACTCTGATCGCGGTCACGCTGATGGTTTCCCTGGCCGCCTGCGGCGGCAGCTCCAAGAAGCCCGGCACCACCACCGCGCCGACCACCGGCGGCACCAGCGCCAAGAAGAAGAGCCTCTACGATCGCCTCGGCGGTCTCGACGCCATCAAGCAGGTCATCGCCGACTTCGTGGGCAACGTCGCCGCCGACGAGCGCATCAACGGCCGCTTCGCCAACGCCGACATCGAGCACCTCAAGACCATGCTGGTCGAGCAGGTCTGCGAGGCCACCGGCGGCCCCTGCAAGTACAGCGGCAAGGACATGGTCACCGCGCACACCGGCATGAACCTGACCGACGACGAGTTCAACGCGCTGGTCGAGGACCTGGTCACCACGCTCGACAAGTTCAAGGTCGCGCAGGCCGAGAAGGACGAGCTGCTCGGCGCCCTGGGCGGCATGAAGGGCGACATCGTCGGCAAGTAGGTCACGCGCCGGGCGCCGGAGACCGAAAGCGACTCGGGCTGGACGCCTCGCGGTGTCCAGCCCGTCGCATTTTCGGATTCCGGCGCCGGGGCCTGCGCTACGTGGTGTGCACGTGGCGCACGTCCTTGCCCTTGGCCAGGAAGATCGCCTGCTCCGCGATGTTGGTGGCGTGGTCGGCCACGCGCTCGAGGTGCTTGGCCACGAAGATGAGGC
>Ga0154020_10001614_pt1 | contig 27685 bp, 13 predicted proteins | sample Klosneuvirus_201_FD_109709 | JGI IMG/M metagenome (GOLD analysis project Ga0154020, IMG submission 109709) | Active sludge microbial communities from wastewater, Klosterneuburg, Austria - Klosneuvirus_20160825_MG | ecosystem: Engineered > WWTP > Aerobic digester > Activated sludge | place...
CCACTGGCGCCATCGAACCAGTGGCGCACCGTGTAGACACTTGTTTCCGGATCAAATTCGAAGAGTGTGCCGTAAGTATTTGTTCCGGTTGACGAAGGTGTCAAGCCGTAGAGTTTGCCGTTAAAATACGTCAGGTCGCCATTGGGGTAGGCGCCGCCGGGCAGGTCAAAATGGTGTCTGGTCTGGAAGCTATTGAAAAGCAGGTCGTACTCGAACAGCACGCCTTTGTTGAGATTGCCGCCGCCGCTCATGCCGTACAGTTTGCCGTTGACGGCCATAAGGCCACCGCTACTTTGGTTGCCATCCACCCCGCCGAATCCGTGTTTCACGCCGAAGGTGTCCGCCACCGGGTCGTATTCAAAAAGGATACCGCCGCTGCCTGGGCCGCCGCTGTGGGTGACTCCGGCGAGTTTGTTGTCCACCCGGATCAGGTTTCCCACCGTGTAGCCGCCGTCGGTCAAGATGTTGAAAAAACGTTTCACCTGAAACGTACTGGTTGCGAGGTCGTATTCGAACAGGACGCCCGGCAGATTGGGATTGCCGTTTTCCGTCATACCGTACAATTTGCCGTTGAGCTCCGTCAATCCGCAGGAGGGCCGGGAACCCTCGGCGCTGTTGAAATGGTGCAACACCGTGTAGGCGTCGTTCGCCGGATTTAGTTCGTACAACACGCCGCCGTCATACAGCCCACCATACTCCGTGGTGCCGTATAGTTTGCCGGCGTATGCCAGCAAACGCCCACGCGGTGCACGACCCTGATCGGCGCCCAGGAAATTGGCGAGCGGGCTAAAAGTGGCCGTGGCAATGTGGTAGGAAAATAGTTTTCCGGGGCTGCTGCTCAGGCCATACAGCAAGCCGCCAAGTTCCAGCAGGCCGTTCTGGGGATTTCCGGCGTTTACTTGGGCCAAGGGCAGGAGTACCTGATAAGCATTAGTGCCGAGGTCGTACTCGTATAGCACGCCCGACGAGCCGTTGCCGCCGATCATCGTCATTCCGTACAGTTTGCCGGCTACGAGCGACATATCGCCCTCCGGGAAAGCACCGTCGGAAAAATCGAAATCGTGCCGGGGCGTGTAGGTGTCGGTGCCGGGATTGTAGGAAAACAGCACGCCGGCACCGTTGCTGCCGCCCTGGTTGGTTGTGCCGTACAGGGTGCCTGCGTCGGGCGTGAGTGCGGACAAGGGGCGGCGGCCTCCTGTACCGTCGAAATCATGCAGTTCCTGATAGGCTACCGGCCCGGGGTCGAACTCGAAGATCACGCCGTCGCCGTTGGCGCCGCCGGATTCAGTCGTACCGTAGAGTTTTCCACCCATGACGGCGAGGCCGCTCACTGGTCGGGCGCCGCTGCCCGACGCGCCGAAGTTATGCCACGACTGATAGGCATTGCCCGACGGATCAAAACGAAACAGCACGCCCGAACTTTCCGAGCCACCAGCGTAGGTGGTTCCGTAAAAAACGCCACCCAGTTCAGTCATGCCGCTTTTGGGATCAGCCGCGTCGCCATTGTTCGAAAAAGCATGGGCCACGGAATATGCCTGCGTTCCGAGGTCGTATTCGAAAATCACGCCCCGGTTGCCGGGGCCGCCGAAGGAGGTCAAGCCGTACAGTTTGCCCGAAGACTCGAGAAGCCGACCAATGGGGCCTGCGCCGGTCGGGTAGTCAAAACTGCGGAGCGCCGAGTAGGATTTCGCCACCGGATCGTATTCGAACAACACACCCAAGTCGTTCGCGCCGCCGCCGCCGGTCACGCCGTACAGCTTGCCGTTTGCGGCCTGCATCAAGGTCGTGTGTACCGGATTGGCGCCTTCGGTTTTGGGAAAATCAACCACCGTGGTGATGCTCCCGCCCTGCACCTTGAATATCGTACCGAAACCGTTCGTACCGCCTTCCGAGCCGTAGCCGTACAGGGTGTTGGGCTGCGCCCAAATCTGTGCGGGACTGCCCAGGGTGAAAAGGAACAGCAGTTGCAACAGACGTTGTCCGAGCGCTGTTCGTGTGTTGGTTGTTCGACGGAGGTCGTTGTACGTTCGTTTCATTGGAAAAATTTAGTGCGTTAAAAATAGCCGGAAACCTTCCAGGTTTTCAAAACCTGGAAGGTTTACCCTGATCGAAACAGAACAATTAATGGCACTTCAGACAACTTTAATGCCGTAGTCGGCGAGGGCACCGACACCGGCCAACTCAAAACTCAAAACTCAAAACTTTACAACCCCATCCCCTGCACCGCAAACACAAAAGGATTATCCGGCAAATCGTTATGCGTCAGCACGATGAGCGCCGAGCGAAGCCCCGCTGCCGTCGGCGTGAACGTCACCGTGAACGTCGTGATCGTGCCGCCCGGCAGCGACGATGCGATGGGTTGCGTCACGCTGAAATCACTTTGGTGTACCCCCGCCACGGTCACGAGCGGCACGCCGTTCAGCAGCAGCGGGTTGCTGCCGAACAGGTTTTCCACCGTGAACGTGTGCGTGACAGGCACGCCCTGCGCCGCCGAACCAAAGTCGGTGTCGTTGCCCGCCGAACCCGTATTCGTACGGTTCGGAATGGCGGTGTTGTTGCCCGACAAAGCAATCGCAGGTGGGTCGTTCGGGGTGCAGGACGTGGAGCCTTCCGCCGCGTGCGAACCTTCGGCGCAAGGAATGCAAGCCTCCGCGCCGGAGGCGCTTTGAGCGGTATTGACCGGGCATGGGTAAGCCGTCAGCCCATCGGGGCAAAAATAGCCTGGCGGGCAATCGGTGCAGCCTGTGATGACGCTGCCGGTGTACACCGCGTATTTTCCGGGCAGGCAGGCGCAATTGGGCGCATCGAACCCGGGGACGTTGGTTTCATCGGCCAGGGGGCAGGGGTCGCAGGCATCGGGAGCGCTGTCGGAGTCGGAATCTGTATTGTTCGGTGCATTGGCAGCTCCGGGGGTTACGCAGGTTAGTTGCCAGTTGCTATTTTGGTCGGAGTCTGAGCCGTCGGGTAAGCGGGAAAGGCCAATGCTTTCGGTTGTGGCGTTGTCGCCGGGCGTCACACCTGCGCTCTCATAAAACATGGAGTCGGTGGTGATGGAATTGCTAAGCACGAGGCGGACGGCGGCAGGGCCATCATCTATCTGATCGGTGCTGCCGGCGAAGAACTGGTTGCAATTGGGTACGCCGGAGCCGTTGCCGCACACCACATGGTAGGCACCCGCCGCAAGCGTGCCGCTCAGGCTTACCGTTTGGTAGGGCGTGCCGCCGCTGTTGAGCAATTGCAGGATATAGCCGCTCATGTTAACTGCCGCACTACTCACATTTTTTATTTCCACAAACTCTGCGGCATCGGCGACGCCGGGCTGGTCGTAGTCCACTTCGTTGATGACCAATGCCGGCGGAAAACAAAGACTCAGATTATTGAAAAACACGTTTCGCGGGTCGCCACCACCGGCGCTGAAGTTGAAAAAACGCACCCGGGCCGGACTGCCGGAGCTGGTGAACGTGTGATCGAATGAATACGGCCCGCCGCCGGCCAATGGTGTTATGCGCAGCTGGTACGTCGTAGCACTGAGCAATTCAATTTCTATGAACAGCCCCTCGTCGGTGAACGGGATGCCGGAATTGTTCGGGGTACCGCCCGTAGCGTCGTTGACGGTGTAGTGGCTGTCTCCTTCCCGGAAATAAAACTCCATGAGATTTTGGCTGCTTGCGTTGCGCAGGCTGAAACCTACGGTGCCGTTGGCAGACGCATCGTCAAGCCAGCCGTTGTCCATACGGAACGAAAGTGTGGCGCCAACGGTCATCGGCACGGCAAAGGGCCGCGTGGCTTCTGCGAGATTGGCGGTGTTGGCGTAAAACCCCCAGGCTTCGCCGCCGGTGTTGATATCCTGATCGCCATTGGTATCACCGTCTCCGTTTGTGGTGGAGTTTCCGGTAAAAAGACCCGCGACACCGCTGTTGGAGGCGGGGTTTCGACCCGTCCAGGCGAGGAAACCCGTGCCGTCGTTGTCGCCCGCTTGCAGTCCATCGTCGTACACAGATGCGTTGGCGCTGGAGGTTTTTCCGCAAAAATCCACGTTACCGGCCACGGGGTTTTGGCTAAATTCCGTCACGCGGGAAATACCGCCGCAGGCAAACAGGCCCTGCGCAGTAGCGGAAATATTGAAATTGGAAAAATTGCCGTTGCGGTTTGGCGTAGTCGGACGAAGGGGCGAAAAACTGAAACTGTTTCCCGTTGAAGCGTACTGCACCGAAGCGATTTCCACTTCCTGCGCGGCGCTTTGGTCCCACACTACAAACCGGAGTTGTTCTCCGTTGCTCATGCCGTTTGCCGACGGCGAACCGAGCACCTCGATGAGCATATCGTGCACGCCATTCCACTGAAAATTTTGGCCGATACGGCCGATACCTACCACATCGCCATTGGCATTTTGCACCGCTACCTCGTCGCCGGCAGCAATGGGCAAACCGCCGACGAGCAAGTTGGGCGCGTCGGCCACGCGCAGGGCCACAAAATGCGGGCAACCTCCCGGTGCAGCGTCCATCTGGAAATGGCTGCTCGTGCCCGGAGCCGTCGGGTACAGGCCCGTAGGCGCCCACCACGCGTGGTCGCGCGGCTGGGCTTTCACTTGCGCACGGCTGTCGCCGAAAGCCCGGGTATGCTGGAACAGGTAGCCGTCGGAGTAGTCCTTGAGGTATTTGTTTGAAAACGGCGTGTTTACCCAGGCACTCGCCGTGGCGGAAGGGTTGTCGTTCAGTGCCAGTACGAGGCCGGGCTTGCCGCCGCCGCCCGCGCGGTTGAGCACGAACAGGTCGCCGCCGTGGCCCGCTGTGAACACCGGACCGAGGTTTGCGATGGGCGTGGAACTGCCCGCTGCCGTCGCGTTGCGCAGGTTCATTTGCCAGCCGATGGCCTCGTCGAGGTTGTACCAGAACCAGTCTTTCCAGAACACCGTGGGGCGCCCTTCGGCGGCCAGGATGTACGGGTAGCCCATGTCGTCCTTGTCCTGAAACACCGGGTCGTGGCCGCTGTCGGTATTGTATTTCAGGCAGGTGGCGCCGTAGGTAGCTACAGTCTCCGGGTCGCCGCAAGTCGTCGTGACAAAGCCGATGCGGTCCACATCGTGGTTTTCCACAAAAGTGACCACGTCCTCGCCGGGCAGCCCGCTGCCGAAGTGCAGGCCGGCGCCGTTGAGGTTCCACATGTTGTAGCCGCCGGCGCCGTTGTTGCACAGGTCGCGCAGGGCGTAGCGCAGGTTAAAGTCGAAAATGGCGAGGTTGGCGTCCTTGCTGCCGGCGCCGGGGCCACCCACGTTGAAACCTTCTACGGCATCGCGGTATCCCTTGAGGGTGCCGAGGTCGCCGTCGAACAGTTCGCCGACGGCGAACGGCTGCGCGCCGTCAAACAACTCCACGAGGAACGGCGCGAGAAAACCCGGCTCCACGTGTTTGACCGCGTCGAGGCGGATTTCGTCAAAACCCGGGCCGTTGACTGCGTCAAGCATGTTGCGGCCCCAGATGACGAGGCTGTCGCCTGCTTGACCGAGGTTGTGCGGACCGAAGTACCAGCCCCCGGGGTCGAGTATCTGGTCAATCAGGTTGAAGTAGCAGATGTCTTCGAAAAAGATGCGGTCATGGTAGGGCGCGAACAGGTCGCAGTGGTGGTTGTTGGGGTGGAAATCCGTGCTGTCCATCAGGATGCGGTTGCTGGCCGGGCGGAACTTGGTGTACCGCTGCTCGCGGAAATTGTCGCCGTTGTGGTCGCATTCTTCCGCCTGCGTGGCCGAGGAGCCGGCGCGGTGGTTGAGCACTACATCGGCCATCACGTTCAGGCCCTGGCCATGCAGGGCGCTTATCATGGCCTGAAGTTGCGCCTGGTTTCCGTGGCGGGTGCGGGTGGTGCCGTTTTGGTTGTACTGGCCATAGTCGAAGTAGTCGTACACGCCGTAGCCCATGTCGTAGATGCCGGCAAAGCCCTTATTCGCCGGCGGCGTCCACACGGTTTTGAACCCTGCGGCAGCGAGTTGCGGCGCTATGGTAGTGATGCTGTCCCACCAAAGGCCGCCGGTGGTGGTGTTGGCCACATCGCCGGGGTGGGTGTTCCAGTAAAAACCCTGGAGAATGACGTCCTGGCTGCGCAGGGTATTTGCGGAGAGAAAAGCAAGAAAAATAAACGGCAGCAGACGTGCCGGAGCAAGCGGAGTAGACCTGTTCATGAGACGAAAACGATTATGGACGGACAAAAGTAGGAAATGAAATCCAAAATGCTTCCGCCTTGCCACGCTCCCTACTTTCTCAACCCGGCAAGCCATTTTTTGGCCGCTTCCAGCGCGGTGTCTCTCCCGTCGCTACCGGGAGCAAGTACTTCGTCCGGCACAACTTTGCTCCCGTAGAGCACGCCTTCGCGGTCGGCATAAATGGTGGTGGTGAGTAAAATTTGCGCGCCGTCGCGCAGCGGATAATTCTGGTTGCCGGTGGAAAGCCCGGCGGTCGGTTCGCCAAAGCTCCGGGTATTGGGGCGTTTGCAAAAAGCCACGGTCACCACCTCGCCCGAACTGCCCGTTCGCGGCCCCGTAAGCACGGCTACCGGAACCCGCTTTTGATGGAGTTTGTATGGCTTTCGGCTGACTTTTGTGATCGCATTCTTGCCGATACCGGAGGCGCCTTTCCGGTAAAACCAGGTCTCCGGTTTTTCCCCACCGGGTACCATAAAATACCCGCAGACGCCTTCGCCCAGCAGCGGTCCGATACCGGCCAGCATCGGCCAGCAATTTCCGCCGCCGTTGCCGCGCAGGTCAAGAATCCAGCCTTGGGGACGCGACCGGTCAAGGGAGTCCAACAGGTTATGCAATTGGTTGGCGAAGTAGGTATTCATAGTTGCGCTGCCGCTGCTTACTGAGGGCATTTTCAGGTAAGCAAACTTGTCGTCCAGGATTTCGCCTGTGGTCAGTGGCATTTCTTTGTAGGCTTCAGGGTCGGGTTCTGCCCACTGCGTGCTGGTAGTCGCGTCCATGAGGAAACTGTGGTTGTCTTTCAATTTTGACAACGCGTACCGAATAGCCGGATAACAACCGGTATATGTCGTCTGCCCGGAAACCATCAACAAGGCCCGCTCCCGCACCTTGGGCCAATTGACCGAGTCCCGGTACAGGGCATTTTTTTGGATCAAATCCAGAGCCTCGGTGAGGTAGGTGCGCAGAGAGTCCGCTAGAGGTTCGACGTTTACCGGGATTTCGGCGACGTTGAACGCATCAAACCACACCCTGCCCTGACCTACCAGTAGTCCGCCGATCTGGATTTCATTAGCCGTTTCTTCTACAAAAAACTCGGTAGCGACTTCCGTCCAGTCTACCGTTCCGTTCAGTTTGCGGGCATTCATATTGTCGAAAAACAGGCTGTTTTTCCCTTCAAACACATTGATCCAAATGCCGGTGTACTGCTCCACAGCCTCACGTTTGATGTATCCCGATACACGATACTTGCGCACAATGGCACTTTGCGGCAGCGTCACCATTTGAGAAAAAGCGCCGAAGGTTTTGCCCGGAATACTTTTCAGGTAAATAGACGAGGAGCCGGAATGGCGGGTTTGGGTGTCGCGCCCGGTTTCGTACAGCCGGTTGGAACGCCAGCCGTGCAGGCCGGATGCAAATGCCGTATCCGGCTGCTCAAAACCGGGGTTGAGCAGGGTTTGGCCTGTGGCAATCCGGACAAAAACGAAAAGAGCGAGGAGGATGATGTGTCGTTTCATAAAGCCCCCCTTACCGCTGGATCACCAAAAAGCCCCGCCGCGGCATGTCCTCCGCAGGCAGTTTCACCACGAAAAAGTATGTGCCCACGGGAAGGGGTTGGCCGTTGAAGGTGCCTTCCCAGTCGTTGTTGTACGGCCTGGCGTAAAAAACCTGGTCCCCCCATTCGTTGAAGATCGTCACTTCGTTGTCCAGACCACCTTCACCGCCGGCTAAGCAGTAGAACGGGATGACAAACATGTCGTTGATGCCGTCGTTATTTGGTGTAATAAGCGTGGGCACCCGGCATTCGCCCGCCTCCTGCACATCGAAGAACAGCGTAGCCATGCTGCACGCGCAAGCGGGGTTGAGGTTGCACAGTTCGTAGATCAACTGATCCCGTCCGGCAAAGGTCAGGTTGGGCAGGTAGGTGAATGTACCCACGCTCGTTTCCGACCAGATGCCGTGCTTGGGCGCATCCAGCACCCGAATGGTGAACTGCGGCGGCACAATGTCGTTCAGCAACACGCTCTTAGTTACCTGAGTACCGAAAGGCACGACGATGCTGTCTTCGTAGGCGGTAGGTTCCAGATCGTAGTACACCACCACGGTATCGCGCGAGCGGTCGCCACACAGGCCGCCGTTGGTTTCCCACAAGAAGTGGTTGGCGCCAAACTGAAGGTCGCACACAATGGTCGCAGCCGTGCTGCGGCTGTTGATCACAAGGCTTGGGTTTTGCAGGGAGTCCAGATAGGTCCATTTACCGGTTTCAAAAGCATCAAGGCTTGAGGCTTGCAGCAAGGTGCAGGAATCGGTGATGCACAGCGTTTGATCCAATCCGGCAAAGGGCTGGCGACCGATGGTGTGCACGGTCACGGGCGCGGTGTCCGCCGGGCAGCCGGGCACTTTCAGTATCCAGTAGAAAAAGAACGTGTTGGCATTGGCGGGCAGGTTGCGCACCACCGTGTTGGGGTCTGCCGGGTTGTCGAATGTTATGGGCGGTTGGAAAAGTGCCTGTCCGGGGGGCTGCTTCCACAGGCCGGTGCTGCTCATCCCTTGTTGGGCACTGAGTTGCACGGTGTCGGAAAAACACGTCACGATCAGGTCTTCCACCACCTCCGCTATTTCGAAAGCATTGACGGTTGCCACGACGGTGTCGCGGCTGAAGTTTTTACACGAACCGTTGGAAAGTACCCATTCGAACCGGTATGCGTTTCCAGCTATGGCGCCTACCACCAACGAGTTGTATGCGGGTTGGTTGACAATGGTCAATGGCGGCCCGCCGACCAGGTACCAGCTCCCGGTCGAGAGCGACGGCGCGGTGGCGTTCAGCGAAAACGGCGTGGCGTCGCAGGCAAAAAAATCGTCCCCGGCAAAGGCCGATACCCCGGCGGGGATGGTATCTAATTGTACCTGCACGGGCGCCGATGGATCGGAAAGGCAGCCGTTCAGCAAAGCGTACACGACGAACCCGTTTTGTCCCGGCTGCTGTCCACTCAGGTTGTTCAAGGTGAAATGGAGGGCAAACGACGGCGGGCCGAGCGGAGCCGACAGGGTGTTGCTGTACCAAATGTATTGCGCCCCCGGCGTGGCAGTGGCCGGGGCGATATTAAACTCCAGGCTGCTGCCCGCCTGGCTCAGACAAGCGGAGGCCACAGGCAGGATGGAAGGTGCAGGCGGACGGGCACGTATTTCCACACAAACCTGATCGCTTGCGGGGGAGCTGCAGCCGTTCAGGGAAATGGTCGCTGTATAACAGCCCTGATGCGTACTCGGGTTGGCCTGTGGGATGACCGGGTTTTGTACGCTTGCGGCAAAACTCGGGCCGGTCCACGTGTATGTGGCGCCCGGAACTGCCGAAGCGAACAAACGCAGCGTGTCGCCGGCGCATACCGGCGAATTGGAACTAACACCGGGGGCAGGTGGGATAGGAAACACCGTCACGGTGACCGTTTCAGAGGGTGCAGAGGAACAACCGGCGGCCTTGGCGACGAGCCAGTAGTCGCCGCTATGCTGCAACCCTGCAGCCGGTATGACTAAGTTGGCTTGTGCCTGTGTGATGATGCCGTTGGGCGTGTGCCACTCAAACTGCACGTTACTGCCATAAGCATTCACATTTTGCACTGAAATCGTGAGTGTGCCGCCGACACACAGCCCCTGGTTTGGCCCAAGCAAAGGACGATCCGGCTGGCGCTGTACATTGATCGTCGTGGAATTAGGGCTGGACACGCAGCCGCTCGCATCGGTCACAACGAGGTTGTAGGTGCCGTTGTCGCTGGTGCACACTTTCGGAATGACCGGCTGCGGCAGTGACGACGAGAAATTCGGGCCGGTCCACGCATACGTTATGGGGCCGTTTTGTGTGAAAATAGTGGCCTGAAGTAACGCATCGGTAGCACAATCCACACAAGTCGGTGCCGTGTGCGTGACCGAGGTGATCTCCGGCGGGGCAATGACGACCACCGGTACTGTAGCGACGTTGGTGCAGCCGTTTACCGTGCTCACCGTCACGACATAGTCCCCTGTACCAGGCATATTCGTGGCTGCGTTGGCGCCAATAGCCGAAAATCCGTTCGGGCCGTCCCACATAAACGTCACGTCCTGCATAGTCGAGTTGGCGCTCAGCGTCAGCGTACCGCCCTGGCATACCGGCGAGTTGGATGTGGCCGATATGTTGGGAAAATTCTGGACAAACACATTGAATGGGTCCGACAGGTCGGACGTGCAATTGTTCTGCATGACCTGCAATCGCCAACCGCCGGAGTGCATTGTCGGGGAGGCGTTGGGGATGATCAGCGTATTAATCGAAGTGTTGGTGGCCACCAAGTTCGGCGGCGGCGAAATCCACTGGTATTGTCCGGCTGTCGGAATGTTGGTACAGGTCAACTGGATGGTATCGCCTGCGCATGCTGTGGCATCGCCACTGATTTGTGGTTTGGGCGGCTTGGGCCGAACTTCCACATTGACTGTAACCGGCAACGACGAGCAGCCGTTGGCAGATACAATCAGGGTGTACGTGCCGGCGTGAAATGCCTGCGCGCAGGAGTTCACCAGCGGGAACTGTGCCGTACTGGAAAATGTGCTCGGCCCGGTCCACGAGTAGGTGATGCCCGGCCCCTGCACGTTGGTCCCCAAAGAAATTGCTTCGCAGGTACACACGGAAATGGTCGGATTGACCACCGTCGCTACCGGGCGCGCCTGTACAATTACTTCTTTAACCTCCGAGGGCAACGACAAACACCCGTCAGACGTGACCTTTACGTGAAACTGATACACCCCCGGAAACAGGTTGGCCATTTGGAACATGGGGATGGGCGTAGTGGCCAGCAAGGTTGGGTTGGCCGGGGTGCCCACATACCACGAGTACGACACCGTGGTGCCGCCAAAGGTTTGGCATTGAAGCGTCAGTACCGTCCCCGCGCAGATCAGGCCCGGCACGGTAAGCACCGGCTGCATAGGCAAGTTGGTCAAATCCAGCAAAACACTTCCCGAAGCCGTGCAGCCCGTTGGGCCGGTCACCGTCACCACATACGTGCCTTCGTTGGCGCTGGAAGTTGTGGGAATGATCGGATTGGGGTTCATGGAGATGAAATTGGCCGGGCCGTTCCACAAATAAGTATAGCCGGTTCCCGGCGCCGGCGGATTGGCGGAAAACTGTACCGGTCCGCCTTCACACACGCTGGCAGTGACAGTAGGGATCGGGGCCACCGTCTCCACGCGAACCGTGGTCGTGCAGATAGCCATGTTACCTGAAGTATCGGTCACGGTGAGCGTCACCGGGTAGATGTTGTTCGGCAGAGCGGCCATGTTGCAGGTAAACGTTGTTTGCGACAACGCAAACGACAGGTTCGTGCCGGAGCAGTTGTCCAGGCTGCCGTTGTTGATCTCCTGGGGAGTCAGAACATAATTGACCGAGCCGTGTGGGTTGGTGAAAATAGTGATCGGCTGGCATTTGGCTACCGGCGGCACCGTGTCGCGTACTGTGACGGCGAAGGTTGCCGTGCCGGTGTTGCCGCTGTTGTCGGTGGTTTTGTACTGCACAGTATAGTTGCCGGGCGGAAGCGACACACTTGTTTGATTGCCGATCAACTGGCCGGACTGTACCAGTTGCGCACCCTTGCGCACCTCATATTCCACTATTGCATAATTGTAGGTCAGGACGGCTTCCACCGTGCTGATGCCGTCGAAGTTGGCCGCGTCCAGCGGCCCACAGGGATTGATGAAATCGCTGAAATTCACCACGTTCCGGTTGGCCTGGAGCAGGAAACTTGCCGCTCCGTTGGTAGCCCAGGTATTTATTTGCGCCGCCGAAACGGCTATCGTGGTATCGTAGACATTCGTGCATTGGCCAGAAGAGGAAATGCCGGTATTGAAAAGAAAACCTCCCTGCTCATCCAGCACGCGGAAAAACTCCCCGGGGTTGCCGTTGTCACCTTTGTGGCGAATGCTCAGCGTGCCGCCCATTACGGCATTGGGCAGCAGCCCTGGAACATTCAGGATGGTATTTTTCGGTACCCAGCCGGCGTTGGGATCGGATTCAAACTGCACCGGCGACACGCCCGAAGACTTGGTCAAATTCGCCGAAAACGCGCAGTTTTCCTGCAATACCGGAAACGGCAGGACTATACTGGCAGAACAATTGATTGCTCCGACATGGGTCGTGATATTCGCAGGCGGCGTCACCACAGGTGGCTCCTCGTCGGCAACGTGCACCACTGTAGTTGCCGTTGTGGTATTTCCTGCACAATCAGTCGCTTCGTACACCACAACGTGGTCGCCGGTATTCAGGAAAAAACTGTTTGCCGGTGGGTAGGCCAGGTCCGGGCCGCCGTCTACCGAACAGGTGATCACAACCGGCACCTGCGGCGTAGCCACGTTGTAACTCAAGGTAGCGCGTGCCCGATCCTCACCCGGACAAAACGCGTTGCAGGCTTCGGCGCCTGCGCCGTTCGGGGTCAGGGTGATCGTCAGTTGGCCGTCGGCAAGCCAGGTGTTCAGGAGCGCCGCCGGCAGGGTAAATGTGGTATCGCTAAAGCCACAGGACACGTTGGTCTGCTTGGTGCGCCCGATCAGATACCCGCCTTCTCCATGCACCTGGAACGTCTCCGAAAGTAGTTCCGAATCGGCATTATCGAGGTAGATGGTCAGGGTAGCATTTCCGAGAACCGGCGTGTTGGGCGGCATATTGGGCGAAGCCCAGGAAAATACGACGGGGTTGACGGGTACCAAATCAACGGGTACGCCGCCGGCAGTCAGTAACACCGTGTCGCGCAGGGTCACAGGGCCGAGTTGTGCCGTACAATCATCGAAAACCGACAGGAGTGCCGGCACTGAAATATTGGCGCCACATAATCCCGGCGCGGTCGGCACGTGCACCGTGTCCAGCGCGACGACCTCCGGGCCTGTTCGGTCCAGCACAGTTATGGTTTGGGTGTAGGTGCGGCTGTTGCTGCAGTTATCCACCACTGTCCATTCCCGCCGCATGCGGTAATTGGCCCAATGCGCACAGTTTGCCGGGTTGGGATCCTGGATCAGGGTTTCCACAAAAGCGATGTCCACGGCCTCGTCACAATTATCGGTACCGGAAACGGCGCCCGATGCGGGCGGTGGCGGTACTGCATTGCATTCCACGGTCACGTCGCCGGGAACGCCGACGAGCACGGGTTTCACCGTGTCCACCACGTGAACGTTTTGAGCAAACTGACTTGTGTTGCCACACACATCCGCGCTTTCCCAGGTTAGTATTTTGGTATAAGTATCGCCACAACCAGGGTTGTCAATGATTTCGCTGATCAAAACAGGGGCAGACGCAATACCGGTACATACGTCTGCGGCGCTCGGCGGCGGCGTGATCGGCAACACCTCGCACACAAGTGTCGTGTCCAAAAAACCGGTAATAACCGGAGGAATATTTTCCACCACGGTGATGAGCTGTTGCGCCGTGGAGCTGTTTCCGCAGTCGTCGCTCACGACGAACGTACGGGTAATCGTGTAGGCGTAATGCCCGCACATAGCGGGGTTGGGATTTTGGGTGGACGCATCGCTGAAGATCAGGCCTGTCACCGTGCCACAGTTGTCTACGGCCATCACGTGTTGCCCCAATACCGGAGCCGGCGGCAGCACAAACGTGTCACAACGCATGGTCACGTTTGCCGGCGACAAGGTGATGAACGGTTTGGTGGTATCGCGCACCACCACTGTTTGCATGGCGGTGGCCGTGTTGCCGCAGTCGTCGGTCGCCAGCCATGTGACCAGCAGGGTGTAGGAGCCCGGACAAAGTTGGTTGGTCGGCACGAACGAGTACGTGAGCGTGGCAGCGCTGTCGCAATTGTCGCTGACAAACGACACGGGCATGTCCGGGGTCAGGATGGGACAAAAAATCGTATCGGTCGGCAAGGGCGTGAACACGGGCTTGGTCGTGTCCCGGATACGGAACCGGATGACGCTGTTGCCGATGTTGCCACATTCATCCGTAGCGCGGAAGGTGACATCGGCGTGCCAGTTGCAGTCGTGCGCCACGATAGGCGGATACGGCCCGGATCCGAAAATGCCGGCGCCGGTTTGTCCGGTTGAAGTGATCCAGGAAAAATTCGTCCAGGTGTAGGTGGAACAATCGTCCGAGACTGTGGCATTGGCATGTGCGTTAATCCAGTTGACGAGCACTGTGCTGTCGTTTCCGCCACCACATTCTTCGGTGAACATAGCGCCCGAAATGACTGGCGGAACGGTGTCAATCGCGCCGAATTTCGCGTTGCCGAGCGGGGTGGTATTGTTACAGGCATCGCGGACCAAAAAGGCCACGGAAACCATGCCGCGTACTTTTGGATAGGTTTGGTTTCCAAAATCTTGCGGCCCGCAGCCGTTGGCCAAAGAGGTCAAAAATGCGGCAGTAACCTCCGCGGAATCGCGGTTCACGCCGTTGATCTGCATGGTGTACACAAGCTCGGCCGGCGGGGTACAGGAGTCCGACGTCACTAACCCTGCCCGGCGGTGAATCCAGTCGGCCAGGGCGGTCAGGTGGTTGCCGTTGGGTGGCGAGCAGGCGGCGACGCTGTCCTGAGGCGCCCGGAGGATATCCGGTCCGGTGGTGTCCACCGACGTAAACGTAGCGGTACGGGTAACGGCGTACCCGCAGCTGTCCGTGGCGGTGAACGTGACGGTGGCGGGGGGCGGGCAACTGCCCGACAGCGCAGGCGGCGCATTGTTGGTGTACGATGCGATACCCGACGGATCGGTCGCTTTGAAAGCCGTCATTTGTGCTGCCAGCCACGCGGGATAGGCAGTGAGCGCCTGCGTGCAGGGAGCCGAGCCGCTTTGCGGTGGCGTGGTCACCGTCGGTGGCAGGGTGTCCACGAGGATGGTGATGGTTTGGGTGAACACACCCGTGTTGCCGGAATCATCGGTGGCTAACCAGGTGCGGGTGAAGGCGCCGCCTGCGCACAGGAGTGGTGGTGTGCTTTGGGAAAAGGTTACGATTGGGTTTCCGCAGCTGTCCGTGGCAGTCAGGGCGGGTGGCAACGGCACCAGACTAATAGAAGCGTAAGTAGCAGTGGGCGGAGTACCCGCCGTGACAATCACCGGTTTCGTCGTGTCTACGAAGTTGATAAAAAATTCGAATGCCGCGGTGTGGCCCTGATCGTCGGCCACTTGCCAGACCACTTTGGCTACGTTGTTGTACGACCAGGGGTCGGTTAATTGAAAACCGGAGGCTACAGGGTCGAAAGCGGAAAGGGTAATGTTGTACCCGAATGGGGATGTCACGGTGGGTGTGCCGATGTTGCCTGACAGGGTATTGGAGCAGGTGGCGGTCTTAATGATAATGGTGTTCGGGCCGGGATAGTTGAAATTGAAAAAGCCCTGCTGAGCGATCACATCGCCCGGCAGTGCCATCCAGGCAAGCACCGTAAAAAAGCCAAACACAGCCTGAGCGGACGTGCGTAACCGGTTTGTCATAATTTGATGTTTCATATACGGACGGCCGGAGACCGTCGAAATGTGTCAAGGGATGAAGGCTGCCTTTCATGGATTAGTGTTGGATTAGAAGGTTTTGGGTTTCTGGTTGGAGGGTTTCTGGTTAGAAGGTTTCTGGTTAGAAGGTTTCTGGTTTGTCGGTAATGGACCAGTTGGAGTTATGAGGCTTCATTGTCGAGTTTTTTATCCTTAACCTTCTTGTCGAGAAAGGCGTTGATGTGGTCAACGTTATAGTCTTTGATGATTTCGCCAAACTCGTTTACGGAAATGTTCATGCCGCGCAGGTCATCATGTACGGAAGGTGGTGGCGTTTCGGTTTGCGACCTGGATTTCGCTTTGTTTTTTTTTGCCATAAAAAAGGTTTCAAAAGTATGGTTAGTGACAGGATTGTTCCGCAGTTAAAAACACCTTGTGCTGGTTTGTGACTCAAAACCCAACACTCAAAACTCAAAACTCCAAAAAATGCGCCAATGCCGTTTGCAGACGCCGCACCGTTTCTGTTTTACCGAGCACAGCGGCCATATCGAACACCGCAGGGCCTTTCATGGTACCGGCAAGAGCGAGGCGCAACAGGGATAACACATCACCGGGCTTGAGGGCGCGTTCCTGCATAAATTGCTTGACCGCTTCTTCCACAACTGCAGTCTCAAACGGATTTATTTCTCCCACCCGTTCGATCAGCGCCTCAAAGTGCGGCTTCAAATCCGGGTTCCATTTTTTTCGGATCATCTCGTCGTCGTAGGCGCGTACAGGTTCAAACAGGTAGTAGCCCTGCTCCACAAAATCGGGCAGGAATGTGACCCGCTCTTTCATCAATGTGGCGACCTGTACGAGGAACATTTCCTCGGTGTTGTAGCCTTTTGCCTCGGCCAACGGGCGGATGTACGCTGCCAGAGCCCTGTTGTCGGCGGCCTGTATGTACCGTTGGTTGAACCACTTGGCTTTTTCGTAATCGAACCGCGCGCCGCTTTTGCCGATGTGCCCGATGGAGAATGCCTGCGTCAGTTCCTCCAGATTGAAAATCTCCTGTTCGTCGCCGGGGTGCCAGCCGAGCAGGGCCAGAAAATTGATCGTTGCCTCCGGCAAAAAACCGGTTTCCCGAAAGCCCGGAAAACTATCCTCCGGCATTTGCCCGGCCCATGCGAGCGGGAATACCGGCATGCCGAATTTGGCGCCGTCGCGTTTGCTCAGTTTGCCGTTGCCCTCAGGCTTAAGGATCAGCGGCAGGTGCGCAAACTTCGGCATGGTGTCCTCCCAGCCAAACCCGCGATACAGCAGGACGTGGTGTGCCGTACTGGGCAGCCACTCCTCGCCACGGATGACGTGGGTGATGCCCATGAGGTGGTCGTCCACGATGTTGGCCAAATGGTAGGTCGGCATGCCGTCTGCTTTGAGGAGCACCTTGTCATCCAATTCGCTGCTTTGAAACACGACCTCGCCGCGAACCAGGTCTTCGATGCGGATGGCCTGATCCGGTTGCACTTTCAAGCGGACAACGCAGGGTGTTCCCGAATTCAGGTGCTGTTGTACGGCATCCGCCGAAAGGGTCAGGCTGTTTTTCAGGCCGGTCCGTGTGCGGATATTGTAGGTAAAATTTGCTTCGGCCTCCCGCAACCGTTCCAGGTCTTCCGGCGTATCGAAAGCGTAGTAAGCGTGACCCAGTTGAACCAGTTCGTGAGCATATTTTTGATAAATCTCCTTGCGGTCGCTTTGGCGGTACGGGCCCTGGTCGCCACCGAAGCCCACCCCTTCGTCGGGGATCAGGTGCGTCCATTTGAGCGCCTCGATGATGTACTGCTCGGCGCCGGGCACATAACGGTTCTGGTCCGTATCCTCAATGCGGAGGATGAACGTGCCGCCGTGTTTGCGGGCAAAAAGGTAGTTGTACAAAGCAGTGCGGACACCCCCAATGTGCAGGGCGCCCGTAGGAGATGGGGCAAATCGTACGCGTACGGACATTCGCTTGGCAGGTTGTTTTTGGGCCGGTTTGTCGGCGGCCCGATGTGGTTTGGTCGGCTCAAGTGGGGTAAAAATTGCACGCCTGTACTCCGAACAAAAACCGACAAAGGTGGTTGTTGTCATCGGAAAACAAGCGCCAAAAGCGGTTCCCGACACCGTGAAATCAAATATTTGCCGGTACTTTGCCTTTTTTATTGGCAAAAGTAGGTCTTTTTGTCAGGATAATCCGAAGTGCATTCGAACATCACGCATTCTGTCCATGTATTTAGTCAAGACGCCCAAATTGGTACAGGCCCTGTGGCCGACCTGCCTTTGGCACATTCCCACCCGCGAAAAGGTGCTGTACCTCACCTTTGACGACGGGCCTATCCCCGACGTCACACCGTGGGTACTGAACACCTTGCTCGCCTACGACGCCAAGGCCACTTTTTTTTGCGTGGGCGAAAACGTGGACCGCAACCCCGACATCTTTCGCCGCCTGCTCGCCGAAGGGCACTCCGTGGGCAACCACACCCACAACCACCTCAACGGCTGGGACACCGAAACCACCAAATACCTGCACAACGTGCGCCACTGTGCCCGAAAAGTGCAGAGCAACCTGTTCCGACCACCGTACGGACGGCTGCGGCCCCAACAGGGAGCGTTTCTGGAGCGCCACTACAAAATCGTGTTCTGGGACGTACTCAGCGGCGACTTCGACCCTGCGCTCTCTGCCGAACAATGTTTGAACAATATTGTCGAAAACGCCCGACCCGGCTCCATCATCGTGCTGCACGACAGCCTGAAAACAGTAGCCAAGTTGCGCCATGTCCTGCCGGCCCTGCTCGAATATTATATCGCGAAGGGCTTCCGGTTTGAGGCTATTCCGGCCACAAAACCCGTGTCCTATCCAGCCGAATCCATGCAGCCCCATTAAAACCTATCCATGCAAGACCAATACATTTCGAGGCTCAATCAACAAGACCAGGCTGTCATCGGCGAACTGTACGATGCATACGGCGGCGCCCTGTACGGCGTGGTGCTGCGCGTTGTGCAGTCGCCCGAACTGGCACAACAGGTTCTGCAGGACACGTTTTTGAAAGTGTGGCGGAATGCTGCGACATACGACCCGGCCAAAGGCCGCCTGTTCACCTGGTTAGTCAATATCGCCCGGAACACAGCCATTGACGCCACACGCTCGGCCCAATTCCGGCAGCAACAAAAAACCGATTCCACAGATGCCCTCGTACATAGTCCCGGCGGCCACTCCCTGAATCCCGATCACATCGGTGTCCGGGAAATAGTGGGCCGCCTCGACGAAAAATACCGGCTTCTCATAGACCTGTTGTATTTTCAAGGGTACACGCAGGAAGAAGCCGCGGAAGAAACCGGCATCCCGCTCGGCACGATCAAGACACGGTTGCGCTATGCCATCGGCGAATTGCGCCGCTTGTTCGGCGAGGGCCTTCCGATGCTTTTGGCAGCGCTGCTCGTTGCCTTGTGGTGGTTGATTTTTTAAATAAACTCCAAACCAAATCACGCAAGTACACCATGGACATCCATTCTTTCATACAATCCGGTCTGCTGGAAGCCTACGTGCTGAACCAGTGCTCGCCTGCCGAACGCGCCGAAGTAGAGCGCCTGGCGGCCGCACACCCGGAAGTTCGGGCCGAACTTGATGCGATCGAACGCACGCTGGAGCAAGTGGCGTTTGCCAACGCCGTGCCGCCGCCGCCCGGCCTGAAGGAGCACATCGTGCAACAACTGCGGAACGAACCTGCCACAACCGCCGGCAAGAAGGGGCCTTGGATCATGTCTGCGTTGTTGTGGGCTGCCGCCATGCTGTTGGCCGCCGCCCTGGTGTGGCAGGTGAACCAAAAAAACAAGGCGGACGAGCAGTTGGTCGCCTTACAAAAACAGGTGGACGATTGCAAAACCCGAACGCAGGAGCAAGCCAAAACGCTGGAGATCATCGCTCTGCTGCGCGACCGCGACACCCGCACCATCATCCTGAGCGATGCCGCTCCCGGCGCCGAAATTAAAACTACCGCCACGGTGTGGCACAATCCTGCGCGTGCCGAAACCGTGCTGGACATCAACAGTATGCCAGCACCTGAAACGGGCAAATACTTCCAGTTCTGGGCTATCGTGGACGGCAAGCCCGTCAGCATGGGCATGATAACACTGCGCGGCGCCGATTCCTGGCAGACGCTGCCGTTTATTCAAAACGCGCAGGCTTTTGCTATTTCTGCGGAAGACAAGCCGGAAGGGAATCCGATGCCGACGGTGGTGGTGTTGTTGGGGAAGGTCTGATCTTTTCCAACACCGCATAATCACACCGCACCGCTACCCGCACCGGCTCAAACTGCACCGTACCGCCGATGCGTCCCACATCGTCGCCGAAGGTATCGGTTGCGATTCGGGCGCGGCGGATGATTCCCTGCCCTTTGTACCAGCGGTAGCCCCGGGCGCCGATATTCGGCCCGGCTACTACGCCTTCGATGTCCTCCAGCGCTACATCGCAAAGGCGACATTTTTCCAGTTCCCCCACTTCAATACGGCTGCTGAACGTCCCGGTGATTACGGTGAAATCGTTCGCCCGTTCCGAAAAAACGATGGCTCCGTCCAGTTGCAGGAAATTCCCGTCCAGCGATACCCGATAGGTGCAGCGCCAGTCGCCAAGGCCGTAAGTGTCAGCATCGCCGCGCACGAGTTTGTCCGCTACGATCTGCGCATCAGGCAGTTCGATCTGGAAAGACCGCTGTGCATGGGCCTTGCCTAACGCAGACGCAAGCATCAGGCAAAAAAGGAATGGACGTGTGTGGTTTTTCATGCGAACAAGTACGCAAGGAATGTAAGTTTCAGATTTTTTCTGAAAAAATACTGCGGCAAACCGCCCGGCACTTCGGTGTGCGTGCTGTGTGTGCGCATCATCTAAAACAAAAATCCGTGTCCCATCAAGCATAGGATGGGACACGGATTTGCATGGATGATTTTATTCGGGATAAGCCTGTTTAATCCCGGCTACCCATAAACCGAAGCAGCAAATACAGAAACTGCAGCAACGCTGCCAGTGCTGCCGATACGTAGGTCATAGCCGCCCAGAAAAGTGCGTCTTTGGCGCCGGTGTATTGTTCGCCGCGGGCTACACCGCTGTTGTCCAACCATGCCAAAGCCCGGCGACTGGCATCAAATTCCACCGGCAGGGTGATCAGACTGAACAGGCAGGTAACGCCAAATACGACCAGTACCACCATCATCACGATGGGGTTGTTCATCATGGAAAGGCTGACCAAGGCAAGCATGAAAATATACTGCTGGATGGAGGCCGCTATATTTACCAAAGGCACCAGAGCCGAGCGCATTTGGAGCATGCTGTATGCCGTAGCATGTTGCACGGCATGCCCGCATTCGTGCGCAGCCACAGCGGCGGCGGCCACGTTGCGGCCGTGGTATACATCGTGGCTGAGGTTCACGGTTTTGTCGGCCGGATTGTAGTGGTCGGTGAGTTGGCCGTCCACCGAAATAACATTTACGTCGTGAATGCCGTAATGGCGCAGCATGGTAGCCGCTATTTCGGCGCCGGTCATGCCGTTGGCAATCGGCACCTGGCTGTATTTGTTGAATTTGCTGCGTAACGTACCGCTCAGGATCATCCCGATGACGGTAAAGAGAACGCTGATAACTATGAGCATGATAAGATGTTTTGAGTTTTGAGCTGTCTTGAAAAATAGTCGGATAAAAGACGCCAACTGAAACGACTGGTTTCAAAAAAAGTTTGCGCGGCACGTACCTACCCGATCATTTTGAATCCTGTGTATTTATGCAATGCCTTCGGGATGCGGATGCCCTCGGGAGTCTGGTTGTTTTCCAGCAGGGCTGCCACAATGCGGGGCAAGGCCAGCGAGGAGCCGTTCAGGGTGTGCGCCAATTGGATGCGGTTGTCGGCATCGCGGTAGCGCAGCTGCATGCGGTTGCTCTGGAATGTTTCGAAATTGGACACCGAGCTCACTTCCAGCCAGCGCTGCTGCGCACCGGACCACACCTCGAAATCGAATGTTTTGGCCGAGGAAAAGCCCATGTCCCCGCCGCAAAGGAGCAGGATGCGGTAGGGCAGTTCCAGTTTGGTCAGCAGGCGTTGCACGTGGCGGAGCATCTGCATGAGCGCCGGGTAGGAGCGCTCGGGGTGCTCTACCTGCACGATCTCCACTTTGTCGAACTGGTGCACGCGGTTGAGCCCGCGCACGTGCGCGCCCCAGGCCCCGGCCTCGCGGCGGAAACAGGGCGTGTAGGCCGTCATGCGGATGGGCAAATCTTTTTCGGGGATGATGGCATCGCGCAGGATGTTGGTCACCGGCACCTCGGCGGTCGGGATGAGGTAGAGGTTGTCGCGTTCGCAGGTATACATCTGGGCTTCCTTGTCGGGCAGTTGGCCTGTGCCACGCGCAGTGTCTTCGTTGACGAGCAAGGGCGGCAAAATTTCCTCGTATCCGGCTTTGATGTTTTCATCGAGGAAAAACTGGATGAGCGCGCGCTGAAGTTTGGCACCCTGACTGCGATACACGGGAAAACCCGCACCGGTGAGCTTTACGCCAAGATCAAAATCAATAAGATTATACTTTTTGATCAGGTCCCAGTGCGGCTGCGCGTCGGCAGGCAGTGTCGGGAAAGGTTTGTCCCAGGCGCGGTGTACCTTGTTGTCGTCGGCGCCGACGCCTTTGGGTACGGACTTGTGGGGGCAGTTAGGCACCGAATACAGCAGGTCGTCGAGTGCCTTTTTGGCGGCCTCGAACTGGTCTTCCAATTGCCTGGTTTGGTCCTTGAGTGCGGTTACCGAGGCTTTGAGCGCCTCGGCTTCCTGTTTTTTCCCCTGGCCCATCAATTGTCCGATTTGGGTGGACAAGCGCTTGTTTTCAGCCAGCAGGTCGTCCAGTTTTTTTTGGGTGGAGCGGCGCTCATCATCCGCGCGAAGGATGTTATCCACCACTCTGGTTTGTTGGATTGTCCAGTTTCGTTTGCGCAACCCGTTGACAATGCGCTTTTTGTCCTCTCGAATATTTTTTACTTGAAGCATTTTTCGGCAAGATTTTTTCTTGGGCGCAAGATAGCGTGAATTTCAAAATACGCTTACCTTTGCCGCGTTCATTTCCAAACGGTTTGTGTCTTACGTCACCCTGTCGGCACGACCCCACGACTTTTCCCTCTTTGTTTTGGTCTGATTATTGGCAACTTGCGACAAGGGACGGTCAGTTTGTTCGAGGACATGATCCCGTTACGCCATTTTTCACCACAATGATATTTTCGGTATGCTACCCATTGGCGTTGGGTTTGGCTTTCGCCGTATGATTTTGCACCTCGGAAACGTTCTTGATCGTCTCGAATCGTCCCTGCCTGTTTTTCAAACCGATCCTTCCGTCACAGTTCGGCACACCCGGTGCCATCTAACGTTCTAAAACCTGTATTTTTTTCACAATCATCTCCCATCTCCTCTTTTCCTGCCATGTACGATATTTTGCAGCTAAATGATATGCTGGTGTCCGAACTCAAAGAGGTCGCAGCCAAGCTCGGCATCAAAGGGTACCACAAGTACACCAAACAAGACATCATTTATAAAATACTGGACGAGCAAGCGCTCGCCCTGAAAAAATCCGGTGGCGACAAGGTACCGGTCGTCGAAGAACCTGCTCCCGGTCGTAAAATCGTGATCCGACCCGAACCTGCGCCCAAAAAAGAATCGGAAAAACCAACAGCAGACGACCGACCCCGCAGGGCCCGGAAAACAACTGAAACTCCGGCTCCTCCACCCCCCACGCCGGCAGCAACGCCGAAAGAGCGCCCCGGCCGCGACGCGCGCGATCAACAAAAGCCGATCCGTGATGCCCGGGACCAACAAAAACCCATCCGCGAACCCCGCGATCAACAAGCCCGAAACCGCGACGATCGCGACCGGCCCAATCCGATCCGCGAAAACCGCGAGCAACAAAATCCCAATCGCGAGGACCGCGACCGGCCAAACCCGATCCGCGAAAACCGCGACCAACAAAGTTCCAATCGCGAGGACCGGGACCGGCCCAATCCGATCCGCGAAAACCGCGATCCACAAAACCGCAACCAGGATGACCGCCGGGAAAACCGCAACCGCGACGACCGCCGCGAAAACCGCGACCCACGCAACCGGCGTGATTTCAACGACCGGCAACGTTCCGGCAACCCCAACCTCGTGGACCCGGATGCCGCCAAACTGAACACGAATGAGGACGAAGATTTCCTCGTGACACCTGTTGCAGAAGACGAAGAGGAAATGGTGGTGAATCGCTCCGCCGCCGCCGAAAACCCGGAAGCCCGCAGCGGCCAGCGTCAGGAAGAGCAAGTGGTCATGCCAAATATCGAACGCTTCGACGTGGAACTGGACGGGATCATCGAAGGCGAGGGTACGCTCGAAATGATGCCCGACGGATACGGTTTCCTGCGTTCGCCCGACTACAACTACACCACCAGCCCCGACGATATTTACGTGTCGCCTTCGCAGGTCAAACTCTTCGGCCTGCGCACCGGCGACACCGTAAACGGCGCCATTCGTCCACCCAAGGAAGGCGAAAAATACTTCGCCCTGCTCAAGGTGAGCCGCATCAACGGCTTCGATCCCAAGGATGTGCGCGACCGCGTGCCTTTCGATTACCTGACGCCCTTGTTTCCCACCCAAAAATTTAACCTGCTGACCAGTCCCACCGGCCGCGATTTTGGCAACCGGATCATTGAACTGTTCACGCCTATGGGCAAGGGCCAGCGCGGCCTTATCGTGGCACAGCCCAAAACCGGCAAAACCTACCTGCTCAAGGACATTGCCAATGCCATCACCAAAAATCACCCGGAATGCTACGTCATCGTCCTGCTCATTGATGAGCGCCCGGAAGAGGTGACCGACATGCGCCGCAGTGTGAAGGCCGAAGTGGTAGCCTCTACGTTCGATGAGGCGGCCGACAACCACGTGCGCTTGGCCAATATTGTGTTGGAAAAATCCAAACGCCTGGTCGAATGCGGGCACCACGTTGTGATCCTGCTCGACTCCATCACCCGTATGGCCCGCGCCTACAACACCGTGGCGCCTTCTTCCGGCAAGGTACTCTCCGGCGGTGTGGAAGCTACCGCCCTGCAAAAACCCAAAAAATTCTTCGGGGCAGCCCGGGCCATCGAAAACGGCGGCTCGCTCACCATCCTCGCTACCGCGCTCATTGACACCGGCTCCAAAATGGACCAGGTTATCTTTGAAGAATTCAAGGGAACCGGCAACATGGAACTCCAACTCGACCGCAACCTCGCCAACCGCCGCCTCTACCCGTCAATTGACCTCACCAAGTCGAGCACCCGCCGGGAAGAACTGCTTCTGGACAAGGATACCCTCCAGCGTATGTTTATCATCCGAAACCACCTCGCCGACATGAAGCCGGAGGAGGCTATGGAGTTCATGAAAAAACAGATGATGCACTCGACAAGCAACGAAGAGTTTCTGGAGTCCATAAATCGTTGATCGTTAATTTTTTGCATACAAAATACTTGTCCCCTGTCTGGCTAAAGTGCCGGGCAGGGGACAATTTTTTGTCGCCTTTGGTCTAAACGATCCGTATCATTCGAAGCCTTGGTCAAATAAGGCACTATTTTCGCTGCCTGAAAAATGCCCGACAAATATGGGCACCGACCGATTGCGCGTTCTCTCTGGTATATGCTAAAACTACTGTCGCAATGCGTCTACTCTACTCTGTACTCTTCCTGCTGGCTCCACTCTGGGGCAACAAAATGATCGGTTCGATTGAGGTGCCCCCCGTGGAAAACCTCTGGGGCGTGGACGTGTCGCACCACCAGCAGCGCATTGACTGGGAAACCGTTGCACAGCATAACGACCTGCACTTCGCGTTCGTCAAAGCAACCGAAGGCGGCGATCATCAGGACAGCCTGTTTTGCACAAACTGGGAAATGCTGCAAAAAGCGGGTATCCGCCGGGGAGCATACCACTACTTCCGCTCCTACGGCTGTGGGCACGACCAAGCCCTGCATTTTTTACAAACCGTGGAACTCTCGCCCGGCGACCTCGCTCCCGTGCTCGATCTGGAAACCACCGACAATATGCCCCTGGAAATCATGATCGAAGAAGCGCGTATTTGGCTGGAGACCGTGGAGCGCAGCCTCAACGTGCGGCCTATTATCTACACCAACCTGCATTTTTACGAAAGCTACCTCGCAGGCGCTTTCGACAACTACCCGCTCTGGATTGCCCGGTACTCCGAAGACGAACCGACGTTGCGCAACGGCAACTATTGGCATTTTTGGCAGTATACCGAAAAGGGTAACGTGCAGGGCATCTCCAACCGGGTGGATCTCAACCTGTTCCGCGGTACCCCACAAATGCTCGACCGCCTGTGCTGGTTTCCCGCCGAAGCACTGCCGATGCCCCACGATCCGACGACCGCACCTTAACGGGCTGACAGGGCGGTGTAGTTATAGCCCTGAAAAAGTGTTTTCTTTGCCCCTAAAATCCATCCCAACCATGATTCAACGTTCATTGTTTGCCGCACTCCTCTGCTGCACAGCCTTTTGTGCCCTCCCGGCACAAACCCTGGAAGAAACCCTGAAAAACCTTGCCACCACCGTCGTGGACGTTTCCGACGAAAAAAATACCTACCGCCAACAAATCACCTTTGACGCGGACAAACCCTACCGCCTGACCTACCGAATCCTTGCCGTGTCCCAAAAAGACGGCAAGGAAAAAGAAGAACGCTACGAACTCAATCTTGCCGACCTCGACAAACACCTCGTCCGCCGTGTTACCAGTTCCAAAATGCTGGCAGTAGCGAGCAAGACCCGCAACAGCCTCAAAGCGATCAAGTATTTCCAGGACGGTATCCAAAAAAACTACGAGGACGAATTGCCCATTCGCGCCAAGGACAGTGAAAACATGGATGCCATCGAAAAACTGCTGCGCGAAGCCATCCCGTTGGCCGAAACACGCTGGGAAAACAGTGTACAAGTCAATCTCGGCGACCTTTCCTCCTTGGTCAAATGGCTCAGCCAGGAGATCAAAACCGTATCCATCGGCGACGAGCGCTATGTCCAAACCCTCACCAAAGACGGCCGCGACGATCAGATGCTGCTCGAAATTAAAACCGAGACGAAAAGCGGCAGCAAACTTGAACAGTTCCGCTTCAGCCTCGCCGACCTCCTGGAGCAGCGCGTGCTGTACAAAATATCCGGCGACAAGGTCGTCCTGTCTGCCGACACACGCCGCAACCTGAAACTCGTCCACGTCAAGGAAAACGAGGCCCAAAAAAACTACGACAACAGCATCTCGTTCTACTGCAACGACCCGGACGACGCCAAACGCATCATGCTGGTACTGAAAAAAGCCATCCCGTTGGCGACAGAAGGCATGAGCAAAGTCGTCAAAACCCCGAGTTCCAAATCGGATGTCCTCGGCCTGCTCAAAACCAATGTCAAGGCTGTACCCACCAGCAAACGGGAAACGGCGCAAGTACTCGGCGGCGACTGTTTGGCCACCCTGCGCGTGAACCTGAATGACGAGAAAAAAGTCCAGCAATTCGACTATGCTTTTGACCTCGGCGACCTCGACGAGCGCGAAATCGAACTGAACATCAAAGGCCAGGAAATTTTCCTCGACGTCAAAACCGTACACAAAAACAAGTTTATCCGCATAACCAAAGACGGTGCCTTGCAAAACTATACGGACGATATCTCCATCGCTGTGCCCGACATCGAAACGGCCCGCCAACTCGAACCGCACCTTGCCTACGCCATCAAGGAGTGCCGCCAAAAAATAGCGCCCAAAGGCATTGATTGGCTCATCCCGCAACTGCTCCAAATCAAAGACGCACATCCGGGTGTGGTGCAGGAACTATCCCGCCAACAAGCCTCCGATTGCAAACTCAACCTGCGCGTAACCACTTCCGGCAAAAAAGAGCTGGTCGAACTGTACGAGTTTACCCTCAAGGATATGGATCCCGGCAAAATCGAAATCAAGGTGTCCGGCAAAACCGTGGAAGTGGAAGTGCCCACGGCGCGTAAGGAAAAACTCGTCAACTA